>LNFM01002296.1_pt1 | contig 40348 bp, 43 predicted proteins | sample 596031 | NCBI WGS metagenome assembly LNFM01 (sample SAMN04254537, study PRJNA301005) | activated carbon metagenome | isolation source: dual media filters at the Ann Arbor, Michigan drinking water treatment plant | place: USA: Ann Arbor | reverse complement strand
TCCATCTCATCCTTGGCTATCATTGCAACCGAACGCTCCTTTTGTCCCAGAGGGTTACAAGATAGCTCTCAGATGAAATGTGATCAAGAGACAGATCCACCTGCCAGGGTTCCAGCCCGCTATGATTTCTATGACGAAGCGGACATTTACGCCACTTATTGATTATTGAAAAGCATTCTCTATTTTATTTGGCTTGATGGTAGTATATGGAGCGAATTTGGTGGATGCGGAGCAGGGCGCCTGGCCCTGGGGCGCATTGCTCAATGGAGTTTTGTATGAGAAAGGTTGTCCTTAAAACCAGTGTTTCGCATGGCAAAGGGGTGTTTGCGTGTGAGCCGATAACGCAAGGGGAGCGGATATTGACGTTTAGCGGCCCTGTGTGGAATTCCGCGCAAGCCGATTTCAGCACCTATCATTTGCAGATTGGCGAGAATTTATATCTCGGCCCCTCGACGGATCTGGACGATTATGTGAATCATTCCTGTCAACCCAATGGCGGATTTGATGATGGGCTCCATCTCGTGGCGTTGCGGGACATCCTGCCGGGCGAGGAGATTACCTGGGATTATGGAACGGCGATTGATGAGGCCGATTTTGAGGGTTTCCCCTGTCAATGCGGGGCGCCGTCGTGCCGGGGGCAAGTGGTTTCCTTCCGCCATCTGCCGGGCACGGTTCAGGAACGTTTGCGTCCCTGGCTCCTTCCCTACTTGAAGGTGAAATATTTTGGGGATTAGGCCCTGCTGTGTAAAGAGGCGTGATTTTTGCAGGCCCTATTTTCAAATTAGAAAAGCCTGTTTTTTTGACGGTATCTCGTGAGCTTTATGATCTGCACATTAACTTATTGATGTTACTGCCTGGAGGGGGAAAATGCTGTCCACGAATGAAATGAATGAAACAACGCGGGATGACCGCAGGGCGCGATCGCTCAAGATGATCAAAAAACTCGTGGACCTGCGCACCGAAACCCTGGTGCTCTTTAACGAACTGGCACGCCAGAAGCCTTTTCGCAAAGAGTCCGGCGCGCCAGAGTTGCTACAGAAGTTTTGTGAGTCGCTGATCGATTACACGGCGGATGGTCATTTTCAGTTATACCGGCACATTGCCGAAAAAACGGAGCGACGTTCCGGCGTGGTAAAGATCGCAGATCAGATTTATCCGCGCATTCTTAATACCACCGAAACCATCCTTGCGTTTAATGGCAAGTATGATTCCCTTGAGCATAGCGGGCAGCTTGAACATCTGGATGTTGATTTGTCGCATCTGGGTGAGAATCTCGCGGATCGTATTGAGCTGGAAGATCGTTTGATCAATGTGCTGAGTGAAGCGCGCGCACCTCGTTAAGTTTCTCTCCATGAGTTTTTTCCGGTATGGCGCCGGGCCATGCTGAGAATCCATGTGCGTCGTACCCAGCGGCTGGTTCGTCTGGTGTGGCATGTAATGGTGGGGGCGGGCATTTCCTACCTGGTGTTATGGCCGCTCAACACGATGGGCCGCGATGCTCAACGCCCCCGCCAGCGGGTCATCGTCCGTTGGTGGATGGCGAAGACGTGCCGCATTCTTAACTTGCGTATCCGTAAAGAAGGCGTGATGAATACCACGCCTACGCTCTTTGTGGCCAACCATATTTCGTGGCTGGATATTCCCTGTCTCACCGCGGCGCTGGATGCCGTTTGTGTTTCCAAGCACGAAGTGCGGCGGTGGCCAGTCGTGGGGGGCATGGCAGCGCAAGCGGGGACGGTGTTCATCCAGCGCGGCGCACATGCCGCCAGCGGTGTGGCGGATCAAATGGCGCGGAATTTGAAGGATAAAAAGAGCGTGGTCTTTTTTCCGGAAGGGACATCGACCAGCGGTGCGACGGTGCGCAACTTCCATCCCCGCCTGTATCAGGCCGCGATTCACGCCCAGGCGATGGTGCAGGCGGTGGCGATTTCCTACCCTCATCCGGCGGGCGTAAATCCAGTGGCGCCCTATATCAATGATGACAACCTGCTGCGCCACCTGTGGGTGTTGCTGAAAGAGCCGTCAGTCGAGGTCAATCTGACGTTCTGCCCCCCGGTGCCCGCCGAGAGTGGCCGCCGCGCATTGGCGGTGGATACGCGCAGCCAGATCCTGTCCGCGCTGAAAAAAACACCAGAGTAAAGATAGTTGTAGGGTGCGTCCCACGCACCAATGATTGTGGTGCGTGGGACGCACCCTACATACGATTATTATCGTTTTGAAGTAGAATTACTCCTTCCCCTGTAGCTGCAACAGAATGCCCTCGTTTTCCAGTGTCGATGTGTCCTGGGTAATCTCCTCGCCGCGCGCGATGGTGCGCAATAGACGGCGCATGATCTTGCCGGAACGTGTCTTGGGCAGATTGTCGGCATAGCGGATGTCATCAGGTTTGGCGATGGGGCCGATCTGCTCGCCTACCCAGGTGCGCAGATCACCGGTCAAGACCTCGTCGATGCCCCCTTCGGGCCGTTTGCCCCTGAGAACTACGTAGGCAAAAATGGCCTCGCCCTTGATCTCGTCAGGGCGTCCCACTACCGCCGCTTCGGCGACGCGCGGATGGGCGACCAGCGCCGATTCGATTTCCATCGTGCCCAGGCGATGGCCGGATACCTTGATCACGTCATCGGCACGACCCATGATCCAGAAATAGCCGTCCTGATCGCGCCGCGCGCTGTCACCGGCGAGGTAATATTTGCCGCTGAATTTGTCCCAATACGTGCTGATATAGCGCTGATCATCACCCCAAATGGTGCGCAGCATGGAGGGCCAGGGTTTTTTGATCACCAGGTAGCCACCCTTGTCGGGCTGGGTGATGCTGTTGCCCTGTTCGTCCACCACGTCTGCGGTGATACCCGGCAGCGGGAGGGTGCAGGAGCCGGGTTTGGTGGGCATGGCTCCGGGGATGGGGGCGATCATGTGGCAGCCAGTCTCCGTCTGCCACCAGGTGTCGACAATGGGGCAGCGCTCCTGGCCGATGACGTGGTGATACCACATCCAGGCCTCGGGATTGATGGGCTCGCCCACTGTGCCCAGCAGGCGCAGGCTGGAGAGATCATGCCGGGCAGGGAGGGCGTCTCCCAGCTTCATCAGAGCACGAATCGCCGTGGGTGCGGTGTAGAAGATGCTTACCTTGTGGCGTTCGCAAATGTCCCAGAAACGTCCGCCATCGGGTACGGTAGGGGCCCCTTCATACATCAGCATGGTTGCGCCAACGGCAAGAGGTCCATAGGCAACGTAAGTGTGCCCGGTGATCCAGCCAATATCGGCGGTACACCAGAAAAGGTCGTTATCCTGGATATCGAATACCCATTTCATGGTGGTGATGGCACCGAGCAGATAGCCGCCGCTGGAGTGCTGGATGCCCTTGGGTTTGCCGGTGGAGCCGGAGGTGTAAAGCAGGAACAATGGATGTTCGCTGTCCACCCACATGGGTTCGCATTTTTCCCCGGCATCGGCGACGGCGTCTGTCCACCAGATGTCGCGGCCCGCGTGCATGTCGATGTCATGCCCGGTACGGCGGCAGACAATCACGTGTTCGATGGTTGGGCAGCCCTTGGCCAATGCCTTGTCAGCGGCGGCCTTGAGCTCCACAATTTTTCCGCCACGGTGGCCGCCGTCCGCGGTAATGAGCATTCTGGCGCCGGCATCCTCGATGCGATCCTTGAGGGATTCCGCCGAGAATCCGCCGAACACCACGGAGTGGATTGCGCCGATGCGGGCGCAGGCCTGCATGGCAATCACCGCATCGGGAATCATGGGCATGTAGATTACCACCCGGTCGCCGTGAGTAATGCCGATGTTTTTCAAAGTGTTGGCGAAACGGCACACCTCGCGGTGTAGCTCGGTGTAGCTAATGCGCCGGGTGTCGCCCTGCTCACCCTCAAAGACGATAGCGGTCTTTTGGCCATGCTGTGCCAGGTGGCGATCCAGGCAGTTATAGGAGACGTTCAGCAGGCCATCATGGAACCAGCGGAAGTGGGGTGCTCGTGAGCTGTCCAGTATGCTCTGGAAGGGGCGCTGCCAGGTGATTTCCTGGCGCGCCAGTCCGGCCCAGAAATTTTCGTAATCATTTTCGGCCTGATGTTGCAGCTCTTGGAGCCGCTCGCGGGTATTGATGCGTGCCTTGGTGGCAAATGTCACAGGTGGCTGGAAGAGGCGTTCTTCATGCAGGATGGAGTCGATGCTTTCGCTGGCCATGGTTTCTTCAGTCATGAATGCTGTCCCTTGATAGGTTTAATAAATATGACATGTGCCGGTGCAGGAATGGCAATAGGGCGTCATTTTGGTTCTCAGCCGCCCGGAACATTACCTTAAAATAAAACTCTAATATGCTGGCAAGTGGATGTATCCGGCTAAAACTCCACGGGTATAGGCCGATAACATTGCACGCGTTGAGGATATCACGCGTCATTCACTGTATAATGTTTAGATTATTTCAGTGGATCTGTATTTGGCAAGGTTTGCGCCCGTTATCTGCGCGATGTAGCTTTTTGTATGGGACGAAAATGTCGAAACAAGCAAAATTAGTTATTGAAAGTGTCGTCGAAGACGGGCGAAAGTTCCGCCCTAGCGACTGGATTGAGCGTATATCAACAACGTTGGCCAATTTTGGCCCCGATCACCGCTTGCATTACGACGAGAGCGTGCAGCCGCGCGTTATCAACGGCGAAAAATGCCTGGTAGTGGATAAATCCCTGCAGGAAAGCAATCCGGCGGCGTTTGACTATATCCTGAGCTTTGTTCATGCCAACCGCTTGAGGGTTCACGAGGAAGTGCTGGGATAGGATTGACGGCGGTAATCTGAGTCCGCCACAGGTTCTAACATCCATGGGTTGGGAACGCTCTGTTCCCAACCCACCTCCGGCCACGCTGCTTTTTAACCGGCCATCTGCTTTTCGCGGATCTCATCCAGGGTCTTGCAGTCGATGCACAGCGTTGCCGTGGGGCGCGCTTCCAGGCGTTTAATCCCGATTTCGATGCCGCAGGCGTCACAATAGCCGTATTCACCGGCATCAAGTTTCTGCAAGGCTTCCTCGATCTTCTTGATGAGCCTGCGTTCCCGGTCCCGTGCGCGCAATTCCATGGTGAAGTCGGATTCCTGCGTGGCGCGGTCGTTGGGGTCTGGGAAGTTGGCCGCTTCATCCTGCATATAGTGCATGGTGCGATCCACTTCCTGCATCAGCTCCTGCTTCCATGCCTCCAGAATGGCGTGAAAATGCGCGACCTGATGCTCGTTCATGTATTCCTCGCCCTTTTTTTCCTTATAGGGCGTGAATCCTTTGAATCCTTCAGCGGCGCTCTGCGCAGTTTTAGTCTTTGGTGCGGGCATGTCTTAATTTCCTTCGAAACACTACTTAAAACAAAGTTATATACCAGAACGCCATCTTTTAATCAAGCTGCTGCTCGGGCCATGCGTTCAAGTGCGACAAGCGACGGGTGCATGATATTGTATTTATTCTACTTTCCTATACTATTTCGCAACTTTAACTTTTTCATGTGACAGGATGCTGACAATGACGAAACTTGCTGCGCTGATTTTTGATGTGGATGGTACCCTGGCTGATACCGAGTGCGACGGCCACCGGCCCGCCTTTAATTGCGCTTTTGCCGAGGCGGGCTTGGATTGGGACTGGACTGTGGATTTGTATGGAGAATTGCTTGCGATTACAGGTGGCAAGGAGCGCATCCGCCACTATATCGACAATTATTCCCCCGCCTTGCCGGAGAGTGTCCGTGTGGATCTTGATGGATTTATCGCCGGTCTGCATCTGGCTAAAAACCGTCATTACGCGCAATTGCTGGGCGGCGGCAAGATTCCCTTGCGGCCAGGTGTGAAGCGCCTGCTGGAAGCTGCGCGTGCGGCGGGGGTGCGTTTGGCAATATCTACCACCACTTCGCCTGAGAATGTTATTGCGCTGCTTGATCACACCTTGGGTGGCGACAGCGCCTCCTGGTTCGAGGTAATCGCCGCCGGTGATGTCGTGCCCGCCAAAAAGCCCGCACCGGATATTTATCATTATGCCATGCAGGCGATGGGGCTTGCGCCAGAGCAATGCCTTGCCTTCGAGGATTCGGAAAACGGCCTCAAATCCGCGCTGGGCGCGGGATTGCGGACCATTGTCACGGTCAATGAATATACTGAGGGCGGTGATTTTTCGGGCGCCATACTGGTAGTGGATCATCTGGGCGAGTTGGATCGGCCAATGAGGGTGCTGGCCGGCGATGCCCATGGGGCAAGGTGTGTTGATATGGGTTTGCTGAACAGCCTATAAGGCACGCTCTACGTTTTTCTGCGCCGCTATCGTCTCGGAAGCTTGGATCTAAAAAAGCTATTAACCGCGAAGAACGCAGAGGACGCAAAGAAATTCAGGGGGTTAGCGTAATAAGTACACCTACCCAGGGGGTGGCTCGGCACACCTTGTCAAGATCTTGTTTTTCTTCTGTATTCTCTGAGCGCTCCGCAGTGAATCGCCGTTTTTAGACTGAATCACATCGTCCGCTTGAGCAGCGCCCGCAACGCTGTAAGCGTGCGCGTGTTCAGTACGTCTTTTTTCTCCAGCCAGCCGCGCCGCGCCTGCCCCACACCAAAGCGCAGGTTGTCCAGATCCAGCGTGTTGTGGGCGTCGGAGTTGATGCTGACCAGCACCCCTTCCTCCTTGGCCATCTGGCACTGGGTGTCCAGCAGGTCAAGCCGCTCCGGGTGGGCATTCAGTTCCAGATAACAACCCCGGCTCTTGGCCTTGCGGATGATGCGCAACATGTCCACATCATAGGGTTCGCGCTGTTCGAGCAACCGCCCCGTTGGATGGGCCAGCAAGGTGAAGTGGGGATGATCCATGGCGCGCAGGATGCGTTCGGTCTGTTTGGCGCGGGGTAGATCGAATTTGCTGTGTACCGCGCCGACCACCAGGTCCAGCCGCTCCAGCACTGAATCCGGAAGATCCAGGCTGCCGTCTTCCAGGATGTCTACCTCGATGCCTTTCAGTACCGTGACGCCTTTCAATTCGGAATTCAGGCGGTCAATTTCGTCGATCTGTTTCAGTAATCGTTGCGGATCGAGGCCGTGCGCCACGGTCAGGCGGCGCGAGTGCTCTGTAATGGCAAGGTATTCAAGCCCCCGTGATTTGGCCGCCAGCGCCATTTCCTTGATTGTGTTGTGACCATCGGTAGCCTTGGTATGGGCATGCAAGTCGCCTTTCAGATCGTGTAACTCAACCAGATGCGGCAGACGTCCGGCACGCGCGGCCTCGATCTCGCCGCGGTCTTCACGCAGCTCCGGCGGGATATACGGTAACCCAACCGCCCGGTATACCGCCTCCTCGGTTTCCCCGGTGATGCGCTCCTCGCCCTTGAATACCCCGTATTCGTTGATTTTCAGGCCTCGCTCCTGCCCCAGGCGGCGGATGGCGATGTTGTGCGCCTTGGAGCCGGTGAAATACTGCAATGCGGCGCCGTAACTTTCCTCATTTACCCGGCGGAGATCCACCTGGAGTCCGCTGCGCAGCACGACGCTGCTGCGGGTGCCGCCGCTGGAGAGCACTGTTTTTACTTCATCGTAGGCGGCAAATCGCTCCATGACGGGGCTGCCGGGGCCAGCGGTGACCAGGATATCCAGATCTCCCACGGTCTCCTTCATACGCCTGAAACTGCCCGCCACCACCACCTGTCCGACACCTTTGACCTTTTTCAGGTAGGCCGCCAGCGCATCGGCGTACTGGCTTGCAACGGCCAGCTTAAAGCGTCGTGCTTCTGTCACGTGTGCCTTCACCGACTCAAGGATGCGCTGTTCGGTCTTTGCGCCAAAACCCGCCAGTTGTCGGATGCGTCCATCATGTGCGGCGCGATAGAGCTGCTCCAGGGTTTGTACGTCCAGGTCGTGATAGAGCGCCTTGACCCGCTTGGGGCCAAGCCCTGAAATTTTCAACAGTCCGGTGATTGCGGGTGGCAGCTCCTTGTGCAGTTTGTCGAGCATGGAGCATTTTCCCGTTTCGACAATTTCATGGATCTTGGTCGCAAGATCATCGCCAATTCCTGGAAGTTGCGTTAAATCTTCTCCTTTTTCCAGCAGCGTCTTGATGTCGCGCCCCAGCTCGCCCACCGTGCGGGCAGCATTGCGGTAGGCGCGGATGCGGAAGGGATTGGCTCCCTGAATCTCCAATAAATTGGCGATCTCCTCGAAAATCGCGGCAACATCGGCGTTGTGAATGGGCATGGCTGGGGTGTTTTTTGCGTGGTTTAAAAAAACATAACACAATAAATCTGCGTGGCTTTTGATCTATATCAAAGAAAGCGCATGGCGAAGCAGTAATAATAGGTTCATCGGATTGCTTCTAAAAAGGACACGGCCATGAAAATTACCCTCAGCGTCATCAAGGCGGATATCGGCTCCATCGGCGGGCACATCGCCCCGTCACAGCGTTTGCTTGAAACCGTGCGGGCTTATGTGCGGGAACACGGGAGGGGCCTGATAATCGATAATTATGTCAGCCACACTGGCGATGACATTGCCATACTGATGACGCATACCCATGGCACAGGGAATGAGCAAATCCACAAGCTGGCTTGGGATGCCTTCATCACCGGCACGGGGGTTGCCAAGGAACAGGGTCTTTACGGCGCGGGACAAGATCTGCTGAAGGATGCGTTTTCGGGGAATGTCAAAGGCATGGGTCCGGCGGTTGCAGAGATGGAGATCGACGAACGGCCCAATGAGCCTTTTCTGTTTTTCGCCGCTGACAAAACCGATCCCGGCGCCTTTAATCTGCCACTATACCTGGCGTTCGCCGATGTCATGAACACACCGGGCCTGATCCTCTCGCCTAATATGTCCAAGGGTTTCCGGTTCGTGATCATGGATGTCAACAACACCGAAGGCGACCGCGTCATAGAGCTGAATGCTCCCGAGGAACTCTACGATATCGCCGCTTTGTTACGTGATGCCGAGCGTTACGTCGTGGAGTCCGTCTGGTCTCGCGCTAGCGGTGAACAGGCTGTGGCAGTGGCGACTTCGCGCCTGCACAACATTGCCGGAAAATACACCGGCAAGGACGATCCGGTGATGCTGGTGCGCGTGCAAATGAATTTCCCTGCCACCGGCGAAGTGCTGGCTCCGTATTCCATCGGCCATTTCGTCGCCGGCTGCATGCGCGGTTCGCACCAAATGCCGCTGATGCCCGTCGCACTCAATACCGGCACCAGTTATTTCGACGGCCCGCCATTGGTGAGCTGCGCGGCCTTTGCGGAGCACAACGGCAAGCTGACTGAGGCATGGGATGCGTTCGCCCATCCCTTCTGGAACACGGTGCGCGACCGCGTCGCCGATAAGGCGCAAGAGATGCGCCGCCAAGGTTTCTTCGGTGCGGCCATGCTGCCGATGTCCGAGCTGGAATACACCGGCATCATGGAAAAACTCAAGGTGTTGGATACGCGTTTTACGGTGCGTGGTGATTGAATGCCTCGGGATAGGCTAAGATGGTAATCACATCAACCGCATTCAGTCACAATGGCGCTATCCCGCGGCTATATACTTGCGATGGCAATGATGTCTCACCACCCCTTGCCTGGTCCGGCATTCCCATCGGAACGCAAAGCCTGGTACTGATAGTGGATGATCCCGATGCCCCGGATCCAGCCGCGCCAAAAATGACCTGGGTGCACTGGATTCTGTATAACATTCCGCCCGCCGTTACTGGGCTTGTTGAAGGGGTTTCCCCTAAAGAATTGCCCGCCGGGACACTGCAGGGTATCAATGACTGGAAGCGCACCAGATACGGTGGCCCCTGCCCACCTATTGGCCGCCACCGCTATTTTCACAAGCTTTATGCATTGGACGTGATTCTTCCGGCCTTGGGAAATCCAGGCAAGTTGGCCCTGGAAAGGGCGATGCAAGGGCGTATTCTTGCCAAGGCGGAATTGGTGGGAACGTATCAGAGGGGCAGATAATAGCTTGTCAAACATCGTTGGCCAGGTTGGCGCGCAAGTGGCTATCTGGCATAGTTCCACAGCATTAAGCCCAAAATCCAGCCACTAACTTTTACTGCAAGGAGATATGTATGTACCACCGTATTCTGATTCCTGTCGATGGCAGCGGCACATCGGATCTTGCCGTGCAAGAGGCGATCAAAATAGCGCAGGATCAGCAGCAAACGCAGCTACGCTTTGTCCACGTCGTAGAGGAGGCGCGCGTTTTTTGGTACGGCGAAGGGTATTTTGATATCACCAGCCTCCAGGCGGCCTTGCGTGAGGCAGGCAAGAACATATTGGGCAAGGCTGAAACACTGGCCCAGCAGGCCGGGATAACATCTCAAACAAAACTGCTTGAAGCCGATGGTGCACGGACTGCCAGAGTGATCGTGGAAGAGGCCGAAAGCTGGCCCGCCGATGTCATCGTCATGGGTACCCATGGCCGGCGTGGTTTTGATCACCTGATTTTTGGCAGCGTGGCGGAAGGCGTGGTACGTATCGTGCCAATACCAATTTTGTTGATTCGCGGGGCTAAGAAAGCAGGGTGAGGCTCTGTTGGAACAGCGGTCGTAGGAAAACACGCCATCCGCCTGAGGATGTATTTCTCCCCGTTAGCAGGCGGATAGCGCGTGCGGCAATGTCAGACCATGTCCTTCAATGCCTTCAATGGCAGAATCTTGACCGCCGTGCTGGCTGGTTTGGCCTTGAATACCATCTCTTCACCAGTGAAAGGGTTGACGCCCTTGCGTGCCTTGCGAGCAGGTTTTGTGACAGTTTTAATCTTCACCAGCCCCGGCAGTGTGAACACCCCGGCAGCGCCTTTTTTTATGTGGCGCGCAATCAGGGAGGACAATTCATCCAGCACGGCGGTGGTTTGTTTCTTGGATAATCCGGTGTTTTCCGAAATCGTCAACAGCAACTGGGATTTCGTCAAAGGCGCGCGGATAGCGGTTGTGCGGCTGGAGGGTGCCGTTGCGGTTTTCGCCTTTGCGGCAGGTGTGGCTTTTGCTGTCTTGGTTATGCTCTTTTTCTTTACGGCCATGTAGTAACCTCAGTCATGTTGTAGAGTTTCACGTTAAGTAACTCGTGGTATTGCCGCGAATTATGGGCACCGAATGGTAACTGACTCATTTGCGGAAGATCAAGCGGCTTGCAACCTGTTTATGGGTGGCGCAGTTAATCGTCCCGGCCATATTGTGATAGGATTGCAGATATTCTGAAGGAGCTCCCCTTGAAGGGACAATGGCAGTGTCCGCACGATGATTGAAACCGACCGTCTGATTACCCCTGCCAATCTTCGTGAAGACGAGGTGATTGACCGGGCCATTCGCCCCGCGCGCCTCGCCGATTACACCGGTCAGCCTGCTGTGCGCGAACAGATGGAGATCTTTATCGACGCAGCTAGGCGTCGTAGCGAAGCACTTGACCATACGTTGATTTTCGGGCCGCCGGGACTGGGCAAGACCACGCTGGCGAATATCATCGCCAACGAAATGGGTGTGAATGTCCGGCACACGTCCGGCCCGGTGCTGGAGCGGGCGGGCGATCTGGCTGCGATATTGACCAACCTTGAGCCGCGCGATGTGCTGTTTATCGATGAGATCCATCGCCTCAGCCCGCTCATCGAAGAGACGCTGTACCCCGCCATGGAGGATTATCAGCTCGACATCATGATCGGCGAGGGGCCTGCGGCGCGATCCATCAAGCTTGATTTGCAGCCCTTCACATTAGTGGGGGCGACGACGCGCGCGGGTTTGCTGACATCCCCCCTGCGTGACCGCTTTGGCATTGTGCAACGCCTGGAGTTTTACTCCACGGTTGATCTTGCCTCGATTGTGGGGCGCTCCGCCCGCATTCTCGGCGTGACGCTGGAGGAGGAGGGTGCGCATGAAATCGCGCGGCGTGCGCGAGGAACACCGCGTATCGCCAATCGTTTACTGCGCCGGGTACGGGATTTTGCCGAGGTTAAGGCAAATGGCGCCATTTGCCGCGATGTGGCGGACCGGGCGCTGAATTTGCTCGGGGTGGACGCCAATGGCTTTGACGCGATGGATCGTAGATTGTTGCTGGCTATTCTTCAGAAATTCGATGGCGGACCGGTGGGTGTTGACAGTCTGGCGGCGGCGATTGGCGAGGAACGCGGTACGATAGAGGATGTTGTAGAGCCTTTTCTGATCCAGCAAGGCTTTATGATGCGCACGCCGCGTGGGCGGGTGGCAACCCGCAACGCCTATCTGCACTTCGGCTTGGCGCCGCCGCAACGGGACATCGTCGCCTTGTGTGGGGATGACCGGCTGACGCAGGACATGCTTGTGGAAGAATGAAGGGAGATAGGCGTGCTGTATTGTTAAACAAGGGCGCGGAGTTTTATGCCGCTTCCATGGCCGTTTGTGCCGAACACCCCATGATTGCCGGATAATATGATGAGTTTTCATCGTCCAACGTCGATTTTAAAGCTCATCCTTATAGGGTTTGTCTTCGTTTCTCTGCCTCTTGTTGTTGCTCTTGTTATCGCGGGGACCTACGTTGACCGGCTGGTTAAGCAAAGCCAGCAGGCGCTGCAACAGACGGCCCAAGTCACCAGTGGAAGCCGCATGCTGGTTGAGCAGGTTACTGCCATGGAGCGTAGCGCCAGGCAGTTCCTGGTATTGGATGACGATACCATGTTTGGCGTGTATGCCAACACCCATCAGGATTTTCTGCTAACGGCTGCCAGATTGTCGCGTCTGCCTTTCGATCAGGCGCTCAAGACAAAGTTGGATGTATTGGAGGCAAAAGCGCAAGATTTGTTTGCAAAGGTAAGTACCCATATTGGCGACAACACGCAAAGCAAGACGGAAGCGGTGATGGAGTTTGTCACCCTCTCGGAAATGGCGCAGGCGTTTTTTACGGAAAGCAGCCGGTTAGTGGATCGCGAAGTGGAGATTCTGCAGGAGACGGCGGGCACCGCCCAGCGTACCCTGTTCTGGCTGGGCATCGCGCTGGTGCCTCTGGTGGGTGGGCTGATCGGGGTGTTCGCCGTGCTTATTACCAGGCCAATCAATCGTATAGATCAGGCGATTCGCCAGCTGGGCAATGCCGAATTTTCTACCGCGATTGCCGTGACGGGACCGCGCGATCTGGAGTCTCTTGGCGAGAGGCTGGATTGGCTGCGGCTACGCCTGGTTGAGCTGGAGGAGGAGAAAAGCAAATTTTTGAGAAACATTTCGCATGATCTCAAGACGCCACTGGCGGCGATTCGCGAAGGCAGTGAATTGCTGGTGGATGAGGTGGTGGGAAAACTGACTGATGAGCAGCGTGAAATCGCGCGGATACTGCGGCAAAACGGCATCCAGTTGCAAACTTTGATTGAGGGCTTGCTGAATTTCAATATTGCCAGCGCACGCAGTGCGCAGGTTCAATTCAGCCAGGTGAAATTGCATGAGCTGATTGATAAAGTAATTGAGGACCACAGGCCGGCATTCATGGCAAAAAACATCCACCTGGATAAAGATTGCGCTGAGTTGACGGTAGCGGGCGACAAGGAAAAATTGCGGGTGATTATCGATAATCTGTTGTCCAACGCTGTCAACTATACCCCGCAACAGGGGGCAATAACGATACGCTTGAGGAGAATGCAGAACGCATGCAAGAAATGCAAGGCAGATCATCCGCATGAGGGAGTAGTAAAGCTGGGCGCCGGCGGGGACGCTGATGTTGCGGTACTCGATGTGGCGGATAGCGGTCCCGGTATCAACCCCAGTGAGCAGCACAAGGTCTTCGAAACATTTTATCGCGGCAGCATCCCCCATGATGGCTATATCAAGGGCACTGGGCTGGGGCTGTCGATTGCAAAAGAAAATGTCATGGCACATGGGGGCAGTATTGAACTGGTTGAAGGTGGCAAACTTGCTAGGGGGGCGCATTTCCGGGTTACATTGCCGGTGGGTGGGACATCCTGATGCGTAGGACAGGTTTATTTTTGTTGATGGCCTTTACGGTTGGCATTATTCTTGCTGGATGTGAGTTGATCGTGGAGAGGCCAGTTAAACAGGATCATAATGTAAAGCCGGTCGTTACTGTATCAAAAGATGCCAATCTTGAAGTTGCGCCTTTTCTGACCTATTTTCGTTATGCGGCAGGGCTTCCTGCGGATGCGCTTGCTAAGGAGTGCGCTCAGGCGGAGAATGATTTTAAAGAGCGCCAGGGGGTTGTCGAGCGGATCAATCTGGCCATGTTGCTCGGCTTGGCGGGGCTTAACGAGAAGCGCGACGAGGCGCGCGCGCAACGGTTGCTGGAAGGTTATCTGAATGACGATACGGCAACTAACGAGGCGCTCAAGGATTACGCGGCCTTTTTGCGCACCATTATTATCGAGCAAAAAGGCATCAGAGAGCGCAATAATGTGCTTGAGGCAGACAAAAAAGGACTCAGGGAGCGTAACGGCGCACTTGAGGCCGAGCAAAGGGGTTTGAAAGAGCGCTATAGCGCGCTCGAAAACAAGCTGCGCGAGGAGACTGCGCGCGCGGATAATTTGCAGGATAAGCTTGATACTCTCAAGGCGATTGAATCGAGCATCCTTAAACGCAAGAAATAGCACGGTACATCATGAATACGGCAAAGAAAAAAGTAATGGTAGTGGATGATGATCCCGGTTTACTGCGGCTGATCGATATTCGCCTTAAAACGGCGGGCTATGACGTGATTACCGCTGACAGCGGCGAGCAGGCGCTTGCCAAAATGACGGTGTCCCGCCCCGGCGTAGTCATTACCGATTTGCGTATGGGCGGGATGAGCGGAATGGAGCTTTTTGAAAAACTCCATGATCGCGATCCTACCCTGCCGGTTATCATTCTCACTGCCCATGGTTCCATCCCGGATGCGGTCGATGCGATGAAAAGCGGCGCCTACAGCTTTCTCACCAAGCCCTATGACAGCAAAACCCTGCTTGATCATGTTGAGCGCGCATCGAGGCTGAGCGGAGATCACCCCCATGCAGAGCCCTCTTACAATCGCGATACCGCCTGGCGTGCGGAGATCATCACCCGTAGCGCCCTGATGGAGGACTTGCTGAGCCAGGCATGGTTGGTGGCAAACAGTGATGCCAGTGTATTTATTCATGGGGATAGTGGTACGGGAAAGGAACTGCTGGCCAAGGCGATTCATAAGGCCAGCCCCCGTAACACCAGGCCTTTTGTTGCGATCAATTGCGCCGCGATGCCTGAAACATTGCTGGAGTCGGAGCTGTTCGGATACGCCAAAGGCGCGTTCTCGGGCGCCGTTAAAAACCACAAGGGTTTGTTTGAAACAGCGCATCAAGGGACTTTGTTCCTGGATGAAATAGGAGACATGCCACTCGCATTTCAGGCAAAGCTTCTCAGGGTGTTGCAGGAGAGAGTCGTGCGTCCCGTCGGCGCCACCCAGGGCGTGGAGGTGGATGTCAGAGTCATTTCGGCTTCGCACCGCAACCTAGATGAGCAGATGGCGAAGGGCGATTTCCGTGAGGATTTGTACTATCGCTTGAATGTGGTCACCCTGGATTTGCCGACGCTGGCGCAGCGGCGTGAGGATATCCCTTTACTGGCTACCCGGTTCCTATCTCAGCTCGCTGAAAAAAACAAGAAAAAACTGGATGGATTCGCCCCTGACGCGATGGAGCTGCTGGTTACTGCACCTTGGCCGGGCAATGTGAGGCAGCTCTACAACGTCGTGGAACAAACTGTTGCGTTGTCCGCCACGCCGATCATTCCGGCAAAGCTCGTGCAGAAAGCACTCCGGGACAAGCCGGCCGATATCCCTTCCCTGGTGGAGGCGAAAAGCCGTTTTGAGCGCGAATATCTTGCGCAGTTGCTGCAAATTACCAACGGTAGTGTTACCCAGGCAGCGCGCCTGGCCAAGCGCAATCGCACGGAATTTTACAAGCTGCTGCACCGCCACCATCTTGACCCCTCGCTTTTCAAGCCTGTCGCAGTACCGGCCACGGAACTTCCGGAAGCAACGCTTCGGTAGTGCAGGCAGCGCTCCCATCCCGCTAGCAGAGTATCTTATTCCAGTAGCAGGGCATCGTAGGGGTGCGTTCCACGCGCCCCGCGCTATTGGCGTTTTGAAACATCATTGCAACCCTTTGATAAATTAACATTATTTAAATTAGAAGCTTTCCGTCTCCATCCTGAGACATATTAACTTATTGAAAATAAATGTCTTTATATGATTTCTGACAATACCGTAGTTGTATAACAACGCATCGTCCCTGCCTTTGTGGATGCCGCATGGAGTGAAAGTTAATTCAATGTGTGGAAGGTTATTTAACATATTGATATTAAATATAAATATTTATATTTTTAATGTATGGCATGGTGTTTGCCTATACTCTAGTCGCAGGGTGCAGTATTTCCCAGGGACGGGCCAAGGACGGGCCGAGACGAGATGCTGGAAAAGTTGTTTCACGGTTTTTTCAGTAAGGTTATCAAGGTGTATCAAGGTGTCAAATACAATGGAGGCGTTATCGATGTACAACAGGGAGAACATGCTGCTGAATGTGGCGCTGGCGGGACTGCTTGCTTTGTCCGGCGCAGCGTTTGCCCAAGGAATGCTTGGCGATGCAGGGAGTGTCGCTCCGGAGCTCACCAAGGTCGACACGGATGCCGATGGCTTTGTCACTTTAAGTGAAGCGAAACAGGTGAAAGGTCTGCCGGAGGCCTTTGGTCAGGCAGACAAGAATGCAGATGGAAAGCTTGATGCCTCAGAGTTCGAGGCTGCAGTGAAGGCAATTCAAAGTTCGGGCAGTTGATTGGAATCATGCCGGGCACTACATTGCGTCCTTTAAGCTAAGGGCGCATTCATTGAATAGCGACGCAGAATCTTCAACGGACTTATAACATCCTGCGGGCAACAGTGTTTTACCCCCCTTGACGCGGCTGAGAGGCCGCGTTTTTTTGTGCAGCAAAAGCCACCATCCTCCGCGCTTGTTCATGGTAATATTCCAAAAATTTGAGGAGCGTCGTGGGCTTGTGAATGAGTTTCAGTGGCCTGTCCGTGTCTATTACGAAGATACCGACAGCGGCGGGGTTGTTTATTACGCCAATTATCTGAAGTTTATGGAGCGCGCACGCAGCGAATGGTTGCGCACCTTGGGCGTGGAGCAAGATGAGCTGATAGCCAGGAATAATGTTATTTTTGCTGTGCGATCGGCGGAGCTGGAGTTTCTCAAGCCAGGGCGGTTCAATGATTTATTGCGCGTCAGCGCAAAGGTGATACGGCGTGGCCGGGCCAGCCTGACTTTTGAACAAAAAATAACGCGCGCGGATCAAAGTGAATCTCCGCTGTGCATCGGTAGCATCAAAATCGCCTGCCTCAACGCCGCCACATTGCGCCCGTGCCCCATCCCTGATTATATTCTTGAAAAAATTCCCTGCGGAGATCCTCAGTGACGGCTGATTTGTCGATTGTTCACCTTGTATTAAATGCCAGCCTGCTGGTGCAGCTTGTGATGGCGCTGTTGCTGGTGGTCTCAATGGTCTCCTGGACTCTTATCTTCCGCAAATGGGCGGCTCTGAGAGAGGCGCGCCAGATGGCGAACGCGTTTGAAACACGTTTTTGGTCTGGCAATGATCTCAATAGCCTGTATAAAGAGGCCTCCCAGCGGCGTGAGCTGGCCGCAGGCATGGAGGGCATCTTCTGTGCGGGTTTCAAGGAATTTGCCCAATTGCGCAAGCAGGGTGGCGCCGAGCCGATGGCGGTGCTGGAGGGCGCGCAGCGCGCCATGCGGGTAGCGTTGAATCGCGAGATTGATGCCCTGGAAATGAATTTACCCTTTCTCGCTACGGTGGGTTCTACCAGTCCCTATATCGGTTTGTTCGGCACCGTCTGGGGAATCATGAACTCTTTCCGCGCGCTGGGGAATGTTCACCAGGCCACACTTGCGATGGTGGCGCCAGGCATTGCCGAGGCGCTGATCGCCACCGCCATGGGATTGTTCGCCGCGATTCCGGCGGTGGTTGCCTATAACAGATACAACAACGACGTGGAGCGTTTGATCAACCGCTACGAAACCTTCCTTGAGGAATTTTCCACGCTGTTGCAGCGCCATGCGCATCAAGGGGCCTAAACCATGGCCCGCAATCGCCAGCGTAACCGAAAGCGCCCCATGGCAGAGATGAATGTGGTGCCCTATATAGACGTTATGCTGGTGTTGCTGGTCATCTTCATGATTACTGCGCCGTTGCTGACTCAGGGCGTCAAGGTCGACCTGCCCAAGGCGGAGGCTGAAGCAGTCGACAGCGGAGATCAGGAGCCGTTGGTAGTGACAGTGGATTCCACGGGGCAGTATCACCTCAATATAGGCGGCAACACGAACAAAAGCATCGATGAAAACACGTTGCAGCAACGTGTGGCTGAGGTGCTGAGCAGCCAGCCCAAAAGACAGGTGCTGGTGCGTGGCGACAAAGACGTCAATTATGGACGGGTGGTCAATGCCATGGTGCTGTTGAAAGGTGCCGGGGTTGAGAGTGTAGGGCTGGTGACCGAGCCTGTGGATAAGCCTGCAAAATGATCGTGGCGGCATTAAACGAGTCAACGCTCGGTTACATATGCTGAAAAAAACTGCTTTCACCCCTCGCGCCGTGGTGTATGCGACTCTTGTCCATGCCGCGCTCATCGCGTTGCTGGTGGTCAGTCTTGATTGGACGCCGAAGCCTAAGCCGGCGCAGCCCGAGGTGGACACCATCAAGGCGACGGTGGTGGATACCAGCCAGCTTCAGGCTGCGCATGAAGAGCGCAGGCAGGCGGAGCAGAGCAAGCGGCAAGAGCAGGAAGATCGCCGAAAACGCCTGGACGAAGAAAAGCGTGCAGTAGAACAACAGCGTGAGAAAGAGCAGCGGATCAAGGAGCGGGAGCAAAAGCAAGCCGAGGAGCTTGCCCAACATAAGAAGTTGGAGATTGAGCATCAAGAAAAATTGAAAAAACAGCAGCAAGCAGATGAACTTTCCCTCAAGAAAAAGCTCGAAGTTGAAAAGCTGAAAAAAGAGCAAGAAGCCAGCCGGCTCGCTAAAACGAAAAAGGAAGAAGAAAAACATCGCCGCGACACGGAAGAGCGCGCCTTGCAGGAGCAGCTTGATGCCGAGCAGCAGCGCCAGAATGCCGACAAAGAACGGCAGGCAAAGGCCGCCGAGGGAAAATACCAGGGTCTGATCCAGCAAAAAGTCAAACGCAACTGGCTGCGCCCGCAAAATGCGCGCGACGGTCTGAAATGTATGGTGCTGGTGCGTCTCGCGCCGAGCGGTGAAGTGTTGGTGGCGCGGGTAACGCAAAGCAGTGGTGACGTGGCGTTTGACCGCTCGGCAGAAGCCGCCGTGTACAAGGCGTCTCCTTTGCCGGTGCCGCAGGATGCGTCATTATTTGAAGAGAGATTTAGAGAGTTCAATTTCGTTTTCAGGCCAGAAGGATGAGTTTTGTGTTTTCCAGGTTCACCCCGCTGTTTATAGTGAGTTGTCTATGCGCCATGGTGCTGGCCACCCCTGTCCGTGCCGCGCTCACCATCGAAATCACCGGCGGTGCGGAGGGCGCGCAACCCATCGCTATTGTGCCCTTTGGGTGGGATGGCCCAGCCGCGCCACCTGCTGATCTTGCCGGCATTGTCTCCGCCGATTTGTATCGCAGCGGTGAGTTTGCCCCCATGCCGGAAAAAAATATGGTGTCCAGGCCACAGGAAGGTTCCCAGGTCAACTTTGCTGATTGGCGCGCGGCAGGCGTGCCAAATCTGGTGATTGGCAAACTGCGTGCCTCCGGTAACGGTTATGTTGCGCAGTTTCAGCTCTTTGACGTCTTCAAGGGTGAGCAACTGGCGGGATACAGTATTCCTACCAGCGAACAGGATCTGCGCCGCACCGCGCACCAGATCAGCGACATCATTTACGAAAAACTCACTGGCCAGCCCGGCGCCTTTGCGACGCGCATCGCCTACATCACAGAGGTGCGCGGCGCCAACGCCAAGAGCCGCTATTCACTTTGGGTGGCCGATGCCGATGGCTACAATCCCGTGGCCATTCTGAACTCAGCACAACCGCTCATGTCGCCGGCCTGGTCACCGGACGGCACGCGGCTCGCGTATGTCTCGTTTGAGCGGCGCCGTCCCGAGGTATATGTGCAGGAGATAGCGACCCGCCACCGTGAGCTGGTGGCATCGCACCGTGGAATCAACAGCGCACCGGCCTGGTCGCCGGATGGCGCTCGCCTGGCGCTTGTCCTTTCAAAGGACGGCAACCCGGATGTTTACATTCTAAATATGAGAAATAAATCACTGCTACGCGTAACCGACAGCCCGGCAATTGATACGGAGCCTGCTTGGTCCCCCGATGGCAACAGCCTGGTGTTTACTTCGGATAGGGGAGGGCGTCCCCAGTTGTACCGTGTATCCGCTGATGGCGGTAAGCCCCAGCGCCTGACTTTCGAGGGCGACTATAATGCACATGGCGTGTATTCACCCGACGGGCGCTCCTTGGTGATGGTGACGGGAGAGGGCAACCGGTTCCGCATTGCCGTGCAAGATTTGAGCACAGGCGCGCAGCGGATTGTGACCGACACCCGACTGGACGAGTCACCGAGCTTTGCGCCGAACGGTGCTATAATTGTGTATGCTACCGAGGTGAATAACCGGGGGGTGCTGGCGATGGTGTCGGTTGACGGCAAGGTGCGTCAACGTGTAACCCAGACGGAAGGCAACGCCAGGGAACCCGCGTGGGGTCCCCGGACCAACCGTATCAAGCCATAGTTTTTTATAAACAAAACTCAAAAAAGGAGTGAATGATGAAGATGTATGCAAAGTTGTTGGCGAGCATTGTGCCTGTTGTACTGATTGTGGGTTGCACCACGACTCCCAAGGTGGCGGAAAAGTCCGCGCCTGTTGAAGAGCGCGCGGCACCCGCCAGTGCCTCCTCGGCTGCAACGCCTGCCCCTGCAACTTCTACCGGTGTTGAGGTGCTCGCCGCGCCTGACAAGGGCGGATTCAAGGGCGATCCGCTCAATGACCCGGCCAGCCTGCTCTCCAAGCGCGTTGTCTTTTTTGAATTTGACAGCAGCGAGATCAAAGACGATGCGCGCCCAATCATTGAGGCCCATGCTGCCTATCTGGCGGAGCGCCCCAAAGTGTCGATCACTCTCGAAGGCCATGCCGATGAACGCGGCTCGCGTGAATACAATCTGGCATTGGGGGAGCGTCGCGCAAAGGCGGTGCAGCAGCTCATGCAGATCAAGGGAGTGTCCTCCAAGCAATTGGATGTCGTCAGCTTCGGCGAAGAGCACCCAGTAGCTTTAGGCCATGATGAAGCTGCATGGGCACAGAATCGCCGTGTCGAACTGGTATACCCTAAGTAAGGCTTTTTTGTGACACGGCGGCGTGTACTCCCTGGATATATCGTAGGGTTAATGTGTCTTGGCCTGACCACAGCCGCACTTGCGGCACCGCAGGGTGCCGCAAGTGCTCCGGTTATTTCAGCGCCGTCTCCTGTGTCATCCCTGGAGGCGCGCGTCACAAAACTGGAGCAATTGCTGGAAAGCCAGACGCTGGAGGAAATGCTGATGCGCCTGGACCGGCTGCAGGCGGAAGTGCAGCGTCTGCATGGCGATGCAGAAGTGCAGGGCCACGACATTGAAAGCCTTAAACGGCGCCAGCGCGATTTGTCCCAGGATATCGACCGCCGCCTGCGCCAGATAGAGCAGGCGGCGGCAGCCGCCAAGGTGGCACCAGAGACGCCTCCCACGCAAGCATTGCCACCCGTTGCCGCGCCGCCAGCCGCATCAATAACGCCTCCCGATACGGCGGCGAAACCTGATGTGTCGCGCGAGCAGGTGATGTATCAGCGCGCACTCGATGGGTTGAAGGCAAGCCGTTATGATCAGGCCATCAGCGATTTTCAGGCCTTTCTTACCAGTTATCCCAAGAGTGAATATGCTGCCAATGCGCAATATTGGTTGGGCGAGGCCAATTATGTAACGCGCCGTTTTGAAATAGCCGCGGCGCATTTTAAAAAGGCCATCGACAACTACCCTGCCAGTACCAAACATGCGGACGCCATGCTCAAGCTCGGATTTGCCTATTATGAACTGGGTGACCGGGAACAGGCGCGCAAGACGCTCAATGACGTGGTGACGCGCTACCCCGGCGCGGCTGCGGCGCGGCTGGCCACGGAGCGCTTGCAAAAGATGAAGAGTGAGAGCAGATAGCTTTGAGTTTGCGCATCACCGAGATCTTTTATTCCTTGCAAGGCGAGACGCGCACGGTGGGTTTGCCCACGGTATTCGTGCGCCTTACCGGTTGTCCGCTGCGTTGCCGGTATTGTGATACGGCGTATGCCTTTCAGGGTGGGCAAGCGATGCCGCTGCCGGAGATTCTCGCGCAAGTCGCAGCTTACCAGCCGCGCTATGTGACAGTGACCGGCGGTGAGCCTCTGGCGCAAAAGGCTTGCCATGATCTGCTTGCGACGTTATGCGACGCAGGCTACGAGGTGTCGTTGGAAACCAGCGGTGCGCTGGATGTCTCTGCGGTTGATCCCCGCGTGGTTAAAGTCCTTGACCTCAAAACCCCGGGCTCCGGCGAGATGGACAAGAATCGCTACAGCAATATCGAACACTTGAATAAACAGGATCAAGTCAAATTCGTATTGTGCGACAGGCCTGATTATGAATGGGCAAAGAGTGTCCTGGCGCAGCATGATCTGCCTGCCCGTTGCGAGGTGTTGTTTTCGCCCAGCCACCAGCAATTGTCTGCCACCGATGTGGCGGACTGGATATTGGCGGATCGCCTGCCGGTGCGTTTGCAGATTCAGTTGCATAAACACCTGTGGGGCGATGCGCGGGGCAAATAAGTGACCGGAGAGCCCTCTAAAAAGGCCGTGGTCTTGGTGTCCGGCGGCCTCGATTCGGCAACCACTTTGGCGCTTGCCAGAGAGCAAGGCTTCATGTGTCATGCCTTGAGCTTTGATTACGGCCAGCGCCATCGCTCCGAGCTTGCCGCTGCGGAGCGTGTTGCAAAGACGTTGGGAGCCGTCGAATACAAGGTCATCAAGCTCGATCTGGGGGGTATCGGCGGCTCCGCGCTCACTGACCTGTCGATCTCCGTGCCGGACCAGCCCACCCAAGGTATCCCCGTCACCTACGTGCCCGCGCGCAATACCATCTTTCTGGCACTGGCGCTGGGATGGGCGGAAGTGCTGGGCGCGCGTGATATCTTCATCGGAGTGAATGCGGTGGATTACTCCGGTTATCCCGACTGCCGCCCCGAGTTCATTGCAGCCTTCGAGCAGCTTGCCAGCCTGGCAACACGTGCCGGTGTTGAGGGAGCGCACGTTGCCATACGCACCCCCTTGATTTCTTTAAGCAAGGCGCAGATCATTCGCGAAGGGGTGCGTCTGGGGCTGGATTATGCCCTCACGGTATCCTGTTACAGCGCAGATGGCCAGGGCCGCGCCTGTGGTGTGTGCGACTCGTGCAGGCTGCGTGCCGCGGGTTTTGAAGCGGCGGGGGTGGCAGACCCTACGGTTTACATAACTACAAGCATCAGGTTCATCGAATGACAATAGTGAGCAGAAGCGCGCTGGTCGCGTATGCCGCGAGCGAGATGTATGCGCTCGTTGATGATATCAAGACCTATCCGGATTTTTTACCGTGGTGTAAGACCGCTACGATATTGAGCCGTGACGAAGACGAAGTGCGGGCCTCGATCGAGCTGGCGCGTGGCGGCATACAAAAATCGTTCACCACCTGTAACCGGCTGCAACACAACAAGATGATCGAGATGCGCCTGGTGGAAGGTCCGTTTCGCCATCTGGAGGGTTTTTGGCGTTTTGATGCCCTGGGCGAGAGGGCATGCAAGGTGTCGCTGGACATGGATTTTGAGTTCTCCAACAAGCTGGTTGGCATGGCGATAGGCCCGGTATTCAACCAGATCGTCAATAGCCTCGTGGATGCCTTCTGCGCGCGGGCAGTAGATGTCTATGGGCAGCGCTGAGACGATACATGTCGAGGTGGCTTATGCCCGTCCTGATGAGCAGGTCATCATTCCGCTCGAAATCCATGCCGGGGCGACACTGGAAGAGACAATCAGGCACTCGGGTATTTTGGAACGTTTTCCTGAGATTGATCTGGGCGTGAACAAGGTGGGCATTTTCGGCAAGCTTGGAAAGTTGAGCGCCAACTTGCGCGCGGGCGACCGCGTGGAGATTTACCGCCCCTTGCTGGCCGATCCTAAAGAGGTGCGCAAACAGCGCGCCGCTCAAGGCAAGAAGATGAAGAAAGGCGGGGGTGAGCTTGATACTGCCGATTCCCCCGCTGAAGGTTAGGCGCTATGGTGTTGCGCCTTGTGTCCCAGGGCTGGACTCAGCGGCTGGCCAGCCCTCTATCCGGACCAGTTTGTCATCTTCGAAAATGAGTGTCATGCGCTTCACTTCAGGCTTGTTTTTGCCCACCTGTAGACTGTAAATGTAATCCCAGCGGTCACGGTGAAATGGGTCGACAAGCAGCGGCGTGCCAAGGATAAAGCCCACCTGACGCTTGCTCATGCCCTCCTTGATCTGCTCGCGCATCTCCGGCGTGATGACATTGCCTTGCTGGACGTCGATTTTGTGGATACTGCACGCTGATAAAACCAGACTGGCAGCGCACAGTACAATAATGAGAATCTTTTGCATTCTGGGCGGCATTGCTTAATAATTTACTCGGGTATTGTTCCCGTAACAACCGGAACTGACAGCCAGAGCCGGGTAAAAATAATAACATGGTTCCGACCTGAGGGAGTGACTAATGGAAAACCCGAATCTTAAAAAAGCGGGACTCAAGGCAACCTTGCCGCGCGTTAAAATCCTGGAAATCCTGGAGAGTAATGCGTTGCGGCATATGAGCGCCGAGGATATGTACAAGGCATTACTGGAAACAGGGGAAGATGTCGGGTTGGCGACGGTGTACCGGGTATTGACGCAATTTGAGGCGGCGGGACTGGTGGCGCGCCATCACTTCGAGGGCGGACAGTCAGTATTCGAGTTGAATCAGGGCGAACACCACGATCATATCTTGTGCATCAGTTGCGGCAAGGTCGATGAATTTAGCGATGAAACCATTGAACAGCGGCAACGCGCCATCGCCAAAAAGGCCGGTTATGTGATGACCGACCACTCTCTATATATCTATGGTGTATGTGCCGAGTGCCAGAAGAAAAAGGGTTGAGTTTTTAGGTTTAAAGGTTTGTTGTGAAGGCTTGCTTCATGGATGTTCGTGTCAATCCACACCCCCTCTGCCCGCAAGCGGGGCGAGGGGATCATTGATTTCCGGATTGAGATGAAATTGGAATTAATGAGGCCGCTGCTAACGCTGAAAGAACACGAGACATTACGCGCGGCGGTGCAGGCCGGCGTGCGGGATGTCGAGTGCTCGCTGGATCTGGGTCTATCGACGGAGATCGTTGCGGCGGGCGTTGAGGGATGGGTCTGGCAAGGCCGGTTGTTTCCCTATCTCGAAACCTGTAATGACAGAACCATCTACTGCTGGGTTGATGAGACGTTTCAACCGGTGTCGCGCTATACGACGTCGCTGATCAAATTGGTGCCGACGCATTGGGGGCCGCCGACCTTCGAGATCGATGGCATCAAGATGCTGCCCACGGCACAAACCTCCCCCTATACCGACGCCGAACGCAAGGTTGCTTTGATACAACCGCGCGGCAAGGTGATTTTGGATACCTGTGGCGGCCTCGGCTATTTTGCCGCGTGGTGTGTGCAGGGCCTGGCCACACAGGTGCTTTCTTATGAGAAAAATCCAGACGTGGTCTGGTTGCGTGGCCTGAACCCCTGGTCGCCCAAGGCTGATGATGTTTTGAGTTTATCGCTGGGGGATATTTGTGAGCAGATCGTGTCGCTGCCCAGTGGCTCGGTCGACGCTATTTTGCACGATCCGCCGCGCTTCGGTATCGCCGGTGAACTCTACTCGCAGGTTTTTTATGACCAGCTGGCCAGGGTGTTGAAGCGCAAGGGCAAACTGTTTCACTACACGGGTGCCCCGAACAAGCTGACCAGCGGCCGCGATGTGCCCAATGAAGTGGCGAAACGCTTGCGGCGAGCGGGTTTCGCCGCGGAGTTGAGCGGCGACGGGGTGTTGGCGGTAAAGAATTAGAGCCTGCCTGCGGGCTGGTCAACAAATGCGCGGTAACTGTTCGCCGCTGAGTCTGTCGACGATGCGCTGTACGCCGATGCGGCTTTGTAATGTTACCCGCCCGGCGGTGCCGTGTTGCGCATGGCCGATCAGACAGGCCTCTTGGCCCACCGGGTGGCGGCGGAGAATGTCGAGGGTCTGGTTGACTTGTCCTGCGGGAATAAAAGCGACGAAGCGCCCTTCATTGGCAACGTGGAGTGGATCGAAGCCGAGCAGTTCGCAGGCGCCTTGTACCTCTTGCACCACCGGGATGAGGCTTTCTTCAATGTTGATCTGCAGGCGTGCGGCTTCGGCTATTTCGATGAGCGCGGCGGCCAGGCCACCGCGTGTGAGGTCGCGCAGGCAATGGATGTCGATGCCGGCGTGAATGAGTTCCAGCACGGGCGCGGCAAGCGCGGCGCAATCGCTTTCGAGTGTGCTCTCAAAATTTAATCCCTCGCGCATAGCCATGATGGCGATGCCGTGGCGCCCGATGTCGCCGCTCAATAGTATGGCGTCACCGGGCTGTACGGCATCCGGTGCGATGCGCAGGGGGTGTTCGATGATGCCGATACCGGCGGTGTTGATAAACAGGCCGTCGCCTTTGCCCTTGTCCACCACTTTTGTGTCGCCGGTGACGATGGTGACGCCAGCGGCATGGGCGGCGTGGCGCATCGACGCTACCACTCTTTGCAGGGTTTCCATGGGCAGGCCTTCTTCGATGATGAACCCCGCGCTTAAGAATAATGGCCGCGCGCCGCACATGGCGAGGTCATTGATGGTGCCGTTGACCGCCAGACTGCCGATATCGCCACCGGGGAAGAACAGCGGCTGCACCACGTAAGAGTCCGTCGTGAAGGCGAGTCGCGTGGTACCGAACTCGATCACTGCACCATCGTGGCGCGCGTTGAGTAATGGATTGGCGAACGCGGGGAGGAACACGGTATCGAGGAGCTGTTGCATCAATCTGCCACCGCCACCGTGAGCCAACAGGATCTGTGAATGCGGGTTGATGGGGGCAGGGCAAACCAGTGCTGATTCGATTACAGGGCACACGAGCCCTGACTCGATTATGGTGTCGATATCGTCTTTCATGGATTCGTTTTTTGCAATGTGGCGCGTGAATCCGGTGGACGGCGGTAACGGTAATAGGCGGCACAGGCGCCTTCTGTCGAAACCATCGGTGCGCCCAGCGGTTGTTCGGGCGTGCAGCGTTTGCCGAAGGCGGGACACGCCTGTGGTTTCTTGATGCCTTGCAGCACCAGAGCGCTGATGCATTCAGCGGCTGTCGTTGCACCAGGGGCGGCTGCACCGAAACGCCGTTCGGCATCGAACCCCGCATAGCGTTCGCGTAACCCCAAGCCGCTGTCTGCAATGGTACCCAATCCGCGCCATTGGCGGTGTGTTACTTCAAAAACTTCAGTGATGAGCCGTTGCGCATCGCGGCTTCCTGCTCTGCGCACGGCACGGGCGTACTGATTTTCCACGGTGGCGCGGCCTTCTTCGAGTTGTTTCACGCACAGGTATACCCCGTGCAGAATATCCAGTGGTTCGAAGCCGGTGACGATGATGGGTGTCTGGTAACACTGCGCCAGCGTTTCATACTCTGTGTAGCCCATGACGGTGCATACATGCCCGGCGGCGAGGAAGCCCTGTACCTGATTATGCGGCCCCGCCAGGATCGCTTCCATCGCTGGCGGCACGCACACGTGTGCAACCAGCAGTGAAAAATTCGTGATGTTCATCTGGCTTGCCTGAAGCACTGCCAATGCCGTGGCAGGTGCAGTAGTCTCGAAGCCGACGGCGAAGAATACTATCTGTTTCCCAGGATGACGCTGTGCAAGTTTGATGGCGTCCAGGGGGGCATAGACGATGCGCACATCTCCGCCATTGGCCTTGACGGCGAGCAGGTCGCGATGTGTGCCTGGCACGCGTAGCATGTCACCGAAGGAACAGAAAATCACGTCTGGCAATGCGGCAATTTCGAGTGCCTTGTCGATCAGTTCCACGGGCGTTACGCACACCGGGCAGCCTGGGCCGTGTACCAGGGTGATCGCGCCGGGCAATAGTTGATCAATGCCGTATTTGACGATGGCATGGGTCTGCCCACCGCATATCTCCATGATCGTCCAGGGCCGTGTTGTCACCTGCGCGATGGCGGCCGCCATGCGCGTGGCGGCATCTTTGTCACGGTATTCGTCAACGAACTTCATCGGGACGGTTCTTCCATTTCCCGTAGTGTGGTGAACACCCGCTGGGCCTCTTGCTCATCGAGCCGGGCCAGGGCGAAACCGGCATGGACGATGACATGGTCATCGAGTTTCGCCTCGGGCACGCCGGCGAGGCTAATCTCTTTAACAATGCCTCCGAAGCTTACTCGCGCGGTGCGCAGCAGGGCGTCATCTTCATCGGTGATGCTGAGGATCTTGCCGGGGATAGCCAGGCACATTGTTCACTCCTTCAGGATACGCGCCGCAGCGATAATCTGCCCCAGCGCCAGCCCGCCGTCATTAGGCGGCACATGCTTGTGCCAGTAGGGCGTGCAGCCGATGTCGCGTAATCGCTCTACCGCGCGACACGTTAAATAGCTATTTTGAAAGCAGCCGCCGGTTAATACCACGCGTGTCTCTCCGAGAGTTGCGGCAACCGTGGCGATGATATCGGCCAGGGTGTTGTGAAATTTCGCGGCGATTCGTCCCGTTGCCAGGCCATTTTTCAGATCATCAAGGATGCCATGAATCATCGGTTCCCAATCCACTATGATTGGGGATTGCTGCTGTTCGAGCCGGAAGGGGTACGCCTCGTCTGCCGCACCATGGGGCTGTGCTGCGAACTCCAACGCCATGGCCGCTTGCCCTTCAAAGTCACTCACCTGACACAGCCCAAGCAACGCGCTCACTGCATCGAACAGGCGCCCGGCGCTGGAAGTGCGGGGAGTGTTGATGCCCCGTTGCATCATGCGCCGTAGAACCCTCTGTTCCGAGGGTGTGAAGACATCCAGCGGCGCGAGTCCATTCATCGTAAACAGATCATCGCTGAAGATCTCATAAAGTAGTCCCAGGGCGGCGCGGCACGGCTGGCGGATGGCCTGCTCCGTGCCGGGCAGCATAAATGTGCGCAAGTGAGCTGCCCGCTCAAAGCCTGCTGCCGTCACCCGCAAAAACTCCCCGCCCCACAGTGTGCCGTCTGTTCCCAGGCCCGTGCCGTCCCATGCCACCCCTAGTACCGGCTCGTCCAATCCGTTATCCGCCATGCAGGATAGCACATGGGCGTAATGGTGCTGGACGGCGATCAGCGGCAGTCCCAGCCCGCTTGCAAACTGCGAGGAATAGTAATCGGGATGCGCGTCGCAGGCGACAACGCAGGGTGTTGGGGCATAAAATCCATTGAGATCGGCCACGGTTTTTTCCAGCGCCTGTGCCGCCCTCATTGTTGTCAGGTCGCCGAGCGGCTGGCTGAGGACGATGCTATTGCCTAAGGAGAGCGCCACCGTGTTCTTCAAGTGGCCGCCCACGGCGAGAACCGCAGGTAAAGGTGTGCCTGTCTCAATAGGCAGCGGCGCGTAGCCACGCGCACGGCGCAATACCAGTGCTCGTCCCATCATCACGCGCACCACGGAATCATCCACGGGCCGGGCGATAGGACGATCATGCACCAGAAAAAAATCGGCGATACCGCGCAGCCGGTCAAGTGCATCGAATTCATCGGTGCAGATTGGCTCACCGGAAAGGTTGCCGCTGGTCGCAACCACGGGAAAGCCAAGCTCCCCAAGCAGCAGATGATGTAACGGCGTGTAAGGCAGCATGGCACCGAGATTAGGATTCTCTGGCGCAACGGAAGGTGCAATATTTCCGTTACGCTGATGTTTCAGCAGCACGATAGGGCTTGCTGCCGATAGCAGCAGATGCTCTTCAATGTCCGATACATCACAGTGCGCCTTGATACTTTGCAATGTTGGAAACATCATCGCAAAAGGCTTGCTCTTGCGCCGCTTGCGATCACGCAGGCGGCGCACGGCGGCCTCGTTGCGTGCGTCGGCCACGAGATGAAAACCACCTAAACCCTTCATCGCAACGGTAGCGCCGCCGCGAATCGCCTCGGCGGTGTTGAGCAGGGCTTTGTTGCCGGATGCCAGCGGTGTTCCCGCGCTATCCCACAACGCAAGCTGGGGGCCGCAGTCCGGGCAGGCAATGGGCTGGGCATGAAAGCGCCGGTCATGCGGGTTGTTGTATTCAGCCACGCAGGCCGGACACAAAGCGAAATGCTGTAAGGTAGTATGGGCGCGGTCATAAGGCAGTGCCGTGATGATGCTGTAACGCGGGCCGCATTGGGTGCAGTTGGTGAAAGGGTAATGGTAACGGCGGTTGTCAGCATCAAAGATTTCTTTGATGCAATCCGGGCAGGCCGCCAGATCCGGCAAGATCAACGTGTGATGATCCACACTCCTTTCGGCAAGGCTCTCACGCAGCGTGAAGCCGCTCTCGCCGGCAGGCTCGATGAACGTCGTTTTCTGCCGCTGAATAATCGCGTGCGGAGGTTTTCCACGCGCCAGCCGTTCTAGAAAGCGGTCAATCGCGTCTGCGGAGCCTTCCACCTCGACAGTCAAACCCCGCGCCGTATTGGCCGCCCAGCCGGCAAGCTCTAATTCCACCGCCAGACGATAGGCAAGGGGTCGAAACCCTACACCCTGCACCACGCCGCACAATTGCAGGCGCAGGCGTTGCGTCTCCATGATCACACCGTAATCCCGGTCAGCATCAATTCTTCACCTGAAATCAAGGTCGTTTGGCTGTCGCCGCAGTGGGTGCAGTTTAAATCATCCAGGGTGACTTCGCTTTCCGCATTGCATTGCTTGCATTTTACGCGGATGGGGGCGTGTTCGATAATGAGTTCGGCGCGTTCTGCTGTGGTGCCCTGGCGTGTATGGTTGTAGGCTTCTTCGAGTTGCCAGGGTGTGATGCCGGACAATGGACCGAGCCTCACAGTGATGCGCTTGATAGACGCTGCGTTTTGTTCATGCGCCAGCGCTTCGGCTTGTTGCAGCAGGCTGCGGCAAATCGAGGATTCGTGCATGGGTGGGTTCCTTGGTGGTGTCAGGATAATTGTATGATAGCCTATATGGAATCAGGGTAACCGGGGAGGTGTGACGATGCTGGAGGGCGTGCCGGAGGTAAGCCGGGCATTTCTACCGCGTGACGTGCTTCAGCGTCTGCTTGATGCGCTGACCGGCGGTGATTTTCTCTGTATCGGCCCACGGCTCAAGGAAGGCGTGATCGTCTACGAACCCTTGGCCGACACTGCTACGCTGCCGCAGGGGGTGCATGACCGGCAGGCGCCGGGAGAGTATCGTACTGAACAGGTATCGAGCCCTCGCCAGTTCGCCTGGGCCAATGGGCCGCAGGCGCTCAAGCCCTTTCTGTTTGCGCCGCGCGAGGCCTTATGGCGTGTAGTGCGTGATGCCGAAGGCCGCCTCACTTTTCGTGAAGTGCAACCGGATATCAAACCGATTGCGGTGATCGGCGCGCGTGCCTGTGACTTGGCGGCGCTCGCCTTGCAGGACAGCCATTTTCTGGCTGGCGCCTATCCTGACCCCACCTATGCCGCGCGGCGGGAAAATCTTTTTATCGTTGCGGTTCATTGCAGCCATCCGGCGGCGACATGCTTTTGCGTTTCTACGGGCGACGGGCCGCGCGCCACGCACGGTTTTGATATTGCACTTTCTGAGCTTGATGACGGTTTTGTCGCGGAGGCGGGGAGTGTGCGCGGCAAGGTGTTGCTCGATGCACTTGGGTGTTCGACGGCGGCAGCGGAGCAGATTGCGCAGGCGGAGGATGAGATTGCCCATGCCGCCCGCTCGCAATCCCGCCGCTTGCCAGGGCGTAATTTACGCGATGCCTTATTTGCCAATCTTGAACACCCGCGCTGGGAAGAAGTGGCGGAACGCTGTCTGTCATGCGGCAATTGCACCTCGGTGTGTCCCACCTGTTTTTGTTCCAGCACTTCCGCCAGCGCTTCTGAGCAACCCAGTCTCGATGCCAGCCATGCAGAACATTCGCGCGAGTGGGATTCCTGCTTTACCCGTGGACACAGTTATATTCATGGCGCCGTGGTGCGCAGTGATACCCGCACGCGCTATCGCCAGTGGCTGACCCACAAGCTCGGCAGTTGGCACGAGCAGTATGGACGCAGCGGCTGTGTGGGGTGCGGGCGTTGTGTCACCTGGTGCCCGACGGGTATAGATATTACCGAGGAAACAACCGCCATTTGCGGCGAGGCGATGCTATGAATCCCCATTTGCCCTGGGAGGCGGAAGTCGTCGAGCGCATTCAGGAATCTCCCACGATTTTTACTTTGCGCCTGCGCATTGTTGATGAAGAAGCACGCAAGACTTATCGCTTTGCGCCGGGCCAGTTCAATATGGTGTATCTGTATGGGGTGGGCGAAGTGCCGATTTCCATTGCGTCCGATCCGCAGGATACAAGCCTGCTCGGGCACACCATCCGTGCCGTAGGGCGGGTGACGGAGGGGCTTTCCCGCCTCGGCGTGGGTGAACGGCTGGGTCTGCGCGGGCCATACGGGCGCGGTTGGCCGCTGGCGGAGGCAGAAGGTAAGGACATTGTGGTCGTCACGGGTGGTTTGGGCTGCGCGCCGGTGGTGGGTGTGATTAATTACATCATCATGCGCCGTGAGCGGTTTGGCAGGCTCACGGTGATTCAAGGGGTGAAGCATGCCGAGGAGCTGATCTGGCGTGAACGTTACGCCTATTGGAATACCCTGCCCGATACCCAGGTGCTGCTCGCCGCCGATCATGGCGGTCCGCTTTGGCCGTGGCATGTTGGTTTGGTGACAGAGGTATTCGATCAAATGGAGATTGCGCCGGAGCGCACCGTGGCGATGATGTGCGGGCCGGAAGGCATGATGCGCGCGGCGGTGCGTAACCTGACGGAGCGCGGCCTTGCCGAGGACAGCATTTATCTGAGCATGGAGCGCAATATGCAATGCGCCATAGGCCAATGCGGGCATTGCCAGTTTGGCGCGAGTTTTGTCTGCCGGCAGGGGCCGGTGTTTGCCTATTTCCAGATTAAAGAGCTGCTGGGTGTAAGAGGCTTTTGAGATGAGCGGGAAACCCAGGGTTGCGGTTCATAAATTCAGCTCTTGTGATGGCTGCCAGCTCGCGTTTTTGAATCTTGGCGAGGATCTTCTGCGTGTGGCGGAGCGGGTCGATTTCGTGCATTTTGCCGAAGCCGGTCCAATAGAAACACAGGCCAAAGTGGATATCGCCTTCGTGGAAGGCAGTATCTCCACGTCAGAAGAGAGGGAACGCATTCAGCAGGTGCGTGCGAACAGCCGTTTTGTCGTGACTTTGGGCGCGTGTGCGACAGCGGGCGGTGTGCAGGCGTTGCGTAATCTGGCGGACGGCGGGCAGTGGATCGCGGCTGTATACGCCCAGCCTGAATACATCCACAGCCTGGCCACGGTGACGCCCATCGCCAGCCACGTCAAAGTCGATCTGGAGCTATGGGGCTGTCCAGTCAGCAGCCGCCAGGTACTGGGCGCATTGCGGGCATTGCTCTTCGGCGTGGTGCCGGCGGAGGAACAGGATAAGGTGTGCATGGAGTGCAAACGCAATCAGACGGTGTGCGTGATGGTCACCCAGGGCATCCCCTGTATGGGGCCAGTGACGCGCACCGGCTGCGGTGCGCTGTGTCCAGCCTTCGGAAGGGATTGCTATGCCTGTTACGGCCCAGCGGAGAATCCCAACACGGCGGGCCTTGCGCATCGTCTGAAGGGCTTGGGGCTGGCGCCGGACGATATCGCCAGGCGCTTTTTGTTTATCAACAATGCCGCGCCCGTTTTCAATGAAGCGGGGTTGCGGGCCAAGGGAGAGGTGCATGGCGGAAAGCCGTGAAATCAATATCCATGTGCCGGTGCTGGCGCGGGTGGAAGGCGAGGGCGCGCTTGATATTGCAATCCGCAACGGTCATATCGCCGATTTGAAACTGCGTATCTACGAGCCGCCGCGATTGTTCGAGAAGTTTCTGGAAGGACGCGATTACAATGAGGTGCCGGACATGGTGGCGCGCATTTGCGGCATCTGCCCGGTGGCCTACCAGATGAGTGCGGTGCATGCCCTGGAGGGCATTTTCGGTGTTCAGGCCAGCCCTTGGATACGCGCCATGCGCCGGGTGTTGTATTGCGGCGAATGGATGGAAAGCCACAGCCTGCACATTCACCTGCTGGCCGCGCCGGATTTTCTGGGCTATGACAACGCCATCGCCATGGCGCGCGATTATCCCGATGAAGTGCGCCGCGGCCTGCGCCTGCAAGGGCTGGGTAACGCCATTATCCGCCTGTTTGGCGGGCGTTCGGTGCATCCCGTGGGTGTACGCATAGGCGGATTTTACCGAGCTCCGGATCAACAAGACGTGCATGCGTTACTGGACAAACTGCGTGCCGCCTTGCCCGATGCCGAGGCGCTGGTCGCCTGGACGGCTTCGCTGAACCTTCCTCGGGACGACCAGATTTTTACCAGCGTCGCGCTGCGCCATGCCGATGAATACCCCATGAACGAAGGCCGCATCGTCTCAAGCGCCGGGCTGGATATTCCGGTTGCCGGATACGAGGATCACTTCCGGGAATTCCAGGTGCCGCATTCCACGGCATTGCATAGCGTGTTGCATGATGAACCTTATCTGGTTGGGCCGCTGGCGCGCCTCAACCTCAATCTGGACAGACTCCCTGAGCAGGTGACTCGCGCCTTGCAGGCGACGGGTATCGCCTTCCCCAGCCGCAACATGTTCCACAGCATTGTGGCGCGCGCCGTCGAGGTTTACTATGCCCTGAGCGAGGCAGTGCGCTTGCTGGAAGACTATGAATATCCATCCGCGCCTTATGTTCCCATAGTGCCGCGCGCGGGTGTCGGGTATGGTTGCACCGAGGCGCCGCGCGGCATTCTTTGGCACCGCTATGAAACGGACGAGCAGGGCCTGATCACAAGCGCGCGCATCGTGCCGCCCACCAGCCAGAACCAGGCGCGCATCGAAGAGGATCTGCGCCAGTCGCTTGATGCTTTCGGGCTTGCCAACAGCGATGAAGACCTGCGGCGGCATGCCGAGACAGTGATCAGAAACTACGACCCCTGCATTTCCTGCGCCACGCATTTTCTAAAGCTCACCGTAAGCCGCCCATGACAGAGATCCGCATCATCGGCATCGGTTCGCCCTTCGGTGACGATCGGCTTGGTTGGGAGGCGGCCGAGGCCATCCGCGCATCGGGGTTGCTGGGGTATTTTCTGCAAGATCGGGTGAGCGTGCAAACTTGTGACCGGCCGGCCAGCGGATTGCTCATGCTCATGGAGGGGGCCTCCTGCGTCATTCTCATTGATGCCATGCGCAGCGGCGCCGTGCCCGGAACGGTTCGCCGCTTGCAGGATGAAGAGATCGAGATGGAGGCGGCGTTGCTCTCCAGTCATGGTTTTGGTGTGGCCGAAAGCCTGGCGCTGGGTAGAACGCTGGGGATGCTGCCAGCGAGACTGGTGCTCTACGGCGTGGAGGCGTGCAACCTTGACCCGTGCAGCACCTTGACTCCCGAAACCGCCGGGGCATTGCCCCTGCTGGTGGAGAGGGTCAAAAAAGAGCTTTTGATGGCAGGTTGCGCCGCCCAAAAAAAGCTGTAAACGGGCTATATTCAACCGTACGGCTGTCATTCTTGCCACGGCATTTTCACCCGCATTGGGTTGTCTTGTATACTACCCCCTTTATATCGAGATGCCTGAAGTTCAATGCGCCTGAAGAAGATCAAACTCGCCGGTTTCAAGTCATTCGTTGATCCCACCACAATTCATCTTCCTGGCAACCTTATCGGTATCGTTGGGCCGAATGGCTGTGGCAAATCGAACACCATCGACGCCGTGCGCTGGGTGATGGGCGAAAGCTCGGCCAAGCATTTGCGTGGCGACTCCATGGCGGATGTCATTTTCAATGGCTCCACCTCCCGCAAGCCGGTAGGACAGGCCTTTATTGAGCTGATTTTTGATAATAGCGACGGTGGCCTGGGCGGCCAGTATGCGGCATATGCCGAGATTGCCGTGAAACGCCAGGTATCGCGTGATGGGCAGTCCGTTTACTTTCTCAATGGCACGCGCTGCCGCCGCCGTGACATTACCGACATTTTCCTCGGCACCGGGCTGGGCCCGCGCAGCTATGCGATTATCGAGCAGGGAATGATCTCGCGCCTGATCGAGGCCAAACCGGACGAGCTGCGCATTTTTCTTGAAGAAGCCGCCGGCATTTCAAAGTACAAGGAACGCCGCCGCGAGACCGAAACACGGATGCGCCATGCCCAAGAAAATTTGAGCAGAATAAATGACATAAGGGATGAACTTGAGAAACGGCTTCAAACCCTGCAACGGCAGGCGAATGTAGCCGAAAAGTACAAGGAGTTGAAACAGCAGGAACGCCTGCTCAAGGCCCAATTGCTGGCGTTGCGCTGGCGGGTGCTCGATGTTGATCTGCACGAGCAGGAGCGGCGCATTCAGGCCCAGGAAACAGCCCTGGAGGCGCAGCTTGCCGAATTGCGACGGATTGAGGCGGCGCTTGAACAGCAGCGGGAGCAGCACGTTGATCAAAGCGAGGCCTTTAGCCAGATTCAAGCACAGTTTTATAGCGTGGGCGCGGACATTGCGCGCCTGGAGCAGGCCTTGCACCATGCCAAAGAGACACGTCAGCAGCAACAGCGTGAGCTGGGCCGCACCGAACAGTCGTGGAGCGAGGCGCAAAATCACCTTAACAATGATCAACAACTCATTGAAGAACTTACATACTCACTTCAGGATGACGAGCTGTCTCTTGCACAAGCCAAGGAATCCGAAGGCATCTCCGCTGCCGCACTGACCGAGGCGGAAGTCGCGCAACATGCCTGGCAGCAAGAATGGGATGAGTTCAACGTCCAGGCCAGCGCCCAGGTGCGCGCCGCCGAAGTGGAGCGCGCGCGTATCCAGCACCTGGAACAGCAGCAGCGGCAACTTGAACAACGCCTGGTGCGCCTTGAGGAAGAGCGGGGCGGGCTGTCAACCACGGCGCTGGAAGAGGAAATCGCCGCGCTCAGCGAGCAGCGCGAGGAGCTCGATGAGCGCGTTGAGCGGTTGCAGCAGGAGGTGCAAAGCCATCAGGCGCGCATTGCCACGGAGCGTGACGATCACAACCGTCTTGCCAGCGAACTGAACACCGAGCGCGGCCGTTTACAGGGCATGAAAGGACGCCACAGCTCGCTGGAAGCGCTTCAGCAGCAGGCCTTGGGCAAGGGCGCAGGCGCGGTAACCTCCTGGCTCAAACAGCACGGCCTGGGGGATAAGCAACGCCTGGCGCAGGGCTTGACCGTTGAACCGGAATGGCAGCGCGCGGTGGAGCATGTGCTGGGCCTCCATTTGGAATCGGTTTGCGTGGAAGGCATGGATAGCGTTGCCGCCATGCTGGATACGCTTCAGCGCGGCAGTCTGGGGGCGTTTGATGTGCTGGCCCAGGCACCCGTGAATCATGGCTCGCTGGCGGCGCCGTTACTTGGCAAGGTGCAATCGCCGTGGCGGCTGGATGCGTTATTGGCGGGCGTCTATGCCGCGGATGACATGGTCCAGGCATTGGCGCTGCGTTCACATCTTGCGCCGCATGAATCAGTGATTACCCGCGAAGGGGTCTGGCTGGGCGCCAACTGGCTGCGCGTGGTGCGTGACGTCGATGAGAAAGCCGGGGTGCTGGCTCGCGAACAGGAGATCAAAAACCTGTCGGCGCAGATGGAGGAGCTGGCCGCGCGTATCGGCGAGATCGAGCAGATGCAGCATGACAGCGCCGTCCATCTAAAGTCGTTCGAGACGGCGCGCGAGCAGAGCCAGGCCGCGTTGAGCGCCGCCAGTCAGCGCCGCGCCGAGACGCAGGCGCAACTGAGCGGCAAGCAGGCGCGGCTGGAGCAGATGCACGCGCGCAACAACCGCCTGCGTATCGAGCTGGAGGATATTCTCGCCCAAAAACAGGGCGGCGAAAAGGAAATGGAGGAAGTGCGCACGCTATTGCATGATGCATTGGCCGCAGCCGAAGCTCATGCCCAGCGCCGCGACGCACTGGTACGCAGCCGTGACGAGCATCGCCGCCAGCTGGAGCAGATTCGCACACAGGCCCGTGCTGACCGCGATGCGGCGCATGGCATTGCGCTGCGCATTCAAACGGTGCGCGCGCAGATCACATCCACCCAGGAAAGGCTGCGCCGCATGCAGGAACAGCTTCATCAGCTGACCCTCCGCCGCGAGGAGTTGAGCACGGCAATGGAGGAGGGCGGCCAGCCTCTGGAAGACCTGGCTGCCGAACTTGAACAGATGCTGGCCCGGCGCCTTGCCGTGGAGTCGGAACTGGCGCAGGCGCGCCGCCGTGTGGAAGAATGCGATCATGCCGTGCGCCAGTTGCATGAGCAGCGCAATGTGACTGAACAAAAGATTCGCCAGGGACAAAGCGATCTCGACAAGCTGCGCATGGCCTGGCAGGAGGTCAAGGTGCGGCGCGAGACCCTGCAGGAACAGATCGGTGAATCCGGTTTTTCCATGGAGGCGTTGCTTGCCGAAATGCCGGAGGGCGCTGCGGAAGCCGGCTGGCAAGAACAAGTGGAGCGCATGGCTCAACAGATCAGCCGGCTCGGGGCGATTAATCTGGCGGCGATCGAAGAATTTGCCCAGGAGTCGGAACGCAAAGCCTACCTCGACGCCCAACATGCCGATCTGAGCGAGGCGCTCACCACGCTTGAAAACGCGATACGCAAGATCGACCGCGAAACCCGCGACCGCTTCAAGGAGACCTTTGACAAGGTCAACTCTGGCCTGCAAACCATGTTCCCGCGCCTGTTTGGTGGTGGCGAAGCCTATCTTGAACTGACCGGGGAAGATTTGCTGGATACCGGGGTCACGGTGATGGCGCGTCCTCCCGGCAAGCGCAACAGCACTATTCATCTTCTATCCGGCGGTGAAAAAGCGCTCGTTGCGGTGGCATTGGTGTTCGCTATCTTTGAGCTGAATCCCGCACCGTTTTGTATGCTCGACGAGGTGGATGCGCCACTCGATGAGGCCAACGTCGGGCGTTTCTGCAAGCTAGTGAAGGAAATGTCCGAACGCGTGCAATTTATTTATATCAGCCATAACAAGGCCACCATGGAAATGGCCAATCAACTGATAGGCGTCACCATGCACGAACCCGGCGTATCGCGCCTGGTCGCGGTTGATGTTGAAGAAGCGGTTAAAATGGTTGCAACAGGTTAAATCGCAGCAAGGAGGGATTTGTAAGTGGATCCGGAAAGTATATTAACGATTCTCGGCGGCGCTGGCGCGGTTGCGGTGGTATTGCTGCTGTGGCGTCCAGGCCAGAAAAAGAACAAGGGTGTCATTGGGACGGATGTTTCTGTTTCAGCGGAAAAGGAACGTGCCCTGGATCAGTTCAATCGCGATAACGCTGCTCACGGTTCACTCAATACAGAAGAAGATTGGGAGATCATACCCATCACCACCCCTCGTTCCGGCAGGCATGGGCTGAGGGAAGAGGTAGTTGAAAACCTCTCTATATCGACGGCTGACGATATCGCCTCGGCAACGGCCCCACCGGCAGGGACTTCGCGCAACGTGCCCGAAGATTTGATTGTGGTGCTGAACGTCATGGCGCATCAAGGACAATTGTTTGACGGTGCGGCCATTATCGACGCCACGCACGATGCAGGCTTGGTGTTCGGCGAGATGCAGATTTTTCACTATATGTATCACGGCGCGCCGCTTTTCAGTCTTGCCAACGCACTTAATCCCGGCAGCTTCGACATCAATGCCATGGAAAATACCACCACGCCCGGCCTGACCCTGTTTCTGCGTCTGCCCGGCCTTATCGATGGTCTCGCTGCATTTGATCGGATGTACAGCATCGCAACACAGCTGGCCGCAACGCTGGGTGGGGAAGTCTGCGATGCCCGCCGCACGATCTTGACAGCGCAGGCACTGGAAAAGCAGAGGGATGAGATTGCGGAACATCAGCGTGGCTAGCATACCGTAATGTTTGCCATTAGGCTTCGCGGATTCAACTTTGAAGTGCAACTTTTTTATGTGAGCTTAGGTGGTTAGCTAGGCTACATGGACTCCCCCTGCTGTCAAGCAACTGCACCCTTATTCAGAATGAGAATCAGACTGCGGCTCTACATTCGGCCTGTTGGTGAGCCTACG
>LNFM01003212.1_pt1 | contig 40352 bp, 27 predicted proteins | sample 596031 | NCBI WGS metagenome assembly LNFM01 (sample SAMN04254537, study PRJNA301005) | activated carbon metagenome | isolation source: dual media filters at the Ann Arbor, Michigan drinking water treatment plant | place: USA: Ann Arbor | reverse complement strand
GATTGGCCGTGGTCACGGTGACCTCGGCCGAGAACTGGGCCAGGCTCAGGATCACGTCGAGAGACGCGCCCCCGGTGCCAGCGACGACCACGTCGGTCCGCGTGGCATCGGCGAACCCGAGGAACGAGACCCGAACGATGTAGGTCCCGGCCGCCAGACCGTCGATCGTGGCGACGCCCGTGGCATCGGTGATGGCCGCGGCGAGGGGGGCCAGGGGCACGTCGCTGCGCGCGATGGTGACCGTGGCGCCCGGCAGGACGCCGTCGGCGTCGCGGGCCGTCACTTGCAGGCGAGCATTGGTGGCGGGTGTGGAGAGAGTCGAGGACTGGGCGAGAACGGGACCAGCTATGGAGAGCAGCGTCGCACAGACCACGACGCCTGACAGGACAGAGGGAGTACGCATCACCCCCTAGCGTTCCTGACGGTCGAGTCAAGGTCAAGCGTTGTGACGCAGCGAGGGGGGACGACCGCGCTCAGTTCCCCGGGAGGCACTCGATCAGGAGCGGCAGATGGTCGGAGGCCTGCGCGGCGTCCTCACCGCCGATGACGTCGCAGGCGGTCACGCGGTCGAGGGTCGCCGTGGGCGCGAAGACGTAGTCGAGACGCAGATGCGGCCCCCACGACGGGAACGTGAAGCCGGTCTCCCCCGGGTGCCTGGCGCGAAAGACGTCGACGTAGCCGGCATCGAAGACCTGCTGCACCGTCCGCCAGCGGATGTGACCGCCGCTGATCCACACGAAGGGGCGCAGCCGCAGCGGCAGGCGCCGGATGTCGAGCAGTTCCCCGGGAGCGAGGGTGTTGAAGTCGCCGAGCAGCAGGTGGAAGCCTCCGGCCCTGGCCGAGACGGACTCGATCAGGGCCCGGACTTCGCGGACGCGCCGGCGCTCGGTCCACGCGGCGTGGACGGCGCTGAGGTGGACCCCGAACAGGTGGATCCCCCCGCCGGCCGGCACCAGTTCGAGGAAGGCATGGCGTGACACGCGCGGCTGCCGCCACTCGACGTGTTCCACGGGTCGGCGGGACAGGAACCCGAGCGACTGTCGATGCGACGCGCCCCACTGGGCCATGTCGGTGGCACGGGCCAGCGCCTCCACCACGGCCGGCTTCGTGGCCTCCTGCAGGAGGACGACGTCGGCCCGGGTCGCCCGGATGACGGCCGCGAGGCCGGGTTCGCGCCCCTGCCCGCCGTACCGGATGTTCCAGGACAGGACACGCAGTGGCGTCACGCGGGGGGCTCGCTGTCGATGAGGGTCAGGTACGGCTGCCCGATGAGGTCCCCGCGCAGTTGGATCACCCAGTCCCTCGACGCCTGGACGTTGACCGGGCGCCCCGCCATCGCCGTCAGTTCCGCGCGCAGGTCGGCCAGGGCCGGCGCGATGTCGGGGTCCTCTTCGCCCATCGGGCGGGTGTGGACGCCCGGCAGATAGGACCCGGTCACGGTGAAGGCTGCGAGGACATCCGCACCGACCAGCGTCAGGTCGATGTCGCTGGTGCCGGGGCCGTCGGCATCGAAGGACGCCCCGTCCTTCCACCGCACTCCCGTGACGGCACTGCCGCGCACGACGGCGCGGGTGCCGGCCGGCACGGCGTCGACAATCGCCTGGCGGAAGGCCTCGTAGCGGCGTTCGTCCGAGTCGAAGACCAGACGAATGAACGTCGCGCGCTTGTCGGCCTCGGTGAGCCCGCCCTGCATCTGGTCGGGGGGCGGCTCCGGCGGGGGCTGGGGAGTGTCGAACATACCCCGACACGTAGCAAGGAACGGGCCATCGACACGCCACCGGCCCACGCCTGAACGGTCGGTCAGGACAGGGGGTAGTTGCGCGGCACGCGCACCACGAAGGTGCCGGCGACCTTGTCGTGCCAGGACTGTCGCTCCGGGTCGCGCAGAATCCACAGCGCCCCCAGCCCGAACGTCGCAATCGAGAAGATCCCCACCAGGCCACGCACGAGCGCGTCGACGAACCGGAGGGGCGCGCCGTCGACCCGCACGACCCGCAGCTGGCAGATGATGCCGCCGAGCGTGGTGGCCTTCCACACCCAGAACCCCACGTGGTACGCCACGAGCGCGAGCACGAACCAGTCGCCCGGGTCGTCGCTGCCGAGCATGGCCGCCGTCATCGCCACCAGCACCACGTCGAGCACGAACGCGGCGGCGCGCTCACCGAAGCCCGCACGCGGAAAGGCCAGCAGCGCCCGCGGGTCGACCGCTGACTCGGTGGGCAGCGCGTGCGGCATCGGCGGCACGTCCCCGGCGAAGGCGGGCGGTGGCAGCGCGAACGGATCCGCCAGCGCGACCGGCGCGGCATCGAACGGTGGCGGCGAGGGCGGCGACAGGGGCGAGGCTGGTGGCGCCGGCCGAGGCGTCGGCACAGGCGGCGGATTCTCCCGACGGAACCCGCGCACGAACGCCAGTGCCGCACCGCCCAGGCCGAGCACGCCGGTCAAGCCCCACACCACCAGGCCGAGCAACGGGATCATGTACGCCATCGTCACCACGGCGAAGCCGATGACGAACGACCGCGTGGACGCGAGTCGACTGGCCGGATCCTCCTGCTCGAACAGCCGGGCGCCGATCCAACGGTTCACGGCGATCTTGCCGACGACCCAGGCCACCAGCAACGCGCCGAACAGCACCGGCAGAGCCGCGATCCCCACCACCGTGACCGCCAGCAGCGTGGCCACCGGCCCGCTCAGCACCAGCACGAGCGCACCGGCCAGGAACGTGCTCAGCGGGCGTTCCGCGATGACGTCGGCCGAGGCCGCGATGGCCTGCGGGAACAGCAGGTTCAGCACCAGCTGCACGAAGAACACCACGCCCACCACGATCCACACCCACCCCAGCTCCGGCACGATGAGGCGGCCAAGCAGGAGTCCTCGCGAGAGGTACGGGATCGCGTCCCGGACCCGCGCGCCCACCACGGGGATGCCGATCACGACCTGCTCGCGTCCGGGCCGGAACGTCGCGGGGGCGTCGAGCACGCCGCCCACCAGCACCAGCTCATGCCCGACGACGGCGCCCGGTTCGATCGTGACGGTGCCGCCCACCACCACCAGCGACCCTTCGACCGTCGCGCCCGACGCAAGGCGGACATCGCCCAGCGTGACGGACAGATCCCCGCAGACCTGCCCTTCGACGACGACGCTGCCGAGCACCACGGCGAAGCTGTCGACGGCCTGCCCCTTGCGAATCACCTGGTCCTGCCCGAGGCGGAAGCCGGAATCACGCCAGAAGCCGTCGCACGACTCGTTCGACCCGAGCGGGGTCACACGTGCCTCGCCGGGCGCCGGCGGTGGCAGTTCGGTCGGCGCTGGTGCCGGTGTCCCGGATGCTGGCACCGACGTCCCGGGCGCTGGCGCCTGGGCCAACGCGACCGGCGCAAGGCCCATGGCCCCTCCGGCACAGATCGCAGACAGCACGGCCAGTTGCAGCAATCGGGTCATGACTGGGACGCCCCTCCAGGGGCCACGCGGCTCAACGCCGCAAGACACATCGCACAGGCGGCACACAACAGCAGGGACAGCACCAGGACGATCCTCGCGATGGGCGCCACCACCGACATCCAGGTCAACTGCAGCAGGCGCACGAGCACGGCGCTGGTCTCGGCCGCGCTCCCCACGTAGCCGGCGCCCGTCTGCACGGACTCGGGCACCACACCGCCGATCAGGGCCATCGCCATCGGCCATCCCCAGGTCACGCCGGTGACGGCAGCCGCGGCGACGAGCACGACCGCCACTTGCACCGGCCAGGACCAGGTGAACCAGGGATGTCCCACCACCGCCGGCGATACGGCGGCGGTCACCCGCCCTCGCAGCGTGCGGGGGGCGCGGATCGCGGGCAACTCGGCCAGCGCCCGATGCACCCGACGTTCGAGGTCGTCCGGATCGAGACTCATGAGAGCCACCGTCTGAGCGCCAGGCGCCCGCGATGCAGGTCGGTCTTCACCTTGCCCACCGACACGCCGAGCACGCGCGCGATCTCGTCGCAACTCTGCTGCTCGAAGTGGAACAGCACGAGCGGGACCCGCTGATGCGGCGGCAACTCGCGCAAGGCCGCTTCGAGGCGCGCGCGCCGCGTCGCCGCGTCCAGCGCCTGTCCCGGATCGGCCGCCGCCGAGGGCGCATCGAACGCCGGGGCGTCCGCATCGCCCATCTCACTGAAGAAGCGCCACCGGGCCCGGTAGCGTTCGAGATGATTCAGGCACAGATGCGTCGTGACCGTCTTCAACCAGCCGGGCACGGTCGCCTGGCCGTCGAGGTCGGCGAACCGCTCGTAGGCCCGCAGGAACACCGTCTGTGCCACGTCCTCGGCCTCGGCCTCGTTGGCCAGCAAGCGGACGGCGACGGCATAGACCATGTCCTGGTACTCCCGCACGAAGGCGTCGAACGCAGCGGCCCCTGGCGGGCCCGACGGGTCGCCACGAGCGGCCATGTCCTTCACATACCCGGACGGGAGAGAAAAGTTTCAGGCCTGCCGTGCACCGGCGGGCACGGCCGAGAGGCCCGGCCCCGTAAGCTGGCCGGTGCGCATGGCGCCCTCGCGAATGGTGAACAGCCCCGGGAACCTCGCGTCCCAGGCGGCGCTGGCCGCGGGGACGAACTGGCGCGCGTTGGCTTCGATGCCCGCGTTGCCCGGCACCCGTGCCGCGATGCCGGCCGAGTGGATGAGGGAGGCGCCCGGGCAGGTCAGGTCCTGCACGCACAGGAACATGCCGTACTTCTGCGCGGCCGCCGCCATGAGCATGGCGCCGCTCTGCCCCTTGCACGCCTTCAGGGCGACGCCCGTGTAGCCCATCTCGCGGGCGAGCAGCAACGTCTCCAGATCGACCAGCCCCTCGTCCACGACGACGGGCAACAGCTTCGAGGCCTCGTGCATGACGTTGGCCCGGTCCGTCGCCAGGTCGCGCGACGTCGGCTGCTCGACGTACTTGATGCGCCGGAAGCCGTCGGGCGTGGCCTGGCGCACCTTGCCGAGCAGGTCGAGCAGGTAACCGACGTCGGGACAGCCCTCGTTGAAGTCGAGCAGGTAGTTCCAGTCGGTCACACGACGGGCGCCCATGGCCTCGCGCGCCACGCGGTCGATGCGCGTGATGCGGTCGAAGTCCTGGGCGGCGTTGCCGCCATTGAGCTTGATCTTGAAGTGCGTGAGCCCGTCACGCGCAATCCACTCGGCCAGGGTGTTGGGCAGGCCATCGTCGAGACGAGTCTTCAGGTCGGCTGGTTCGATGGCATCACTCGCGCCGACCGAGTGGAAGACCGGCGTCGTGGCACGCGGCTGCACGGGCACGTAGCGGTCGAGGTACTCGCCGGCGAACGCCGGGCCGAGATCGCGCGACAGGTCGTGCCGCATGTGCGCGCGGGAGTAGGTGGCGTAGCTGCTCAGCCCGAACGCCTTCCCGTAGGCATCGTGGATCGCCGCGTCGAAGGCGCTGGCGACGACGAGCGTGCACAGCTTCGGGATCGGCGCCGGCAGGGAGCGCGTCCGGCCGAGCGCGGCCGCCGCCTGCAGGTAGGCGGGCTCGAGCACTCGCCACAGGTCGAGGGGATGTCCCTCGTCGTCGCAGTCCGCCGTGACGCCGCGGCAGACCTCGGCGAGGGCCATCATCGCGCCGAGGCCCGCCTCCTGCGACACCTTCGGGAAGGCCCAGGCGTTGCCGAGCGTCATCGACCCGAAGCCCCACGACTCCCGCCCGTCGCCGGTGCGCACGCGGCACTGGACGTTGAGAATGGTCACGCGATCGACCGACCGTCCGCCGAACATGTAAGGCGCACGGTACGTATGCCCCTCGAACGCGTGCGTGATCTCGACGATGCGGATGTCGGTGGGTCGGGCGACGCGGAGGGCCGCCGCGCCGGCCGCGAGCCGGGGGACGGCCAGCGCCAGTGGCGAGAGGCAGAGGCCGCCGATCAGGTGGCGACGGGACAGGCGCGGGCGCGTGACGGCGGGCATGGGGGCATTATCCGCGCGAAACGGCGACCGCGACGACGGCGGCCACCTGGCTGGCGGTGACGCCGGTCACGCGGACGCGCTTCAGGCGCGAGCGGTCGCCCGCGATCAGGCTGACCTGCCGCCGAGGGACGGAGAACGCGGCGGCCAGGACGGCGACCAACTCGGCGTTGGCCGCGCCGTCGACGGGCGCAGCACCGAGTCGCACCAGCACGGCCGCCTCTCGCATCCCCGCCAGGCCCGCGTGCGCAGCGCGAGGGATCACGCGAACGGCCAGCTCCACGCCGCCAGCCACCTCGCGAATCCCTTCACCCTTCACCCTTCACCCTTCACCCTTCACCCTTTGCCCTTCACCCTTTGCCCTTTGCCCTTGTCCCTTCGGCATTCAGCATGCCGCATTCAGCATTCTCATGGCCTCTTCCCCTCCACCCAGGCCGGCTTCTCGGTCGTCGTGGCCAGCCAGCGGACCGGCTCGACCATCGACGCAATGGCATCGCGCATGTGCGAGAGGTTGATGTGCTGGAACTCGTCGGAGACCTGGTGGTACTCGCGGTGCAGCCCGTAGCTCGACACGGTGTGTGCGACCACACCACGGCGGGCGAAGCGGATGTTGTCGGACCGTTCGAAGAAGCGCTGGTCCGGGTGCGGGTCCTGGACGAGGCGGGCGCCGCGCGCCGCCAGTTGCGGTCCCAGCGTGGAACGCTCGTAGCCCGTGAGCCACAGGGTGCCGCAGGCACCTTCGGGTCGGGGCGCCCGATCATCTCCACCTGCAGGTCGGCCACGATGTCGGTGAGAGGCACGACCGGGCGGTCCACGAAGTAGCGCGCCCCGTACCCGCCACTCTCCTCGCTGCCGAACAGCGCGAAGACGACGGGCCGCCGCGGGGTGGGGCCCGCCGCCAGCACGCGCGCCAGTTCGAGCACCGCCACCACACCCGACGCATCGTCGTCGGCGCCGTTGTAGATCGTGTCGGCGACGTCACTCGCGGTGCCGGCCCGCGCGCCGAGGTGGTCGAGGTGCGCCGAGAGAATCACGACTTCCGAGGACGCGGAGGGATCGCTGCCGGGCAGGCGGCCGACGACGTTCCAGGTCCGGATGCGGTCACCCGCGACGAGTGCGGTGTCGAGACGGATGGCCGTGCCGTCGGCCATGGCGCTGATCGCATCATGTGTCGCCGCATCGAGGGTGAGAACGGTAGGGCCCGCGGGAGCCGCAGCGGGTGTGCCCACGAGCTGGCTGGAGATGAACTCTGGGAGCTGCCTGGCCATCTGCGCCCAGTTGCCGGCCTGCGCGGCCGAGGCCCGGCGCAAGACGAGCGCGGCGGCGGCCATCCCCGTCATCGCCGTCGGGGGGGCGTCGGCTGGCAGAAGGACGACCGCGCCGGCGGCGGCGGTGGTGCCGGGGCTGACGCGCTGCAGGACCCCAGCGACCCGCGCGCCCGGCACCTGGCCCACGAGAAATGCGGTGCCGCGGGTGAAGGTGCGATCCCCCACGGTCAGCACGGGTGGGGTCGCGGCCGTGAACCGCTGCACCTCCACCTGCTGCACGAACCACCCGTCGTCGCCCATCGGATCGAGGCCGAGCGCCGCCAGTTGCGCGCCGATGTAGGTCGCGGCAATCCACTCGTCCCGCGTGCCACTGCCGCGCCCGTTGAGGGCATCACTGGCGAGAAACCGCATGTGCGCGGCCACCCGACGCTCGAGGAGCGGCAGGTCGACCGATGGCGCGGAGACGACCGGGAGCGACGTGGGCGGTACCGATGTCGCCGTGCGCGAGGCGCACCCGCTGGTCGACACCACAGTTCCGAGCAGCAGGGACAGCCCGAGCAGGCGGCACATCATCGCCGCCGACCTTAGCACGGCCCACCTACCCGGGCACCGGGCACCGGGCACCGTTCCCTCATTCTTCTTCTCTCTGTCCTCGGTCCTCCGTCCCTACCTCCGTCCTCTTTCCTCCGTCCTCCGTCCTCCGTGGGGTATGTTGACCCCATGCGCGCACTGCTCGTCGAGGACGACGCCCGAATCGCCGACTTCGTGGCCAACGGGCTGCGCGAGGCGGGGTTCGTGGTGGATCGCGCCGCCGAGGGCGACACGGGGCTCGACCTGGCCACGCGCGGCCAGCACGATGTCGCGGTGGTCGATCTGATGCTGCCGCACCTGGACGGCCTCGCGCTCATCCAGCAGATGCGCCAGCGCGGCGTGCAGACGCCAGTCCTGATCCTGAGCGCGAAGCACACGGTGGACGACCGGGTGGCCGGCCTGACCGCCGGCGGCGACGACTACCTGACCAAGCCCTTCGCGTTCCCGGAACTGCTGGCGCGCGTGCATGCGCTCATCCGGCGCGCCACCCAGGCGCCGGTGGCCACGCACCTGACGGTCGGCGACCTCACGCTCGATCTCGTCGCGCGGACGGCGACGCGGCAGGGCCGCGTCATCGAGCTGCGCCCACGCGAGTTCACGCTGCTCGAGTACCTGATGCGGCACGCGGGGCGAGTGGTCTCCAAGACCATGATCCTGTCGCACGTGTGGGACTACTCGTTCGATCCGGGGACCAACGTGGTGGACGTGCTGGTGTTCCGTCTGCGCGAGAAGGTCGACCGAGGCTTCGACACGCGGCTCATTCAGACCGTGCGTGGGGTGGGCTATGTTCTCCGCGTGGCGTGAGGCGCTGCGCGACGCGCTCGGCCTGCGCCTCGCGCTGTGGTACGCCGTCATCTTCGTCGCCAGCGCCCTGGCCCTGGTGGCCCTCACCTACGTGCTGCTGTCGGCGTCGCTGCGACGGTACGACCGCGACACCATCGAGACCGGACTGGTGCAGTACGCCCGGGCCTATGTGCGCGGCGGGGTCCAGGCCCTCGCGCGCGAGATTCGCGAGGGCGACCTGGCGGCCTCACCCGGTCCGATCTTCGTGCGCCTGCTCGGGCCCGGCGAGGAACTGGTCTTCTTCAGCATGCCGCAGCAGTGGCGGCGCTTCGATCTCACGGCCCTGAACACCCCGCGCCTCAGCGGTGAGCAGACCTGGGCCGAGCTCGACACGGGGGATGGCGGGGATGTGCTGGAGGTCGCGTCGGTGCGCCTGCCGGACGGCACGCTCCTGCAGGTGGGCAAGAGCACGGATCGCCGGCTCGAACTGCTGCGTCGCTTCCGCCGCGTGCTGATCATCGACCTGGCGCTGGTGGTCGTGATCGCCCTGGCCGGCGGCGCGATCGTCACCTGGTCTGGCCTGCAGCCGGTGCGCGCGCTCGCCGATACCGTCCGCGGCATCGTCCGCACGGGGCGCACCGACGTGCGCGTGCCGCCATCCAACCCGTCCGATGCGCTCGGCGAACTGGGCGGCCTCGTCAACGCGATGCTCGATCGGATCGATCGCGTCGTGGCAGGCATGCGGGGCGCGCTCGACAACGTCGCGCACGATCTGCGCACGCCGCTGACGCGCCTGCGCGGCATCGCCGAGGAGGCCCTGGCGTCCGGGGATCCGGAGCGCCTGCGGGCCGCACTCGCCGAATGTGTCGAGGACGCCGACCGTCTCGACACGATGCTCCACACGCTGATGGACATCTCGGAGGCCGAGACGGGCACCATGGCCCTGCAGCGCGAGTGGGTGCCGCTCGCCGATCTCGTCCGGCAGACGATGGACCTCTACGAGGACGCGGCCGAGGCGCAGGGCGTGACGCTGACGGGCGACCCGGCGTCGCCCGTGGTGGTCTGGGTCGATCGCACGCGCATGCGCCAGGTGCTGGCCAACCTCGTCGACAACGCCGTCAAGTACACGCCGGCCGGCGGCCGGGTCGTGCTGCGCACCGCGACGTCCGGCAGCGAGGCCGTCATCAGTGTCGAAGACACGGGTGTGGGCATCGCGCCCGAGGACCTGCCGCGCATCTGGGAGCGCCTGTACCGCGGCGATCGCAGTCGCACCACACGGGGACTCGGCCTCGGCCTCAGCCTGGTGAAGGCCATCGTCGAAGCCCATGGCGGCCAGGTCGCCGTGGCCTCCACGCCCGGCGCCGGCACGCGCGTCGACGTGCGTCTCCCGCTCGAGCCCGCCAACCTTTCAGCGATGTAATCGGCCTGACAGGCTCCGGTAATGCCGGGATCGTCAGAACCTGCAGAGACAGCGGGAAGGCCGCCCATCACGGGTAGGGCCGGCCATGACGGGTAGGGCCGGCTCTCCGCCTGCACGCCGAAGCCTCGGCGAAGGCGGGAGCCGGCCGTCACGATACGACACGCCGTCACGACACACGGCCACCACGACACACGGAGACACACATGTTCAAGGACGACCACGGAATCGGCCGGAAGGGTGCGGCGGCGGGCGCCGTGCTGCTGACCGGCGTGCTCCTCGGCTACACCGCCGCCCCTGACGCCCGCAGCACCGCGGCGCCAGTCGTCGCGGCACGCGAGGCGGGCGCCATCGCGCGCACGCTCGGCCCGGCCACACACTCGTACGCCACCGTCGTCGAGGCCGTCACGTCGGCGGTCGTGACGGTGAAGTCCGAGCGGCGCGTGCGGCAGGTCAGCCAGCAGATGCCCGACGAGCTGCTGCGCGAGTTCTTCGGCGGCCGGGTGCCGCGGCCGCGCGCGCAGCCGCGCGCCGGCGGTCTCGGCTCGGGCGTCATCGTGCGCGCCGACGGCTACATCCTGACCAACCACCATGTCATCGACGGGGCGGAGCAGGTCACCGTCGAGCTGACCGACGGGCGCAGCTTCAAGGCCGAGGTCGTCGGGTCGGATGCGCCGAGTGATCTCGCGGTGCTGAAGATCCCGGACGCGGCGAACCTGCAGACGCTGGCGCTCGGCAACTCCGATGCGGTGGCGGTGGGCGACGTGGTGCTTGCCGTCGGCAACCCGCTCGGCGTCGGCCAGACGGTGACGATGGGCATTGTCAGTGCGAAGGGTCGCGCCACCGGCGGCACCAGTTTCGAGGACTTCATCCAGACCGATGCGCCGATCAACCAGGGCAACTCGGGTGGTGCGCTGGTGAACACCGATGGCGAGCTGATCGGCATCAACTCGCAGATCCTGTCACCCTCCGGCGGCAACATCGGCATCGGCTTCTCGATTCCGGCCAACATGGCGCGCAACGTGATGACGCAGCTGATCGATCAGGGCACGGTGCGGCGCGGCATGATCGGCGTGACGATCCAGCCGGTGACGTCCGACATCGCGCGCAGCCTCGGTCTGGATGCGGTACGCGGCGCGCTCGTCAACCAGGTGCAGCCCGACAGCCCGGCCTCGCGCGCCGGCCTGAAGCGGGGCGACGTCATCGCGAAGATCGACGGCGTCGAGGTGCGTGACGGCAACGAACTGCGCAACCGCGTGGCGCAGGTGGCGCCCGGGACCAAGGTCGCCCTCGACGTCGTGCGCGGCGGCGCGACGCAGGCCCTCACCGTGACCGTCGGTGAGCTGAAGCAGGCGGGCGCGGAGGCGGGCGCGGCAGACGACGGCGACGCGACGCCGGACCCGACGGGCTACGGCATGGGTGTGCGGGCGCTGACGCCCGAGCAGGCCCGCGCCCTCGACCTGCCGGCCGGGCGTGGGGTGCTGGTGGCCTCGGTCTCCCCCGACGGCAAGGCCGCGGCCGCGGGTCTGCGCGAGGGTGACGTCATCGAGGAGGTCGACGGCGCGCCCGTGACGAGCGTGGACGCGCTGCGCACGCTGCTGAAGAAGGGCGAACGCCCGGCGCTGTTGCTCGTCCACCGCGAGACCGCGACGGTGTTCGTGACGCTCGACCGGACCACGTAGTCCGCGGGAGGCGCCGGCACGACGGGGGCACACCTGCCCGCTCGTGCTGGCGCGCCGCCGCCGGTCAGTGCCTCCGGCCGCGCGCGTCGGGGTCGGGAGTGGACTCGGCCTCGAGGATCTCCCACGCCGGGAACGGGTCGTCGCCCGCCCACGCGGCGGGGCCGAGGTTCGCTTCGTCCGCCGTCAGCAGGCAGGCATCGAGTGCGACCCGCACGGCGGCCTCGTCCATCTGGATGCCGATGAAGACGAGCTCCTGACGCCGGTCGCCGGTGCCATCCTGCCAGTCGCGCATGATCTCGGTCACGGCCTCGGGCGATGACGGCCACTCGTCGGGGTCGGTGTCGGCCCACCACAGGCCCGCCGCTTCGTAGGCGCAGGCGCCGCCGGCCTGGGACCATTCGGCAGCCACGCGCGGGTGCGAGGCCAGCCAGAAGAAGCCCTTCGATCGCAGCACCCCCGGCCAGTCGCCATGCAGGGCCCGCCAGAGTCGTCCGGGATGGAATGGCCGACGCGCCCGGTAGACGAAACTCGAGATGCCGTACTCGTCGGTCTCGGGCATCTCGTCGCCACGCAACACCGTCAGCCATCCCGGTGCGCGTCGAGCCCGCTCGAGGTCGAAGCGCCCGGTGTTCAGCACGTCGCCCAGCGGGACCTCGCCGCGAGAGGCCCGTACGAGATGGGCCGACGGATTGAGGTGCCGCAGCACCCGCTCGAGCTCGTCGAGCTGCGCCGGCGTCGCGCGGTCGATCTTGTTGATCACGATGACGTCGGCGAACTCCACCTGATCGACCAGCAGGTCCACCACCGTCCGCTCGTCGTCGTCGCCAATCGCGAGCCCGCGCGACAGCAGATCGTCGGTCTGCGCCCACTCGGCGAGGAAGGCCCCGGCGTCGACGACCGTGACCATCGTGTCGAGGCGCGCCAGCGATGCGAGGCTCTGCCCTTCCTCGTCTTCGAAGGTGAACGTCTCGGCGACGGGCATGGGCTCGGCGATGCCGGTGGACTCGATCAGGAGATAGTCGAAGCGTCTCTGGCGTGCCAGCGCGGCCACCTCGATCAGCAGGTCTTCACGCAGCGTGCAGCAGATGCAGCCGTTGCTGAGTTCCACGATGCGTTCGTCGACCCGACTGAGCCCGGCGGTGCCCTCACGCACGAGGGCCGCGTCGATGTTGACCTCGCTCATGTCGTTGACGATCACCGCGACGCGGCGCCCCTCGCGATTGGCGAGCACGTGGTTGAGCAACGTCGTCTTGCCCGCGCCGAGGAAGCCGGAGAGGACCGTGACGGGCAGGCGGGAGTCGGCAGGCAGGGTCATGGGCGGAGCATCGCGGCCGTCGACGCGTCACGCCGACCGCCATTCCACGAGCGGTCGCCGGGGCACGGTGAAGGGGCCGCCGACGCACACGAGCGCGCGCTACCTTTCCGCGGCGACCAGTTTCTCGAAGGTGGCTTTGGACGCCGCGGCGGCGCGGCGCAGGCCGTCCCGATCGACCCAGGCGCGGACGCCCTCGGTCGTGGCGCGTGCGCGCCTGCCGTGGAAGTCGAACGACTGCGAATGGGCACCGAGCGGAATGTCCACCGGCAGTGAGGCCAGCAGGGCGAACGACCGGCGATAGTCCGCCTCGATGCCCGGGTACGACGGGTTCTTCACGAGGCGCGTGCCCGGGTTGACGGACGTGCTGCCGGCGAACACGACACGATACGCCTGGCCACCGTCTTCCACCGTCGTCGCCCAGGTCGTCGTCCCGGGCGTGTGCCCAGGAGTGGCGTGCGCGGTCGCCGACACGCCGCCGAGCGTGACCACGTGCCCATCGGCAATCACCTCGTCGGGCGTCACCGCCGGGAAGTGGAAGCTCGCGTCGGGGCCGAACAGGTAGTCGGTCTTGCCGCCCGAGGCGAGCAACCCGTCGTCGCCGCGCATCACGAGCACGCGCCCCCCCGTGACCTGCTTCAGGTGCGCCAGCGTGCCGACATGATCGAAGTGCGCCTGGGTGGTCAGCAGGATCTTCACGTCGCGTGGCCTGAAGCCGGCCGCCTCGATCGCACGGACGATGTCCGGGCCGGCCACGGGCACCGCGCCGTCGATCAGGATGTGGCCCGCGGGCGTCGTGATCAGGTACACCCCCAGACCGTAGGTGCCGACGTGATGGATCGGCCCGACGATGTGCGTGGGCGGTGTGGGACGTTTCCAGCCGTCCGGGTCGTCCTGCCCGGACACGCCGAGCGCCCCGCCACACACCGCCAGGACGGCCAGCACCGCCCGCACCACGCCACCACGCGTCGTCATCCCGACATTGTACGAAGTCAGAAGCGGCGGGTCAGTCCGAAGATGAACTGATTGGCGCCGAAGTCCCGCCGCGGGTCGTTGGAATCGCGGCTCTCGCGCTGGAACCCGAGCCGCAGTTCCGTCAGCGGCGTGACGTCGTGTCGCCAGACGATGGCCGGTGTCCAGCGATTGTCGCGACGCAGCACGTCCTCGTCGTCGATCTCCACCGTGCGCTCCGCGTAGCGCACCTGCCGGTAGCGCACGTCGAGCTCGAGGCGTCCCCACTTGCCCAGCGGCCAGAGGTATTCGGCGCCATAGCTGATGCGGTTCCACTGATAGCGGCTGCCCTGCGCGTCGTTGCGCTCGATGCGTGCTTCAACCGTGAGTTCGTGATCGTCACTGTCCTTCCGGGTGAACTCGGCCCCGATGTAGCGGTTGCGGGCATTGCGCTCCACATCGTCGTAGCGTCGCTCGCGCCACGCGCCGACCACGCGCACCCGGTGGCGCTTGTCGAGGCGCAGGTTCAGGCGCGGGATGACGTTGAACTGGTTGGACATCTCGCGTTCCTCGGTGGTGCCTTTCAGGGAGATCTCGCCGATGAGATCGCCCTTGAGGCGCCCCACCAGATCCTGACTGGCCTGGGCACGCATGTAGTGGCTGATCCGATCCCAGCGATCCGTGCCGCTGTAGCGGTGGATGCCGGTCTCGTACTGCACCGTCACCGAGGGATCTCGTGGATCGTCGACGTAGCGCAGCCCACCGCCGAGCACGACACCGAACGCCTGGAGGTTGGCGTCGTTCTGGTCGATGTTGCTGTCGTAGGCATTGCCGTAGCGCACGAGGCCGGACCAGCTGCGTCCGAGCGGGCCGGCCGGCCTCGACGCCGCGGGCGTGACGGGCAGCGTTCTCGGCGCGGGTCGTGGGCTGGGCCCGGGCGCGGGGCGGGGCGTCTGCACCGGCGCTTTCGCGGGTGGCGTTCTCGGCGCCACCGGCTGGGCCCCTGGCCCCTCGGAGGTGCGCGAGGCCTGGCCGGCCACCATGACCGGGACCAGCGACACGAGAGCAGCGGTCAACAGCACGCGGGCAACGGGGCTCGAGATCATCACGGGGTCTCCACGACGGACGGACGAACGGCAAGAGTGAGGGGCGGAGCCACGTCGAGACGCCGCTCGCACAGGTCGATCAGGGCCTCAGTCGTGTGCCCGCGGCCTGGCAGGTCGACGCTCAGCGCCGCGAGACGCACGAGGGCGACGACGGTCCACGCCTCGACCGCGGCGGCGGTGACCTCTGGCGCGTCAGACAGGTAGGCGTCCACGAACGCATCGATGGCCGGGCGCAGGCTCGCGTCGTCGCCGCGGCGACGCAGGCCGAGTTCGACGAGATGCGCGACGAGATTGCCGACATCGAGCGCCGCATCGCCATGTGCGGCCAGATCGAAGTCGATCAGGTGGAGTCTGGTCCCGTTCCACAGCAGGTGGTCGGGGTGGAAGTCCCGGTGCACCAGCGCCGGACGGGGCGACGGGAGCCGGCCCAGCCTCGTGGCGCAGGCGGCGGCCAGTCGCGCCACGCGCGTGGTGAGGGCCGGACGGGCCGCGGCCAGTCGCGCCAGTCGCGGGTGCAGGGCCGAGAGTTCGGCCTCGACGTCGTGCGACCGGTGGACCACGATGTCGCTGGTGTGCAGCAGGCGCAGCGCCGCAGACGCTCGACGCATCAGCGGGTCGGCGTCGCTGCCCCACGCCCACTCGGTCGCCGGCACGCCGGGGACCCGCGCCTGCAGCCAGCACGACAACCCCGGAACGACACCGAAGGGCTGTGGCACCGACGCGCCGTGCGCGCTGTCTGGCGCGAACACGCCGTCCCAGAGCTGGCGCATCAGCGACGCGGTGCGCTCATCCGCCCCACGAGCCCGCACCTTGGCGATGACGGTGACGATGTGATCGGGACGCGGCGGCACGCCCGCGACGGCGTACTCGATCAGGCCGCGTCGACCGGGCTTGTGCCGCAGCAGGCGGATCTCGCACACGCGGACATGGCGCCAGCCCTGGCCAGGCAGACCGGCCAGCGCCTGCTCGACGTGCCTGGGCTGCGCGGCCAGCGCCAGCGCCGGCATCGCCGGGTCGCTGGGCATCCGCAGCGCTGCGGCCGGGCGACGCTCGCGCCACCGCGGCGTATCGAGCGCGGCCCACGCGAGCGAGAGCAGGCGCTCGGTCGTCGTCGGCCAGTTCGCCTCTCGCGCACGGAAGGGCTGCGGCACACGTCGCAGCAGATGGGCCGCCACCCAGGTATCCAGACCGGTGAGCGTGCCGCCGGCCTCGCGGTCGTAGCCGTCCACCACGGCATCGGCGATCGCGAAGGCCTCGGCCGTGGTCACGCGGTCGGTCACCGTGTCGGCCAGCACGCTGGCCACCAGGCTCGCCAGGTCACTCATGCCCGCGCCACGCGCCACCTCATCCAGATCGATCAGGCCCACGCCAGAGGCGCCCAGCACGAGTTGTCCCTGATGGAGATCGCCGTGCACCAGCACCGGGCGGACCGGCGCCTTCAGGAGCACGCCGACGCGGGTCGCGAGATCGCGGGCCGCCAGGCCGAGTTCCGGCCGGACCACCGCGACCAGCGACGCCGCCGCCTCGATCGCCTGGCGGTCGTCGCTCACACGACGCTCGGGCACCCCCTCACCCGGCAGCGCATGCAGCGTGGCCAGCGCGCGTCCCACCTCCGCCGCCACGCGCCCCGCCTCCCCACGCCCGACGAGGGACTCGAACGTGTCGCCCTCGATCCAGTCGGTGATGGACACGCCGCGCCACTCGCGGCGGCCGAGCACGCGCTGCAGGCGGAGCAGCCGGGTCGATGGCGGCAATGACGGCCGAAGCGTCGTGCCGCGCGACTGCACGCGCACGACGGCCTCGGGTCGCCCCTCGACCATCAGGGATCCGACGAACCGCCGTTCGGGCTTGTACGACAGCGGTCGCAGGCCAGCCTCGGCCAGCATCGGGCGCGAGGCCACGGCCCGCTGCAGCAGGTCGCGCCGACGCGTGTCGTCGACGACGGACACGAGGTCGCGGACCTTCTCGTCGTTCGGCAACGCCGACACGCCCACGCGGACGTCCGGCAGCAGCATCCGGGAGAACCCGAGCACCGGATGGCAGACCACCCGACCGGCTGCCTTGCGCATCCGTGACTCGACGGACGGGCCGTCGCTGGCAGCGTGGGCCTTCGCGTGCACGGACACGGTGAGACCGTCCACACGGACGTCGTAGGCCACGAGGGCATTCGTCCCCGGCTTGTAGCGGAGGTAGCGTGGCGTGACCGCCTGCACGTCGCCGCCCTCGCAGGCGTCGCGCAGCAGTTCGAGCATCGCCGCTGCGTCGAGCACCAGGCCCAGCCCGGGGATGCCCGTGTCGCGGTGGACCAGCAGACGATCAGCCGGCGAGAGCATCGGCCACCTCCGTCCCGGCCACGTGCGCGCGCGATCCCCGCACGGCATGCAGCACATCGAAGCGACCGCGGTCGGCGAGCAGGTCCGCGGGAGCGCCCGCCTCGACGATGCGGCCCTGCTCGACCACCAGCACGACGTCGGCATCGAGCGCGAGTGACAGGTCGTGCGTGATGACGAAGGTGGTCCGCCCGCGCGAGACGTCGCGCAGCGCCCGGGTCACCAGACGCGCATGCTCATCGTCGAGGCCCGTGGTCGGCTCGTCGAGCACCAGGAAGGGGGTGCGGCACACGGCGGCGCGGGCCAGGGCGATGCGCTGACGCTGACCGACCGAGAGGGTCACGCCGCGTTCGCCGAGCACCGTGGCGTAGCCCTCGGGCAGCTCCGTCACGAAGTCGTGCGCACCGGCCAGTCGCGCCGCGGCCACGATCGCGTCGTCGGTCGCGCCCGCCGCGCCGTGGGCGATGTTGTTGCGCACGCTGGTGGCAAACAGGATGGTGTCCTGGACCATGAAGGTGATCTGCTGTCGCACCGATCCGACGGTCAGGGTGCGGATGTCGATGCCGTCCAGCAGCACGCGACCGCGCGTCGGGTCGTGGAAGCGCGCCAGGAGGCTGGCGATGGTCGATTTGCCGCTGCCGGACGACCCCACGATGGCGACGTACTGGCCAGGTGCGATGTCGAACTGCACACCGTCCAGCACCGCATGGCCCGGCTCGTACTCGAAGCCGACGGCCTCGAAGCGCACCGCGCCGCTGAAGGCGGGGGCCGCCACGGCATCCGGCGCATCCACGACGTCGGGCACGGTGTCGAGCAGGTCGGTGACGCGCTCGGCGGCGGCCGCCGCCTTCGCCAGGCGGCTCGAGTACTTGGCGAAGTCGCGCACCGGCTTGAAGGCGTTCTTCAGGTACGCCAGGAACACGATCAGATCGCCGGCCGACATCGCCTGTGACGACACGAGGCCGGCGCCGACGTACAGGACACCGGCGGTGGCCAGCGCCACGAGCACGTCGACCGTCCGCTCGAGACGAGCTTCGAGCCGCGTCACCTTGGCGCCATCGCCGTAGCTGCGCGCGTTCTGGGCACGGAACCCCTCGCCGAAGTCGTCCTCGAGGGCGAGCGCGCGGATGGTGCGGATGCCGCCGATCGACTCGGCGGTCTGGCGTGCGAGGGATCCCTCGCGGCGACGCTGCTCGCGCGCGCCCTGGCGGATGCGACGGCCGAGGCGCACCGTCGAGAGGGCGAACAGCGGCACCACCGCGGCTGCCACCAGTCCAAGCTGCCACTGCGTCACCAGCATCACCGTCAGCATCCCGATGAGGAGGGCGAGATTGCCGATGAGCGGCAGGAGCGCCGACACCAGCACGTCCTTGAGGAGGTTGACGTCCCCGATGACGCGCACCACGAGATCCCCACTGCCGGCACGCGCGTGGAACGTCAGCGAGAGCCGCTGCAGATGCGCGAAGAGCGTCGCGCGGATGTCGGTGATCACCCGGGTCCCCGCCAGCGAGAGTCCGACGGTCGACATGTAGGCGGCCGCCGCGCGGCCGCTCGCGATGACGACAACGGCCACCGCGGCCGCCACCACGATGCCGTGCGGACCGGCCCACGACGGCATGGCGAACGGCAGCGGTCGCCCCGGCGTGAGTACGTGATCGATGACGAACTTCAGGGGCCACGGCTCGATGAGCCTGAAGGCCACATCCGCGATCAGGGCGAAGGACGACGTGGCCAGCAGCGTCCGCTGCTGGCGCAACAGGGGCAGGAAGCGTCGCAGGCTGCGCCACAGCGACGGCGCCGCCACGGCGCGACGGTGACTACGCATGACGTCGCACCTCCTGCGCGCCCGTGTCGCGCGTCTCCGACATCGGGACGCGCGGCCCACCCGCGGCCTCGTCGGCGATCAGGCGGACACGCTGGACGACGCGCGCCCACGTGTGGTGCTGCAGCACGTGACGTCTGGCCGCGGCGCCGAGCCTGGCGCGACGATCGGGGTTGACGCACAACCGCATCAGGGCGTCGGCCAGGGCCGGCGCGTCCCCCGGCGCACACAGCAGCCCCGTGGTGTCGTGGCCGACGATGGCCGGCAGCTGACCGACCCCCGACGCCACCACCGGCAGGCCCGCCGCCATGTACTCGAAGACTTTCAGCGGCGAGAAGTAGCAGTCCTCGGCGTCGGCGTAGGGCGCCACGCCGAGATCCATCGCCGCCAGCCACGCCGGCACCTCGGCGGGCGCCACCGACCCCGCCCACACGATGGCATCGGCGAGTCCGGCGGTGCTGGCCTGTCGGTCGAGGGCCGCGCGCTCCGGTCCGTCCCCCACCACCAGCAGACGGCACGGCACATCCTGCCGCCGCATCAGGGCCAGCGCCTCGACGAGGACGTGCAGGCCATGCCAGGGCTTGAGCGTGCCGAGGAAGCCCACGGTCACGACGCCGGGCACGGCGGCCATCGCCCGCACGATCGTCCCCGCGAAGCGCTCGGGACGGACTGCGTTCGGCACCACATGGATGCGCGAGGCCGGCACTCCGATCGTGCCCAGCCACGACGCGAGCAGGTCGGACACCGGCAGCACGACCGTGGCTGCGTCGAAGGCACGCCGCACGATCGCATCGGCCTCGTCCCTCAACCGGAGCGCGCGATGGCGCTGCTGTTCCTCCAGCAGGGGCGCGTTCACCTCGAGCAGACCGACGACGCCGACGGCACGGGCGTACTCCATCGCCCCGCAGCTCCACAGCGCGTGGCGCTCGTAGATCGCATCGAAGCGTCCCTGCGCGGCGAGCGTGGCGTGGACGTGCTGATTGCGGGCGATGGCGCCCTGTTCGCGCGCCAGCACCTCGTCGTCGATGGCCCCACGCTCGACCCGCCAGACCGGCGGCGGCGTCAGCCGATGGACGGGAACACCCGCGAGGTCCGGTGGTGGGGTGCCGCCGATGCGGGCCGCGAACAGCTCGACCGCGATGCCTGCCTGTCGGCTGGCGCGGAGGAACTCCTGGACGTGCACCGAGCACCCCTTCTGCCCGAACACCGGTACGCCGTCGTCGGCGCAGACGTAGGCGAGGCGTCTCATGCCAGCACCGCCTCGCGCGCGGTCTCGACAGGTGCCGGCTGACCGAACAGGGAGAAGACGCGGGCGGCATTGCGGCGGGTGTCGAACTCCTGCTCGATCCGCTGACGGGCGTGACGGGCGATGCGGGCCGCCTCGTCGGGGTGACCGAGGATGTGCGCCAGGGTGTCGGCCAACGCCACGGCGTCGCCCTGCGGCACCACCCACCCGGTGTCGCCGTGCGTGATCACCTCCGGAATGCCCGTGACGTCGGTGGACACGCATGGCGTGCCGGAGGCCATGGCCTCGAGCAGCGTCGTCGGCAGTCCATCGCGGTTGCCGTCCTCGCCGACCAGGCAGGGCGCCGCGAAGACCGAGGCCGCCGCGATCGCCGCTGCCACCTCCCGCTGGGGCCGGGCACCGAGCATGCGCACGCGGTCCTCGAGTCCGTGGGTCCGCACTCGCGCGCGCAGGTCGTCCTCGCGCTCGCCCGTCCCGATCAGGTCACAGGTGAAACGGACACCGCGATGCAGGAGCACGGCGCAGGCATCGACGAGCACGCCGAAGCCCTTCTTCTCGACCAGCCGCCCCACGGCGACGATGTGCCCCGGGGTGCGGGTCTCACCCACCGGAAAGCGTTCGAGGTCGAGCCCGTTGTAGACGCGCACCACGCGCCGCGCGTCGGCGCCGAACGTCTCGCGCAGATAGGCGAGGTTGAACTCGCTGACGGTGACCACGGCGGCCGCATCCGCGAGCTTGCGAGCGAGGTCGTCGTGCTGCACGCTCTCGTGGAAGATGTCCTTGGCGTGGGCGGTGAACGAGTAGGTGATGCCGGTCAGCCGCGCCGCCAGGCGCGCCACGGTGGCCGGCAGCGTGGCGAAGTGCGCATGCAGGTGCGTCAGTCCACGCTCACGGACCAGCAGCGCGAGCTGCACCGCCTGGTACACGTCGCGGGCATCCGCCCCCTGGAGGTCGCCGAGCCGCGACCACAGGCCGGGCCAGGCCCGCGCCGCCTGCTCGATGGCCGCCCACAGATCCGCGGCGCGTGCGCCCTCGAAGGCGAGGTAGTGGACCGGCGCCCGCACCAGCGCCAACGTGTCCTGGAAGTGCGTGTCGCACGGGGGCCGCAGCGAGATGATCTCGAGGGACGCCCCCGCCGCCTCGTGCGCGAGCACCTCGGTGACGATGAACGTCTCGGAATAGCGGGGATACCGCTTGACGACGTACCCGACGCGCGGGTGATCAGCAGGACACATTGAGGGCACTCCGGGAAACGGACACGGACGGCGTGACTGGCATGGGCACGGGCACACCGAGCGGCACCGGCACGATGACGGGCGGCGTCAGGAGATCGCGCAGCAGCTGCGGGATGCGGCGCAGTCCATCGAGGTCGAGCCGATGGCTCGAGCGTCGACGCGAGTGCCGTCCGGCCAGCCAGCTGGTGATGGCGCGCGGCGTCAGGTCGGTCGGCAACAGCAGGTCCACCAGGCCGAGATCGCGCAGCCGTGTGGCTCGCACCAGCTGCTCGAGTCGCGGCGCCACGCGCGGCACGACCAGCGCCGGCGTGCTGTACGACAGCACCTCGTTGACGGTGTTGTAGCCGCCCATGCAGACGACGGCCTCGGCCCTGGCCAGCAGGGCCGTCGGCTCATCGATGAACGTGTGCACGATCAGTGACGGATCGGTGGCGGCGAGCTGCTCGATGGCACGTCGCTGCTCGAGGGGCATGAACGGGCCGGTCACGAGCACGCGCTGCAGGCCGTCCGGCATGCGGGCATGGGCAAAGGCCTCGGCGACCTCGAAGCCATCCTGCCCGCCACCGACGAGACAGAGCACGAAGGGGCCCTCCGGCACGTGGGTCTGCGCCGGCTGCTCGGGCCGCGTGCGATCGAGATAGCCGACGTAGTGGGCCTTGGCGGCCACTTCCGGTCCGAGGTCGTACTCGACGACGGGGTCGAGCAGCGTGGGGTCGCCGTAGATCCAGACGGCGTCGTACCAGGCGGCGATGGCCGACCGATTGCCGCGCGCCGCCCACTCCTTGCGGACCGAGGCCGCATCGTCCAGCACGTCACGCAGGCCCAGCACGCAGCGCGTCCGGCCCTCCCGGCGCAGGCGCACGAGGCTGCGCTCGAGTTCGCCACAGGCCCCGCGCGGGACGTTGTCGACGATCAGGACGTCGGGGCGGAACGACGCCAGCACGCTGTCGATGGTGCGGGCGCGCAGATCGATGAGGTCGCGCAGCGAGACGTCGAGGGAGCGGGCGTCGTATTGCCCATCGAGTTCCTTGCGCAGCCCCGGCAGCGTGATGCAGTCCACCCCGCGCGGCATGGCCAGCGCACCCGCCTCGCGGGCGCCGCAGACCAGCAGCGTCGACGCGTGGAAGTCGGCTTCGGCGACCCCGCCGGCGATGGCGAGATTGCGGCGAACGTGCCCCAATCCCATCGTGTCGTGCGAGTACAGAACGATGCGGGCGGCCGGAGCGAGCTGGGGGCCTGGACGCGTGGACGCGTCCCGCAGGTGAGCCATCGGTTGTCCTCCTGCCCGCTAAGGGCAGGAGGAGCGCGCGATGATATAGGACGTGTAACTTTTTTGTGACGCGCGGGCGACGAGCCGTCAGCGCAGGCGGGTCGCGAGGGCGTTGGTGCCCGCCGTCCACGTCGTGCCGCCGCCGTCGCTGTACATGGATCGTTCGACCACCAGCGGGGCCGGCGTGGTGCCGAGGCTTTCGACGAGGGTCGCAAAGCGTCGCCCGATGGCCGCCGGGAATTCCGCGGCGATCGCCACGTTGAAGCGGCTGCTGGCCGCAATCGGGAAGTCGCGGGCCAGCGTGCCGCCGTCCTCGAAGTGCAGGGTGACGCGGGCCACACCCGCCCGGGACGAGGGATTGGCCAGCAGCACGTAGGTCTGCGTGCGGGACGGCCCCCCTTCCTCGCCATCGGCGAGGGCCCACGCCGTGCCGGTGGTGGTTGCCCCCGTGCTGACGTGCGATTCCTGCCAGCGCCCCTGAGGCCACCACATCGCGCGCTCGACGACCACGGGCACGCCATTGCGCGACGTGACCCGGGTCGAGACCGCCGTGTCGGCCAGCCGCGGGTCTTCCTGGTCGATCCAGATGGTCAGGCGACTGCGGGCCGCGACGGCGTAGCTGCGTTGGACGGTGCCGCCGTCGGGCAGCAGGTACGTGACGTCGATGTCCGCGGCGGTCTCGCCCGGATTGCCCACCAGCACGAACGTGTCGAAGTAGGGCCCCGTGGCGCCTTCGGCCAGGAACCACTCGAGCGCCGGGGCAGCGACGGCCGCGCCGCCGTGGCCGGCGGCGAACAACTGCCCGCCGGTGTTGGCGTACATCGCACGCTCGGCCAGGATCGGCACGCCGTTGACCGAGCGCACGACCCCCGACACCTCGGCCCTCTCGAGGCCGGCGATCAGGTTGACCCACACGGTCTGCCGCGACGCCTTCGGCACGAGCGTGCGATACACCACCGGTGGCAGCGGGGACGGCCGCAGGAAGGTGATCTCGACGTCGGCATCGGCCGCGCCGGGGTTCTGCAACAGGTAGAACAAGCCGAAGTCGCCGGTGGTCGCGCCCTCGGCGAGATACCACTCGAGGCCGGGTGGGGTGGTGATGGCGTGCTCGGCGTGACTGCCGTACATGCTGTCGTCCCACGACATCGTCCGGTCGACGACCACGGGGACATCCGATTCCATCGACGTCGAGAACTCGGCGTCGACCAGTGCGGGGACATCGCGCGCCGTCAGCGTGGCGCGACGGCCGGCGGGCAGCGCGATGTTGCGGACCACTTCGCCACCGATGCCGCGCTGGAAGCGGAGTTGCACCTGCGCTGGCGTGGTGCCGGGGTTGAAGAGGGCCAACCGGACGCTGAACAGGGCATTGACGGCGCCTTCGGGCAGGTAGGAGCGGTGGCGGCCGCGCGGGTGCGTCCCGGCGAGGTACTCCTGCTTGTTCGTCCGCCCATCGCCATCGTCATCGTCATCGTCGTCGCTGTCGTCGCGCGGGTCGAGACCGTACTCGACCTCGAAGCCGTTGCGCATGCCGTCGCCGTCCTCGTCGCCGTCGGGCGGCAGGATGCTGCCGCCGACGGTGAAGGCCCGCACGAACCGGACGGCCTGCTGGACGTCGAGTCGCCCGCTGCCGAGGTCCTGGCCGATGGGGATGGCTTGGCGCAGGGCCTCGCGCGCCAGTTCTTCGCGGGCTTCCAGATCGCCGGCGGCCGTGGCCGCCGGCATCGCGGCCATGACGAGGGCCCCGGCGCCGGCGGCAATCCCCGTGCTGAAGGAGGTGCCCCACGCGGCCGCGAACACGCCCGCCGGGAAGGTGGTGACGACGCCTTCGCCGGGTGCGGCGATGCGCACACTGCTGCCGAAGTTGGAGAACACGCTGCGCTGATCGAGGTCGCCCGTGGAGCCGACGCCGACCGCGTCCGACCACGCCGCCGGATAGAGGACGAGCTTGCGCCCGTTGTTGCCCGACGAGGCCACCGACAGCACGCCGCGGGCCTGCGCGTACTTGAGGGCACGACGGAGCTCGTCGGATTCCTCGGTCATCGTGAAGCTGAGGTTGATGACCGTGGCGCCGTGATCCACGGCGTAGTACACGGCGCGGACCAGGTCGGACATGGTCGACGTGCCGTCGGCGTTGAAGGCCTTGAGCGGCATGATCCGGGCCTGCGGAGCCACGAGGCGCACCAGGCCCGCCACCATCGTGCCGTGGCCGAACGCGCGCGGGAACGTGCGCCCCGCCAACTGGCTGGCGCGGTCGCCTTCGAGGATGGCAGCCGTGCTCTGGTTGAGCGAGACCACCTGATCGCGCTCGAGGATGGCGGCCGTGGACTGCTCGAGGATGGCCGCCGTGGACTGATCGAGATCGGCCAGTTCGGAGGGCAGCCCCGCCTGGTCGCGGGTGAAGTCGTAGCCCGGGACGAGGGCATCGCGCAGCACCGGGTGATTCGGATCGATGCCGGTGTCGATCACCGCCACGGTGACGCCCGCGCCCGTGGTGAGGGCCTGGGCACCGGCGAGGTTGATGACGCGGGTGGCGGGTTGCTCGACGTATCGATTCCAGACCTGCAGGCCCTGGAACGGGACGAGGGTCCGGGACGGCAAGGCCTCGAGGATGGCGGCCGTGGATTGCTGCAGCGACACGTCCGGAGGAATCTCCGGCAGGTCGAGGGCGCGGTTGCGTTCGATGCCGATGGCGCGGACGTCCGCGCCGACTTCGGCTTCGACCTCGTCATCGGTCCGGTCGTCGTCGATCTCGACCCGGTAGAGTTCGCCGGGGCGGACCTCGCGGACGATGGTCAGGCGATAGCGGGCGGCGAGGGCGTCGGCCTCGGCGCGCGAGGTGACACGCAGCAGGAACTGGTCGTCGTCGGCACGGGCGTCGAGTGGTGACGTCCAGGCGAGCAGGACGAGCAGGAGCCGCCAGCAGGTGCGGCGCAGGCGGGCACGAACGGGTGTCGGCCTCATGACGGATCCGGGGCCGTCGGCAGCAGCCGGGCGAGCGGCAGTTCGACACGACGCGTGCCGGCCTCCACCACGACCTGCAGGCGGAGCTGGCGGACGGCGTCGCAGGTCAGCTCGAACTCGCCGTGCGCGTTGGTCTCGGTGCGTTCGAGCACGCGGCCGTTGACCGTGGCGAGCACGGGTAGCGTGGCGACGTCGCGGGCGGCTTCACGGGCGGTGATCTGGCCGATGATGGCGCAGGTCGCGTCGCCGCCTTCGTCCTCGACCCGCACCGTGACGGCGTAGGGGCCAGCGTGGAACACGGCCTGGCGCTGGTCCTGCGCGGCAGCCGACCGCAGGCCGGCCAGGGCGGGCTGCAAGCCGCCCTGGATCAGCTGTCCGAGCCAGTGCGGCAGCGAGGAGACGGGATCCGGCGCGGTGCCGGCGATGGCGAACGCCCGCTGCATGGCCGCGCGGCCGGGGACTTCCGTCTCGTCCCGTCTGGCCACCGTGGCGAGGCGGGTGAGCGCGGCGAGATCGGCCTGGCAGGCGGCACAGTCGGCCACGTGGGCCTCCACGCGCGCCCGATCGGTCTCGGAGCCGAGACCGCGGGCGTGGTCGGTCAGGGTGGCGACATCACAGGACGAGCGTCGGGACATGGGCATGGGGTTCGGGCCTGGTGAGCCCCCTCGGTTACTGAAGGGGGTGCCTGCCGGCGTTTGATATAGGGGTCGGAGCCCGATGCGCGGATGGGCCCGCCGCGGGGTGGCCGAGCAACACGAAGGGGGCCCAGTAGAAGGGGTCGGGCGCCTGCTGTCGAGCGGCGAGCATGGCGGCCCGGAGGGCCTCGGCCGCGCCCTCCCCGGCCACCATCCGCCGGAACACCTCGACCATCATCGACGCCGCGGTGTCGTCGTGGACGTCCCAGAGCGAGACCAGGACGGCGCGGGCCCCTGCCGACAACAGGGCGCGGGTCAACCCGAGCAGTTCGTCGCCGCCGACCGTCACGCTCAGGCCGGTCCCGCAGCCGCTCAGGCTGACCAGGTCGGCCGAGAGGGACAGGGCGGCCAGATCCAGGACGCGCAGGTCGCCGTCGGCGAGGCGGATGGACGAGAACAGCGGGTTGTCCTGCCGGAAGCGGCCGTGGGTCGCCACGTGGACGTACCGGGCGCCGGGGGCATGGGTCTCGAGGAAGGCGCGCGTGGCGTCGGCGCCCATCGCCATCTGGACGTCGGGCAGCAGGGCGGCCAGGGCCTCGGCCTCGCGGCCGATGGCCGGGGCCAGGGCGTCGGGGACGCCGAGCACCACGGCCCGGGCGTCGCCCCGGGCAGGAGACGCTCCGGCGTGGACGTACACGCTCGCGCTCGGGGCGTACGAGACCACATGGGTGTCGATCAACGCCTGCCCGTCCGTGCCGAGGGCGTGGAAGGGCAGCGCGTGCAGGACGTCGTGGGGCACGATCACCAACCGCGACGCGCGGGCCAGGGACGCGTGCAGGGGCGCCAGCAGCCGCGCATGGAACCAGGCCAGATGATCGCGGAGCGCGGGCGATGGCGGCGACGAGGCCGGCCACCCCTGCGCGCTGCGCACGGCGGCATTGCCCAGCTGGAAGCGCAGCAGCCGCATGCGGCGACGGAGATCACCCACCGTGCCGAGCGGCACGAGCCTGGTGCCCACGCGGTCGATCACGAGCGCGTGCAGCACGCCGCGCACCTCGTGGTACTCGAGCACCGTGGTGTCCTCGGCCAGCGAGGCCTGCAGACGCTCGAGGGCAATCGTGCCCTCGAGCGCCGCGCTGCCATCGCTCGTCTCGAGCGCCGCGGACAACCAGGAGACACGCGCCCGGAGCTCGCGCGCGCGCGCCCGCAGCGCCCGCAGCCGGTGCTGATCCGGCCGGTCCTGGCCCGACTCGTCGCGCAGCTGGCGCGACACGGCATGGAGGTCGGCGGCAGCGGCCCGCACGTCGGCGGCAGGCCCCGTGGCCCCGTCGGAGACCGAGGCGGCCGCACCGAGCAGCGCCATCTGCTCGGCCAGCGCCCGCGACTTGGCCTGTTCGACCAGCGTGAAGATCGCGTGCACGTCCAGCGGTCCCGGTTGCGCGGCCGTCAGCGCCATGAGGCTCTCGAAGACCACCCGCTTGTCTTCGAGAAAGGCCACCTTGAGTTCGTCGTGGTCGAGGTGACGACGCAGCCCTTCGATGGCGCGGTGGGCTTCGCGGTACGCGTCGAGGGCACCTGACGGATCACCCTGCCGTTCGCGGACCTGGCCGAGCACCACGTGGACCCGTTGCGCGAGTGCCGGCGACTCGGCGTCTGGCAGCCCCTCCAGGGCGCGGCCGATGGCGGCAGCCGCAGCCGCCGTGTCGTCGGCGCGCAGCGCGAGGCGGGCCAGCAGGACGTCGCACGACGCGGTCCGGGCCGTGAGCGGCGTGGTGGCGAACTGCCTCCGGGCCGAGAGGCACAGGGCCTGGGCCTCGGCCGGCGCCCCGTGTTCGAGCAGCGCCGCCTTGAAGAGGTCGATCTGGGCCGGCCAGATGGCGTTGGCTTCGGCCACGAAGCAGGCCCGGGCCTCGTCGAACAGACCGAGCGCCTCAGCCAGGCGTCCCCGGTGGCCGGCCGCCAGGGCGAGCGTCGTGCGGGCCTTCGATGCCTCGTACTGCATGTGGAGGGTATCGAACTGCCGGGCCGCGCGGGCCGCCATCGCCGCCCCTTCCGGCACGAGGTTGATCTCGAGATACAGCTCGGATTCGTCGAGATCGCACAAGGCGGCGTGGTAGGGGTCGGCCTGTGCGCTGGCCAGCCCCCTGGCACGGGCGTACAGATCGATCGCCGTGGCGTACTCGCCCCGCATGTAGTGGAGGTACGCGATGTTGTAGTCGACCTCGGCGAGCAGACGCGTCAGGCCGTGCGCCTCGCACCACCCGCGCGCCTCCTGATAGGTGGCATAGGCCGCGTCGAACTGCTGCAGCGTGATCTGACAGACGGCGATGTTGCGCAGGGCGATGGCCGCATCGTGGTCACCGCCGGTGGCCCGGAACGTGGCGAGGGCGCGGGTGTAGTGGTCGAGCGCCTCGGCGAAGCGGTCCTGCCGATGGAGCACGTTGCCGACGTTGCTGTCGAGGCGCGCCAGGCGCAGGGCGTCGCCGGCGGCGACGAAGGTCGCGCGCGCCCGCGCCGCCCAGTCGAGGGCCTGCTCGTAGCGGGCGAGATAGATCAGGGTCTGCAGCGCGCCGCTGCGCGTGATGGCGTCCTCGAGGGGGCTGCCGGCCAGGTCGAACGCCGCGATGGCCTCGGTGTAGGACTCGAGGGCGACCGCGGACTCGCCTCGCAGGGCGGCCACATGGCCCATGGCCCGGGCGCCGCGTCCCCGGGCATGCGGATCGTCGAGCAGGCGAGCCGTGGCGGCCGCGGCCTGCGCCAGGCGGGCGGCCTGCGCGAGATCGGTCCGCGCGATGCGAATCGAGGCGTCCGCCAGGTGCTCGACGGTGCGACGGGTGCGCAGGTCGGGCGACGCGTCGAGCCACGCCGCCAGGCGCCGCGCGCTCACCCCCTGGGAGGCCCGTGCGATCACCCCCTCCAGCGACACGACGTCGCCGGGCACGACGCCGGCCCCCGGCGTCACGCCCCCGAGACCCCGGACGCGCGCAGGGCCTGCTGCAGCTTCTTCAGGCACCGGCCGCGGATGAAGCCGAGCGAGCCCACGGCGAGCCCGAAGTGTCGGGCCACGTCCTTGTAGGACATGGGCGGTTGCTCGAAGAACAGGATGCGCACGAGTTCGCGACACCGCGGCGCCAGCGTGCGCACGGCCTCCCTCACGAGCTGATCGCGCTCGACCTCCTCGAGCACGTCGCGATCGGTGGTCGACAGCGCGACCGGGTCGGCGTCCTCGACGTCCACGGCATGGCCGCGGCGCGTCCGCTTCTGCTTCCAGTCGAGGGAGGCATGGGACGCCACCGTGATCAGCCACGACCGCAGGCTCTCCACCTTCCGCAGGCGCGGCAACGCGTGGTGCAGCTCGAGGCAGACGGCCTGGAAGATGTCCTCGGCGTCCTCCTGGGTGGCCTGATACCGGCGCGGAATGGCGTAGATCAGGCGCGCGTACCGTTCGATCAGCGCCGTCCAGGCGGCCTGCTGGCCCGCGAGGCAGGCTTCCACCAGACGGGCGTCGGTCCACGCGTCCTCGACGCGCGTGAGACGCGCCGGGGACAGCGCCCGCCGGGCCGCCGGTGCCACAGGGTCGAGGGGTTCACTCATGGCCGGTGGGCATTCTGGCAGAGCTCGGACGCAGAGAACACTCGACCAAAGTGCCAGCCCGACCATGAGGACGGGATGAGAACGGTATACATTCCCACATGCGCTCACGCACCCTGCTCGGCCTCGGGACGATCCTCCTGCTGTCGCTCTCGTCCGTGTCGTCACCGATGCGCGCGCAGGCGCCGACCGCCCCGTCACCGCCGCAGCGCCCGCCCACAGCCGACGCGTCGGGCCGCGGGCAGGCCCCCCAGGACGCCCCGCCCGCCGACGCGCAGCCGACGTTCCGCGTCGAAGCCAACTTCGTCCGCGTCGATGTCTATCCCACCAACGCCAAGGGGGAACCCATCACCGACCTGACGGCCGAGGATTTCGAGGTGCTCGAGGACAACACGGCGCAGACGGTGACGCAGTTCGAGCGCGTCGCGCTCTCGACGACCACGGCGCGCGAGGAGCGCCGCGATCCGGTGAGCGCCGACGACGGCCGTCGTCAGGCGGCCGACCCGAGACGGCGCGTGTTCGTGGTGTTTCTCGACACGTGGCACACGACGTTCGAGGGCGCGGTCCGCGCCCGCAAGCCCCTGGTGACGATGCTCGAGCGCCTGATCGGGCCCGAGGATCTGTTCGCGGTGATGACGCCGGACATGGACCCGCGCCAGATCACCTTCGCTCGCCGGACCGAGACCATCGACGCCATGCTGACGACGCAGACGCGCTGGGGCATGCGCGACAGCATCATGCGGGTGCACCCCGAGGAGCAGCAGCTCGAGATGTGCTTCCCCGAAGGCATGCCGCCGCGCGGCTGCGGAGGCGGGGCCCAGTCGCCGCAGGCGCTGGCGGCATTGCGCAACGCCAACAACGGCATCGCCTCGCAGCTGATTCGCCGGCGACGCGAGAACGAAGTCCTCGATGCGCTGGAGGGACTCGTCCGCTACCTCGGCGGCGTGCGCGAGGAGCGCAAGGCGCTGATCACGGTGACCAGCGGCTATCAGATGTTCGAACCCAAGCCGGATCTGCTGCGCCGGGAGGACTGCGCGGACCCGCCCTCGATCGGCACACCGGGGACCGGGCCCGACGGCCGCATCACCAACAACCCGGGCCGGGTGCAGGCCGGTCCGGTCGGCATGATGACCTCGGCCGACTGCATGAGTACGGCGATGAAGTACGCCATGCTCAACAACCGGCAGCGTTTCATCGGCCTGACGCAGGAAGCCAACCGCTACAACGTGTCGTTCTACCCGTTCGACGCGCGCGGTCTCGCCGCGTTCGACTCGAGCATGGGGGATCGCGACGAGCGGATGGTGGCGGATCGGGGCGAGTGGTACAACCGGCAGTCCGGGACGTTGCCGGGCACGATGATGGGCGATCAGGCGTCGCTGAACGTCCGCCTCGACTCGCTGCGCCTGCTGGCCGACAACACCGACGGCCTCGCCGTCATCAACACCAACGACCTCGATGGCGGCGCCGCGCGCATCGTCCGCGACCTGTCGTCGTACTACCTGCTCGGCTACTACTCGGGCAACGAGCAGCTCGATGGCAAGTGGCGGACGATCAAGGTGCGCGTCAAGCGTCCGGGCGTCCAGGTCCGCGCCCGCAAGGGCTACCGCGCGCTCCGGGCCGAGGACATGGCGGTGCTCAGCGCGTCGGCCCGCGCCAACGCGGCCGGCGGTGCCGGCGAGGCCGCCGCGAGTTCGGAGAGCACGATGCTCGCCTCGGCGCTCGGGTCGGTGGGTGGCATTCGCGACGGCCAGCCCTGGCGCAGTCGCGCCGCGTATTTCTTCCACGCCGGGGCCGGCGCCGCGGCGCGCACCGGTCGGGTGTGGGTGACCGCGGATCTCGATGCGTCGACGATGCGTGACGCGTCCGTGGCGCAGGGCGGCACCCTCAGCGTGACGGTGACGACCGACAAGGGGGTGACCATCGCCCAGGGTGACGTGCCGCTGGCCGCGGGCGCGCGCAGCGCCTCCACGGAACTGGCCACGACCACGGCACCGCTGGGCGCCGGCGATCTCCTCGTGCGGCTGCGCTTCACGCCCACCACGGGATCCCTCCCGCTCACGGACACGGCGCGACTCGCCCTCCCGCCCGCCCATGCCGCGGTGGGCGCCCCGCGCCTCTCGCGCGCGAGCCCGATGACACGGCAGAAGTTCGTGCCGACCGCCGATCCCCGCTATCGGCGGAACGAGAAGGTGCGGGTCGAGGTGCCGATCGCCTCAGGCGCCACGGCCGTGCGGGCCGACCTGCTCGACCAGACCGGCAAGGTGATGGCCGCCATCCCGGTCGCCACCGCGCTGGTGGCGCCCGACGACGCCGGGATCGGCTGGGCCACGGCCGATGTCGGCCTGGTCCCGCTCGGGGCCGGCGACTACATCGTGCGGGTCGAGGTCGCCCATGCGGAAGGCACCGAGCGCAGCTTCACCGGGTTCCGCGTGGTGCCGTAGACGGGAAAGGACGGAGGACCGAGGAATGAGGACGGAGGTAGGACTGAGGTGCAAGGTGCGAGGTGTGACCCACTTCCCCTCCCTCCTCGCCCCTCCGTCCTACCTCAGTCCTCCCTCCTCTTTCCTCCGTCCTCTCTCGTGATCGATCCATCCCCTTGGTGAAGGCGACGTGATTTCTCCGGAACGTTGAATCGTCCGGAGGACCCGCTCGCCCTCGCGGGCGAGACGTCGGTCCGGCCGCGGGTCGATTCGTCCGCGTTGGCCTCCGCTCGACCCCTGCACAACCTCCGACGGGCACCGGCGCGGGATGAGTCGTCACGCACGGCCGCTATGGGGCCCGGCGCGGCGCGCGGGTTGCTCTTCGTCCCGCCCGTCATGCGCGCCATGCGCAGGGCGGGCGACTGTCGTGCCGACTCGCGGGTGCGAGCGCGGCAGTGAACAGTCGCCGTGCGCGGCCCTCGATGGCCGCAGGAAGGGACGACATGCGTTTCGCCGGCAGTTGCCTTGCCGCCGCGGCCGCCGTGCTGCTGCTGCTCCCCCGCCCCGTGGGCGCCCAGGAGCGCTTCGGCGGGCTGACAGGGACGGTCACCGACACCAGTGGCGCCGTGCTTCCGGGCACCACGGTCACCATCACCAACAAGGGCTCGGGTGCGGTCCGCGCCACGGTCACCAACGGTGAGGGGCTCTACGCCGTTCAGGACCTCGACCCCGGCCGCTATGCCGTCGGCATCGCGCTCTCGGGCTTTGCGACGGTCGAATTCAGCGAGGTCGCGGTCACGCTCGGCAAGACGATCAAGCTGGACGCCCAGCTGAAGGTCGGCGACATCACCGAGGTGGTCCAGGTCTCGGGCGCGCCGCAGGACATCGACGTCCGCAGCACGCTCGTCGCGCACAACGTGCGCGAAGAGGAGATCGACCGGCTGCCGAAGGGCCGCAGCTTCCAGTCCATCGCCCTGACCGCGCCGTCGGTCAACGCCGGCGAGATCGAGGGTGGCTTCCAGGTCAATGGCGCCAGCGGCGCCGAGAACGCCTTCACGGTCGATGGCGTGGTGACCAACAGCCTGGTCGACGGTCGCTCGCGCCAGAACACGGTGTTCGAATTCCTGCAGGAAGTGCAGGTCAAGACCGCCGGGATCGGCGCCGAGTACGGCGGCGCGCTTGGCGGCGTGATCAGCGCGGTGACCAAGTCCGGTGGCAACACGTTCCGCGGCGAGGCGCACTACTACTACGAGGGATCGCCGCTCGGCGCCGGCCCCGTCAAGCGGCTGGTGCTCGACCCGTCGGACGACCAGACGGTGAGCTACGTGCAGGACAGCGAGCAGCCCGATCACCGGAACGAGATCGGCGGCTCGATCGGCGGCCCGATCCTGCGCGATCGCCTGTTCTTCTTCGCGTCGTACTCGCCGCGGTTCGCCAACCGGACCAACACGTACCTGTTCAACAACGGCACCGAGACCGGCGAGATCCAGCGCACGCAGACCTACACGCAGGCGTTCGGCAAGCTGACCTGGCGCGCCGGCCGCGTCACGTCGTCGGCCTCGCTGCTGTTCACGCCGACCACGTCGGCAGGCACGCTGCCGGCCTACAACGGCGCGGCCCGCGACGTCATCACCAGTTCGTTCGCGGCCAACAGCGTCAACCTCGAGCGCGGCTTCCGCAGCCAGCAGGTCAACACGACCGGCCACGTCGACGTGGCACTGACCGGCGCCTCGTTCCTGTCGGTCCGCGGCGGCTACTTCCGCGACAACTACGAGGACACCGGCATCCCCAACACGACCAACTACATCTACCAGACGTCGAGCGTCGGCCTGGCGGGCGTGCCGGCCAACGTGCAGGGGCCGATCGGCACGCAGAACACGCCGCGCGCGCTGATCGTGGAGAACGACACGACAAAGCGCGGCTTCCTCAACGCCGACTACAACGCCGCCTTCACCGCCGGCGGCGCCCACAGCCTCAAGGCCGGCTTCGGGTGGCAGAACACCGTCAACGACGCCAACCAGAACTACCCGGGCGGCTTCGTCAACGTCTTCTGGGATCGCAACTTCAACTTCCAGGGCGATCGCGGCCGCGGCACGTACGGCTACTACGAGGTCAACAACCGTGGCGTGCAGGGCGAGGCCGGCGCCAGCATCTACTCGCTGTACGTCCAGGACCAGTGGACGGTGGGCAACCGACTCACCCTCAACCTCGGCCTGCGCGCCGAACAGGAGAAGGTGCCCTCGTTCCGCGACGGCGTCTCGGCCATGGAGTTCGGCTTCGGCGACAAGCTGGCGCCCCGGCTCGGCGCCAGCTACGACGTCCGTGGCGATGGCCGCTTCAAGCTCTATGGCAGCTGGGGCCGCTACTACGACTGGACCAAGTACGAACTGTCGCGGGGCAGCTACGGCGGCGACACCTGGCAGGTCTTCTATCGCGGACTCGAGACCACCGACGTCGGCAGCCTGAACCTGTCCAGCATGCCGGGGGCCGATCTCTGGGTCGTGCCGGGCAACTTCCGCGATCGCCGCGTGCCCAACTTCGACTCGACCGACCCCGACATCAGGCCGATGTACCAGGACAGCACCAGCATCGGCACCGAGTACCAGCTCGGCTCGCACCTGTCGCTCGGCGTGCACTACGTCCACAACGACCTGTCGCAGACCATCGAGGACATCGGCGCCGTGGACGCCAGCGGCAACGAGACGTACGTCATCGGCAACCCGGGCCGCGGCCTGGCCACGGTGCAGTTCCCCTCCGGCGCCACCCCGGTCGGCTTCGCCGTGCCGCAGCCGAAGCGGCAGTACGACGCCCTCGAGGTGACCGTGAACCGGCGCTTCGCCAACAACTACTTCTGGAGCGCGAGCTACGTCTACAGCCGGCTGTACGGCAACTACTCCGGCCTGGCCGCCAGCGAGGAGGTCAACACCCCGACGACCAACGTGACCTCGGCCACGGCCCAGCAGCAGACCGGCAGCATCGCCCGGCCGGGCGGCAACGCCAACCGCGCGTGGGACATCGACGAGATCTTCTGGGATTCGCGCGGCACCCTCGACGTGCTCGGTCGGCTGCCGACCGATCGACCCCATGTCGTCAAGCTGTATGGCAGCTACCTGCTGCCCTTCGGCACCCAGATCGGCGCCTTCCTGTATGCCGGCAGTGGCACGCCCCTGACGACCTACGTCGTCTCGACCAACCAGACGCAGCTGTTCGTCAATGGACGCGGCGACATGGGGCGCACGCCGGTGCTGTCACGCACCGACCTGCTCCTGTCGCAGGAGTTCGGCATGGGCAGCGGCAACAAGCGGCTGCGGGTGGAACTGAACGTGATCAACGCCTTCAACCAGAAGGCGACGCGCCACGCGTTCAACTTCCTCAATCGTGGTGCCGGCGCGCCGCGCCCGTCGTCGGCCATCGACCTCAGCGAAACCGACCTGTCGCAGGGCTACGACTTCAACGCGCTGATCACCGCGTCGCCGGACGGCGTCAACGCGTATGACCCGCGCTACGGCAAGGCCGATCTGTTCGACCCGGGGACGCAGGGGTTCGTGACAGTGAAGTTCCTGTTCTGAGCCCGGCTCGTGACGTAGGTAGGGCCCGCTCTCCGCCCCTCGACTCGGCTCGGGGCGACCTGAGCGCAGTCGAAGGCCGAGCGGGCCGTCACGGCCGGTTCGGAGAATCGGCCCTACCCAGGGCGCGCCCTCACCGCGTGCGGCGCAGCAACGCCAGCAGGTCGCGGTGCGCGAGCACGGCATCCGGCGACTCCTGGATCGCCTGCAGGTAGCGCTGGGCGTAGGGGGTCCCGTCGGCATCGGGTGAGGCGAGGGCGCGGACCTGCACGAGGATCGCGTCCTCGTCGAACTCGCCCTCGTCGGTGAGCATCGTGTCGATGTGCACGATGCTCTCCGAGATGGGGCGCAACCAGGCGAACTCCGGGTCGTGCAGGAGGATCTGCAGCAGTTCGTGCGCCGACGCGCGTCCGTGCACCCGTTCGTGCATGCGTCGCTGCCAGTCGAGCAGCGTGCGGTGCAGGCGCACCAGCGCCTCGCGGATCTCGTGCAGTCGGGTCGACGGGGACAGGGGTTCGGACACGGGGGCGCGGCCTCCGGCCTCAGCGTATCCCAGACGTGCCGCCGCCCGGACGGCGGAGCGCGCCGGCCCAGCCGTTCACGCCGGTGGTCGGTCGTCGGCCAGCCAGCTGATGACGACCTGCCGCAGCATCTCCGGGTCGTTGAGCACGCCAGCGACCTGCCATTCGATCCAGGCCCCGCGGGCGCCCAGGATCGTCGGCACGGCCCGCACCCCGAGCGGACGACGGGCCTGCCCGCGCTGGTCGACGGCCAGTGTCACGCCGCCGAGCTTGTCCTGCCACGCCGTCACGGCCGCCGCCGTCGTGGGGCCCTCGGTCATCACCAGCAGCACGCGCACCGCCCGGGCCTCGAGCGACCAGTCCACGAGCGCCTGCAGGAGACGGGCCGACGCCGGCGCGTCCGGATCGACGTAGATGATGAGCCACGCCTCGTCACGGGCCATGGCCACGACGTCGAGCGGGGTGCCATCGGCCCGGATCAGGGCGGCCGAGGGCAGCGGACGCCGTTCGAACGCCGAGGCGGGGGTACCGGCCAGGAAGGAAGCGGCGACGAGCGCCAACGACGCCAGGACTCGGCGGCGCGACACGGAACGAAGGGCGAGCGAGCACGATGGCATGAGCATCACGGCTCCAGTCGGAAGTTGACGACCCGCGCGCGCTCGGCGGCCGTCAGGCCGAAGGCGGCGGCCGTCGGGTCGGCGGCGATGGCCCGCAGGCGCGTCTCGATGGCGCCGGCGCCGTCAGGCGTATCGATCGCAGCGAACAGCAGCAGGGATCGGCTGCTGAACGCCGGGACGGTGATCTGATAGGTGACGCGTGGCCACCGGTTGCCATCGATGGCCCCGTCAGGCGCATCGAAGGCCACCAGCGGCGCCTGCGGTGCATCGGCGCCGGCATACAGCAGGCCGAGACTGACCTCGTTGTTGGCCGAGCTGTCGTACACCAGCAGGCCCCCTTCGGTCGCCGAGGCGGTCGTCGAGGCGGCGATGACGGCCGTCCGCGTCTCGCTCCGCACGTCCACCGTGACCGTGACGGGCAGCGCCGTCGGATTCGTGAACGTGTCGAGGCCGTAGACGTAGCCGCCCTCGGGCGCGAGCTCGGTCCGTCGCGACACCGACAGGGGTCCGCCGGTCGGCAGCGGTCCGTAGATCGCCTGCTGCTGCGGCGTGCCCGTGACCGTCCAGCCCGTCACGTCGACGCCGTCGACGCGCAGCGTGTTGGCGTGGTTCACGCCGCCTCCGTAGAGATACTGGAAGGTCGGCGAGAAGTAGCCGGACGAGACCAGCGCCCCGTTCGGTCCCAGGGTGTAGACGAAGCGGTCCTCGCCGAACAGGCCGATGTACTCGCCCTGGACCTGCCCCTCGTTCGGGAACACCTCGACCGGTGTGGGACCGAGGTTGGCCGGCCCCATGACGAAGCTCACGCGGTTGTACGCCTGCCAGTAGCCGTCGCCCTGCGGATCGCCCGGGTCGTTCGGCACGAAGTACTCGAACAGCACGACCGCCGGCCCCGTCGGCAGCGGACCGACCAGCAGCAAGCCATCCTCAGGCAACGTCGTCTGGTAGGCCCCCCCGGGCACACCGAGGGGACCACCGTGCTGCTCGCTGAGCGGCGTGATGCGCAGCCGCGTGCCAGGCGCGAGGTAGGTGCTCGACAGATCCATGTCGGCGTAGTTGTTGCGGTCGAAGAACAGGTCGATGCGCCCCGTGCTGCCGGCCGTGGTCAACGTCGTCGTGCCGGAGGCGAAGCGCGCCTCGCTGCAGGTGTAGATGTACTCGTCGTTCTCCTCGTCGTAGATCTCCTGGCACTCCTGCCACTTGCCCTGGGCGTAGTACCCGCCCATCGGTACGTAGTCGAAGCGGCAGACGCCGCCCTGGGGCGAGACCACCTCGTTGACCCCGCACTGCATGTCCATGCCGGTGGGCCCGCGCAACGAGACCTCGGGCAGGTCGAAGAGCTGACCCGCCTCGCGATACAGCCGGACTTCGACCGAGGCCACCTCGGCGAGCTGCAGGTTTTCGGTGAGCACCGCGTCGTCGGCGGCCAGCGTCACCTCGCGCTCGGTCGAGAGCCCGGACGGGTAGTGCGTCGCCACCAGCGTGTACGTGCCGGCCTTGAGGCCAATCAGGCGATAGGTGTTGCCGTTGATGCTGGCGTACCTCACCTGCCCCGACGCGCTGCGCGCGAACACCTCGACATCCGGTGCCGGCACCGTCGCGCCGAAGGTGATCTGCCCGGTGATCACCGAGATCGGCAGGACGATGTCGCCGAGGTCGGTGGTGCCACCCTGCGTGGTCTGCGCGATCTCGCGCGTCACCGTCGGCGAGCCGCTGACATAGCTGTTGGCCGTCAGCGTGGCCACTCCGCTCGGCGGCAACAGCACCGGCAGCGAGAAGCGGCCGTCGGTGTCGTTGGCCCCGGTCGCGCAGGCGAAGTTCTGGCACGGTCCGTCGAAGGTGACACGGACCTGCCCCTCGATGGGGGTCGCGCCGTCGCCCGCCACCAGTCGGCCCGTGATGGTCGTGAAGACCACCGACGGCACCGTGATGTCGACCTCGAGTGCCTGCCCCGGGATGGGAGCGATCGGCCCGGTCGTCGTCGCCGAGTAGCCGGCGCTGGGCAAGCCCGTGCCCGTGTACTGCAGCCTGACACCCTCGATGGGCACGTAGCCCGGGTTCAGGGTGTACCGCCCCTCGGCGTTCAGCGGCGAGCCGAAGTGGCCGTAGCGATCGTCGAGCGTGCGCGGGAAGACGCTGCCCATGGTGATCGGCGTCGCGCCGTCGCTGGCGAAGACGCGGCCGGTGATCGTCGCACTGACGAACGGCTGGACGACGGTGACGTCGAGCGATCCGTCCGCCGTGGGCACCACCAGCTGGTCGTAGGTCGCGAACGTGGACCCGCCGAAGGCCGCGAAGGTCCGCACGATGACGCCAGCGCCCGACACCGCCAGGTTGGTGGCCAGGAACTCACCCGGGGCCGGACTCGACCCCTGCGGGAAGCAGCCCGGTCCATTGGTGCAGACGGTCCGGAGCACCGTGAGATCGACCGGCCGCAGCAGCTGCACGCTGCTGCCGAGCGGCAGCGGCGTCACCCCATCGGCCTGGAAGATGCGCCCGTGCAGCGACACCGTGAAGGCCCGCACGACGATCGTCGTGTCGAGGATCTGGCCGTCGTTGGCGCGCGCGATTGCGACGGAGGCGACCTCTACCGGCGTGGTCCCCGCCCCGCGGAAGATGCGGATGTCCGCCGTCGGCTCGACGACGAACGCGATGCTGAGGTCACCTGCGGCGTTGGTCGTGCCGCGTTCCTCGAAGAACCCGTTCAACCCGTCGCGCACCTGGACGCGGGCCGACGCCACCGGCGCGCCATCGGCCTCGCGCACCTGCACGCGCAGCGTCGTGATGGACGGCAGGAAGGCATCGAGAGCGATCGTCTGGCCGTCGACGGCCACCCGCTGGTTGGCGCCGCGCGAGAACGGCGCAGAGAACCCGGTCCGCCGGGCGGTGGGGTGAATCACTTCGACGCGGAACGTCGCGGTCGCCGGGACCGGCCCGAAGGTGTAGCGGCTGTCGGTGCTGGTGTTGGCCGTGAACGAGGTGCCGAGCGACCCACTGACCGACGCGAGGCGGACGGTGACACCGCTGCCGACCAGCGCCCCCGCCGTCGTCCGCACCAGGCCCGTGATCTCACCGAAGGCGGGC
>LNFM01003965.1_pt1 | contig 40368 bp, 42 predicted proteins | sample 596031 | NCBI WGS metagenome assembly LNFM01 (sample SAMN04254537, study PRJNA301005) | activated carbon metagenome | isolation source: dual media filters at the Ann Arbor, Michigan drinking water treatment plant | place: USA: Ann Arbor | reverse complement strand
GGCCGGAACAAGCCCGGCCATGACGGTGAGGCGGCGCGTCGCGCAGCCCTTTACGGCCGCAGGAATGCCATCACCGTGTCGGTGAAGGCCTGTTCCTGCTCGATGTTGGACAGGTGCGCCGCGTCGAGCTCGACATAGCGGGCGCCCGGGATGGCGGCGGCGATCTCGCGGCCCTTCTCCGGCGGGGTCGAGCCGTCATGGGTGCCGGAGATCACCAGCGTCGGCAGGCGGATCGAGCGGATCGATTCGCGCTGGTCCATGTCGCGGATGGCGGCCGAGCAGGCGGCGTAGCCCTCGGGCGGCGTCGTCTCCAGCATGGCGACGATGCGGGCGACCGCCTTCGGGTCGGCCTGCTGGAAGCGCTTGGTGAACCAGCGGTCGACGATGGTCGGGATGAGCGGCTTCAGGCCGTCGCGCTTCACGGTGGCGATGCGCTGGTTCCACATGTCGGGGGTCGGCATCCCGGCGCCGGTGTTGCACAGCACGAGGCGGCCGAAGCGGCCGGCATGGTGCGTGCCGGCCCACATGCCGCTCATGCCGCCCATGGAGAGGCCGCACCAGTCGGCCTTCGTGATGCCGAGATGGTCGAGGAGCTCGACGGCGTCGAGGGTGAGGCGGGCGAAGCTCGTCGGACCGACGCGCAATTCACTCTCGCCATGGCCGCGCTTGTCGTAGCGCACGACGCGGAAGGCGTCGGTGAAGGCCGCCATCTGCGGCTGCCACATCTCCAGGCGCGTGCCGAGCGAATTGGACAGGATGAGCGCCGGCTTGTCGCCGCCGGTATCCTCGTAGCGCAGCGACAGGCCGTCGGAGGTGGTGAAGCGGGGCATGGAGGCTCTCCTGCGGCAAGGGTGGCGCGAGAGACTAGGGGAGCCTCGTGACATTGCAACGGGGCAGGGGGGGATGGGCGCGATGCGGGGCGGGCCTGCACCCTGGTAAGGTTCCAGCTTGACGCTCCGTTGAGAACGGGTCCAAACTGCAATTCCCGCCGAAAACAGGCCGTTTGCGGTGCGGGAGCCGGCGGCGAAGACAAAAACAATCCCGTAGGCGCCTGTTTTGATCGAATGTGAGGAGGAACGCTCATGCCGACGGTGACCCTGACGGTCAACGGACGACCGGTGACGGCCGACGTCGATGCGCGCACGCTGCTGGTGCAGATGCTGCGCGAAAACCTGCACCTGACGGGCACCCATATCGGCTGCGACACCTCGCAGTGCGGCGCCTGCGTCGTCCATGTGGACGGCAAGGCGGTGAAGTCCTGCACGACCTTCGCGGTGCAGTGCCAGGGCGCCGATGTCGTGACCATCGAGGGCCTCGCCAAGGACGGCAAGCTGCATCCGATGCAGGAGGCCTTCCGCGAGCATCACGGCCTGCAGTGCGGCTTCTGCACCCCGGGCATGATCATGGCCGCCGTCGACATCGTGAACCGCAAGGGCGCGGTGGACGAGGCGACGATCCGCGAGGAGCTCGAGGGCAACATCTGCCGCTGCACGGGCTACCACAACATCGTCAAGGCGGTTGAGGCCGGCGCCCAGGCGATGACCGGTTCGGCCCCCGCGCGCCAGGCGGCGGAGTAAGCGGCGCCAACAGCCGCATCCGCAGCCTTTTCCCTTCCATCCGACGTCCTGAGGGAGGATCGTCCATGACAGTCACCGCGATCGGTGCCGCCGTCCGGCGCAAGGAAGACCACCGCTTCATCACCGGCAAGGGCCAGTATACCGACGACATCAACCGCCCCGGCCAGGCGCACGCCTATTTCCTGCGCTCGCCGCACGCCCATGCGACGCTCAAGGGCATCGACATCTCGCGGGCGAAGACGATGCCCGGCGTCGTCGCGATCTACACCGGCGAGGACGTGGCGGCCGACAAGGTCGGCGGCCTCATCTGCGGCTGGATGATCCATTCCAAGGACGGCACGCCGATGCGCGCCGGCCCGCACCCGATCCTCGCCCAGGGCAAGGTCCGCTACGTGGGCGACCACGTGGCCGTGGTGATCGCCGACACGCTCTCCCAGGCCAAGGATGCGGCCGAGGCCATCGTCGTCGACTACGGCGTGCTGCCGGCGAACGCCGACACGTCCAAGGCGCAGGGCGGCCCGGAGGTCCATTCCGAGGCGCCGAACAACACGGTCTATGACTGGCACATCGGCGACAAGGCGGCGACGGAGGCGGCCTTCAAGGCGGCCAAGCACGTCACCACCCTCGAGATCGTCAACAACCGCCTCGTGCCCAACGCCATGGAGCCGCGGGCGGCGGTCGGCGAATACGATTCCGGCAACGACGCCCTGACGCTCTACACGACGAGCCAGAACCCGCACGTGGCGCGGCTCGTGCTCTCCGCCTTCGTCGGCATCGCGCCGGAGCACAAGCTCCGGGTCATCGCGCCGGACGTCGGCGGCGGCTTCGGCTCGAAGATCTTCATCTACGCCGAGGAGACGGTCTGCGTCTGGGCCGCGCGCAAGTGCGGCCGTCCCGTGAAGTGGACCGCCGACCGGACCGAGGAGTTCCTCTGCGTGGCGCATGGCCGCGACCACGTCACGCGGGCGCAGCTCGCCACCGACGCGGAGGGCCGGATCACCGGCCTCAGGGTCAAGACCATCGCCAACATGGGCGCGTACCTGTCGACCTTCGCCTCGTCGGTGCCGACCTATCTCTACGCCACGCTGCTGTCGGGCCAATACGCCATCCCGAACATCTATGCCGAGGTGGACGCGGTCTACACCAACACCGCTCCCGTCGACGCCTATCGCGGCGCGGGCCGGCCCGAGGCGACCTTCGTCGTCGAGCGGCTGGTGGAAGCGGCGGCGCGCGAGATCGGCATGGATCCGGCGGCGTTCCGCCGGCGCAACTTCGTCACGAAGTTCCCGCACCAGACGCCGGTCATCATGATGTACGACTGCGGCGACTACAAAGCCTCGCTGGTGAAGGCCATGGAGATGGCCGACGTGAAGGGCTTCGGCAAGCGCCGCCGCGAGGCGGCCAAGCGCGGCAAGCTGCGCGGCCTCGGCTATTCCACCTATATCGAGGCCTGCGGCATCGCCCCGTCCCAGGCGGTCGGGTCCCTCGGCGCCGGCGTCGGCCTGTGGGAATCGGCGGAGGTGCGGGTCAACCCGGTCGGCACTGTCGAGGTCCTCACCGGCTCGCACAGCCACGGCCAGGGCCACGAGACGACCTTCGCCCAGCTCGTCTCCTCGCGCCTCGGCATCTCCATCGACAACGTCTCCATCGTCCACGGCGACACCGACAAGGTGCAGTTCGGCATGGGCACCTACGGCTCGCGCTCCGGTGCGGTCGGCATGTCGGCCATCTCCAAGGCGCTCGACAAGATCGAGGCCAAGGCGAAGAAGGTCGCCTCCCACGTGCTGGAGGCGGCGGAGGCCGACATCGACTTCAAGGACGGCAAGTTCACCGTGAAGGGCACCGACAAGTCGGTGGATTTCGGCACGGTGGCGCTCAACGCCTACATCGCCCACAAGTTCAATCCGCAGGAGCTGGAGCCGGGGCTGAAGGAGGGATCGTTCTATGATCCGACCAACTTCACCTTCCCCGCCGGCTGCCACATCTGCGAGATCGAGGTGGACCAGGAGACCGGCGTGGCGACCATCGCCAAATGGACGGCGGTGGACGACTTCGGCAACGTCATCAACCCGATGATCGTCGAGGGCCAGGTCCATGGCGGCATCGCCCAGGGCGTCGGCCAGGCGCTGCTGGAGGGCACGATCTACAACAAGGAAGGCCAGCTGGTGACGGCCTCCTTCATGGACTACGCCATGCCGCGGGCCCACGACCTGCCGTCGTTCGACGTCGGCATGACGGTGACGCCGTGCCCGTCCAACCCGCTCGGCATCAAGGGCTGCGGCGAGGCGGGAGCCATCGCGGCACCCGCCGCCGTCATCAACGCGCTGACCGACGCGCTGGGCACGGAGGAGGTGCCCATGCCGGCGACGCCCCAGGCCCTGTGGACGGTCATCCAGAAACAGTCCCGCGCCGCCATCGCGGCCGAGTAAGGTTCGAAAGAGGTCATCATGTATCCTTTCAAATACCAGAAGGCCGCAACCGTCCGCGGCGCCGTCTCGCTCCTCGGCAAGGCCGAGGACCCGAAACTGCTCGCCGGCGGCCATACGCTGATCCCGACCATGAAGCAGCGGCTCGCCAGCCCGAAGACGCTGATCGACCTGTCCGGCGCCGGCCTCTCCGGCATCGAGCAGAAGGGGCGCTCCATCGTCATCGGCGCCATGACGACCCATGCGGAGGTGGCGAACTCTCCCGTCGTCCAGCAGGCGATCCCGGCGCTCGCCCGGCTCGCCGCCCATATCGGCGACCCGCACGTGCGCCATCGCGGCACCATCGGCGGATCGGTCGCCAACAACGATCCGGCGGCGGACTATCCGGCGGCGCTGATGGCGCTGGGGGCGACCGTCCACACCAGCAAGCGCAAGCTTCCGGCGGAGGAGTTCTTCGCCGGCATGTTCTCCACCGCCCTGGACGAGGACGAGGTCATCACCAAGATCGCCTTCCCGGTGCCGGGCAAGGCCGCCTATGTGAAGTTCCCCAATCCGGCCTCGCGCTACGCCATCGTCGGCGTCTTCGTCGCCAAGAAGGGCGGCAGCGTCCGGGTGGCGGTCACGGGGGCAGGCTCGAACGGCGTGTTCCGTCACTCGGCGATGGAGGAGGCGCTGGGCAAGCGCTTCAATCCGAAGTCGCTCGAGGGCGTGTCGACGCCCGCCGAGGACCTCAACGGCGACATCCACGCCTCGGCGGAGTATCGCGCCCATCTCGTCGGCGTCATCGCCAAGCGTGCGGTGGCGGCGGCCCTGGCCTGACCGCCAGCGCGAGGCTTCAGAAAAAAGGGAGGGCCGGTCGCACGAGCGCCGGCCCTTCGGTATTTCCGGGTGACGGAGGCGCGGCTCAGCCGGCCGGGGCGGCGATGCGGCGCGTCTGCAGCACCTCGATCATCTCGCCGTCCTTGCGGTAGGACACGCAGCGCAGGGCTCCGAGGGGGCCGGCGATCCCGGGGTCGCGGGCATGGTTCTGCTCGAGAAGCGGCAGGCACTGTTCCGGCTTCTCGACGACGCGCAGGGTGCGCCAGCCGCGCGAGAGCTCGGGATTGGCGGTGATGTACTCGAGGCGCACCAGGTCGGGCCGCTTCGGGTCGATCATGCGGCGGACGCTGCCGGTGACGAGGGCGGCCTCGCCCGGAAAGAACATGAACAGCGACACGGCGGCGCCGACGAGAGCGAGCAGCAGCGTGGTCAGGATCGTGCTGTGGCGCATCGGGAAACCCGTGGCTTGATGGAACGGACACGTGGCTAACACGGGCGGACTTAACGAAAATTCGAATCGAATCCGCGAAAAATGGTTGCATCGTCGAATCCGCGCCGCGCCGCCCGGGACGGCGCGCGGCGGCGCCGCAAAATCGCCCCACACGGCCGCGAACACTGGGGGCTGCCGGATCCCCCGCTCCGGCCCTCCGAGGTGAGCGCATGAGATCGTCCGCCCCCGTCGTCGCCGCCGCACTCGTCCTCGCCGCTTGGCCCGCGGCCGCCCAGAGCCCGGGCAACGGGCAGGTGTCGGCCGACTACAGCGTCACCTTCCTCGGTCTCTCCATCGGCCGCAGTACGATGGTCTCGACCAGCGACGGGCGGACCTACAACACGACTCTGGAGGTTCGCGTCACGGGCGTCGCCGCCATCTTCTCGGGCGGCTCGGGCACGGCGACCGCCACCGGCCAGATCCGCGGCACGACGCCCGTCCCGTCGAGCTTCACGGTGGCGATCCGCTCCGGCGGCAAGGTGGAGACGACCCGCATCGCCATGGCCGGCGGCAACGTCACCGGCGTCGAGCGCGATCCGGACAAACCGCCCCATCCGCGGGCGACGCCCGTGCTGCCCGAACACCTGCGCGGCGTGCTCGACCCCCTGTCGGCCGGCATCTTCGTCGCCGGCGGAACCGGTCCGGTGACGGGGGCTGCGGCCTGCGAGCGCCGCGCGCCGATCTATGGCGGGCGCGAGCGCTTCGACCTCATCTTCTCCTTCGTCGAGACCCGGCAGGTGGAGATCGGCGGCTACAAGGGCGAGGCGGCGGTCTGCCGCGTGCGCTTCGAGCCGATCGCCGGCTACCGGCCGGACCGCAACGACATCCAGAGCGCGCGGCAGCGCTCGGCCGAGATCGTCCTCGTCCCGGTGCGCGGCACCCGCACTCTCCTGCCGGCGAAGATCACGCTCTCGACCGGCTACGGCACCGGCATCGCCCAGGCGACGCGCCTCGCCCTCGACCCCGGCCTGCCGACCGCACGGCGCGCCGCCGCGGATTGAGGTTCTCGACTTCATGCCGGCTGCGCTATGGTTCCGGCGTCCAGCCGGAGTGCCTCAGTGACGACTGCCCTGCCGATCCCGCTTCCCACCTCCATCGACGCCACGCTCGCCCTCCTCAAGAGCGGCGACTACGTCGCCGACCGGTCGCTGGCGACCGTGCTGTTCCTGGCGCTGAAGATGGGCCGGCCGCTGCTGCTGGAAGGGGAGGCGGGCGTCGGCAAGACCGAGATCGCCAAGGTCCTCGCGGCGGCGCTCGGCCGCAACCTCATCCGGCTGCAGTGCTACGAGGGGCTGGACGTCGCCGCCGCCGTCTATGAGTGGAACTATGCCGCGCAGATGATCACCATCCGCCTCGCCGAGGCGGAGGGCGCGGTGGACCGCGAGGCGCTGGCCTCCGGCATCTTCTCCGAGCGCTTCCTCGTCAAGCGGCCGCTGCTCAAGGCGCTGGAGCCGGACCTGCGGGGGCCGCCGGTGCTGCTCATCGACGAGCTCGACCGCACGGACGAGGCCTTCGAGGCCTTCCTTCTGGAGGTCCTCTCCGATTTCCAGGTGACGGTGCCGGAGCTCGGCACGATCAAGGCGCCGGCCGCGCCCATCGTCATCGTCACTTCAAACCGCACCCGCGAGATCCACGACGCGCTCAAGCGGCGCTGCCTCTACCACTGGGTCGACTATCCCGACGCGGCACGCGAACTCGCCATCCTCAAGGCCAAGGCGCCGGGCGCGCCGGAGCGGCTGACGAAGGAGATCGTCGCCTTCGTCCAGCGCCTCAGGAAGTCCGACCTGTTCAAGGTGCCGGGCGTCGCCGAGACCATCGACTGGGCGACGGCGCTGACCGAGCTCGACGCTGTCGGGCTCGACCCGCAGGGCGTCACCGACACGCTGGGCGTGCTGCTGAAGTACCAGGACGACATCCAGAAGATGCAGGGCGGCGAGGCCAAGGCGATCCTCGACGAGGTGAAGGCGGGACGCTGAGGCCATGGCCGCTCTCGCCCTCGTCACCGATCCCGGCCGGATGGCCTGGCTGAAGGCCGCCGCCATCGGCGCGGCGCTGCTCCTCGTGCCGCTCGCCTGGTGGATGGTGCTGTCGCTCGCCGGGGTGCGGATGCCCGCGCCCGGACCCTCGCCGCTGTCCATGACGATGATCGTCGTCGCGGCGGTGCTGGTCGCGCCGCTGATCGAGACGGCGGCGCTGGCGGTGCTTCACTGGCTGGTGGCGGTGCTGCTGCGGGCGCCGCTCGCCCTCTTCGTCGCGGTGGCGGTGGCGGCGGCGGTCGCCGCGCACCTGCCGCTCACGGTGGTCAGGACACCGGTGACCGCGGCGATCTTCCTCGTCTTCGCCCTGCAGTTTGCCGGCTGGCATGCGGCCCGCGGCTGGCGCACCGCCTGTCTCGGCACGACGCTCGCCCATGGCGTCTACAATGCCGGCTCGCTCGCCCTCTCGCCGGTCTTCGCCTTCCTGCTGAGGCCCGCCTGATGGCGAACGCGCTCGCCGAGAACATCGCCCATTTCGCGCGCGCGCTGCGCACGGCCGGCATGCCCGTCGGCCCCGGCACGGTGCTCGACGCGGTGGCGGCGGTGGAGGCGGCGGGCATCGGCTCGCGCGAGGACTTCTACTGGACGCTGCACGCGGTGTTCGTCACCAGGCACGAGCAGTCGGTGCTGTTCCGCACCGCCTTCGAGATCTTCTGGAAGAAGCGCCACCTGATGGAGAAGCTGCTCTCCATCCTGATGCCGGTGGCGCCCGCGACGCCGGGCAAGCCCGATCCGGTGTCGCTGCGCCTGCAGGAGGCCTTCTTCAAGCAGGCCGAGAGCGTGCCGGTGGAGAAGCCGGAGATCGAGGTGGATGCGAGCCTCACCGTCTCCGACGTCGAGGTGCTGCAGAAGAAGGACTTCGCCCAGATGACCGCCGCCGAGATCGCCGCGGCGAACCGGACGGTGGCGGCGCTGGTGCTCCCCGACGACGCCGTGCCGACGCGCCGCCTCGCGCCCGACCCGCGCGGACGGCGGATCGACCTGCGGCGCACGCTGCGCCGCTCCATCGGCGAGGGGGGCGGCATCATCGACCTCGCCCGGCGCGGCCCGAAGACCAAGCATCCGCCGCTCGTCGTGCTCTGCGACATTTCCGGGTCGATGAACCAGTACACGCGGGTCATCCTGCACTTCGTCCATGCGCTGATGGAGAACCGGCGCAACGTCCACGCCTTCACCTTCGGCACCCGGCTGACCAACATCACCCGCATGCTCAAGGCGAGGGACCCGGACGAGGCGCTCGCCGCCTGCACGGCGGCGGTGGAGGACTGGTCGGGCGGCACGCGCATCGCGCCCTCGCTCGCCGCGTTCAACAGGCTCTGGTCGCGCCGGGTGCTGTCCGGTGGCGCCGTGGTGCTGCTGGTCACCGACGGGCTGGAGCGGGACGGCACCGACGATCTCTCTCGCGCCGCCGACCGGCTGCACCGCTCCTGCCGCCGGCTGGTCTGGCTCAACCCGCTGCTGCGCTTCGACGGGTTCGAGGCCCGGGCCCAGGGCATCCGGGCGCTGCTGCCCCATGTCGACGAGTTCCGCACCATCCACAACGTGGCGGCGGTGGCCGAGCTCGTCGCCGCGCTCGACGCGCGCCGGACGGACCGCGCGCACGATCCGCGCCGGTGGATAAAGGCGCTGTAGCGGGCGGGCGCGCTGCATCACTGAAGTGCGTCCTTCGAGGCTCGCCGCCGGACGATGCTGAAGCATCGCCGGGGGCTCGCACCTCAGGATGAGGAGGGTGGTGAGCTGCAGTGGCGGTCTACCTGCCGTGCCGCGCGTCAGAAACCGTGGTGCCAGGCACCACCCTCCTCATCCTGAGGTGCGAGCGTCAGCGAGCCTCGAAGGACGCACTTCGCCCATGCCATCGCAGCGGCTCCGAACGACGCAGCCGCAGCCCGCCCTTGCGCCGCGCGCCCGTTCATCCGATGTCTTGGGACACAGGAAAACAGCCCCGAGGAGATCCGCCATGCTCTCGACCGACGACGACATCCTCGGGCAGGCCGAGGCCTGGGCGAAGGCCGGCAAGGGCGTGGCGGTGGCGACCGTCGTGGAGACCTGGGGCTCGGCGCCGCGCCCGGTCGGCTCGCACCTCGTCATCGACGAGGACGGCAGCTTCCTCGGCTCGGTGTCGGGCGGCTGCGTCGAGGGCGAGGTGGTCACCGAGGCGCTGGACGTGATCGGAACCGGCAAGGCCAAGCTCCTCGAATTCGGCGTCGCCGACGAGACGGCCTGGCGGGCGGGCCTGTCCTGTGGCGGGCGCATCGCCGTCTATGTCGAGAAGGTCGGCTGATGCGCCTCGATCTCCTCTCGGCCCTCAACGCGGCGCGGGCCGAGCGGCGCGCCGCCGTCCTCGTCACCGACCTCGACGGCGGCGAGGCGCGCCTCGTCACCGCCGACACCCTTGCCGGCGATCCCCTGGAAGAGCCGATCCGGGCCGCCCTGCGCACGGGCCGCAGCGGCGCCGTGGAGGGTACGCGCGCCTTCCTCACCGTGCAGGTGCCGCCGGCGCAGATGGTCGTCATCGGCGCCGTCCATATCAGCCAGGCGCTGGTGCCCATGGCGCGCATGCTCGGCTACGACCCGGTCATCGTCGATCCGCGCACCGCCTTCGCCACGCCCGAGCGCTTCCCCGGCGTGCGGCTTCTGGCGCAATGGCCGGACGAGGCGCTGCCCGGCCTCAAGGTCGACCGCTACACCGCCTTCATCGCGCTGACCCACGACCCGAAGATCGACGATCCCGCCCTGCTGCACGCCTTCGGCAAGGACTGCTTCTACATCGGGGCGCTCGGCTCGCGGAAAACCCACGCGCGGCGCGTCGAGCGGCTGACGGCGGCCGGCGTGGCCCCGGATGCGCTCGCCCGCATCAAGGCGCCGGTCGGCCTCGCCATCGGCGCCATCACGCCGGCCGAGATCGCCGTGTCGATCCTCGCCGAGGTGACGCAGGCTTGGCGGCAGGGCATCGCGTGATCAGGGTGCGGACCGGCGGCGAGGGAGGCGGCTGATGCGCTTCGGTCCCGTGTCGCCGGACGAGGCGCTCGGCGGCGTCGTCGCCCATGCCGTGCGCCGGCCGGGCCTTCTCCTGAAGAAGGGTGCGCTGATCGGCCCGGACGAGATCGCGGCGCTGAAGGCCGCGGGCCTCGCGACCGTCACGGTGGCGCTGGCCGAGCCGGGCGACATCGGCGAGGACGCGGCGGCGGGCCGCATCGCCGCTGCGGTCGCGGGGGAGGGGCTGCGCATCGATCCGCCCTTCACCGGCCGCGCCAATCTCTTCGCGGCCGAGGCCGGCGTGCTGGTGGTGGACCGCGAGGGCATCGACCGCATCAACCGCATCGACGAGGCCATCACGCTGGCGACCCTGCCGGCCTTCGCCGCCGTGGAGGCGGGCGAGATGGTGGCGACCGTCAAGATCATTCCCTATGCGGTGGCCGGCGACCGGGTCGGGGAGGCGCTGGCGGCAGGTCCCCTCGTGCGCGTGGCGCCCTTCGTGCGGCGGCGCGTCGCCGTGGTGTCGACCCTGCTGCCCGGCCTCGCCGACAAGGTGGTGGAGAAGACGCTGCGGGTGACCGCCGACCGGCTGGCTCCGGCGGGGGCGGCCATCGTCGCCGAGCGGCGCGTGCCGCATGACGCCACGGCGCTCGCCAAGGCCATCGCGGTCTCGGCGGAGGAGGCGGACCTCGTCCTCGTCTTCGGCGCCTCGGCCATCGCCGACCGGCGCGACGTCATTCCCGCGGCGCTGGAGGCGGCGGGCGGGCGCGTCGACCATCTCGGCATGCCCGTCGACCCCGGCAACCTCCTGATGATCGGCGCGCGTGGCACGGTTCCGGTGATCGGCGCGCCGGGCTGCGCCCGCTCGCCGAAGGAGAACGGCTTCGACTGGGTGCTGATGCGGCTGTTGGCCGGTCTTCCCGTCACCAAGCAGGACGTGACCGGCATGGGCGTGGGGGGATTGCTGATGGAGATCGTGTCGCGGCCGCAGCCACGCGAGGGAGACGCGGAGGCGCCGCCCGCCCCGCGCATCGCCGCCGTCGTGCTGGCGGCGGGACGCTCGACCCGCATGGGCGGGCCGAACAAGCTGCTGGCCGAGATCGCCGGGCGGCCGCTGGTCCGCCATGCGGCGGAGGCGGCGCTCGGGGCGGGCCTCGCGGAGGTTCTCGTCGTCACCGGCCACCAGGATGCGGCGGTGCGCGCCGCGCTCGCCGGCCTGCCGGTGCGCTTCGTCCACAATGCCGATTTCGCCGAGGGGCTGTCGACGTCGCTCCGGAGCGGGATCGCCGCCCTCGGCGAGGACATCGACGGCGCGGTGGTGCTGCTCGGCGACATGCCGCGCATCTCCGCAGGGCTCGTGGGCAGGCTCGCCGCCGCCTTCGCGCCGGCGGAGGGGCGGCACATCGCCGTGCCGGTCGCCGGCGGGCGGCGGGGCAACCCGGTGCTCTGGGGCCGCCGCTTCTTCGCCGAACTGTTGAAGGTCACGGGTGACCAGGGCGGCCGGGCGGTACTGGCGGGGGCGCCGGAGGCCGTCGCCGAGGTGCCGGCGGAGACGGACGACGTCCACCTCGACCTCGACACGCCGGAGGCCCTCGCCGCGGCGGGCGGACGTCCCGCTCCTTAACGATGCTGAAGTCCTTGCGGCAAGTTTGACAAAAAAATCCCCGGGTCGTTTCCGGCCCGGGGCTTCAGATGGTCATCTCCGTGGACGCGGAGTGGTTGATCCCGTCTATCTGCCCATTCGCTGAGCAGCACAATCACGGCCGCATCTTTACCCTACCGGTTGACCTTAACCCCCCTTCCGGGAAATCGCTGCAATTGTCGGCATCCCCCGAAGCCGCCGTTTCCGGGCCTCTCCGCCAGCCGTCATCGCGGGGTCATCGCCGCTTCACCGGCGCGTCACGGCCGCCGCCTAACCCGTTTCAAACCCCTCGAATCGGGATGAAACGGCATGACTTTGGCGGCAGGCGAGGCGCGCAAGGCGACCCAACGCAACATCGGGCGGGCCGTCTCCCGCCACCCGGGAGGGCATGCAGGAGCAGCTCTTCACGCTGATGTTCTCCGGCCTCGTCTATCCGCAGATCTGGGAAGATCCGGAGATCGACATGGAGGCGCTGGCCCTCGGTCCTCAGGATCACGTGGTCGCCATCGCCTCCGGCGGCTGCAACGTGATGAGCTATCTCGTCGCCGGCCCGGCGGCGATCACCGCCGTCGACCTCAACGCCCATCACGTGGCGCTGAACCGGCTGAAGCTCGCCGCCGCCCGCCATCTGCCGGACCAGCAGAGCTTCTTCCGCTTCTTCGGCGAGGCCGACAGCCGCGCCAACGTCGCGGCCTACGATGCGCATCTGCGCGACCGGCTGGACGACGCGACCCGCGCCTACTGGGACCGGCGCGACTGGGCCGGCCGCAGGCGGATCGGGCAGTTCTCCGACAATATCTACCGCAAGGGCCTGCTGGGCTGGATGATCGGCACCGGCCACGCGGTCGCGCGGCTGCACGGGCGCGATCCCCGGCGGATGCTGGAGGCCCGCTCGCTGGCCGACCAGCGCGCCATCTTCGATGCCGAGTTGAAGCCGCTCTTCGCCTCGCCCGTCGTGCGCTGGCTGGTGAAGAACCCCGCCTCGCTGTACGGCCTCGGCATCCCGCCCGCGCAGTACCAGGCCCTTCTCTCCTCGGCGAAGGCTGGCGGCGGCATGGAGGAGGTGCTGGTGGCGCGCCTCGAGCGCCTCGCCTGCGGTTTCCCGCTGGAGGCCAACTATTTCGCCTGGCAGGCCTTCGGCCGCCGCTACCAGGGCGGGGCAGGGGCCGTGCCGCCCTATCTCGCCGCCCCGCATTTCGACACGGTGCGGGACCGCGCCGACCGGGTCGAGGTGTGCCACGAGAACTTCATCGACCATCTGGAGCGGCTCTCCGAGGCCTCGCGCGACGCCTATGTGCTGCTCGACGCGCAGGACTGGATGACCGACGCGGTGCTGAACCGGCTGTGGGCCGCCATCCTGCGCACAGCCCGGCCCGGCGCCCGCGTCATCTTCCGCACCGCCGCGGAGGAGAGCCTGCTGCCCGGCCGGCTCGCGCCTGAGCTCCTGGCCCGATTCCGCTACGACCCCGAGCGCTGCCGCGCCTGGACCGAGCGCGACCGCTCGTCGATCTACGGCGGCTTCCACCTCTACACCCTGGCCGCGCCGTGAGCGCCCCGACCGAGGTTTTTCCGGCCGCGGAGCGGATGGACGCCATCTACCGCTGGCAGGTCGGCATCTACGACGCCACGCGCAAGTTCTACCTGCTCGGGCGGGACGACCTGATCGCAGCCCTCGAACCTCCGCCCGGAGCGACGGTGCTGGAGGTCGGCTGCGGAACCGGGCGCAATCTCGTGGTCGCCGCCCGTCGCTATCCCGACGCCCGCTTCTTCGGCTTCGACGTCAGCCCGGTCATGCTGGCGGAGGCGCGCCGCGCAGTGGCGCGGGCCGGCCTCGCCGACCGCATCCGCCTCGCCAGGGCGGACGCCGCCGGCTTCGATCCGCTCACCTGCTTCGCCCGCGACGGCTTCGACCGGGTGTTCTGCTCCTACACGCTGTCGATGATCCCGCCCTGGCAGGAGGCCCTCGACCGCGCCATGGAGGCGGTTCTGCCGGGCGGCTCGCTGCACGTGGTCGATTTCGGCGGGCAGGCCCAGCTTCCCGGCCTGTTCCGGGCGGGCCTGCGCGCCTGGCTGGCGCAGTTCCACGTCACGCCCCGCGACGGCTTCGCCGAGCGCTTCGGAGAGGCTGCGGCGGCGCGAGGGTTCGCGATGCGCCTGGAGCGGCCCTTCCGCGACTATGCCGTTCACGCCGTCGCGACCCGGCCGGCCCTTGCTTGACCCCGTCGGCGGGCGGGGTCTATGACCCCCGCCATATGACCCAGGCCATCGAGACCGCCGGCGCCCCCGAACTGACGGTGGTCGTGCCCAGCTACAACGAACGCGAGAACGTGCCGGAACTGGCGCGGCGGCTCGACGTGGTTCTCGCCGGCATCGCCTGGGAGATGATCGTCGTCGACGACGACAGCCCGGACGGCACGGCGGCGGTGGTCAAGGAGATCGCCCGGCGCGACCCCCGGGTGCGCTGCATCCGCCGGGTCGGGCGGCGCGGGCTGGCGGGGGCCTGCATCGAGGGCATGCTCGCCTCCTCCGCGCCGGTCGTCGCCGTCATGGACGGCGACCTGCAGCACGACGAGACCATCCTGCCGGCCATGCTGGAGCAGATCCGCGCCGGCCGTGACCTGGTCGTCGCCAGCCGCAACATCGACGGCGGCTCCAAGACCGAGGGGCTTTCGCCGATCCGCCAGGGGATTTCCGACCTCGGCCGGCGGCTGTCGTCGATGATCCTCAAGGCGCCGCTCTCCGACCCCATGTCCGGCTTCTTCATGATCCGGCGCGACATCGTCGAGGAGGTCGCGCCGCGCCTCTCCACCACCGGCTTCAAGATCCTGGCCGATATCGCGGCCTCGGTGCCGAAGTCGCCCAGCCTCGGGGAAGTGCCCTTCACGTTCCGCGAGCGCGTCCACGGTGAGAGTAAGCTCGATGCGAAGGTGGCGCTCGACTATATCGGCTTCGTCCTCAACAAGCTGTCCGGCGGCATCATTCCGCTGCGCTTCATCTTCTTCGCGCTGGTGGGGACGAGCGGTCTCCTGGTCCACCTCGCGGTGCTCTATGCGGGCCTCGCGGCGGACATCCGCTTCGAATGGGCGCAGACCATCGCGACCTATGTCGCCATGACCTCGAACTTCGTCATCAACAACGAGATCACCTACCGCGACGCGCGGCTGAAGGGCCGACGCTTTCTGACCGGCCTGGTGCTCTTCTACATCGTCTGCAGCATCGGCGCCTTCGGCAACGTGGGCGTGGCGAGCTGGCTCTATGCGGGTGACGTCGACTGGTGGCTCTCGGGCCTCGCCGGCGCCGTGATGGGCGCGGTCTTCAACTATGCCGCCTCCGCCGCGCTCGTCTGGCGGCGCTGAGATGGCGCCGGAGCTGCGCCCGGTCTGGGCGGGCAGCGCCCGCGCCGTCCTCCTTCTCGTCGCGGCCCTGACGGTCCTGCGTCTCTGGGCGGCGGGCGCGCTCGGCCTCGCCGCCGACGAGGCCTATTACTGGCTGTGGTCGAAGAATCTCTCCTTCGGCTATTTCGACCACCCGCCGATGGTGGCGGTGCTGATCCGCGCCTCGACGGCCGTCTTCGGCGATACGGAATTCGGCATCCGCTGGCTCTCCGTCCTGCTCGGGGCGGCGGCGAGCCTCGGTGTCTGGCGCCTCGTCTGGCGGCTGACCGGGGACCGCGCGGCGGCGATCGCCGGCGCGGGCCTGGTGCAGGCGACGCTGTTCCTCGGCGCCGGCGCGCTGCTGGTGACGCCCGACACGCCGCTCGTCCTGTTCTGGACGCTCGCCCTCTTGGCACTGGTGGAGGTGTGGCGGACGGGGAAGGGCGTCTGGTGGCTCGCCGCCGGCCTGTCGGTGGGCCTCGCCTTCGTCTCCAAATACACCGCCGTCTTCCTCGGCCTCGCCATCCTCCTGTGGATCATGCTGGTGCCCGAGCTCCGGCGCTGGCTGCGCTCACCCTGGCCCTATGCCGGCGGCGCGCTCTGCCTTCTGGTGATGGCGCCGGTGCTGTGGTGGAACATCGCCCATGGCGGCGCCTCCCTCACCAAGCAGTTCGGCCGCGCCGTGCCGAAGGCCTTCGATCCGCGCTTCGTGCCGGAGTTCATCGCCGGACAGGCGGCCCTGCTGACCCCCCTGGTCGGGGTCGTGGTGCTCTGGGGGCTCTGGGTGGCGGCGCGGCGCACCTTGCGCGAGCGCGAGCCGGGTGCGGTGCTGATCACCGTCTCGGTCCTGCCGCTCCTCGCCTATTTCGTCTGGTACGGGCTGTTCGACCGGGTGCAGGGCAACTGGACGGCCTGCCTGCTGCCGGCCTCCATCGCCGCCGCCGTGATCGGCGCCAGGGCCCTGCCGGCCGCGCCAGCCATCGCCGCCACTGTCCGGGTTAGCCTGCGCTGGTCGGTGGTGACGGGCGTTCTCCTCGGGCTCTTCGTCATCGGCCATGCGGCCTTCCGGCTGGCGCCTCTCGCCATCGACCCCACAGGCCAGCTCCACGGCTGGCGGGCGGCGGCGGCGGCGGTGGAGGCTGCGGCCGGGCGCACCGGAGCGGGCACGATCGCCACGGCGAGCTACACCACGACGGCGCATCTGCGCTTCTACGGGTCCGGACGGCCGCCCGTGGTGCAGTTCGGCGAACGGCTGCGCTATGCGATGGAGCCGGAGCCGGATGCAGCCACCATCGCCGCGCGGCCCGTCCTGGTGGCCGTCGAGAGCCGCCGCGAGGCCGATGTCGTGGCGCGCCTCGGCCGTCTCTACCGGGTGGTGGAGCCGGCCGGACGCGTCGAGCGCCTGTGGCGGCCGCGGTTCGGCCTGACCGACCGGATCGACAGCCTTGCGCTCTACCTGGTGCGCGAGCCGCTGGCGCCGGGACTGCCGGACTTCGCCGCGCCCCCCTGACCGCTCAGTGATGGCGCCATAGCGACAGGCCGGCATAGAACCCGCCGGCGCCGCCGCGGTCGCGCGCATAGCCTCCCGACAGGCGCAGGCCGACCGGGCCGATGGTGAGGCCGGTGACGTGCACGCCGAGCCGGGTGCGCAGCGTGCCGTGGTGAGCGCTCAACGTCGCCTCCGGCCCGACATGGACGCCCCGGCCGACCAGGTAGCCGGGCGCGATGCGCAGGCTGGCGGCGTCGAAGGGCGTCGCATAGGTGGCGAAGAGCTGCACCGCGACGCGGTCGGCCGGCGTGAGCCAGGCGTCGACGGCGATCGCGGGGCCGAAGCGCGTGCCGACCTGTGGGTCGGGCAGGGCGGGGGAGAGGCGGCGCATCTCCATGGCGAGGCCGGCAAAGAGCGTCGCCGACCCCCAGCGGCCCTCCTCGCGCCAGCCGGCCATGAGCCGTGCGGCGGTCGAGGTCTCTGCGACGCGGTCGGGCAAGGCGGGGTCGATGCGGAAGCGCGACAGGCCGGTGCCGGCGGTGAGGCGGAAGGTGATCCCGCGGCCATCGGCGCGACGCCAGGGGGACAGATCGAAGCCGGAGGAGAGGTAGGTGCCGTCGAAGGCGGCGTCGATGCCGAGGAAACTGGTGGTGCGCCGTTCAACGGCCGCTTCGGCGAGGGCAGCGGCCGGCAACCATGCGACGGCGATGGCTCCCCACACTCCCCATGCGCGCATGCGGCATTCCCACACGGAAACGGACATGCCGCCATATGGGAGATCACCGGATGATCGGGGCCGTCGCCCGTTGCGGGGCGACCCGTTAACCGGTCGCTAACCATGGCGGCCGCTCAATTCAGGGGACGCGGCCCGGATCAAGGGGCGCCGACCAGTGCATCGTCGCAGCTTCGCCGGAGGCCGTCATGCCAGAGCAGTCCCTGTCACTCCCACCGCGCCGCGCCGACGCGGACTTCGTCCGGATGATCGAGGGCTATTCCCTCACCACCGCCGAAATCCTCTACCGCATGCCGGACCATCCGCTGCTGCTGCAGACCTATCTCTGGCAGGACTACGATCAGGCGCCCTATTTCCCGGTGCTGAAGCGGTTCCTGGCGTTCTGGGAGAGGAGCCTCGACGGCCGGCTCCACCAGGTGACGGTGGTCTCCTCCCGGCTGGTCAGGCCCTGCGAACTGAGGGTGGCGCAGAGCCTCGCCTGGCTGCACTGACCGGCGCCTATTGTCGCAAGGGCCGGCGGCGTGATCGAAGGGCAGTGGCGGGACGCGGCCGGGCGACGTATGGTCAGCGCCCTCGTCCCTGCCGGAATCTCTCGTGCCCGCCCCTGAAAAGACCTCGCAGATCATTGCGGCACTGATGTCGGCCCAGACATCCAGCCATGCGGAGGTGCTGGGAAACCTGACCGTCGGGGATCTCCTGGCTTCGCTGCGCTCGCGCGCCTTCGGACTGTCGCTGATCCTGTTCGGCTTGCCGAACCTCCTGCCGATTCCCGGCCTGCCGATCCTGACCGGCATCGTGCTCCTGCTGCTCGCGCTGCAGATCGTCGTCGGCCGCGAGGTGCCCTGGCTGCCCGCCCGCATCGCCGGCACGACCCTGCCGCGCGCCCGCCTGACCCAGGTGGTGAACCGCACCCTGCCGCTGCTCCGGCGGATCGAGACCGTCACGCGTCCGCGCTTCGCGCTCGCGGCGGGGCCCACCGCCCGCCGCCTCGTCGGCATCGCCGTGCTGGTGCTGGCGGTTCTCTTGATCATCGTGCCGATCCCGTGGATCGGCTCCATGCCGCAGGGCCTCGCCCTCTGCGTGCTCGGCCTCGGCCTGACGGAGCGCGACGGGGTTCTCGTGACGGCCGGCTTCGTGCTCGCCGCGATCGCCACAGCGGTCGGTGCCGGAATCGGCTACACCGTCGTGGCGAGCGCACTGGCCGTCCTGTTCTGACGACGGCTTGCCGCCGAGGAGAGACAGGCCCTTGCAGGTGAATTCCGACCCTTCGACTCTCAGGACCTCCGAGGTCTTCCTCGCCCTCAAGACCGTGGGGGAGGGCGACCGCATATCGCTGACGCAACTGACCGAGACCCTCGGAGACCGCGCCTTCGGCCTCCTGGTGCTGATCTTCGCCCTGCCCAACATCATTCCGATGATCCCCGGCGTCTCCACCGTCTCCGGCGTGGTCATCGGCCTCGTCGGGTTGCAGATGATGGTCGGGCGGCACGCGCCCTGGCTGCCCTCGGCCATCGGCGACAGGTCGCTGCCGCGCGCCCAGCTCGCGGCCATGGTGGACCGCACGATCGGCTGGGTGGCGAAGCTCGAACGGGTGGCGCGGCCGCGCTGGACCTTCCTGACCCGCGGCCTCGGGCACGTCGCACTCGGCGCCATGTTCGTGCTGCTCGGCGGCATCCTCGCGCTGCCGCTGTCGTGGATCGGCAATTTCCCGCCGGGCGTCGCGCTGGTGGTGCTGTCCATCGGCCTCCTGGAGGAGGATGGCATGCTGGTGGCAGCCGGCCACGCCATCGGCATCGTCGCGACCGTGCTTGTGGTGGCGCTGGTGGTGGCGCTGGTGGCCGCGGCACTGGCGAGCTTCGGCTGGCTCACCTCCTGACCCCGCGGACGCCGCTTCACTTGCGTGCGCGCGGGCAGTATGGTCCGCGCATCTTGGACGAGGACCTGCCATGGCCGATCACATCGTGCCCCATTTCGCCAATGACGACGGCGTCGCCGTCATCCATATCGGCGTGAAGGAATTCCAGTGCATGGGCGCCCGCGCGCCCTTCGACCATCCGCACGTCTTCCTCGACATGGGCGGCGACACCGAGATCGTCTGCCCCTACTGCTCGACGCTCTACAAGTACGACTCCGCGCTCCATGCCGACGAGACCCGTCCGGCCGGCGCCTATGTGAAGTCCCTCGCCGACGCCTGATCCGGTGGCGGGCCCGCGCCACGTCACCATCGCCGGTGCCGGCATCGGCGGCCTGACGGCTGCGCTCTGTCTCGCCCGGTCCGGTTTCAAGGTGACCGTCCTCGAACGCGCGACGGCGCTCGAGGAGGTCGGTGCCGGCATCCAGCTCTCCCCCAACGCCAGCCGCATCCTCATCGGCCTCGGCCTCGCCGAACCGCTGGCCGCCCTCGTGGTGGCGCCGGCGGGCATGGACGTGCGCGCGGGCACCTCGGGCGCCGTCCTTGCCGCCGCGACGCTCGGTCCCGAGGCAGCGCGGCGCTGGGGCGCACCCTGGTGGGTCGTCCACCGCGCCGACCTGCTGGCCGTGCTGGCGGCGGCCGCGGCACGCGATCCCGCGGTCACGCTCGAGACGGGGACCGCGGTGGAGGCGGTGGCGCCTGCGGAGGGCGGCTTCGACCTCCAACTCGCGGGCGGCGGCAGCCGCCGGGTCGCAGCCCTCGTCGGGGCCGACGGCATCCGCTCGGCCGTGCGGCGCGGGCTCGGGGACGCGGCCCCGCCGACCTTTCGCCAGCGCACCGCCTACCGCGCGACCGTGCCGATGGCGGCGGTTCCGGCGGCGCTGCAGGGTGATCGGCTGGGGCTCTGGCTCGGGCCTGACGCCCACCTCGTCCACTACCCGCTGCGGGGCGGCGCGCTGTGCAACGTCGTCGCCATCGTGCGGGACGAGGCGCCGATCGAAGGCTGGCGCGCGCCGGGCGATCCCGCTGTGATCGCCGGCCGGCTCTCCCGCTGGGCCGCAGCGCCGCGGCAGCTGGTGGCCGCCGCGGAGGGCTGGCAGTGCTGGTCGCTCGCCGATCGCCCGACCTGGTTCGGACCGGGGGAGGGGGCGGCGACGCTGCTCGGCGACGCCGCCCATGCCATGCTGCCCTTCGTCGCCCAGGGCGGGGCCATGGCCATCGAGGACGCGGCTGTTCTGGCAAGCTGCGTGGCCGCGGCGCCGGACGATCTCGCCGGCGCCTTCCGCGCCTATGAGGGCGAACGCGCCGCCCGCGTCGCCCGCGTCCAGTCGCTCGCCCGCCGCAACGGCGCGATCTATCACCTGAAGGGGCCGGCCGCCTTCGCGCGCGACACGGCCATCCGCCTGCTCGGCGGGCGCGGCCTAATGGCACAGCAGGACTGGATCTACGCTCACCGCATCTGAGGTCAGCGCGGGCGCGCCGTCTCCGCCTGGTCGCCGGTGCCGGCGAGGTCGCGGATGTTCAGCCGCTGGCCGCCGGGCAGCAGGATGTCGCCGGGCCTGAGGCCGCCGCCGCAGCGGGCCGAAACGAAGCGGCCCTGCTGGGTGGTGAGCGTCTGCTGCAGTTCCGGCTGGCCGAGCACCTGCACCGTGCCCTCGACGCGGAGCGAGTAGGTCGCGCGCAGGTCGCCCGAGATGACGGAGCGCGCGGTGGTGCGCGTCTGGCCGATCTGGCAGTCGCTCTCGATGACGTAGTCCTCGCCGTCGCGGCGGATGTCGTAGCGTTGGCACTGGCGGCCGAGCTGGCCGAAGCCGTACTGCACCATCTGCCGCTCGGTGGCGGCATCCGTGCAGGTCTGGAGGGTGAACTCCTGGCCGCCGGGACCGCCGCCGGTCATCATGCGAATCTCCCAGTAGCCGGGACGGCGCAGGGGCAGTTCGACCGGCTGCGTCATCGCCGGGGCGACGGCTGTCGCGGCGAGGGTCGTCACGATCAGGGCGAGGCGCATGCTGTCTCCCGGGGGCAGGCTCCCCTCATATAGGGCAGTGCCCCGCCTGGGACCGTGACGCAAGGGCAACGGTCGGGCCGCGAAGTGCCGGACGGCGGAGGTGGCGGGGTCCGGTCGCGTGCGTATGGCGCGGGTCGGGCCGCCTGCTAGGCTCGCCGGGCAAAACAATCAGGCCGCTTCAGGCCCGGGAGAGAAACGCCATGACGATGCGACGCTGCCTGCCGGCCCTCGTGGCCGGCCTATCCCTGTGCGCGGCCCGCGCCGATGCCCAGATCGCGGTCTCCGCGAACGACGGCAAGATGCGGCTGGTGAACGGCGTCGCGACCGTGGTCGAGCAGCCGCGGCCGGATTCGGTGTCGATCATCGACTTCGCCTCGGGAACGCCGCGGGTGCGCGCGACCATCCCGGCGCCGGCGAGCGTCGTCGGTCCGCCGGTCTCCGTCGCCATCACCACCGACGAGAGCATCGCGCTCGTCAGCTCGGCGATGAAGCTTGACCCGGCCAATCCCCGCCGCACCGTCCCCGACAACCGCGTCTCGGTGATCGACCTCAAGGCCAATCCACCGGCGGTCATCGCGACGCTGGAGGTGGGGCAGGGCGCCGCCGGCCTCTCCATCCACCCCTCGGGGGCCTTCGCGCTCGTCGCCAACCGGGCCGAGGGCACCGTGTCGGTGCTGACGATTTCCGGGCGCACGGTGACCGTCGGGGCGAAGATCGCGGTCGGCGACCCCACCTCGGGGCCGAGCCACGTGGTCTTCACCCCGGACGGGAAGACCGCCCTGGTGAGCCGCGACAACGACCACAAGATCTCCGTGCTCGCCATCGAGGGGACGACGGTCACCTACACGCGTCGGGACCTGAATGCGGGGCTGCGGCCCTACGGCATCGACGTCTCGACCCGCGGCGACGTGGCGGTGGTCGCCAATATCGGGCTCGGCGGCGGCGATGCCGACACCATCAGCCTGATCGACGTGAAGGCCCAGCCGCCGCGGGTGGTGAACACCGTCTCGGTCGGCCAGACGCCCGAGGGCATCAAGATGGCGCCGGACGGGCGGCACGTGGCAGTCGTCGTGATGAACGGCTCGAACAAGCCGCGCAACTCGCCCTTCTTCGCCGAGCGCGGCAGCGTCATCATCTACGAGGTCCGGGGCCACGAACTCGTCAGGGTCGCCGACGCGCCCATCGGCCAGTGGTCGCAGGGCGCGGCCTGGTCGGCGGACAGCCGGCGCCTCCTGGTGCAGAACATGGTCGGCGACGACATCCAGGTCTTCGCCTTCGAGGGCGGCAAGCTGCAGGAGATCGGCACGCTCGCCATGCCGGCCTCGCCCGCCGGCATCAGGACCGCCGAGCCGGTCGCCCGCTGAGGGAGAGCCAAGCCCGGCGCGCGGCCACGAGAGCGGCGCGCCGCGCCTTCTTGCCGACGAGGGTCGCCGACGGCGACTTCAGCGGGCCGCGACGTCCCCGGTGCCGAGCCGCCGCCGCCACGCGTCCATCAGCACCGCCGTCGGGACCACGTGCCCGACGGGCAGCGTCGCCTGTAGTTCCCGTTGAAGCTCTTCCGCCCGGCTCCACCCGACCTGACGGGCGATGAGCCCCAAGGCCACCGCCAGTGCCGGTCCGCCGAGATTGAGCGACAGGATCAGTACCCCGGCATCCGCCGGCAACGCGTCGACCACGTGGTCGACTTAGGCCAACTCGTCATCGATGACCTGGGGCAGGCTTTGCCCCTCCCTGTAGGGAAGCCATACCTTGGCGCGGCTCTGCCCCAGTTCCGCGAACCGAAAGTGATGGCCGCCCGGCGGCATGATGCTGATCACATGGGTGATCAGCCCCGCCGCATGGGCATCGCGGTAGCGGCTGTAGAAGCCATCGGGAGCCACCATCAGCCGATAGGGCCAGCCGTTCGGGTTCGGCGCATCGGGCAGGAGTGTCCGCATCATCCCGTCTCCTTCTTGCGCCTGTGCGGGAAATTCCCGAGCCCGTCGCCGTGCCGCCAGACCTGGCAGGGAAAGTGCCGTCCCGCGGCGACGAGATCACCGTCCAGCCCGAGCCTGTCGTCCCACATCTTCACCACCAGCATATTCGGCGTGGCGACGGGGCGGGCGGTGTGGAGGAGATAGGCCGCCCGCAGCGGCGAGACTTCGCGGGCGAGCAGGCCGAGCGCCAGCCCTGTGGACCGGGACAGCCCCTGAAGGCAATGCACCAGCAGCCGCGCATCGGCGGGAAGCGCGTCCGTGAAGGCGATGGCCGCGTCGAGATGCGCCTGTGTCGGGGCTTCCGGATCGGCCGCGTCGGTCGTGTCCTCGAAGCCGAGGACGAGGTGGCGGTCGGGGGCGACCTTCGGGGGATGGAAGGGGCGGGAGGCCCGGCGGATGCTGACGACATGGGTCGCGGCCATCGCCTCGAAGCCCTGCCGCGCCTCGTACTGGCCGCAGACCGCGAGCCGGCAGGGCCAGCCGCCGGGATGACGCAGCGCCACGGGTCCCACGTCGACGAGAATCATCGTGCATGCCTCCGGCGAAGAAGGTCGAGCGGGTCGACGGGGATGGGGAATGGATCGGCGAAGATTACCCGAACGCCGGCCGGGTTCAATGTCTGGTGCGGACGGCCGGACTCGAACCGGCACGGGTTGCCCCGCAAGATTTTAAGTCTCGTGCGTCTACCGATTTCGCCACGCCCGCTCCGGCAGGACGCTTAGCGCGATCGGCGGATCCTGTCATCCGGAGCGATGGGGCGGCGTGATGTGACGTAACGGCATCCTCTCGCCTTAACGATACCCTAACGTCAAGCGAACAGTTCGTTGACCATTTCGACCGGACCGGTGAACGGGGCGTTGAAGCCTGCGCCTTACGGTCTGGAACGGGGTTGCGGGGAGGGCCGGATCGTCACCTGAGGAGAGCGCCCGTGCAGCTCACCCCCGCCAAGATCGTCCTGTTCTTCGTGAGCGTCCTGGTGCTCATGAACCCGCCGATGATGCTGGGCCTGCTCGGCCCCGACGGCCGCCGGGCCGGGCTCATGATCGACGAGAGCCTCGGCACCGACACCATGCGCATCGCCGTGTTCGGACGGCGATGACGGGGGTCAGCCGGCGTCGCGGATGGGCGGCTGGAACGTGTAGCCCATGTCCCAGGGGAAATAGATCCATGTGTCCTGGGAGACCTCGGTGACGAAGGTGTCCACCATCGGCCGGCCCTGCGGCTTGGCATAGACGGTGGCGATGTGGGACTTCGGCAGCATGTCGCGCACCACCTGGGCCGTCTTGCCGGTGTCGACGAGGTCGTCGACCACGAGGATGCCCTCGCCACCCTCGGTGAGGAGATGCGGCGCGACCTCCTTGATCACCTTGAGCTGACCCTGGCTCTGGTAGTCGTGGTAGCTGGCGATGCAGACCGTCTCGATCATGCGGATGCCGAGCTCGCGCGTGACGATGGCCGCCGGGACGAGGCCGCCGCGGGTGATGCAGACGATGGCGCGGAAGGGGCCCGCGCCGCTGATCCGCCAGGCGAGCGCCCGGGCGTCGCGGTGGAACTGGTCCCAGGAGACGGGAAAGGCCTTCTCGGGATTGGGCGTCGCCATGGGGCGCTCCGGGCTCGGGATCATCGACAGGGCGGCGACACTAGCCGCGCGCGAGCCCGGCGGAAATCGGGGCTGGCAGGCTTTTCCGCAGGAATTTGCAGGGCGGACGCCCGGAAACGACGAAGGGCCCCGCAGGGCCCTTCGCGACAGGATGGAACGGGTCCGCCTCAGAACCGGTAGGTGATGCCGGTGGAGATCAGCCAGGGGTCGATGGTGACGCGGCCCGAGGTGGTGGCCAGCACGCCGGTGGTGTCGGTGTACTTGAAGGTCGAGCGCAGGAAGATCTTCTTGACGTCGACGTTGATGCCCCAGTTGCGGTTGATCATGTAGTCGAAGCCGACCTGCAGGGCGACGCCGGCGGCCGGGGCCACCGAGAAGCGGTTGTAGGTGAAGGGCGCGCCGTTCGCCATGGCGCCCTGGGCCGACTGCGAGAAGAACATGGTGTAGTTCACGCCGACGCCGAGATAGGGCTTGAAGGCGCCGAAATCGGTGAAGTGGTACTGCAGCATGAGGGTCGGCGGCAGCAGCCAGGTCTTGCCGATGGTGCCGGTGGAGCCGAGCGCCCCGGCCAGCGCGCCGGTCGGGCGGACGTTGTGCGGGGTGACGCCGAGGATGAGCTCAACGGCGATGTTCTTCGTGAAATAGTAGGTGATGTCCAGCTCGGGCACGACCGATGTGGAGATCCCGAGGTTCGGGACGGCGGCGACGGCGGCGCCATTGAGGGTGGTCACCGCGCCGCTCGGCGAGGGGATGACCGCGAGGGCCCGGAGGCGGATCTGCCAGGGATTGAAATCCGGGGCGACCGCGACGCTCTCGAACGGGGTGCGCGGGGCGCCGATGTCGGCGGCGAGGGCGGGGGTGGCGAGGAGGGCCGCGCCGATGGCGGCGCCGCGGAGGATGGTCTTCATGGGGTGCCCCGGGTGGATGCGAGCGGTTCGAGAAGCTGCGAGGAAACCGCGGGGGGCGTGGGCATCGGTCCGTCGCAGCGATGCGTGACGAGCAAGGTCACGGGCCGCGGCGGACGCCTTTGCGCTGGATCAAACGACCGACGCGCAGTGCGTGCCGGGGAGGGCCTTGGTTGCGGTGTGTTGCACCGCGGCCACAAAAATGCCGTCAGGCGCCGCGGGTGATCGTCACCGCCGCATCCGGGCGCTTGTACTCCTCGACCATCGCGACCACCGCCGTCTCGGCAGCCGCCAGCAGCGATTCGTCCTTGGCGCGCAGCACCAGGCGGGTCCAGAAGCGGCCGTCCTGCATCATCGGGTAGGAGCCCATGATGACGCCGGGGTGGGCCTTGGCGATGGCGGCATAGGGCGTGCCGATGTCGCCCTCGCGCAGGCCCGGCGCCTCGATGGAGACCTGGATCATCCTGGTGCCGGTCTTCAGGCGCGGGGAGACGACGTCCATCATGGCCTGCATTACCGAGGGCACGCCGGCCATGGTGACGACGTTGCCGATCATGAAGCCGGGGGCCTTGGACACCGGGTTCTCGATGAGCTCGGCGCCGGCCGGTATGCGCGCCATGCGCAGGCGGGCCTCGTTCAGGTCCTTCTCGGGGATGCGCTCCAGCAGCATGGCGCGGGCGCGCGGGTCGACGTCGATGGAAACGCCGAAGGCCTTGGCGATGCAGTCGGCGGTGATGTCGTCGTGGGTCGGGCCGATGCCTCCGGTGGTGAAGACGTAGCCGTACTTCGCCCGGAGCGTGTTGAGGGCGGGGATGATCTCGTCCTCCTCGTCGGGGACGACCCGGACCTCCTTAACGTCGATGCCGATGGCGGTGCAGTACTCGGCGATGTAGCCGATGTTCTTGTCCTTGGTGCGCCCGGAGAGGATCTCGTCGCCGATGACGAGGATGGCGGCGGTGACGGTGGTCGGCTCGGCGGTCGGCGCGGTCATGGCGGTGCTCCGGGACTGTCGCCGAGGTAGAGCGCTGCGTCGCCGGGGGCAAGGGGGATACGGGGTTGCCGGATAGGGTTGACGCGCGCCGCCTGCGGCACGAAACTTAACTCATAAGTTAAGTAATGGAGGAGCCCCTCATGAGCCGCATCGTTTCACGCGTCATCCCCTGCCTGTGGTTCAACGGCGAGGCCGAGGCCGCCGCCGAGCACTATGTCGGCATCTTCCCCAACAGCCGGGTCACCGAGGTGATGCGCTGGCCGATGGACGGCATGGCCCCGGCGGGCAGCGTGCTGACCGTGACCTTCGAGCTCGACGGCATGACCTTCGTCGGCCTCAACGGCGGGCCGCAGTTCACCTTCACGGAAGCCGTGTCGTTCCAGGTGATCTGCGATACCCAGGACGAGATCGACCACTACTGGTCGCGGCTCGGCGCGGGCGGCAAGGAGATCGAGTGCGGCTGGATCAAGGACCGCTTCGGCCTGTCGTGGCAGGTGGTGCCGAAGATGCTGCCCGAGGCGCTCGCCGGCGCGGACCGGGAGCGGGCGGCGCGGGTGATGCGGTCGATGATGACGATGGTGAAGCTGGATATCGGGGTGCTGCAGGCGGCAGGGAGGGGGTGAGGGACTCGCTCTCGCCGCCGCCGGACCGCCTACGGCAACTTCGCCAGTTCATCGAGTTCGGCCTGCAAGGTCGCGTGTGCTTCCAGGGCGGCAGTTTTTGCGGCGCGCAGCGTCTCGATCGGTGTCTTGGCGTCCTTGGCAGCGTCCCGTGCCACCTGGATCTTCTCGCCGACCAGCGCGACGCGTTTGCGAATGGCAGTCAGCGTCGCCTTCTGCTCCTCTGACAGGTTGGTCTCGCCTTTCTCGTCGGCGGCCTTCTTGACCTCGTCGTAGGTCGGCGCCGTCAGGGCCAATGCCCCGAGGTCAGCGGCAACGGCCAACCGCTCGGCGGCATGTGGGTCCACCGGGGCCTCGTTGGGACGGGCGCCGAAATAGAAGCCGATCATCGCGGCCAGCATGGTTGAGAGCATGGTCAGGATCTGCTTGGCGACGTCGTCGGCGAGCCGGAAGTCGTTGCGCGGGAAGAAGTGGGCGCGGATGGGGTCGGTGGTGCCGGAGATCACCACCAGTCCCTCCGCCGAAAGCTGGGTCTGCAGCGCTTTCGCCTCGGCGAGCGTGGTGGCCGCAAGAAGCAGAGGCTCCTTCGGTATCATGATGCTGGTACGCGAGGTCTGCACCAGCAGGTAGCTTGCGAAAACTCCGACGAGCACCAGGAAGGCGAGCGTCAGGATGGCACGGATGCTGCCCTCCGGCAGGCCGAAGGGGTGGCGGCCGTCCAGAATGCCCAGACGGCTCGCCGTGACGCTGAGAACGCTGACGAACCCGGTGACGGTCACCAGTCCGACCAGAACGAGGATGGCGAGAAGGGAGAAACTGGGAGCCGGCGTGTTCATGGCGAATGTCACCACCACCACCGCTACGGCGGCCACGGTGAGGCCCACCCACGGCATTGTCGTCTGGTTCATCGCAGCCATCCATCAGACGTGCAGGAACACGTCACGGTTGCGCAGATGACTAGCGCGTTGCAGCCGGAAGAGTACGGATGGCCCATGGCACACGCAAAAGGACGCGTTTGGCCGGTCATCACGAGGCACCATCTGGCGCCGAGATGCTGCCGTGGCCGTTCGATTTCTCGAAGCCGCCAAGGGGAACCGAGCCTCGAAGGACGCACGTCAGTCTTGCAGGACCGCGGATTGGCCGATCTGCCCCCTACTGCACCTGCACCTGCCGCGAGGCCTGGTCGACCATGACCTTGACCGTCAGGAACTCGCCCTCGCCGCCGTGGCGCGAGCCGCGGATGGGCGCGGCGTTGAGATAGTCGAGGCCGCAGGCGATGCGGATGTGCTGCTCGGTCGGGCAGAGGCCGTTGGCGGGGTCGAAGCCGACCCAGCCGAGGCCCTCGACATGGGCCTCCGCCCAGGCGTGACCCGCCTCCTGGTCCACCGTGCCGTCGTCGTGGAGGAAATAGCCGCCGACGTAGCGGGCGGGGATGTTCAGGTGCCGCGCGGCGGCGATGAAGATGTGGGCGAAGTCCTGGCAGACGCCGCGCTTCAGCGCGAAGGCCTCCGCCGCCGTGGTGGCGGAATGGGTTGGATCCTTGTCGAAGGTGATGTCGCGGGCGAGGTCGTCGAGCAGGGCGTGCAGCGTCGAGAGCCTGTCGGCGGGGTGGTGGCGCGCTTCCGCGTAGGCGCGGATGTCGCCGTCGGCGGTGGTCAGGTCGGTGCCGCGCAGATAGAGGCCGGGCGGAAAGCGCTCGATGGCGCCGCGCACCACGCCGGCCGTGTCGGAGGTCTCGACGAGCCCGTCGACCCTGACGGTCAACGTCTGCACCGGGCCGGTGCAGGAGAAGGTGTGGGTGATGTTGCCGAAGGCGTCCTCGTGGGCGTCCAGGCGGCAGTCCTGGTCGACGTCGATGCGCCAGTTGGAGACGTGCTGGCCGTCGTAGTTGCGCGGGGTAAGGCGCAGCGTCTGGATCACCGACCGGGCGGGGACGGCGTAGCTGTAGGTGGTCTCGTGGGCGATGCGGATGCGCATGGCGGGCGCCCGCTCTAGGTCAGGTATTGCTGGGTGATGGCGGCGCCCAGCCGGTTGTTCTCGGTGATGAAGTCCGAGACGAATTCATGCAGGCCCGACTGGAAGATGTCGTCGATGCGGGCGTTCTCCAGCCGCGTGCGGGTGGCGCGGGCGGCGCGCTGGGCCGGCCCCTGGCGGCCATAGGCGAGCGACAGGCTGTCGAGGTTGCGCACGATGCTCTCGTAGCAGGCGGCGAGCGAGCGCGGCATCTGGTCGTTGAGGATCAGGAGGTCGGCCACCAGCCAGGGCTTCAGGCTCTCCTTGTAGACCCAGTGATAGGCGGTCAGCGCCGACACCGCGCGCAGGATCGCCGACCACTGGAAGTAGTCGAGCGAGCCGCCGACCTGCTCGGCGCCGGGCAGCAGCACGTGGTACTTCACGTCGAGGATGCGGGCGGTGTTGTCGGCGCGCTCGATCATCACGCCGAGGCGCGAGAACCAGTAGCCGTCGGAGCGCAGCATGGTGCGATAGGCCGAGCCGTCGAACCGGAGGCCGGTCTCCTTCACGAAGGACAGGAAGTTGGCGAGGTGCTCGTCCTGGTTGAGGCCGCTCGCCCGGTATTTCGACAGTTCCAGCCAGGCGGCGTTGATGGCGTCCCACATCTCGACCGTCAGGGCCGTGCGCACCGAACGCGCGTTGGTCCGCGCGATCTCGAAGCAGGAGCGGATGGAGGAGGGGTTGTCGGGGGAGAAGGCGAGGAAGTCGATGACCGTCTCGCGCGTCGCCTTCTCGTGCGCCTGGTAGAAGAGATGGGCGCAGCCGGCGGTGGCGACCGCCGATTCCCATTCGTTCGAGGTGCCGGCATAGGCGGAGGGCAGGTTGGCGAGGCGCGTCGAGGCCTCGATGATGCGGGCGAGATATTCGGCTCGCTCGACGTAGCGGGCGAGCCAGAACAGGTTGTCGGCGGTACGGGAGAGCATGGGTCAGCCGATCCTCGCGGCTTCGATGGCGGGCGCGACGCTCCACCTCTCCCCGGTGGGGAGGGGTCGGCCGGAGCGAAGCGAGGGCCGGGAGAGGGGGAGACTCTTCTGCGACGGGGGATATCCCCCTCTCCCGGCGCGTTCGCGCCGACCTCCCCCCGCCGGGGGGAGGTGAGGAGCCCGTTGCCGAGAGGTCACGAAACAGGTCGGCGTCGGGTTGCTCATGAATCCAGGACCCAGGTGTCCTTGGTGCCGCCGCCCTGGCTGGAATTGACCACCAGCGAGCCCTCCTTCAGCGCGACGCGGGTGAGGCCGCCGGGGACGATGCGCACCTTGTCGCGGCCCGTCAGGACGAAGGGCCGGAGGTCGACGTGGCGGGGGGCGACGCCCTCCTCGACCAGGGTAGGGCAGGTGGAGAGGGCCAGAGTCGGCTGGGCGATGAAGTTCGACGGGTCCTTGGCGAGCTTGTGCCGGAACAGCTCGATCTCCGCCGCCGTCGCCTTGGGGCCGATCAGCATGCCGTAGCCGCCGGAGCCGTGGACCTCCTTGACGACCAGCTCGGGCAGGTTGTCGAGGACATATTTGAGCTCGTCCGCCTCGCGGCAGCGCCAGGTCGGCACGTTCTTCAGGATCGGCTCCTCGCCGAGGTAGAACTTCACGATCTCCGGCATGTAGCTGTAGACCGCCTTGTCGTCGGCGACGCCGGTGCCGACGGCGTTCGCCAGCGTGACGTTGCCGGCGTGGTAGGCCGACATGATGCCGGGGACGCCGAGGGCCGAATCCGGCCTGAAGACCAGGGGATCGAGGAAGTCGTCGTCGAGGCGGCGGTAGATGACGTCGACCCGCTTCGGCCCCTCGGTGGTGCGCATGTAGACGACGTCGGCCTTGACGAAGAGGTCGCGGCCCTCGACCAGCTCGACGCCCAGCTTGTCGGCGAGGAAGGTGTGCTCGTAATAGGCCGAGTTGAACAGGCCCGGCGTCAGCAGCACGCAGGTCGGGTCGGACGAGGCCGAGCGGGGCGCCACCGACTTCATCGTGGCGAGCAGATCGTCGGTGTAGTTCTCCACCGGCGCGACGCGGTGCTGGGAGAAGAGCTCGGGGAAGAGGCGGATCATCACCTCTCGGTTCTCCAGCATGTAGGAGACGCCGGAGGGCGTGCGGGCATTGTCCTCCAGCACGTAGAAGGTGTCGGCGTCGACGCGGACGATGTCGATGCCGGCGATCATCACGTAGATGCCGTGGGGCACCGGCTGCTGGTTCATCTCCGGGCGGAAGGCCGGATTGCGGTAGACGAGGTCCTCCGGCACGAGGCCGGCGCGCAGGATCTCGCGCTTGGAATAGACGTCGCCGAGGAAGGCATTGATGGCGCGGGTGCGCTGGGTCAGGCCCTTGGAGAGGCGCACCCACTCGTCGTTGGTCAGCACCCGCGGAATGACGTCGAAGGGAATCAGCCGCTCGGTCGAGGCCGCGTCGCCGTAGACCGCGAAGGTGATGCCGATGCGGCGGAACAGCGCCTCGGCCTCGCGCGAGCGCGTGGCGAGCAGGTCCGTCGGAATGGTTTTCAGCCAGCGAGCCAGGGTTTCGTAGGCGGGGCGGACCGCACCGTCCGCGAGGTTCATTTCATCGAAGATCGGTGCAGCGCCTGCCATTGACGGCTCAATTCCCCTCTGGAAGACGAAGCGTGGCCTCTCTCTGGCGGAGCGATCCTGACGCTTCGCCAACAAGCTAGCGGCAAATCACGTCGTTAGGGAAGGGGGCTTTCGCGGCTGCGAAAGCCTCGATGCGCGAAATCGCTCCGGTGGCGTTGCCGGTCAGGCCCCGTGCGGCTATTGCAGCCCGATGATCCCGGGAAGGACCCCATGACCGTCAGGGTCGCCGCCCTCTACCGCTTCGCGCCGCTGCCGGACTGCGCCGATCTCGTCGCGCCGCTGGCGCAGCTCTGCGCGGATCTCGGCATCCGCGGCACGCTGCTGCTCGCCCCCGAGGGCATCAACGGCACGGTCGCGGGCGAGGCGGCGGCCGTCGATGCTCTCCTCGCGCGGCTCGCTGGCGGATGGATCTTCGGCACGCGCCTCGCCGGCATGGAACTGAAGCTCTCCACCGCCGCCGACATGCCCTTCGGCAAGCTCAAGGTGAAGGCGAAGCGGGAGATCGTCAGCTTCGACGGCGGCGTCACCGACCCGTCGCGCCGGGTGGGGGCCTATGTGGCGCCCGCCGACTGGAACGCGCTCATCAGCGATCCCGGCACCGTCGTCATCGACACCCGCAACGCCTTCGAGGTGGCGATCGGCACGTTCGCGGGCGCCCGCGACCCCGGCACCGCGAGCTTCGGCGATTTCCGCGCCTTCGTGGACCGGGAGCTCGACCCGGCGCGCGACCGGCGCATCGCCATGTTCTGCACCGGCGGCATCCGCTGCGAGAAGGCGAGTGCCTATCTCCTCGACCGGGGCTTTGCCGAGGTGCAACACCTCAAGGGCGGCATCCTCGCCTATCTCGAACAGGTGCCGGCGGCGGAGAGCCTCTGGCGCGGCGGCTGTTTCGTCTTCGACGGGCGTCTCGCACTCGGCCACGGCCTCGCCGAGGTGCCCGAAACCGCGGCGGGGGTGCTGCCATGAGCGAGACGGATCTCGCCGCCCGCTTCGACGCCCTGGAGATCAAGGTCGCCTACCAGGATCAGGCGATCGAGGACCTCAACGCGACCATCACCGCCCAGTGGAAGGAGCTGGAACGGCTCGGACGGCTCGTCGCCCGCCTCGAGGACCAGCTGCGCGAGGCGCAGAGCGCCGGGCCGCAGGGGCCGGAGCCGCCACCGCCCCATTACTGATCCGCGCCCGGCCTGTGGACGAAACCCGCCGCAGCGCCGCGCGCGTTGCTCATGACGGTAGGCGCCGCTACACCGTTAGGCCCCTGGAGAATCGCTGATGACCTATTGTTGCGGCATCCTCGTGCGCGACGGGCTCGTGATGATCGCCGATACCCGCACCAATGCGGGCCTCGACAACATCTCGACCTTCCGCAAGCTGCACGTGTTCCAGAAGCCGGGCGAACGGGTCATGGCGCTCGCCTCCGCCGGCAACCTGTCGATCACCCAGTCCGTCCTCGGCTTCCTGCACGAGGGCCTGCCCAACGAGGAGACGGGCGAGCTGGAATCCATCCTCAACGCGCCGTCCATGTTCCAGGCGGCCCAGCGCGTCGGCCGCGCCATCCGCGAGGTCAGGCGCATCGACGGGCCCGGCCTCGAGGAGGACGGCATCAAGTTCGAGGCCTCGTTCCTGTTCGGCGGTCAGATCAAGGGTCGGTCGCTGCGCCTGTTCATGGTCTATGCCGCCGGCAACTACATCGAGTGCACGGTGGACACGCCCTACCTCCAGATCGGCGAGCACAAGTACGGCAAGCCGATCCTCGACCGCGCCATCAAGTTTGACACCAACCTGAACGACGCGCTGAAGATCGGCCTCGTCTCGATGGATTCGACCATGCGCTCCAATCTCGGGGTGGGCATGCCCATCGACATCGCGGTGATGCCGCGTGGCGACGCCATCCTGCAGACCCACTACCGGATCGAGCCGGGCGAGCCCTATTTCCACGACCTGCGCGAGCGCTGGTCGGCGGCGCTGCGCAAGGCGCACATGGACATTCCGCCGCCGCCCTATGCCGGTTCCAACGTGGTGAAGTGAGCCGCGCCCTCTAGCGCGTCCGGAACAGGGTCAGCCAGTTCGGCGGCAGGAGGCCGCGGCAGGTCGGCATGACCTCCAGCCGCAGCGGCTGGAAGCGGGCGCCGTCCCAGCGCCATTCGCCGATCTCGCCGCAGTCGGACATGCCGCGCCCCTTGGCGAGGTGGAAGACGGTGCCGCCCGCGGGATCGAGCTCGCCGTTCCAGAGGATGTGGTCCGGGTTGCGGTTGCTCGGCGGGTCCTCGGCCGCCGGCAGGGGCTCGCGGACGCGCGGGAACGACGCCGGCCGGACGCGCGGCCTCTCGCCCTCCTCGAGGATGTAATAGGCGCGGCTGAAATTGTAGGCGCCGCGCCAGCACCGGACGCTGACGAGGACCAGCCGCTGCGACAGGCGCTGGGCCTCGATGTCCTCGGCGTTGTCGTCCTCCTGGTTGCAGGCGTCGCCCGGAATGGTCCGAAAGGCCCGCATGACCGCCTCGGTCCAGGCCTGCGGCAGGGGTGAGGGAACGGCAGGGCCGGTCATGGCGACGCCGTCGCGCCGGGGAGGGGCCTGCGGTGGGCGAGGCACCGTCGAGGTCGCTGTCTCGCCGGGGCGGGCGAGGGCGGTGCGCGTGCCGACCCGCTTCTGCCGGTCGTCCATCCACAGCAGCGCCGCCATGGCGCCGTCCAGGGAGACGGGATCGGCGGTTGCGCCGCGCGCCGGGGCCGGGTCGAGGGTGACGGCAAGGCTGCGGCCGCGGCGGATGTCGTCGAGGAGCCGGCTGGTCGCCGCGCGGTCGGTCAGGGTGATCTCGCCGTCCTCGACGGTGGCGGCGCTGCCGATCGCGACCTCGACCGTACCGCCGCCGTCGGTGACGATCATCATCCGGGTGCCGGGGGCGGGGTCGGCATCCTGGACGAGAATGATGGTGACCGTCGGCGCCGCATCCGGATCGCCCGTCCGGTCGATGCGGATCGCGAGTTGCGTCGAGGAATCGCGCGCGGTGAGGCCGAAGGCGCGGCAGGTGCGGGTGTTGTCGCAGCCCACGACCCAGTCGCGGAAGGTGCGCAGGTGGCCGCGCTCCTCGGCGAGGGCGCTGCCGGCCGCAGCGATCAGGAGGCCGGCGGTGAGAAGGGTGCGGAAAGACATGGGCGGGGCGTCCTCGGCGGGAATGCCGCCTTGTCCGCCCGCCGCGTTTCGGTGACGTGCCGCCCGGCGGACCGAACTAGTTCACCGTGAACCGGGCCGCCAGCGTCGCGTTGGAGTCGTTCCCGACATAGACGTCGTACTCGCCGGGCTCGACCCTGAAGCGGCCCTGGTCGTCGTGGAAGCCGAGGGAGCGGACGGGGAAGGCGAAGCGCACGCGCGCCTCGCCGCCGGCGGCCACCTCCACCTTCTCGAAGAAGCGGAGCTGGCGCACGGGCCGCGAGCGCGAGCCGACGCGCTGGTGGACATAGACCTGCACCACCTCCTTGCCGGCCGGTCCGGACGTGTTGGTGACGCGCACGCTTCCCGAGACCGTGCCGGTGCGGGCGACGCGCAGGGCGTCCAGCGCCAGGGTGTCGAAGCCGAAGCGCGAGAAGGAGAGGCCGAAGCCGAAGGGATAGAGCGGCTCCAGCTTCTCGTCGGTGTAGCCCGTCTCGTAGCGGGCATCGGTGAGGCGCGGGCGGCCCGTGGGCAGGCGGTCGTAGTAGATCGGCACCTGGCCGGTGGCGCGCGGGAAGGTCATGGGCAGCTTGCCCGAGGGGTTGGTGCGGCCGGTGATGACCTCGGCCAGGGCCGTGCGGCCCTCGGTGCCCAGATGGAAGGCCTGGAGGATGGCGGCGACGCGGCCTTCGAACCGCGTCAGCACGAAGGGCCTGGTGGTGTGGAGAATGACGACGACCGGCTTGCCGGTGGCGATCAGCGCGTCGAGCAGCGCCTGCTGCACCGCGGGCAGGTCGAGATGGGCGCGCGAGGTGCCCTCGCCGATCTGCTCGCAGTCCTCGCCGAGCATGACGACGACGATGTCGGCGGCCTCCGCCGTGCGCACCGCGCCGGCCGTGTCGCCGGCAGCGAGGTTGCAGTGGGTGGCGAGGCCCGGCGCGAAGGCGACGGACACGTCCGAGCCGAGAAGGCGGGAGAGTTCGTCGGGGAGCTTCGGCGGCCGGACCCGCGGCAGGCCGGCATTGTCGGAATACTGCCAGTCCTCCTGGTGGGTGGCGGCGCCGCCGACGACGGCGATGGAGCGCACCGAGGAGCGCAGCGGCAGGACCTGCTCGTGGTTGCGGAGCATGACGATGGATTCGCGCGCGACCGCGAGCGAGGCCTCGCGCGAGGCGGGGGTCGCGAGGTCGCGGGCCGCCGTCGCCGGGTCGAAGGGCGGCTCGTCGAAGAGGCCCATGTGGAACTTGACGCGCAGCACGCGGCGGACCGCGTCGTCCAGTGCCGCGGCGGGAACGCGCCCGGCCCGGATCTCGTCGGCGAGGTGGGCGTCATAGGCGCCCGACATCATGTCCATGTCGACGCCGGCGAGGAAGGCCTTGCGCGCCGCCTCCGCCCGATCGGCGGCCATGCCGTGGTTGATCAGTTCGCGCACCGAATCGAAGTCGGAGACGACGAAGCCGCGGAAGCCGAAGCGCTGCTTGAGGATGCCGGTGACGAGCGCCCGGTCTCCCGTCGCGGCGATGCCGTTCATGGCGCTGAGCGAGGTCATGACGGTGAAAGTGCCGGCGGCGATGGCGGCCCGGAAGGGCGGCAGCTGGTAGTCCCAGAGCTCCGAGACCGGGATCCAGACACTGTTGTAGTCCCGGCCGCCCTCCGGCGCGCCGTAGCCGACGAAGTGCTTGGACGAGGTCGCGAGCCCGCCGCGATGATAGCCGGCGACGCGGGCAGCGGCGACGACGGAGGCGAGGTGCACGTCCTCGCCGGCGCCCTCCATGTTCCGCCCCCACCGGGCGTCGCGCGTCATGTCGATCATCGGCGCGAAGGTCCAGTTGATGCCGACGGCGCGGGCTTCGCGGGCGGACCAGTAGGAGGCGAGCTCGACCAGGCGCGGGTTGAAGGTCGAGGCCTGGCCGATGGGCTGGGGGAAATAGGTGGCGAAGCCGTTGATGGCGTCGAGCCCCATGATGAGCGGGATCTTCAGGCGCGATTCGGCGACACGGGCCCGCACGGCGGCGATCTCGGCCGGCGCGGTGAAGTTCATCACCGCTCCGGTCCGGCCTTCGGCGACCCATGCGGGACGGAAATCGTCGCCGCGCCCGCGCAGGTTCAGCTGCCCGATCTTCTCGGCCATGGTCATGCGGGCGAGGAGGGCGTCGATCCGCCGCTCGATGGCCCGCGCCTCGGCGCCGGTCTTCCAGGCGAGGGCCGGCGGGCCGGCGGGCTGCTGGGCGAAGGCCGGGAGGGGCGTGAGGGCGAGCAGCAGCGGCAGCAGGCGACGGATCAGGGCGGTCATCGGGGCGCGCGCGGCTCCTGGGGGTGACGGCCGGCGGTCGGGGCGCCGGACATGAGGCGCAAGCTTCCTAGCCGTGTTCTCCCGCCTTCCGCAACGGCCACGCCGCGTCGCATCGGCGCCCGCCGCCCCCGAGGGTTCCGCGCCGCGCCGCCTGCGGCTACAAGGGCGGCCATGATCGCCTCGTCCTCCCGCCTTCCCAAGCACTCCTTCTCCTCCGACGGCGTCGAGATCGCCTATTTCGATACCGGCGAGGGCGATCCCGTGCTCTGCATTCACGGCTTCGCCTCCACGGCCCACATCAACTGGACCTATCCCGGCTGGGTCGACACGCTGACCAAGGCCGGCCGCCGGGTCATCGCGCTCGACAACCGCGGCCACGGCGATTCGGAGAAGCTCTACGATCCCGCCGCCTATCACACGACGCTGATGGCCGAGGACGCGCGGGCGCTGCTCGACCATCTCGGCATCGCGAAGGCCACCGTGCTCGGCTATTCCATGGGCTCGCGCATCACCGCCTTCCTCGCCCAGCGCCATCCGGACCGGGTCAAAGCGGCCATCATGGGCGGGCTCGGTATCAAGCTCGTGGACGGGGTCGGCCTGCCGGAGACGATCGCGGAGGCGCTGGAGGCGCCGACGCTGGAGGAGGTCACGGACCCGCAGGGGCGGATGTTCCGCGCCTTCGCCATGCAGACGAAGTCCGACCGGCGGGCGCTCGCCGCCTGCATCCGCGGCTCGCGCAACCTGATGACGCGGGAGGAGGCGGCCTCCATCGCCTGTCCGGTGCTGATCGCGGTGGGCACGAAGGACGCCATCGCCGGCGCGCCGGAGCCGCTGGCGGCGATCATCCCTAAGGGGGAGGCGCTTTCGATCCCCGATCGCGATCATATGCCGGCTGTGGGCGACAAGGTCTTCAAGGCCGGCGCGCTCGACTTCCTCGCCCGGCACGCCGCCTAAGCGCCGCGGCCCGCCCGATCGGAACCGGATCGCCATGTCCCTCCATCCCCGCCACGCGCGCTTCACCGGCCACGACGGCAACCGGCTGGAGGCCGACGTCTACGGCCACGGCGACAAGGTGGCGCTTCTGCTGCACGGCGGCGGGCAGACCCGCCACGCCTGGCGGGCCACGGCGCGGCGCCTCGCCGAGCGCGGTTACACGGCCATCGCCGTCGACCAGCGCGGCCACGGCGACAGCGAGTGGGTGGCGAGCGGGGCCTATGCCTTCGCCGACTACGGCCGCGACGCCGTCGCGCTCGGCCACGCCATCGCCGACCGGTTCGGGGCGAGGCCCGCTGCCATCGGCGCCTCGCTCGGCGGCATCGCCTCGCTCCATGCGCTCGGCCTGGAGCCCTGTTTCTCTGCGCTGGTGCTGGTCGACATCGTCCCGCGCATGGAGGAGACGGGGGTCAAGCATGTGCAGAGCTTCATGCGGGCGAATGCGCGCGAAGGTTTCGGGTCCATCGAGGAAGCGGCGGAATCGGTCGCCGCCTATCTGCCGCACCGGACGCGGCCGCCTTCCGTCGAGGGCCTGAAGAAGAACCTCCGGCTGCGCGATGACGGGCGCTGGTACTGGCACTGGGACCCGGCCTTCCTCGACGGCGGGCGCACCGTCAACACCGACCGGGCGACGATCGTCGCGACGCTGGAGGACGCCGCCCGGCGCCTCGCCGTCCCGACCCTGCTGGTGCGCGGCAACGCCTCCGACATCGTCTCGCAGGAGAGCGCCGACGCCTTCCTCGCCCTCGTGCCCCATGCCCGCTTCGTCGACGTCAGCGGTGCCGGGCACATGGTGGCGGGCGACAAGAACGACATCTTCGCCGACGCCATCCTCTCCTTCCTCGGCTGATCCCCGTCGCCTCTTTCGCGAGTCGCATCAGCGACTTCGGCCGGCCCGTTGAGGCCGAGATTCCGATTCAAGCCGGTCTTCATCCTGCGATTCCGATTCAAGGTCGGCCGGCAAGCCTCCACAGGCAGGGCCTGCAACACGGGTGAAGCATTGGAAACGGGAGGTGCCGCCAGCCGCCACCGCGGGGCAGTGCGGGACCCCTAGAGGAGGGGCACTCAATAAAGGGGACCCCCGCCATGACCTGCCAGAACCGCCGCCTGACCTCCGCCGCGCTCGCGCTCGCCGCCCTTCTGCCCGCCGGCATGGCCGCGGCGCAGACGGTTCCCGGCGTGCCGCCCTCCATCGGCCAGGAGATCGACAGGGCGCTGTCGCAGGTCCCCGACGCCCATCGCCGCACGACGCCCGGCGGCCCCACCGTCGGCCAGGAGATCGACCAGCTGATGAACCGGCCCATGGGGCAGGCCGCCCCCGCGCGCAGCCGGCAGGTGTCGCTGGCCTTCGAGAACAAGACCGACGTGAAGGCCCTGGTGATCCAGTTCACGCCCTCGGGCTCCAGCACCTGGGGCCCGAACCGCCTCGGCCGCGAGACGCTGAATCCGCGGGTCTGGATGCGCTGGCGCGTCAACGGCACCGACTGCCGCTACGACGTGCGCATCACCTTCGCCCTCGGCCAGGAGTTCGTCCGCCTCGACCACGACTTCTGCGCCCAGGAGAAGATCGAGGTGACGGCGGTGGACGCCGCCGCCGAGCGTCCCGCCCTGCCGACCCGGGAGGGCGTGGCGCTGTTCCGGGTGGTCAACCGCACCGACACCCGCGTCGCCGTCCTCCGGGTCTCCCCGGCCGGGGCGCGGCGCCCGCAGGGCGACCTGCTCGGCGTCTGGATGATGGAGCCCGGCGACGTCTATACCGGCCGCGTGCCGCG
>LNFM01002294.1_pt1 | contig 40373 bp, 35 predicted proteins | sample 596031 | NCBI WGS metagenome assembly LNFM01 (sample SAMN04254537, study PRJNA301005) | activated carbon metagenome | isolation source: dual media filters at the Ann Arbor, Michigan drinking water treatment plant | place: USA: Ann Arbor | reverse complement strand
AAGAGCGAACTGCTGATCACGCTGGAAGCCTTCCTCATCAGCCAGACGAGCAAGGGCAAGCGCTGCCTGCTCATCGTCGACGAGGCGCAGAACCTCACACCGCGCGCGGTGGAAGAGCTGCGCATGCTCAGCAACTTCCAGTTCGGCAACCAGGCCTTGCTGCAAAGCTTCCTGGTGGGCCAACCCGAGTTCCGTGAAACCCTGCAGCAACCCGAGATGGAGCAGTTCCGCCAGCGTGTGGCGGCCACCTGCCACATCGGGCCGCTGGATGCCGACGAGACCCGTGGCTACATCGAACACCGGCTGAAGTGCGCGGGCGCCAAGGGCAAGCCCAGCTTCGACCCCGGCGCTTTCGCCGGCATCCATGCGGCCACGGGTGGCATCCCGCGCCGCATCAACGCCGTCTGCGACCGTCTGCTCTTGGCGGGCTTCCTGGCCGGCCGCCCGCACATCACCGAGGCGGACGTGGCCGAGGTGGTGCGCGAATTTGAGCAAGAGAACCAGGTGCCGGCGCGTGCGCAGAGAGCGGCCATGGCCGGCGCCACCGACCCCAACATGCCCGGCGGCATGGCGGGCGCCGTGCTGGATGTGGACCTGAGCGCCGTGCAGCTGGGCAGTGACGAAGCCGAGGCGATGTCCAAGCAGATTGCCTCGCTCACCGCCGACCAGCGCGGCGACCAACTGCAGCGGCTGGAGCGCAGCCTGTTGCGGCTGGAACGCATCAACGTGCAAACGCTGGCCATGCTGCAGAAGCTGGTGGATGCGGTGAAGAAGCCCGGCGAAAAGTGACGATGAGCCACGCCCTTCCGATCACCGGACCGGTGATGTGCATCGTCGGTGCGCGACCCAACTTCATGAAGATGGCGCCGATACTGCGCGCGCTTGCGGCGCACAACCCCCCCTTGCCGGCCTTGCTGGTGCATACCGGGCAGCACTACGACGCGAGCATGAGCGACCGTCTGTTCTCGGACCTGCGGCTGCCCACGCCCGACATCAATCTGGAGGTCGGCTCTGGCTCGCACGCGGCGCAGACCGCCGAGGTGATGAAACGCTTCGAGCCCGCCCTGGATGCCCACCAGCCGGCCTGCGTGCTCGTCGTCGGTGATGTCAATTCCACGCTGGCCTGCACCCTGGTCGCCGTGAAGAAGGGGGTGCCCGTGGTGCACGTGGAGGCGGGTTTGCGCAGCTACGACCGCAAGATGCCCGAGGAGATCAACCGCGTGTTGACGGACCAGGTGGCGGACCGGCTGTACACCACCGAACGCAGTGCCGAGGCCAACCTCGTCCGCGAAGGCATCGATGCGGTTCGGGTGTGTTTTGCGGGCAATGTGATGATCGACTCGCTGTTGTCGAGCCGCGAGTTGGCGCATCCGGCCGCCGACACGCTGCGAGCCCACGGCATCGACCCCGCCATGTTGGATTCGCCGCGCGGCTATGGTGTCGTGACATTGCACCGGCCGTCCAACGTCGACAGTGCTGCGACGCTGGAGCCGCTGCTGAACGTGCTGGCCGAGGTTGCCCAGCAGCTGCCCCTGGTCTTCGCGCTGCACCCGCGCACGCGCGCCAACATCGACCGTTTTGGGCTGGCGCATCTGCTGCAACCTCAGCGCATGGCCGTATTGCCGCCGCAAGGTTACCTGGAGATGGTGGGCTTGATGAAGGCCGCCACGCTGGTGCTCACCGACTCGGGCGGGCTGCAGGAAGAGACCACGGCCCTGGGTGTTCCCTGTCTGACCCTGCGCGAGAACACGGAACGCCCGATCACTGTCGAGCAGGGTACCAACACCATGGTAGGCCGTGACATCCAGGCCATCCGGGACGGCGTCGCCGCCATCCTCGACGGCCGGGGCAAACGGGGTCGCGTCCCTGAAATGTGGGATGGCCATGCCGCCGAGCGCATCGCTGCCGATTTGTACCGCTGGCTCGCCGCTGGTGCAGGCTGACAATCCTCGGCATGTTGGCACCCGCTATCACCAACGCCCTGACCATCGACGTGGAAGACTACTTCCAGGTCTCTGCACTCGCGCCCTACATCCGGCGTGACGAATGGGACGCACGCGAGTGCCGGGTCGAGCGCAATGTCGAGCGCATCCTGGCCATGCTGGCCGAGCGCGACGTCAAGGCCACCTTCTTCACGCTGGGCTGGGTGGCCGAGCGTTACCCGCAACTGGTGCGCCGCATCGTCGAGGGTGGCCATGAGCTGGCCAGCCACGGCTACGGCCATGAACGTGCCAGCGACCTGAGCGAAGCCGCCTTCCGCGAAGACATCACACGCTCCAAACACCTGCTGGAAGACCTGGCCGGCCAACCCGTGCTGGGCTACCGCGCGCCCAGCTTCAGCATCGGCACCGGCAACCTGTGGGCCTTCGACCAGCTCGCCCGTGCCGGCTACACCTACAGCAGCAGCATCTATCCCATCAAGCACGACCACTACGGCATGCCCGATTCGCCGCGCTTCGCCTACCGCGTCGGCGCCGGGCTGATGGAAGTGCCCATCACCACCGTGCGCGTGGGACAGCGCAACCTGCCGTCCACGGGCGGTGGCTGGTTCCGGCTGATGCCCTATGCGCTGTCGCGCTGGATGCTGCGCCGGGTGAACCAGCAAGACCGCGAAGCCGCGATCTTCTACTTCCACCCCTGGGAGATCGACCCCGGGCAGCCGCGCATCCCCGGCATCGACGCGAAGACGCGCTTCCGCCACTACGTGAACCTCGACCGCAACGAGGCCAAGCTGCGCCAGCTGCTGCAGGACTTCCGCTGGGGCCGCATGGACCACATCTTCCTGGCTGGCGCTGGCGTTGGCGCTGCGGCGCCTGCCTGAGCCCGCCCGTGCCCACCATCGAGCGCCTTGCCCCGCAGGACGCCCGCGGCGCTGCGCTGTGGGACGCCTTCGTGATGGCCTGCCCGCAGGCCAGCTTCTTCCACCGCAGTGCGTGGCAGACGCTCCTGCGCGAGGTTTTCCACCACGACACGCACTTTCTGTTTGCGCACGAGGGCGGGCGCGTCACCGGCGTGCTGCCACTGGCGCACATGAAGAGCCTGCTTTTCGGCAATTCGCTTAGCAGCTTGCCTTTTGCGGTCTATGGTGGCGTGGCGGCGGAAGACGAAGCCACCGCGCTGGCGCTGGAGGCCGAGGCGCAGCGCCTCGCGCAGCAATTGCAAGTGGACCACCTGGAGCTGCGCCAGCTGCAGCGCCGGCACGACGGCTGGCCGCGGCAAGAGCTGTACGTCACCTTCCGCAAAGACATCCTGGCCGAGGAAGAAGCCAACATGTTGGCCATTCCGCGCAAGCAGCGCGCCATGGTGCGCAAGGGCATCAAGAACGGCCTGAAGAGCGAGATCGACCCCGGCGTGGACCGCTTCTTCGCGCTGTATGCCGACAACGTGCACCGCCACGGCACGCCGGCGCAGAGCCGGCGCTATTTCGAGGCGCTGCGACGCCACTTTGGCGATGACTGCGAGGTGCTCACCGTCACCGGCCCCGAGGGCCAACTGCTGAGCAGCGTGCTGAGCTTCTATTTCCGCGACGAGGTGCTGCCCTACTACGCTGGCGACGACTGGGCCGCGCGCGACCTGGCGGCCAACGACTTCAAGTACTGGGAACTGATGCGCCGTTCGTGCGCGCGCGGGCTGAAGACCTTCGACTACGGCCGCAGCAAGGTCGGCACCGGCCCCTATTCGTTCAAGAAGAACTGGGGTTTCGAGCCGCAGCCGCTGCACTACGAGTACCGTCTCTACAAACGCGACGCGGTGCCGCAGAACAACCCGGCCAACAAGAAGTACAAGCTGATGATCGAGACCTGGCGGCGCCTGCCGCTGGGTTTTGCGAACTGGCTGGGGCCTTTCGTCGTGCGCAGCCTGGGCTGAATGCAGAAAGTCCATGGCCAACATCCTGTTCCTGGCGCACCGCCTGCCTTACCCGCCCAACAAGGGCGACAAGGTGCGCAGTTACCACCTGCTGCGCCACATGGCCGGGCGCCACCAGGTGCACCTGGGTACCTTCGTCGACGACCCCGACGACCTGCAGCACCTGCCTACGGTGCAGGGCTGGTGCGCCAGCGTGCATGCCGAGACCTTGCAGCCGCGCAGCGCCAAGCTGGCCAGCCTGCGGGGCCTGGCCACCGGCGAGGCCCTGACCGAGGTTTACTACCGCAGCCCGCGCCTGGCGCGTTGGGTGGCTGAAACCGTGGCCCGCGAACACATCGACGCCATCGTGGTGTTTTCTTCGTCGATGGCGCAGTACGCGCTGGCCCATCCGGCGGTGCCCATGCTGGTGGATTTTGTCGACGTCGACTCGGCCAAGTGGGCCGACTACGCGCCGCAGCACCGCTGGCCGATGTCGTGGCTGTACGCGCGGGAAGGGCGCCTGTTGCTGGCCTGTGAACGCCGCGTCGCGGCGCAGGCGCGCCGCAGCTTTTTCGCCACCGACAAGGAGGCGGCGCTCTTCCGCAGCCAGGCGCCCGAGGTGGCGCAGGGCGTGGAAGGCATGGACAACGGGGTCGATGCCGAGTTCTTCTCGCCAGCGGCCGACCGCGCCTCGCCCTTCGCGGCGGATGAAACGGCGCTCGTATTCACGGGTGCGATGGACTACTGGCCCAACGTCGACGCCGTGAGCTGGTTCGCCAGCGAAGTGTTGCCGCGCCTGCGCGGCCGGCTGGCCCGCACACACCCGAAGTTGCGCCTGCACATTGTCGGCCGCAGCCCCACGGCGGCGGTGCGCGCACTGGCCGGTGAAGGTGTCGTCGTCACCGGCACCGTGCCCGACGTGCGGCCCTATCTGCAGCACGCCGCCGTGGTGGTGGCGCCGCTGCGGCTGGCACGCGGCATCCAGAACAAGATCCTCGAGGCCATGGCCATGGGCCGGCCGGTGGTGGCGGCCGAAGCCTGCGTCAACGCCATGCGCGTGGTTCCCGGGCAAGACCTGCATTCCGCCCACGAGGCTGATGACTTCCTGCGCCACGTGCTGGCGCTGCTGGCCGATGCCCCGGCTGCCGCGGCCATGGGGGCGGCGGGCAGGCGCTGCGTGCTCAACGCCTATTCATGGGCCGCGCACCTGCAGACGCTCGACCGGCACCTGCAGCGCGCACTGCCCGCTGCCCCGACCAACCCTGCCCCGGCCATTGCCGCCGCCACTGCCGGAGCCCGCGCGTGAGTGCCGTTCTTACTGTTCCCGCCGCGCCCCCGGCGCACTGGCGCCTGCCTTTGGCGGTACTGGGGCTGGTGCTGCTGGTGCTGCTGTGGCAGTACCGCGTCACCTTCACCACCATGGTCGGCATCTGGGAGCGTTCCGGCACCTTTGCCCATGCCTTCCTGGTGCCGCCGATTGCGCTGTGGCTGGTGTGGCGGCAGCGCGAAGTGCTGGCGCGCCTGAACCCCAAGCCCCAGCCGTGGATGCTGCTGCCCGTCGCGGTGTGCGGCCTGGGCTGGCTGGTCGGCGAGATCGCGGGCGTCAACGCCATCACGCAGCTGGCCGCGACCGCGCTGCTGGTGTTGGCGGTGCCTGCCGTGTTGGGCTGGGTCGTGACGCGGGCCCTGGTCTTCCCCTTGTGCTTCCTGTTCTTCATGGTGCCCATAGGCGAATTCGTCATGCCTACCATGATGGACTGGACGGCCGATGTCACCGTCTTCGCGCTGCGCGCCATAGGCATACCGGTCTACCGCGAGGGCCTGCAATTTGTCATTCCCTCGGGCAGCTGGAGCGTGGTGGAGGCCTGCAGCGGCGTGCGCTACCTCATCGCCAGCCTCATGGTGGGCACGCTCTTCGCCTACCTGAACTACAACTCGACGAAGCGTCGCGTGGCTTTCGTGCTGTTCTCGCTGGCCGTGCCCATCGTGGCCAACTGGGGCCGCGCGGTGATGATCGTGCTGCTGGGGCACTACTCGGGCAACAAGCTCGCGGTGGGGGTGGACCACCTCATCTACGGCTGGGTGTTCTTCGGCGTGGTCATCGGCATCATGTTTGTCGTCGGCGCGCGCTGGGCCGAGCCTGAACTGCCCTTGCCGCCGCTGTCTGCAGCCGACCGGGCACAGGCTGCGCAGACCACCTCGCCGCTGTCATGGTGGGCGGCCGCGGCGCTGGTGCTGGTGCTGGGTGCGCCGCCGCTGGTGGCCCATGGCCTGCAGGACGCGGTGGTCAAGGCGCCGACCCTCAGGCTGCCCGAGCTGGCGGGTGTGGCTGCCGACCACGAGGCCCAGCCTTTGCACCAACCGAGCTTCGAGAACCCGCGTGCGCAGGCCAGCCGGGTCTACGGGCAAGGCGACCAGGCCGTTACCGTGCACGTGGCCTACTACCGCCAGCAGACCTATGGCCGCAAGCTGGTGAATTCACAGAACGTGCTGATCACGTCCGAAGACAAGATCTGGCGCCAGGTGGGGCGTGGCAGTGTCCGCGTCACCGTCGACGGACAGCCTGTGGCGCTGCGCACCGCAGAACTGCGCAGTGGTTCGCTGGCCGGCACCTCCGCGGGCCAGGCCTTGCAGGTGCGTCAGGTCTACTGGGTGAACGGCCGCCTGACCGCCAGCGACCACATCGCCGCCTTGTTGGGCGTGGCCGGCCAGCTCACCGGCCGCGGCGACGACGGTGCCGCGATCACCCTCTACATCGCTGGCGCCGACGCCCAAGCCGCCGCAGCGCTGGACGGGTTTGCTGCCGCCCAGCTGGGCCCGCTGCAAGCCTGGCTGGACCGCGTGCGCGCCGACCGCTGAGCCGCCCGACTCCAATTTCAACCTCAACCCCCTGCACACCCCATGAACACACTTGCAGTCATCGGCCTCGGCTACGTCGGCCTGCCCCTCGTCGTCGAATTCGGCAAGCAGATGCGCACCATCGGCTTCGACATCGCCAAGAACAAGGTCGAGGCCTGCCAGCGCGGCACCGACCCCAGCCGCGAGCTGACCGACGCCGAGGTGCAGGCCGCCACCCACGCCGTCTACACCGACGACCCGAAGATGCTGGCCGAGGCCGACATCATCATCGTCGCCGTGCCCACGCCGGTGGACGACGCGCACGCGCCGGACTTCCGTCCGCTCATCGGCAGCAGCACCAGCGTGGGCCGCCACATGAAGAAGGGCGCCATCGTCGTCTACGAAAGCACGGTCTACCCCGGCGCCACCGAAGAGGTGTGCATCCCGGTGCTGGAGCGCGAAAGCGGCCTGAAGTGGAAGCAGGACTTTTTCGTCGGCTACAGCCCCGAGCGCATCAACCCCGGTGACAAGGAGCACACGCTGACGAAGATCCTGAAGATCGTCAGCGGCGACACGCCCGAGACGCTGGACAAGGTGGCGAAGGTGTACGAGAAGATCATCGTGCCGGGCGTGCACCGAGCCAGCAGCATCAAGGCGGCCGAGGCGGCCAAGGTCATCGAGAACACCCAGCGCGACCTGAACATCGCGCTGATGAACGAGTTGGCCATCATCTTCGACAAGATCGGCATCGACACCAGCGAAGTGCTGGAAGCCGCCGGCACCAAGTGGAACTTCCTGAAGTTCAAGCCCGGTCTGGTGGGCGGCCACTGCATCGGCGTGGACCCCTACTACCTCACGCACAAGGCCGACATGCTGGGCTACCACCCGCAGGTCATCCTGGCGGGCCGGCGCATCAACGACGGCATGGCCAAGTTCGTGGCCGAGCAGACCATCAAGCACATGATCGCGGCCGGCAGCGTGGTCAAGGGCGCCAAGGTCAACGTGCTGGGCCTGACCTTCAAGGAAAACTGCGGCGACCTGCGCAACAGCAAGGTCATCGACATCATCCACGAGTTGCAGAGCTATGGCGTGGAGGTCAACGTCACCGACCCGCAGGCCGATGCCGAAGAAGCCATGCACGAGTACGGCGTGCGCCTGCTGCCCTGGGACGAACTGCCGCGTGCCGACGCCATCGTGGCCGCGGTGTCGCACCGCGAGTACATGGCGCTGGGCGTGGAAGACTTCGGCAAGAAGCTCGTCAAGGGGGGTGCCTTCATCGACGTGAAGGCGGCCTTCGACACGGCGGCCATCCGGGGTGCCGGCTACCGGCTGTGGCGCCTTTGATGCCGCTGTGACGGGTGCTGGCGATACGCGGCCGCTGGTCGCGCATGTGGTCTACCGCTTTGCCATGGGTGGGCTGGAAAACGGCGTCGTCAACCTGATCAACCGGCTGCCGGCCGACCGCTGGCGCCATGCCATCGTCGCGCTGACCGAGATCGACGGCGGTTTCGCCGCCCGCATCCAGCGCCCGGATGTTCAACTGCTGGCGCTGCACAAGCCGCCGGGTCAGGGGCTGTGGCAGTTCCCCAAGCTCTACCGCGTGTTCAGGCAGCTGCTCCCGGCCATCGTGCACACCCGCAACCTGGGCGCGCTGGAAGCCCAGGTGCCTGCCTGGGCCGCCGGCGTGCACGGGCGCGTGCACGGTGAACACGGCCGTGACGTCGACGACGTGGACGGCAGCAACCGCCGCCACATCCTGATGCGCCGCGTGTACCGGCGCTTCGTGCAGCAGCACATCGCGCTGGGTGGTGAACTGGCCGACTACCTGCGGGGGCCTGTCGGTGTGCCGGAGAGCCGGCTCAGCGCCATCTACAACGGCGTGGACCACCAACGCTTCAGCCCGGCGCCGCAGCGCCTGCCCATCCCCGGCTGCCCCTTCACCGACCCCGCGCTGTGGCTGCTGGGCACCGTGGGCCGCATGCAGACGGTGAAGGCGCAGCCGCTGCTGGCGCAGGCCTTTGTCAGCGCGCTGCAGCAGCAGCCGGCCTTGCGCGACACCCTGCGGCTGGTGCTGGTCGGTGACGGCAGCCTGCGTGCCGAGTGCCTGGCCATCCTGCAGCACGGCGGCGTGGACCATCTGGCCTGGCTGCCCGGTGCACGCGACGATGTGCCGGATGTCATGCGCGGGCTGGATTGCTTTGTGCTGCCCTCGTTGGCCGAAGGCATCTCGAATACCATCCTTGAGGCTATGGCTTGCGGCCTGCCAGTGCTGGCCACGCGCGTGGGCGCCAGCGCCGAACTGCTGGTGGACGGGCAGACCGGTGTGCTGGTGCCGGCGGGTGATGCAGCGGCGCTGTGCGCCGGCGTGATGCGCCTGGCCGGCGACACGAAAGCGGCGCGGGCCATGGGCCGGGCCGGCCGCCAGCGCATCGAGCAGCGTTTCAGCCTGCCGGCCATGGTGGCGGCCTATGAATCGGTTTACGAACGCGTGCTGAAGCCCGCGCGGTGAGGAGCAGAGACTGACATGTGTGGCATCACCGGCATCTTCGACACCCGCGGCACGCGCGCCATCGACGATGGCGTGTTGCGCCGCATGAACGACAGCCAGCTGCACCGCGGCCCCGACGAAGGCAGCCTGCACATCGAGCCCGGCCTGGGCCTGGGCCACCGGCGCCTGTCCATCATCGACATAGCCACCGGCCAGCAGCCGCTCTTCAACGAAGATGGCACGGTCGCTATCGTCTTCAACGGTGAGATCTACAACTATCAGGACCTGATCCCCGAGCTTCAGTCGCTGGGCCACGTGTTTCACACGAAGAGCGACACCGAGTGCATCGTGCACGCCTGGGAGCAGTGGGGCCAGGACTGCGTGACGCGCCTGCGCGGCATGTTCTCCTTCGTCATCTGGGACCGCAACCGCCAGACCCTCTTCTTGGCGCGCGACCGCCTGGGCGTAAAGCCGCTGTACTACGCCTTGCTTGATGACGGCACACTGCTCTTCGGCAGCGAGCTCAAGAGCGTGATGGCCTACACCGGCCCTGGGGGCAGTGCGCTCAAGCGCGACATCGACCCGCTGGCGGTGGAAGAGTACTTCGCCCTTGGCTATGTGGCCGAGCCGCGCACCGTGTTTCGCCAAGCGAAGAAGCTGCCGCCTGGCCATAGTCTGGCCATCTGCCGCGGCCAGCACAACGCGTCGGGCATCGGTCAGCCGCGCGAATACTGGGACGTACGCTTCACGCTCGACAACCCCATCTCGATGGAGGACGCCTGCGCCGAGCTGACCGAGCGGCTGCGCGAGAGCGTGCGACTGCGCATGATTGCGGAGGTGCCGCTGGGCGCGTTCCTGTCCGGCGGCGTGGACAGCAGTGCCGTGGTGCAGGCCATGGCTGGCCTGTCTTCGGGCCCGGTTAACACCTGCTCCATCGCCTTCGACGACCCGAAGTTCAACGAGAGCGCGTTTGCCCAGATGGTGGCCGACCGCTACGCCACCCACCACCGCGTTGAGACGGTTGGCAGCGATGACTTCGACCTCATCGACACCCTCGCGCACCTTTACGACGAGCCTTACGCTGATTCCAGCGCCATCCCCACATACCGGGTGTGCCAGCTTGCGCGCAAGCACGTCACGGTGGCGCTCAGCGGCGATGGCGGCGACGAGACCTTTGCCGGCTACCGCCGCTACCGCATGCACCTGATGGAAGAGAAGCTGCGCGCGACGTTACCTGCGGGCTTCCGGCAGCCGGTGTTCGGGCTGCTCGGCCGCGTCTACCCCAAGGCCGACTGGGCGCCGCGTGTGCTGCGCGCCAAGACCACCTTCCAGGGCATGGCGCGTACTTCGGTGGAAGCCTACTTTCACAGCGTGAGCATCCTGCGTGGCGGCATGCGTGAGCAGCTGTTCAGTGCTGCGCTCAAGCGCGAGCTCGCCGGTTACGACGCCCAGCAGGTGTTCGACCACCATGCCGCTCGCGCCGGCACCGACGATCCGCTGGCCCTTGTGCAATACCTGGACCTGAAGACCTACCTGGTGGGTGACATCAACACGAAGGTCGACCGCGCCAGCATGGCCCACAGCCTGGAGGTGCGCGAACCGCTGATGGACCACCAGCTCGTGGAGTGGCTGGCCACGCTGCCCATGAGCCTGAAGATCCGCGGCAACGAGGGCAAGGTGCTGCTGAAGAAGGCCATGGAGCCGCGGCTGCCTAACGACGTGCTCTACCGGCCAAAGATGGGCTTCAGCGTGCCGCTGGCGCGCTGGTTCCGCGGCCCGCTGAAGCAGCGTGTGCGCGACGCCGTGCTGGGCGAGCGCCTGCTCGGCACTGGCTGGTTCGACCGCACCTACCTCGAGCACTTGGTCAGCGCCCACCAGAGCGGCGCCAGTGACTACAGCGCGCCACTTTGGACGTTGCTCATGTTCGAGGCGTTCCTGCGCAACGTGGTCGACGGCGAAGGCCGCGCCGAGCGCATGGTACCGGCCATCGAGACGGTGACGCCATGACGCTCAAGGTACTTCATGTGCTGGACCACTCGATCCCGCTTCACAGCGGCTACACCTTCCGCACGCTCAGCCTGCTGCGCGAGCAGCGCAAGCTGGGCTGGCAGACAGTGCACTTGACGAGCCCCAAGCACACCGCGCTCACTGAACCCGAAGAGACGGTGGACAGCTGGCACTTCTACCGCACCCCCGCCCCCGCACCGGGCCCGCTTGACAAGCTGCCGGCTATTGGCACCGTGGTGCAGATGCTGGCGCTGATGAAGCAGCTCGAGCGCCGCCTGCTCGAGGTGGCGATTGCCGAGAAGCCCGACCTGCTGCACGCCCACTCGCCTGTGCTCGACGCCATCCCGGCGCTGCGCGTGGGCAGGCAACTGGGCATTCCGGTGGTGTATGAAGTTCGCGCATTCTGGGAAGACGCCGCCGTCGACCACGGCACCACCACAGAAGGCAGCCCGCGCTACCGCCTGACGCGCCGCCTGGAAACCCACGCGCTGCGGCGCGCCGACCACGTTTTCACCATCTGCGAAGGTCTGCGCAGTGACATCGTGGCGCGCGGCATCCCGTCGGCCAAGGTGACGGTGATCCCGAACGCCGTCGACATCGAAGGTTTCGAGCTCGGCGGCAAGGCCGATCCGGCACTGAAGGCAAAGCTGGGCCTGGACGGCGCCACCGTGCTGGGCTTCATCGGCAGCTTCTACGCCTACGAGGGCCTCGATCTTCTGCTGGCCGCAGTGCCCGCGCTGCTGCGCCGGCGTCCTGATCTGCGCGTGCTGCTGGTGGGCGGCGGCCCGCAAGACGCCGCGCTCAAGGCGCAGGCCGCGGCACTGGGCGTGGCCGATAAGGTGGTATTCACCGGCCGCGTGCCGCACGCCGAGGTGAACCGCTACTACGACCTGGTGGACCTGCTGGCCTACCCGCGCCACAGCATGCGCCTCACCGAACTGGTGACGCCGTTGAAGCCATTGGAGGCCATGGCGCAAGGCCGCCTGTTCGTAGCCAGCGACGTGGGTGGCCACAAGGAGCTGGTGCGCGACGGCGAGACCGGCTTCCTGTTCAAGGCCGGCAGCGCCGAGGCGTTGGCCGCCGCTGTGCTGCAGACGCTGGCGCGGCGCGACGACTGGCCGCGCGTGCGGCAGCAGGCGCGGCAGTTCGTCGAAAGCGAGCGCAACTGGCGCAACTCGGTGGCGCGCTACCCTGCGGCTTACCGGTCGGTGCTGCGCGAGCCGGCTCGCGCCGCGCTGGCCTGACAGTGCCACCGGCCGACAAGCCTGTGATCCGACCGCACATCGTCACCCTGAGCAGCCTGTTCCCCAGCGAACGGCAGCCCATGGCCGGCCTCTTCGTGCGTGAACGGGCCTTCCGCCTGGGTGCCAGCTTGCCCTTGGCCGCCGTAGCCCCGCAAGCCTGGTTTCCCTTTCAGGCCCTGCTGCGCCGCTTCAAGCCCGGCTTCCGCCCCGGTGCCCCGGCCCACGAAGTGCAGCGCGGCTTCGATGTGAGCTACCCGCGCTTCCTGTCCGTGCCCGGCGCCCTCAAATCCCTCGACGGCTTCTTCATGGCCCTCGGCGCTTGGCCTCGCCTGCGCACCCTGCAGCGCGCCGGCCGCCTGGACATCATCGACGCCCACTTCGGCTACCCCGATGGCCACGCCGCCAGCTTGCTGGGGCGCTGGCTGGGCGTGCCGTACACCGTCACGCTGCGTGGCACCGAAACCCGCCATGCCCAGGACGCTGCCCTTCGCCCCGCGCTGCAATCTGCCTTGCGCGGTGCCACGCGCGTGTTCAGCGTGTCGGAATCGCTACGCCAGGTGGCGCTGCAACTGGGCGTGGCGCCCGAGCGCGCCATCGTCGTGGGCAATGGCGTGGACCTGGCCCGCTTCTACCCGCTGCCCCGCGACGAGGCCCGGCGCGCCCTGGGCCTGCCCGCCGACGCCCCGGTGCTGGTGAGCGTGGGCGGCCTTTGCGAGCGCAAGGGCTTCCACCGTGTGATGGCCTGCCTGCCGCGCCTGCGAGAGCGTCACCCCGGGCTGCGGTTGCTGGTGGTGGGTGGCCCCAGCCCCGAAGGCGACTGGACGGATCAACTGGCCGCCTTGGTCCGGCAGCTCGGCATCGACGACGCCGTGGTGTTCGCCGGCCCTCAGCCGCCCGATGCCTTGCGCCAATGGCTCAGCGCCGCTGACGTGTTCGTGTTGGCCACCCGCAACGAAGGCTGGGCCAATGTCTTCCTAGAAGCCATGGCTTGCGGTCTGCCAGTCGTGACCACCAGCGTGGGCGGCAATGCCGAGGTCGTGAACGCGCCCGGTCTCGGCAGCGTGGTGCCCTTCGGCGACGAGCCGGCGCTCGAAGCTGCACTCGACCAGGCCTTGCACACCCCCTGGGACCGCGCTCACATCCGCGCCTATGCCGAGGCCAACACCTGGGACAGGCGCATCGAGCAGCTGGAGCGCCAGTTCCTGGCGATGGCACTGCCTCCCTTGGCCCGCGAGGCCGCGACTTCGAAATGAGCACCGTCGCTCCCAGCCGCAGCGCCGATGGCCCGGGCCTGTACACCCGCCTCGTCTCGGGCCTGGTGTTCCCGCTGCACGAACGCCTGAAGCACCACGACACCGTGGCGGTCCGCCGCGGGTTGGAAGAGTCGCAATGGTGGCCGCGAGATCGCATCGAGGCCGTGCAACTGCGGCGCTTGCGCACGCTGCTGGCCGACGTGGGCGCGCACGTGCCCTACTACCGTCGCGTGTTCCGCGAGTGCGGCTTCGACCCCGCCAGCGTACAGGGCCTAGCCGACCTGCAGCGCCTGCCCTTCCTGACCAAGGCCGAGATCCGCGCCCACAGCGACGATTTCCGCCACCCCACGGCCGGGCCGCTGGCGCGCTTCAATACCGGCGGCAGCTCGGGCGAGCCGCTGGTCTTCTACATCGGCAAGGAGCGCGTCACCCACGACGTGGCCGCCAAGTGGCGCGCCACACGCTGGTGGGGCGTGGACATCGGCGACCGCGAAGCCGTGGTCTGGGGCTCACCCATCGAACTGGGCGCCCAAGACCGCGTGCGTGCCGTGCGCGACAAGCTGCTGCGCACACGGTTGCTGCCCGCTTTCGAGATGAGCGAGGCCAAGCTCGATGGCTTCGTGGCCGAGTTGCGTGCGCAGCGCCCGCACATGCTGTTCGGCTACCCCTCGGCGCTGAGCCACATTGCCCGCCATGCCGAAAAGCGCGATGTGGTGATGACCGACCTCGGCATCAAGGTGGCCTTCGTCACCAGCGAGCGCCTCTACGACGAACAGCGCGCCACCATCGAGCGCGTGTTCGGCTGCCCGGTGGCCAACGGCTACGGCGGGCGCGACGCCGGCTTCATTGCCCACCAGTGCCCGCGCGGCGGCATGCACCTCACCGCCGAAGACCTCATCGTCGAGATCATCGGCAGCGACGGCCAGCCCGTGCCCCACGGCCAGGCTGGCGAGATCGTGGTGACGCACCTGCACACGCGCGAGTACCCCTTCATCCGTTACCGCACTGGCGACATGGCGGTGATGAGCACCGACTGCTGCGCCTGTGGCCGCGGCCTGCCCATGCTGGCCGAGATCCAGGGCCGCAGCACCGACTTCGTGGTGGCGCAAGACGGCACCGTGATGCACGGGCTGGCGCTGATCTACACCCTTCGCGACATCGAGCACGTCGGTGCCTTCAAGATCGTGCAGGAATCGCGCGAGCTCACGCGCGTGATGCTCGTTTCCGAAGGTGGCCTGGAGTTCGACGTCGCCCGCGCGCGCATCGAGCGGGAGTTCCGCGCCCGACTTGGCGCAGGCGTGCAGGTCGCGGTGGAGCGCGTCGCCGCGATCGCGCCGGAGGCCTCGGGCAAGTTCCGCTATGTCGTCAGCAAAGTGGCAGCATGAACATGACATCGCTAACGCTGCGGGATCTGGCGTCGAGCATTCAGTGCCGCGCGCTAGGCGGAACCGTAGAGCTTGTACATGCGTGACATCGTCCTGGCCATCATCCTGGCGGTAATCGTTCCCTTCGCGGTGATGCACCCATGGACCGGCGTGCTCTCATGGGCCTGGGTCAGCCTGATGAGTCCGCACCGCATGACTTACGGCTTCATGTGGTCAGCCCCGGTGGCCATGGTCACTGGCATCGCCACCCTGGTCGGCCTGCTGGTCTCTCGAGACCCTAAACACTTGCCCAAGGCCGCACCGCTAGTTTGGTTGGCCATGTTCTCGGTGTGGATCAGCGTCACGCTGCCGTTCGCCATCATCGACACGTCGGAGAATTTTGCGCAGCTCGACAAGGTGCTGAAGATCTACCTGTTTACCTTCATCACCGTGTATGTGATGTCGACGCGCAGGCAGGTGGACTACCTTGTTGCAGTGGCGTGCTTTTCGGTGGCCTTTTTCGGTATCAAGGGCGGCATCTTCACCATCACTACTGGGGGTGGTTTCCGGGTACGCGGTGAGGGCGGCTTCATTGCCGGAAACAACGAGATCGCCCTGGCGCTGATCATGATCATCCCGCTGGTCTACTACTTCGTGCTGATCTCGCCCAGCAAATGGGGCAAGCGCGTTCTCTGGGCGGCAATGGCGCTGTGCGTGGTTGCGGCCATCGGCACGCAGTCGCGCGGCGGCATGCTCGGCATCGTCGGCATGGCCGCGATGTTTATCGCGCGAGCGCCGAACAAAGCGCGCAACATCGTCTCGGTACTCGTCGTCGGCAGCTTCATCGTGGCCTTTATGCCCGATTCATGGTGGGCGCGCATGGATACGATCGGCAACTTCCAGCAGGACGAGTCGGCCTTGGGCCGCATCAACGCCTGGACCCTGGCCTGGAACGTGGCCATCGCCTACCCGCTGGGCGGCGGGTTCTACCTCGAACACCAGTCGGTGTTCGATCGCTTCGCACCCAACCCGGCCTTCATCGCCGTGGCGCACAGCATCTACTTCCAGGTGCTGGGGCAACAGGGCTTCTTTGGCCTGTTCCTCTACCTCGGCATCTGGTTCAGCACCTGGCGTACGTTGAGGTGGATCGCAGCGCACTCGGCCAACCCGGCTGACCAAGCCCTGGCGCGCCTGATCGAGATCAGTCTGGCCGGCTATGCAACGGGCGGTGCCTTCCTCAACCTCGCCTATTTCGACGGACCCTATTACCTGATGGCTGTGGCGGTCATCATCCGCTACAAGCTGCTCAAGAATGACGTACGAGTGGCCGCGCAGGCCGCGCCAACCAGCCTGGCCCGCGCCGTGCCGGCCGCCACCAAAGCCAGAACCCACCCGACCTAAATGCCCACCCTCGCCGAACGATTCAACCGCTGGCGCTTCCAGCGCGCCGTGCATGCCATGCTCAGCACGCAACCAGTGCCACCCGGGCGTCACGAATTCGCTGCCCTGTCAATGGTGCATAGGCGGGACGTGCTGCCCTACCTGTTGGCCATCAAGACCTTTGCGCACTACGCGAGCCCGCGCCGCGTCGTAATGGTGGCCGACCCCTCGCTGGAGCCCGATGACCGGGCGCTCTTGCGCAGCCATGTGCCGGCGATCGAGATTCTCGATGCTGAGTCGTGTCGGCGGCCTGGACTGCCGGTGGGCGGCACCTGGGAGCGCCTGTCGGCCATCGCCGAACTCAACGCCCAAGGCTCGGTGGTGCAGCTCGATGCCGACACCGTGACCTTTGGCGAGCCCACGGAAGTGATCGAAGCTGCTATTGCAGGGCGCAGCTTCGTCATCCGCTCGGAGGCCGGGGTGGAGATCGCTTCGCTGTCCGACGCGGCAGCGCTGGGCCGCCGGCTGTTAGCCACCAGCCGACATATCCAGGTGGCTGCCGAAGCCCGCATGGACGAACTGCAGGGCACCGGCCTGCGCTATGTGCGCGGCTGCTCGGGCTTCACAGGCTTCGGGCGCGGCGCACTCACGCCGTCGCGGCTGGACGACATCTCGCTGCAGATGCGCTCCATCCACGGACCCCGCTGGGATGAGTGGGGCACGGAGCAGGTCACGTCCAACCTGCTTGCGGCCAGCGCGCCGGGCGCCTTCATGCTGCCGCACCCGCGGTACTGCAACGCAGATTCTCTGGCACCTTCCACGGTGGTGTCTCACTACATCGGCTACGCGCGCTTTACGAGCCGCGACTACGAGCGGCGTGCCGTCGCCGCCGCAAAGCTACTGCAACAAGGCGCATCCACGCCCGCTAACGCCACAGGTTACCGACCGTGAAAGAACAATACGACTTCATCTTCATTCCCACCGGCGCGGCCGCGCTGGGTGGCGCAGAGCGGTCAATCGCTTGGCTTGCCCAGGGAACGCAGGTCAGGGGCAAGCGCGTCCTGCTGATGGCTGAACGTGCCCTGCAATCCACCCACTACCCCACGTTCGTGAAAGAACTGGGGCTGGAGGTCCGCTGGGTCGACTGGGCGAGCGAGAAGCCGTGGTGGCAGAACCTGGGGGCGCTGTGGCGCACGTTCTCGAACGTCGATGCAAAGGTCATCCAGTTCAACATCTCGTGGCGCCACGGCATGTGGCTGGTTCCGGTGGTCGCGCGCCTGTGCACGAAGGCTGCGCTGGTCGGCAGCATGCGGGGCATGCCAGACCCTCACGCCAATATTCCGCGCAAGCTGCATTTCGGGTTCCTGCCCGGCCTGAAGCTGTGGCATCTGCCGGAGCTGGCGTGCGGCTGGATCTGGGCCAAGCTCCTGGGCCGTACCGTCTCTGTCAATGCGCTCGACTTCCCTCCACGGCTCATCGACCACTATGGATTTACGCAGCAGCGGATGCGCGTGATCCACAACGGCGTGGTCTATCGCGACGAACTGCCGGGCAGCGAAGCGCGCCATGCCTTGCGCGAGCGTTGCGGCGCCGGCGACGGCGAAATCCTGCTGGCTTTCGTCGGCCGTGTCAGCGAAGAAAAGGGCGTTGACCTCATCCTGCGCGCGATGGCCGGCCTGCCTGCTCGCTACCGCCTGGTGATCGCCGGAGACGGTCCCGCGACCGACCACCTGCAGGCCCTTGCAACCCAGATGGGCATCGCCGACCGCGTGCGTTTCCTGGGCTTTGTCACCGATCCCTACGACATCATGGCCGCTGCCGATGCCGTGCCGGTCCCGTCGACCTGGCACGAGGCGTGTTCGCGCGTCGTTGTGGAGTCGCTGGCCCAGGGCACGCCCGTCATCGGTTCGCGGATCGGCGGCACGCCGGAACTGGTCGCGGACGGCGCTGAAGGCCTGCTCGTCGAGGTCGGCAACGTGGACGCGTTGCGCGACGCGTTCCTGCGCATCGGCGAGGATCCTGCATTCCGGGACCGGCTGGCGCGTGCCGCCCGCGAACGCGCCGCACGCGACTTCCGCATGGAAAGCGTCGTGGCCAAGTACCACGGGGTCTACCGGGAACTCGTGCCCGGCGTGGTCTAGAAGCCCCGGGCTCAGCCGCGGCGCAGCGCCCGCAGGGCGTTCTCGGCGGTCCTCTGGGCTTCGTCCCCGTTGCCGCCGCGGCACAGCTCGACCGATTGCTCCAGCGCACGACACGCAAATGCCAAGCGTCCCTCCAGGGATATCCGGTCCTGCCCAAGCAACTCGATGAGTTCCTTGGCGCGCAGCGCGGTGATCGCGCTGACCGCGCTGGAGGCGTCGCCGAGTGCATTCATGTCGGCGCCGCCGTGCCGGCAGCCACGGGGCACCAGCAGGGAGCAGACGCGCTCGATCTCCTCGTGGCTGATCATGGTAGTCAGTTCAGGCGCCAGAAGAAGGGCCACGGGCCCTGGGTTTCGATGTTGTTACCGCCACCCGCCAGCAGCACGACTTCAGTATTGTTGATGCTGCGGCTGACCACGCTGTACGAATTTGCGGCGAACTCCTGCGGCGTGGTCACCACCGTCCACGCACCGTTGTACCCAAGGCGCCGCCAGAAGCAATAGCGCGGGTGGCCGAAGGCGCCCTGGTCGTGATGGTTGCCGCCCCACCACAGCAGCCCGCCCTTGAACGGCACGAGATAGCTGTTCATCGCGCAATCGGCGTTGCCCTGCGCTCCCGGCTGGTCCCAGCGCACGGGTGGCCACTGGCGCTGCGACTTCATCGCGGGGTAGCACCCCGACAGCGGGATGCGTTCGCCGACTGGGTAGAACGGAATCGTCACGCCGTCGAAGCCCGTGCCGCCGAACACCGTCTCGGCGCCCCGGGTCTCGTAACACCACAGGAAGCCGGTCACGGGCGAGACGACATAGAGCTTACCGTTGCTCTCGTCGAGCCACAGGGCCTTGTGTTCCCAGTGGTTGGCGGCGCTGGTGTGCCACCGCCCCGCGTCAGTGTCGTACCAACCGAACTCCTTCTCGACGGTCTGGCTCGTGGGCATTTGGCTGTCGGTGTACCAGCGCCGGCCTGCCGGCCCGAAGAGGCCGGCCGTGTCCCACCACGCTGAGCAGTTCCACGCCTTGATCGTCTTGCGCGTGAGGTCGTAGCGCAGCAGGAAGATCGAGCCAGTGTAGTTGGTGAAGCGAAAGACGCAGCCGGTGGTCTCGTCGTACGCCGCGCAGCGCGACTGGGAACTGCCGATCAGCGCCGGATGCGTGAGCGGCACGCCGCCGGCATCCAACGTCCAGTTCGCCATGCCGGTGGAATAGAAGCCCTTCTTCACCGGGTCGTAGACCAGCAGCCGCTCGATCGTCCAGCCATCGGCCTGCATGGCAGCCACGCCCTCGGCGACGTCAACCCGCGCATCCCATTGATCGCGCTTGATGCCGGCGGGTACCGACAGGCGATAGGCGTTGCCTGTGAGCGGGTTGCTGTTGTAGCCCAGCCCATCTCCGCCGCGGGCATGCACGAAACGGTCACGCAGGCTCGCGTCAGGGCAGTTGCTGCTGGAGTAGAACCAGCCGCCATCGTCTGTCGAGGCGGGCCGTTTCATGCGCTGACCGGTGGCCGGGTCGATGGGGGCGGGCGAGGTTTCGTTCAGGATCTCGGTGAAGCGGTAGCCGCCTGGCGCCGCGCTATCGAAGACCAGCGTCGCCATGCTGGTGTTGTAGACGTTGCCCAGGTCACCCGCGCAGACGATGTGCTCGCCCGTCGGTGAGCGGTAGGACCAGTTGGCGTGCTTGTTGCCCCACAACTGCAGGTAGCTAGCGCTGCTGAAGACGAAGTTCTGCACCCGGTAGTCGTAGCGCTGGAAGTTCATCGGCGGCAGGCTCTCGCCATCGTCAACCTTCACGCGCCACCAGTTCATCGCACCGTTCGTGTAGCCGGGGTCGGATGGCCCCGGCGTGCCGACCGCCAGGTACAGATAGCCGTCGCGGAAGTGCATCGGCTGCTTAGAGGCCGCGATCCACGCCTCGCCGGCGGGCTGGTCGGCCGGAATGACGACTGTGCCGCCCAGCGTCAGCGGGACCCAGGTCTCGATGCTGTCGAAGTGGCTGTAGTAGAAGCGGCAGGGCACACCCTTGCCGGGGAACACCATCCAGAACACGCGGCGGCTGTTCTTGTCGACCGTGAAGGTCAGGCAGTCGTCGTCGTCCATGCACCCGGTGGTGGCGTAGCTGGGTATCGCCAGCGTCTTGAAGCGTGCGTCATCGGCCCCGAAGTCTTCTGAGTAGATCATCAGCTTCGTGCGGGTGGCGAAGCTGCCTGAGCCGGAGGCGCGCAGGATCAGGTACTTGCGGTGTTCCAGCACGCGCACCAGCAACCCGTTGCCGCCGTTTGCGTCGAAGCCGCCGATGACCCTGGTGCTCTTAAGATCGACGAATCCATACCCCCCCCCCAGGCGGTACAGGCGGAAGTACGTGATCCCAGCATTCGTCTCCAGGAACAGGATTGACTGGTCCCAGTTATTCCAGTCGGATACTCCCGACTTGGCGAAGATGGTCTGCGGGTATTGCAGCCCACCCGTGGTGTAGTACGTCTTGTATTTGCGCGTGGACCAGTTGAAACCGATGATTCCGTGATCTTCGCGCGAAACGCTGCCGGCGATATCGGAAGGCTGCGCCTTCGAAGTGAGCAATACCCCGCCGGAGGTCTGGTAGGCACCATCCGGATACGACGCCTGGAGCGGGTGTGTGCCCTGCTGAAAGAAGCCCCAGTCCGGGTGCCATCCGCTCTGCGTCCACTGGTGGCCGGGGAAAGGCTGCCAATGGGAGTTGTCGGCAAGGCCACCGCTGTAAAGGCGGTGGATGTAGCCGCCCTGGCCACCGCCGTAGCCAGAGTACGGCCCCTCGGGTGGGCGGTTCGGCTGGTGGCTGATCTCCGTGGTCACCACCATGTCGGTGCTGACGGGCAACGACATGCGGTCTATCTCGTTGCCCTGATAGTTGCTGTGCAGGCCGCCGGCGATGTAGAGCACGCCACGTTCGCCAGCAATCGGCTGGCAGAACGCGCGCGCAGGTATCGAAGCTACGGTCTGCGGCGCCTGCGCTTCCAGCGCGATCGCGATCGTGGGAGTAAATCTGGGCAAGCCGCCGTTGCCTAGCCCCTCCACGACCTTGCGCGAGTGCGAACCCACCGTGAGTTGTTGCCAATCGCCACGCGGTGGCGATGGAGCAGGCGGTGGCGCGGGCGGCGGCGGAGGTGGAGCAGAAGGAACCGGCGGAGGCGGAGCAGAAGGAACCGGCGGAGGTGGAGCAGAAGGAACCGGCGGAGAAGGCGGCCCTGGTGGGGTCACCGGATTCGTTTCCGACGCCGGCTCGGCGGATTCGCCTCCCGCACCGCCGCCACAACCGGCGACACCGGTCGCAAACAGTGCGGATGCTCGCTTCAACACTGAACGGCGTGTGACGCTGCTTGGCGGCTGCTGGTGATCGCTCATGGTTCCTTCTCGACGTGTCTTCGCCATCGGAGAGGCGAAGAATCTAACCTGTGGCATCGACACCGATGAACAGCGCCTAACTTCCAAGGTGAAACCGTTGGTTTCGTCAGCCGCGGGCGCGAAGGTCGCGGAAGACCCGCCGGGCGAGCCTGGGATAGAGGAGACGTTCGAACCGCTTGGGGCTGATGAAGTGGATCATCACGGTCCGATCCGTAATTTTTTCACCCATGTACACGCGATACTGCTCGGGCTCAAGGGCTTTTGCGTCCTGGTTGGCCAGCAACACCGCATAGATCGTCTGATCTTCCATCCAGTAGTCCAGGTCGCGGCACCATCGCACGATGTCTTGCAAAGCGAACTGACCGGCGTAGCCCAGGAATCCCGCATTCAGGTTGGGCGGCAGTGACACACCCTCGGGTACCCGGGCTGCGCGGTACGAGGGCATCCAGTCGCGGTTGTAGAAGGGTGCGGGCCGGTCGGTCTGCAGCCAGCGCACCACTTCGTCGGGCCGGCGCAGGAATACGATGTCAGAGTCGAGCATCAGTGTGTGCGTCCCGCGGTTGAAGTGGTTGAAGTCGAACAGCTTAAGCAGGAAGAAGTGTCGGCTGCGCTTCTCAAAGGCGTCGGGCGGCAGCGCCGCCCGCATCGCGGCGTCGGCCTCTTCGCGCGAGATGATGCGCACGCCGGGCAGGTGCTCGCGCAGTCGCCGCAGGTCCGCTTCGGTCAAAGAGCCGTCGTCGTGCAGGATCAGGGCCACCGGCGGGCAGTGGCGCAGCAGGCTCTTCACCGACGTGAGCAGCATGTTCACGTCGCGGCTGCACGCTAGAGCGTGAACCTCTCGTGTAGAGGCCGGGTCGACCGGCTGCGGCGGGGTGGACAGCACCCCCGAGAAGAATCGGTTCGGTGACGCCAGCACCAGGTTGTTGAAAGAGCGCAAGCGCCACGGCACAAGCCGTAGCAGCCCATCGCCGATGCCTTGGATCGAGGCGGTCATGCCACCTCTTCGGCACCCAGCACGCGCGGCGTGAGTGCATTGCGGCGCAACAGGTACAGGCGCGACGCGCCTTTCAGGTCGCCGCGCAGCAGGCGCCGCATCAGCCAGTACACCGGCTTGCGCAGCGCGGCATGCAGCGGGCTGTGGAATCGGAAGGCGCCTGTCAGATGGCGCTCGACGATGTCGAACCCGGCCAGCCCGATGAACGCTTCCAGGCCCGGGCGCCAGAGCATCGAGATGTGCCGGTTCTCCAGGACCTCGGCGCCGTCGAAGATGTGCGGGCAGCCGCGCAGCAGCCATTCGATGCGGGCCTGGGCCGATTCCACGTTGGGTGTCGACAGCACCAGCATCCCGCCTTCGTCCAGCAGGCCCGCCAGGCTGCGCAGCATCTGCGCCGGGTTCTCGACGTGCTCAATAATCTCCAGCGCGCACACCAGCCCGTAGCCGCGCTGCCCGACGTCCGGCCGGCCGAAGGACCGGTCCAGGTCGATGCGGTACTTCTCGATCGGCAGCGCGACGTTCTCGTTCCAGCTCGTGCAGGCGACGCGGAAGCCTGCATCCAGCAGTGCCTTGCTGAGCGCGCCATGCCCTGCCGCCACGTCCAGCACCCATGAGCCGGCAGGCACGCGGGCGTGGGCGGTGGCTAGCGCTTGCTGGTGCGTCTCCACATCGGCCTGGATCTCCAGGCCGTCGTATTGCCAGTATCCGGGCGCGGCCGGGTTCGGTGCGTAGCTCATCCTGCTGGCGACCTCAGCCCTGCTTTACCGCGATGCGGCCGCCCATGTCGATGCGGCACAGCAGCAGCCGTAGGCGGTGCTTCTCGATGTACTCGTCCACCGCCTGGCGCGCGCCTTCCCAATGGCCATAGTCGTCCAGGATGAGCACGCCGCCGGGCACGAGCAGTGGATACAGATGTTCCAGCTCGTGACGGGTGGACTCGTACCAGTCGGTGTCCAGTCGCAGCAGGGCGATCGGCCCGGGAAGGTGGCCGGGGATCGTGTCCTCGACCTTGCCCTTGACGTAGTGAATGCGATCCGCGGGGTAGCCGGTGAGCGCCATGTTCGACTGCACTTCTTCCAGCTGTGCGCGGGCCCACACGTCGGCACTCTTGTCCTGGGCAGCCATCTGGCTCTCTGCCGTGTTGCCCAGGTAGTCGCGATCCTTGTCGGTCGGCGGCGGCATGCCGTCGTAGGTATCGTAGAGGTGCAGCTGCCGGTCGTCGGCGCCAAGGCGCGCCAATGTCATCGCGGCCGCCATCATGCTGCCTCCCTTCCAGACGCCGCACTCGACCACATTGCCGGCGATCCCGTTGCCGACGATGTAGTCCATGGCGCGCACGAGGGCGACGATGCGCTCTGGCGTCGTGAGCGTCTTGCCCTCGACGGCTTCGAGCGTCTTCACCTCGTTGTCGGAGAAATCTGCCGGATGCGAAGACTTCGACGAGCCGGGTCGGGTCAAGCTTGCCAGGTGCCAGTAGGCCTGGCGTGCGGCGGTGGTAAGCGGGCTGCTCATGGGTACTCTCCTGCTCGGATCAAGCGGTGGAACTGGGTGGGGGAAGCAATGACATCCGCAGCGGTGGCGGGCGGCGCGGGCGTGGGCTGGCGGCGGCCGTTTCCAGCAGCCGGAAGGTGCGGTCGGCCGTGTCGGCCCAGTCGAAGCGTGGCAGCAGCGCGGCCTGGGCGGCGGCGAAGGTGGCTGCGCGACCGGGGTCCGTGGCGAGCTCGACGATCGCGTTCTCGATGGCCTGCGGGTCTCCGAGTGGCAAACAGCCGGGCGCGCCTTCCAGCACCTCGGGAATCGAGGTGCGGTCCGACGCGATCACCGGAAGGCCTCGTGCGATGGCTTCCAGCAGTGGCACGCCGAAGCCTTCATACAGAGACAGGTACAGCAGCAGCGTGGAGCCGCGCACCAGGGAGTCGAGTCCGCGCTCGTCCACGAAACCCGGTACCGAAACGCGGTCGCCCAGGCCAGCCTCGTCGATCGTCTGCTGCAGGGCCTGGCGCTGGCGCGGCGACGAGACGCCGACCAAAGTCAAACGCAGCGTGGGCGCGCGCCGCGCGGCACCGATGAAGCGCTCCAGCGTGTAGCGCGTGTTCTTGCGATGGGCCTCGCCGGCGAACACCAGAACGCAGGGAGCGCCGGCGGGCGCCTGGCGTGACGTGAGCTTGTCTGCCCCCCAGTGGACGACGTCGATGCGGTCCCCGCAGTCGGGGAACACGCGCAGCAGGTCGGACCGAGTGTGCGCTGAGACTGCGACGATGCGAGTCGCTCCCCGCACGCCTTGCGCCAGGCGCCGCAGGAAGACAGCGCGCGCATGCGCGTCGTGTCCATCGTCGAACAGCAGCGGGATCAGGTCGTGCACGGTCATGATCGCGGGCAGCGACAGCCAGCGCGGCGTTCCGCTGCTGGTGCAGTGCAGAACGTGACAGCCGGCAAGCCGCGCCGCCACCGGAAACGCAAGCTCTTCCCAGAGGTTCCAGCGCTCCCCGAAAGTGGGCAGGACGCGCGTCTTCACGCCCGCCGGCAGCCGGCCGGCGAAGCGTGCTGCCGATGCGTCACCGAAGAACACCGCCTCGACGTGTGGACGGTGCAACAGCATGTGCCTGTATAGCTGCAGGAGCGACTTGCCCTCGCCGCGCGGCTGGGCGCACAGCAGGCTTCGGGCATCGACGGCAATACGCAGCGGCTGCATCTCGGCGTGCTCAAGGGGCGGATGAAGACGCGGCCGAAGCTGCGCCCTGGGCTGCGTCGGGCTGCGGTTCCGGGATTTGGAGGCCGTCGTCCCACTTGCGGGCGTCGCGGATGCTCTTGGAAAGCGCGTCGAGCGGGAAGCCTGCGCGCGCAGCGCGCATCGCGTTGAGCTGCGCCTTGTCATAGCGTTTGAGCGCGAGATTGGCCAGGCCGATCTGGTACTGCAGTGCGCCGGAGAAGGGCACTCCTGCATCGCCAATGTCCAGATTGCGCACGGCTTCCTCGCGGCGATCGCGCTTGCTCAAGTAGATGCCATACAACGCACGCACTACCGGGTCGTCGGGCGCGACCAGGAACGCCCGGACATAAAAGCACTCCAGTGGCAGGTCGGCGTTCTGCGGCGACTCGGACTTCAGCTTGAAGCCCAGCTGCTCGATCATCAGCAGCGCGACCGGATGATTGGGCATCGACTTCAGCGTGTAGATGAAGCCGCCGACTACCGGCCCGGTGCCGGCCGAGTTGCGGCCGAAGACCCGCCCGGACAGAAAGGTCGCCATCTCCATCTCGAGATGGTTCATCTCGACGTTGTGGCGGTCGTCCGGATGCACCGTGCGGAAGTCGAAGGGACCGAAATGACCTTTGAACCCGCCGCACTGCTGGCGTGCCACGCGCGGCGTGACGTCGTCGGGCAGCGGGTGGATGCGCGCGATCTGGCTCTTCTGTGCCGAAGCATGGCCAGCCGCCACGAGCAGCGCAATCCCTAACCATCTGATCTTCGCGAAGGTTTTCATTGGATGGCTCCGCCTGCGTTGCCGCCAGCGTCCGGGGGAGCATTGCTGCCGCGACGTCGTGCCCGCAACTGGTTGGCGAGCAGCTGCGTTCGAAAGGGCAGCGCCCTGCGATCCCAGGGCGTGAAGCGCGGCAGCGCCCAGGGGTCGCTGGCGGCGGTGCAGGCGCCGGGGTCAGTGGCCAGCGCGGCCTTGAAGCCCAGATCGCGCAGCATGTCGCTGTGGCGCTGGTCGTAGTCCTTGCCGCGGCGCCCGTTGGGGTAGGCAAACAGCGGCACGGGCCGGCCCGTGATCCGCTGGAGATCGTCGCGGCTGGCGGACATTTCTGCCCGCGCCGAAGCGTCGTCCAGCCGGGCGAGGATCGGGTGGCTGCGCGTGTGGGCGCCGATGCCGAAGCCGGCATCGGCGAGTGCGCGCACGTGCTCCGGGCGCATCATCAGATTTTCGGGCAGGTCGGCCTGAAGCGCCTGTGCAATGCGCCGCGCCGCACGGTCGCGCTCGTCGGCCGCGAGGTACTTGAGGCGCTTGACCAGCAGGCCGGCCAGAGCGCCGCGCTGTTGCTGCGTCGACAGCGGCGCGGCGTCGATCTGCCATTCGGGAACCGACGCCACGGCCAGGGGCGAGCGGCGGCAGGCTTCGGTGATGCAGTCGTTCCACATGATGCCGCCGTCCAGGTAGCCGGTGGCGACGAAGAACGTGGCAGGCACGCCGCGCTGCCGCAGCAAGGGCATCGCGACATCGTGGTTGTCGCGGTAGCCGTCGTCGAAGGTGATGCTCGCAGCCCCCGCCGGCAGGGTGCCGCTGCCGAGCCGCTGCACCGCTTCTTCCAACGGCAGCAGCTCGAACTGGCCGATCAGCCAGTCCAGCAGCTGCGCGAACGAACGTGCGTGATGCTCGTCGGGCAGCATTGGGTCGGGCTCCAGCAGCACGCGGTGGAAGTACAGCACCGAGAGACAGGCCCGCGGTCCGCCCGGGCTGGCCAGGCGCGACAGCAGTTTCCAGATCATGTTGGCCTCCGCAGTCGCTGGGCCCACGAGCGCAACGCTGCCTTCGCGCGGCCCACGCCGAGGATCTCGTATCGCGAGCCCAGCAGTACGACGTGCAGCAGCGTGATCAGTGAGCAGGCCGCCACCAGGGTGGGCCAGGTGTGGCCGGGCAGAACGAACCAGACCAGCGTAAAGGCTGCGCTGACACCTGCCGACAGAAGCAGGTTGCTGCGGATGGCGCGAGCCATCGAGGCGCGCAGCGGCTCGCCCAACAGCGACACCACCAGCGCCGGGTAGACCGCACAGCTCGTGACCAGGCGCGGCAGCGTGGCGCCCAGAGCCATGCCGGCCAGGCCGAGGCCGAACAGGCCAGGCAGCGCTGCGGTCAGCACCACGCAGCCGATCGCTTCGGCGATGCCTATCTTCATCGTCAGGTTCACCCGGTCCAGGCTGGCCAGCGTGAGCTGCGCTGTACTGGCCACGCCCTGCATAAGGTAGCCGAAGGCGAGGATGGCCACGACGACCGCGCCTTCCTGGTACGTCGGCCCGACCCACAGGCCCAGGAAGCTATGCGAGAACACGATCATGCCGATGAAGACCAGCGAGCCGATCCCGAAGCTCAAGTCCATGAAGCGCAAGTAGACCGAGCGCAGGCCGTCGTAGTCACGGATCGCGCCGGCCTTCATCACGCTGGGAAAGATCGCGCTGCCGGCTTGGTCGATGAGGCGGCGCGAGTACTGGGTGAGCGTCATCGCCACCGAGTAGACGCCCACGGCCTCAGGGCCTAGCAGCCACATGCCGATCAGCGGTGCCGAGTCGTTGGCCATCGTCGATGACGTCCGCGACGCGAACGAGGCCAGGCCGAAGCGCCACATCTCGCTGAGCCGTTCCATGTTGAAGGCCACCACCGACGGCATCTCGGCGCCGAACATGCGCCTGAGTGCGCGCCAGGAGATCAGCACGCCGGTCACCGATGCGCCCAGCGTGATGAGCACCAGTGCCTCGATGCCGTAGCCCCTGGACAGCGCCCAGACGATGGCCCCAGCGCGTAGCAGCGTAATAACCAGGGTGTAGTGGTTGGTGAGGTACATCGCCTCCCGCGCCGCCAGCAGGTTGCCCAGGATCGACGAGACGAAGGACAGCCACAGCCCGACCGCAAGCAAGGGCAGGCAGAAGCGGATGGCACCCAGCAGCTCGTGCGGCGTCTTCGGGAACAGCGACTCGAAGAAGGCCGCCATGACGAAGGACACCAGCAGCGCGGCGATGCTGGCCCCGGTCAGCACCACGCTGGCGGTGCCGACCACCTGGCTGACGCCGCGCGCATCCTTCAGGGCAAGGTAGTGGTTGACATAGCGCCCCACGCTGCCGCGCAGACCCACGTCGATGAGACCCATGTACCCGATGACGCTGATCATCAGCGCCCAGACGCCGTATTGCGCGGCGCCCAGCTTGGCGATGATGTACGGCGTGAGCAGGAACGCCACCACGACCTCGACGACCAGCAACATCCAGCCGCTGGTGAGGTTGCGCAGGAACTGGCGCCGGCTCGCGATGTGGGTCATCGGGGCTTGACCGCCGTCATCGCGATGCCGAACGCAAAGTCGATCTCCAGGAACTTGATCGTCGGCCAAACCAGCGGGAGCAGCAGCCAGTCCTTCAGGGACATCTCGCGGATGCGGTGCAGCTTCGGGTCGGTGAAACCGGCCGAGAGCACGAATCCGCCGAGCTCGGCATGGTGCATCGCCGTGATGTGCGTGCAGTCGCGCCACAGCCGCACCGGGTGGGTGACGTTCGGCGTGGTGACCACGAGCACGCCGCCGGGCCGCAGCACGCGGAAGGCATCCACCATGATCTGGTTGACGACCTCGGGCGGCACGTGCTCGACCACGTCGAGCACAGTCACCATGTCGAACGGTTCACGGACATCGTCGAACGAGTAGTAGTCGTGCGGCAGCGAGCGATCGACATCCAGGCTCCGGTACTCGACCTTCAGGCCTTCGGTCGTCAGCAGCTTCTCGATGCGGCGGTCGTGCGCGCCGACGTCCAGCAGCCGCTGGCCGGGCTTCAGATGCCGGCGCACCAGCACCTCGCCGCCGGAGATTAGCGGGGCTTTCAGCAGTGTGGGCATCTGCCGGTAGGCCTGCGCGCGCCCTTCGCGTACCTTGCTCCAGTCCATGTGCTCGCGTCCTCGGTCGTCGGTGCTTCAGCCGGCGCCCAGGCGCCAGTCGGGCCGGTGGCTCTGCAGCCAAAACTCCAGCATCGCAATGATCCACACAAGCTCGCCGTAGTAACCGGGGTGCGCGGGCAGCAGCTCGGTGCGCAACCGCTGCATGAAGGCGGGCGCGACCACGCCGCGCGTGCCGAACGAGGCCAGTGCGTCGTCGGCCAGCTTCGCCAGCGCGCGGTCGCGCAGCGCCCACACGCCGAACGGCAGGCCGAAGCCCTGCTTGCGCTTGACGATGATCTCGTCAGGCAGGAAGCCGCGCAGCGCTTCCTTGAAGAACCAGCGCAGCGCCTGGCCGCGCAGCTTGTAGTCGGTGGGCAGCCGCAGCGAGAAGTCGACCAGCTCATCGGCCAGCAGCGGGAATGCAACGGCGATGCCGCCCAGGCCGGTGGTGCCAGTCACCTTGGGCAGGTCGTTGTCGGCCAGCGTGTACTTCCAGTCGAAGGCCAGCATGCGGTTGACCAAGCTGGCGCCGCTGCTGCGCTGCCATTCGGTACGCGCCGCGCGCGCGTCGTGGTCGGGCGCCACCCGGGCCAGGAAGGCCGGCGTCAGCACCTCATTCAGTCCCAGGCGCACCAGAAGGTTGTACATCTGCAGCCGGTCGGGCATGGGCACGCGCGCCTGCTGCACGTAGCTGGCTGCCTTCGACAGCCCCGGGATGCCGGCGACCACGCGGTTGTCCAGCAGCGGCTGCATCAGCAGGCTGCGCACCGGTCCGGGCACGCGGTCGTAGTGGCCGAAAAGCACCTGCTTGGCATAGCGCGTATTGCCGCCGAAAAGCTCGTCGCCTCCGTCGCCGGCCAGAAGGGCCACGACGCCATCGCCGTGTGCCACGCGGGCGCAGTGGTGCGCCGCCACGGCCGACGAGTTGCCGAACGGCTGGTCGTAGTGCGCTGCCACGCGCGGCATGCCCTCGGCCACGTCGGCCGGCGTCATGTAGGCCTCGTGGTGGTCGAGCTGGAAGTGGCGCGCGGCAATGCGCGCGTACTCCATCTCGTCGTAGCCCTGGGCGTCGAAGCCGATGGAATAGGAGCGAACCGGCCCTTCAGTCACTTCTCGCAACATGCCGCTGACGGCAGAACTGTCAGTGCCGCCCGACAGGAAGGTGCCCACGCGGCCGGTCGCGCCCAGGCGCGCGGCCTCGCGCGCGACGCCCTGCCTGAGCAGTGCGCGGAACTCGTCCTTCAGGACCGCGAAATCGGGGCGGGCGGGCTCGGTGAACACCGGCTGCCAGCATGGCTCGACCGCGTCGCCGCCGGCGTCGGCCAGCAGCCGGTGGCCCGGGGGCAGGCGGCGTACGCCGGCGAACACGGTGTCCGGCGCCGGGATCACATGGTTGAACAGGTAGCTGAAGATTGCCTGCGGCTGCAGTGCTGCGCCGTCGGCAATGGTGTCGGCGCGGTCGGCGATGCGCAGGCGGCGGCCTTCTCGCGCGTAGCACCAGCCGTGGACCGCCATGCGGTCGTTGAGCAGCAGCACACGGCGCGCCGCGGCGTCCACCACCACGGCGGCATACGTGCCGCGCAGCGATTCGGCCATCGCCGGGCCGTGGCGGCGGTAGCGCGCCAGCAGCGCCGCGGCGTCGAGCCGCTGCTCACCGTCGCGCGGGTGGCCGGCCACCACGGCGATGAGGTCGCCCTCGCGCGTGCTCGCGGCGCCCTGAACGCGCACACCGGCTGTCTGGCCGGGAGCGAGCAGGTCGAAGTCGATGTCCAGCCGCATCAGACCAGCACTTCCGTCACCGCGGGGTGGCCCAGGAAGCCCTGCGGGCTGGCGATGGCGCCGTAGACGCCGGCCTGGAAGACGCCGACGAGGTCGTCGACCTCGGCCGCCGGCAGCGAGACGCCGGCGCCCAGCATGTCCAGCCGCGTGCACAGCGGGCCGACGACCATTGCGTTCTCGGCCGCGGCGGCATCGGCACGCGTGACCACGGCGAAGGAGTAGTTCTTGCGCAGCACCTGGCCGAAGTTGCCCGAGGCCGCCAGGTGATGGTGCAGCCCGCCGTCGGTCACCAGGAACACCTGCCCGCGCGAGACCTTGTGGTCGATCACGCGGCACACGTACACGCCCGCTTCGCCGACCAGGTAGTTCCCCAGCTCGACCACGAGCTCGGCTCCAGGAATGCGCAGCGTCGCTTCGTGCGCGATGCCGGCCAGCACGCCGCCGATGTGCGCCAGGTCCAGCCGCCGCGCGCCGGGAAAGTACGGGATGCAGAAGCCGTCGCCGAAGTTCAGCTTCTTCACCGGGCTGTGCGCGTATTCAGCGACGCGCAGCGCAAGCTCCCAGCTCCCCCGTTGCGTCTCGACCATGGAGTCGGCGCGGAGGTCTTGCAAGCCTGCGTAGAGATAGAAGCCCTTGAACGACAGGTCGAGTTGCCTAATGCGCGCCAGCGCATCAGGCACTGTGTCCAAGTCGATGCCGAACTGCTTGGGGCCACCGCTCATCTTCATGCCCGAGCTCTTGAGCTCGAAGTCGGGGTTCACGCGCGCAGGGCAGCACAGGCGCTGGCTGGCTTCGACCTGCGCCGGCAGCTCGCGCAGCGATTCGACGTTCACCGGTACGCACGCGGCCGCGGCCGGGTTGGTTCCTCGTCGCGCTTGCCGGGGCCGGCGAAGCTGATGTCGTGCGCACGCGTGCCGGCGTTCAGGGCCACCTGCAGCTCGCCTGCGGAGGCCACGTCCAGGCCCGACGAGGCCGGCCATGTGCTGCACCAGCGCCGGCATCGGGTTGGCCTCGATCGCGGAGTGCAGCGACACGGCCTGCGGCAGCGCTGCGCGCAGCTGCGCCACTCGGACGGTGAGCAGCGAGCGGTCGACCGCATAGAACGGCATGGGGCCCACGCGCGCGGCCAGCCGCGTGTGGGGCACGCCCCCCACCAGCAGTTCGCCGTGCTGCACGGCGAACTGGTCCATCAGCGCGTGCACCGGCAGGGCCTTGTCCGTCATGCGGCGTCCTTGAAGAGCTGTTGCAGCCCGGCGGCCAGCTGCTTGCGGTCGATCTTGCCGTTGGGGTTGCGCGGCAGCGGGCCCTCGCGTAGTTCCAGGTGCGCCGGCACCATGTAGGCGGGGAAGCGGCTGCGGCACTCGGCGCGCAGCGAGTCCAGGTCGATCGTGCTGCCGGCGTCTGGCGCCACGACCACCACGATGGCGTCGCCCAGCCGGGGGTGGGGCACACCGAACGCGGCGCACTCGCTGACCAGGCGGGTGGCGTAGATCACTTCCTCGACCTCGGTCGGGCTCACGCGGTAGCCCGAGGTCTTCATCATCTCGTCGCGCCGGCCGACGAAGTAGAGGAAGCCTTCCTCGTCGCGCCGCACGGTGTCTCCGGAAAAGACGGCCAGCTCGGGGACCACCAGCCCGCCGGGGCGCGCGGCGGCGGGCAGCGGCTGGTAGCGCTCGGCGGTCTTCGCGGGGTCGTTCCAGTAGCCCATGCCGACGAGCGCGCCGCGCTGCACCAACTCGCCCGGCTCGTGCGGGGCGCACTCGGTGCCGTCGTCGCGCAGCACCAGCACCTCGGCGTTGGGGATCGCGCGGCCGATGCTGTCGGGGCGGCGGTCGGCCTCCTCGGGCGGCAGGTAAGTGGCGCGGAAGGCCTCGGTCAGGCCGTACATCAGGTAGGGCTTGCTGCGCGGCAGGCGTTCGCGCAGCGCCTTGAGCGTCTCCAGCGGCATGCGGCCGCCGGTGTTGGCGAAGTAGCGCAGGCTCTCCGCGGCGGCGGCGGGCCAATCGAGCTGCGCGAGCTGGATCCACAACGGCGGCACCGCAGTGAGGCCGGTCACGCGCTCCTTTGCGACGGCGTTGAGCACGTCGCGCGGCAGCAGGTAGTTCAGCAGTACCGTGCGGGCGCCGGCGTGAAACGCCGTGGTCAGCTGGCTGAAGCCTGCGTCGAACGACAGCGGCAGTGCCGCCAGCAGAGTGTCGCCGGCGTGGTTGCCCAGGTAGCTGGCCACGCTCTTGGCGCCGATGACCATGTTGCGATGGGACAGCACCACGCCCTTGGGCTGTCCGGTGCTGCCCGAGGTGTAGAGGATGGCGGTCATGTCGCCGTCGATCACGCGGTGGCCGGGTACAGGGTCGGGTGCGAGCAGTTCGTCCCAAGCAAGGGCTGGCGCCACAGGCAGGCTGCCGGTCACGACGAAGTGCCGCAAGTCAGGGCAGTGCGACAGTACGGGCTTAACCAAGGCCAGTCGGTCGACGCTGGTAACCAGCACGCGCACGTTGCAATCGCGCAGGATGTACGCGAGTTGCTCCGGCTTCAGCAGCGGATTGACCGGGACGAAGGCCGCGCCGGCGGCGGGTGCGCCGAAACTTGCGATCACTGCCTCCATGCATTTGTCCAGGTAGATGGCGACCCGCTCCCCCCGCTGCACTCCCAGGCGCATCAGCCCGCCGCAGAACCTGGCCACTTGCTGTTGCAACTGCGCATAGGTCAAAGTGGAGACGCCGTACGTCAGCGCGGGCGCTTCTGGGGTCCGCTCCGCGGCATGTGCGATCAGGTCATGCAGTAGATTTGCTTCGTTCATCGCACTCAGTCATCTACCGTTGCAGTGAGTGTTGGGGAAGGATTCGGCGAACGCATCTTGCTCCGCATCCATCGCCCGATGTAGTGACGCGCGGCGCTTGCCATGCCCTGGGGACTGCGCAGACGGAATGCGACAATTCCGCGTCGTTCGCGCCGATGCGTCATCCAGTCGGCCTTGTACTCATCATCGCCGGTAAGGTAGTCGATCTCGTTGCAACCATCGACGTCGATCGCGTGGCGGAACAACCGAGCCGTCAAAACGGAGCCCGCCGACAACTTTTTGTACTGCTCGCTGTACGCCAGCTTGTAGATCAACGCGGTCCGACCGCGTACCAGCCACAGTTGGGCGGCGATCGGCACGTCGCCCAGGTGCACGACGCCGAGTCTCAGCCAGCTCTGGCGAGCCGCAGCCCGGCAGAGTGTCGGAACAAACTCCGGAAACGGCTCGGAGACCTTCCAACTCTGGCGATACACCGATACAAAGTCAGAGATCGCCTTATCGGTATCGGCGCCGGGCTCTTGATGAATTCTGAGGGTCCAAGCGCCGGCGCCGTCTAGCTTTCTTTCGGCGCGCTTGATGGTGTTTCGCAGCCGAGAGGGAACGACCGCGGTGTAGTACGCATCGAACGAGCGGCCTTCTACGGGCAGGTACCAGTTGCCGAAACAGAAGTAGGTATCGGTAGTCCAGCCTTGCGCCCTCAGGGCGGCGCGCAGATCGTGGAAGAAGGTCGATCCGTCGTCCAGCGCATTCAGGTCGATCACGGCATTGGGCAGTGGCTCGAGCCGCAGGTGGTTCAGCAACGCACGCAGCGCCGGCTCGTTCACGTGTGCTGCATTGCCGATCGGGCCGTACAGGCTGCTGTAAAAATTCGATAGTCCTTCCAATGTGGCCCCGAACAAGGCCGCCCGCCCGCCTTCGCGTACCAACAGGGGCAAGCAGAACGCGCCGCTGCCGTCTCGCCGGCGCACCAGCGGTAGCACCACGCCTCTGCTGTTGTCGATGCCATGACGTGCGAGGTTCTCGAACCAGGCCCAGGAGTAGAAGATTTCGCCGTTCGGACCGTCCGATGCCAAGACTGGAGCCACCGCGCGCAATGCGTCGAAGCTCGTGAAAGTCTGGACTTGGAAGTCCCCAATGTTCGGTGAAACGGGCATCAGGATGCGGGTAGTGGGCTCGAAATGTTGTTGCCGTTGCGCCGGCTAGCGGCGCGAGGCCGCCACGACGCGGCGCCGACGGTCCCCTTTCACCTTCCATAGATTATGCGTCTCGCACCGGCGCCGACGACACAGTCACGCGGCGCAAAGTTGAAGAACATTGCACGATTCCCGACCGTTGCTTCGGTCACGACCCTAGCCGCTGCCAACCCATGGCTACACTTCTCTTTCACTTCCAAATTCCGGCGGCCATGCAGACGCGAGACGAGTTACGAATCATTTTGGACGACACCTTGAGTTTGGCCGGCCGTGCGGCCCTCTTCACCGACGACACCGTGCTGCTCGGGTCAATACCGGAACTGGACTCGATGGCGGTTGTGACCCTCATCTCGTCCATCGAAGACAGTTTCGGCGTGGCCATCAGCGACGACGAGATCGACGGCTCGGTCTTCGCCACCTTTGGAAGCCTGGTGGCCTTCGTCGAGGGCCTGGTCGGCCGCTGACGTGCAGAGGGCCGCGGTGCAGCCGCTCTTCTTGCCCGTTGGTTCCCGCGCCATCTTCGCGCTGCACCATGCACCGGCCGGACCGGCGCGCGGTGCGGTGGTCTATGTGCCGCCATTCACGGAAGAGATGAACAAGTCACGTCGCATGGCGGCGCTGCAGTCGCGTGCTCTGGCCTCGTTGGGCTGGCATGTGCTTCAGATCGACCTGCACGGTACCGGCGACAGCGAGGGCGACTTTTCCGAAGCCACCTGGACCACTTGGCTGGAAGACGTGCAGGCGGCCCGCAGTTGGCTGCGCCTGCAGTGCGGGCATGAACCCTGGCTTTGGGGTCTGCGCCTGGGCGCGCTGCTGGCCACGGCGGCGGCCGGCCAGCAGGCTTGCGCGGGCTTGCTGCTGTGGCAGCCCGTGGTCTCCGGACGCCAGCATTTGCAGCAGTTCCTTCGCCTGCTGGCGGGGGCCGATTGGCTCGCCGGGGCGGCCGAAGCCCGGGCCCAGGCCAGCCCGATGGCCGACCTGCAGCGCGGCATGGCCGTGGAAGTGGCGGGCTATACGCTGAGCCCCGAACTGGCGCTGCCCATGGCCGAAGCCCACCTGGCCCTGCCGGAAGACGGCACGCCGGTGCATTGGCTGGAAGTTTCGCCGCGTGCGGGGGCAAGCCTGTCGCCGGTGGCGCAACGCCTGCTGGCGCCTAGGGCCGGCGGTGCAGAAGGCGTGGTGGTGACCGGCCCCAGTTTCTGGCAGGCGCAGGAGATAGAACACGCGTCGGAACTGATCGACCAGAGCTGCAGGGTGATGGGCGCATGAGTCACCTGGAAACGCCATTGGTGTTCGAGTGCGAGGGCCAGACTCTGGTCGGCATCATCTGCCGGCCTGCCGTCGGAAGTGGCAATTTGGGTGTGCTCGTGCCAGTGGGCGGGCCGCAGTATCGGGCGGGCAGTCACCGCCAGTTCGTGCTGCTGGCACGGCGCCTGGCGGCGGCGGGTTACCCGGTGCTGCGTTTCGACGCTCGTGGCATGGGTGATGCCACGGGCGACTTCCCCGGTTTCGACGCGCTGGGCCCAGACCTGCAGGCGGCGGCACGTGCGCTGAAGGCCGAAGTGCCCGGGCTGCGCGGCGTGGTGCTGTGGGGGCTGTGCGACGCGGCGTCGGCGGCCATGATCAGCGCGCCGCGCATTCCGGGGCTGGCGGGCATGGTGCTGCTGAACCCTTGGGTCCGCCACGCCGACACCCATGCCGCCGTTGAGGTGAAGCAGTACTACGGCAAGCGCCTGTTCGATCCCACCTTCTGGCACAAGCTGGTGGCGGGCCGGGTGGACGTGCGTGCAGCGCTGCGCGAAGTGGCTGGCAAGCTGGCGCGCATGGCGCGTGCCTGGCTGCGGCCGGCCTTGGCGCAGCCTACCGACTTTCGCGAACGCATGGCGCAGGGGGCACAGGCCTATGCTGGGCCGCAGCTTTTCCTGCTGAGCGGGCGCGACCACGTGGCGGCCGAGTTCCAGGCCTTTTGCCAGGCGCACGCAGGCATGCGGGCCTTGTTGGCGCGCGAAGGTGTGACCCAGCGGCACATGGCCGCCGCCGACCACACCTTTTCCAGCGGCGACTTGCGCCTTGCGGTCGAAGATGCCACGCTGGTATGGCTGGCCGGTCTTCCGAGGTCGGCATGAACATCCTGATGTTGTGCGACCGGGTACCGGCGTCTTCGTCCGATGGCCTGCTGCTCAGGGTCTTGAACCTGGCGCGTGAGCTGGCACCGCGCCACCACATCGACCTGCTGTGCCTGCGCCCGCCTGAGGGCGGTGAAGTCGCCGCGGCTCCGGGGCTGTTCGAACGGGTCTGGATGGTGCCCAGCCCGCCGCCGCGCGCCCCGGGCGGGCCGCTGGCCCCGCTGCGAGGCTGGGGGCCCGAAGCGCTGTATGTGCCCAGCCCCGAACTGCGGCAGGTGCTGCAGACCGCGATTGACCCCGCCGACTACGACGTGATCTGGGACGCTGGCGCCGTGCTCTTCGCGCAATTGCCGCCGCGATGGGCGGCCGTGCCCGTAGTGGCCGACCTGGTGGACGACATGGTGCTCACCTTCCGCCGCGCCAGCCGCAGTGCCCCGCGCTGGATGGACAAGCTGCGCAACCGGAAGTACGCCCACGTGTTCGGGCGCTTCGAGCGCGAGGTGATGGCCGGAGTGGCGCGTTGCGTGGTAGTGAGTGAAGAGGACGCTGCATCTTTCGCTCGCGTTTCGCCCTACGTACCTGTCAGCGTGGTAGCCAACGGCGTAGACACGGCCTTCTACACCCCCGATGACCAAGCGCCCGTGCCTGGCCGCCTGGTGTTCGAGGGCACCATGGCCTTCCCGCCGAACGAACAGGCGGCGCAGTTTCTGGTGCATCAAGTGGCGCCCCGCATTTGGCAACGCCGGCCCGACGCCACGGTGTCGCTGGTGGGGCGTGACCCTGGGCCGGCAGTGCGTGCGCTGGCCGGCGGGCGGGTGCAGGTCACGGGCTCGGTGGAGGATGTGCGGGACCACGTGCGTCAGGCCGAGGTCTTCGTCTGCCCGCTGGTTTCGGGGGCCGGCATCAAGAACAAGCTCCTGCAGGCCTGGGCCATGGAGCGCGCCGTGGTGGCCACGTCGGTGAGCACGGGCGGGCTAGGCGCCCGCGACGGCGTGGAACTGCTGGTGCGCGACGGTGCCGACGCTTTCGCCGGCGCCGTGGTGGAACTGCTGGACGACGCCGCGCGCAGGCGGGCACTCGGGCGTGCCGGGCGCGAGGCGGCCGTGGTCAGGTTTGCGTGGGCTGCCATGGCGCGGGCCTTTGAGATCTTGCTGGCGCAGGCGGCTAGCCAACGGCCCGCCGGTGCCTTGACGCGGCCCCCGCAGCCCGCGGGTGGCCGGTGAGCCTTCTGCGTTTCTGGGCAATGGCGGGCCCGTAGTGGCGCGCGGGTCACTGCAGGCGTTGGTGGCTCTGGTGGGTGCAGGCGCTGGGAGTCCTTCTGGTCTGCCTGCTCGCAGCGTGAGCGGTTTACCTTGAACTGGGCCGCACGCCAGGTGAACTGCTCGACTATGCAGAGCGACGCCTGCAGGGCCATTCGAAGCTTGAAATGGTGGTGCTGCCGGTGATCGGCCGTGCTTCGCACGGCCATGGACGCTCCCGCAGTGGCAGCCCGCGCGCTCTTGCCGCTCGCGGCGCCGGCCCCGCCGCCCCGCCGGGGTGCAGAAGCGGTGGCATCGAACTTCGATCCTGTTCCGGTCGGGGCGCGCGTCTGGCACGTCGGCCCCCATGGGCCGCTGTGACCATCGCGGAGCGGCGAGGCAGGCGCGCGACGGGGCGACGTTGTGGAGATCGAAGCCGGTGACGACCGAGGCGAGGTGGCCTTGTGGGAACAGTCCAGGCTCACCATTCAGGGGTGGGTGGTGCGGCGCGCCTCTTCGCCGATGGCCGCAGTGCCGAGGGCAAGGCCATCTGGGTCATCCCGTGGGGCGACTTCGACATCGCCAATATCGGCTTCATGGGTGCGTGTGCGCATGACGGCAACGGTGCGGGCATCCGCTTCGAGGGCGGGCGGCTGCGCCTGCGCGACTGTCTCTTCTGGGACAACGAAACCGGCCTGCTGACTTCCGTTCACACCTCCGCGGCTGAAGCGGCGCTGGAAATCGAACGCAGCGAGTTTGCCTACAGCCATGTCAATGAGCGCTGGGCACACAACCTGTGAGTCGGCTCCATCGAGGAGCTGCGCGTGACCGGCAGTTACTTTCATCACGTGACGGCGGGTCACCTGCTGAGGAGTCGGGCGCGCGTGAACCACATCCTCTACAACCGGTTCGCCGACGAAGGCGGCGGGCGCGCCAGTTACGAGCTGAGTTTCCCTAATCGCGGGTGGGTGCGGCTCGTGGGCAACTTGGTGCAGCAGCTGCCGGATATCGAGAACTCGACCCTGGTTTCGTCAGGCGAAGAGGGTTACCACTGGCGCGACAACCAGTTGCTGATGGGTGGCAGCACCTTAGTCAACGACCACCCGGATGGAGGCAGCTTTGTCCGCGTGGCGCCCTGCGCCAGCCGAGTGCTTTCCACGAACAACTTGCTGGTGGGTCCCGGTGGCTGGCGGGTGCGTGACCCGCTGGTCAACTTCAATGAAGTACGTGCCGGCTGGGGGACCTTGGCCAGGCCGTTGCGGTACGACTACCGGCTGGCAGGCAAAGATGCCGCTCTGCGCTACCGCCAGCCCCGAGGCGTGGAAGCTGTGGAGGTGCTGGTTCCAACGGCGGAGTACCTGCATCCGCTGTCTATTCGTGCGTTGGACCACGCCTCGCAGTGGGTGGGCGCGCATCCTGGCGGGGCGAATCTCACCAAGAGCCCTCGATAATCCTGCGTCGTAACATCTGATGCGCGCTTACGCGCAGAGCCTGCCATGAAAATCACAGTCTTTGGCGCCGGCTACGTCGGCCTGGTCACCGGCGCCTGCCTGGCGGAGATGGGCAACCATGTGCTTTGCGTGGACGTCGATCCGCGCAAGATCGAGATGCTCAAGAAGGGCGAGGTGCCCATCCATGAGCCGGGGCTGGACGCGCTGATACAGCGCAACGCCG
>LNFM01002293.1_pt1 | contig 40390 bp, 46 predicted proteins | sample 596031 | NCBI WGS metagenome assembly LNFM01 (sample SAMN04254537, study PRJNA301005) | activated carbon metagenome | isolation source: dual media filters at the Ann Arbor, Michigan drinking water treatment plant | place: USA: Ann Arbor | reverse complement strand
GCGTCGCCTGCCGGTGGATGAGTTGAAAATTGATCAGCTCTTCGTGCGGGAGCTGTGCCGTGGTGGGCAGGACGACATGATCATCCGCTCGACGCTGTGGCTGGCGCACCAGCTGGGCGTCGCGGTGGTCGCCGAGGGCATCGAAACCCAAGGCGTGTTCAAGCACCTCAAGGCGCTGGGCTGTGACATGGCGCAGGGGTACTTCATTAGCAAGCCGCTGGAGGCTGCCCAGGTGGTGCACTGGCTGAATGCTCATCAGGTTGAGGTTCGCCCGCTGGGTCAGCACCGCCTGCCGCGCCAACAGCTGCAGCGTAGTGACGAGGCCTGATTAGAGGCTGCTGAGGTACTGGCCGGGCGTCGTACCTTTCCAGCGCCGAAAGGCATGGATGAAGTTCGACGCCTCGCCATAGCCCAGGCGCTCGGCGATTTCCTCCAGGCTCAGGCCGCCTGCGGTCAGTAGGTCTTCGGCCAAGGCCTGACGTACGTCATCCTGCAGGGCGCGAAAGCTGCTGTGCTGCTCGGCCAGTTTGCGCCGCAGCGTGCGGGTGCTCATATGCAGGTGCGCGGCCACCTGTTCCATGTCGGGCAAGCGGCCGGGGCGTGCCAGCAGCAGGCGCCGCACCTGGCCGGCCAGGCCGGGGTATTCCTGGCGGCGTGCCAGCAGTGCCTGACATTGCGCTTCGCAGAGTTGCACGCTGTGCGGGTTGGCGCGCGGCAGCGGGTGGTCGAGCAGGGTGCGGTCGAAGCTCATGCGGTTGTGGGTGCTGGCGAAGGTTGGCAGCACGCCGAAGCGTTCGCTGAACGGGGCGGTGTCGGCGGGCGCGGGCAGGCGCAGATGGATGCTGCGCAGCGGCAGGGCGGCGCCGATCAGTTCACGCTGGATCACCAGGACTGCCATCAGATCGCGCTGCACCAGAAAATCACACAACTCAGGCGGCACGCCCTGATCATCCAGGTACAGGTGCGCCTGGTCGTCGTCTTCCACCAGGCGAATATGGGTCAGGGCGAATGTCAGGTCGAGGTAGCGCAGGCCGAGTTCGGCCGCCTGGCGAAAACTCTGGCTGCCGAGCAGGGCGTAGCCCCATATGCCGTACGTGGTCAGTTGATAGCGCAGCCCAGCGCGTAAGCCGAGGTCGCTGACGGTGGGCAGGGCGTTGATCAGGTTGCCCACCACCTGCAGCTCCTGGGACGTGTCAATTTCGCCCTGCAAATCGGCCAGTTGCAGCGCTGTCAGGCCGCTGCCGGCCAAGCAGGTGTCGACGCTCAAACCATGGTCCAGGCCGAGCTGGGTCAGCAGTTGTACGCTGGTGATGCTGCGTCGCAGCGGTCTGCGTAAAGCCTGAGGCATGGAATGTCCGAAAATCACAATAGGTTGGCCGACTATGCCATACCTTGGCCGGTGGTGCGCGGCGTAGGATGCGGGCAGCCGCCACTGAGGGCGGCATGGGAGCTTAGAACAATGACAACAGAGTCCCTCGACCCCGCCGTGCTGGATGTCATCATCATCGGCAGTGGCTTTGCCGGGATCGGCCTGGCGATCAAGCTGCGCGAAGCGGGTCTCGACAACCTGCTGATACTGGAAAAAGCCGCTGAAGTGGGCGGTACCTGGCGCGACAACAGTTACCCCGGCGCCGCCTGTGACGTGCCTTCGCACCTCTATTCATTTTCCTTCGCGCCCAAGGCGGACTGGTCACGCACCTTTGCCGGCCAGGCGGAGATTCACGCCTACCTCCTTGATTGTGTCGCGCGCTACGGCTTGCGGCCGCTGATTCGCTGTAACCGCGAGGTGCAGTCGGCGTTGTTCGATGAGCCCAGCGGCCAGTGGCAGGTGCGTCTGGCGGACGGGCAAACGCTGCGGTGCAAAGCGCTGGTCAGTGCCGTCGGCCAGCTCAACCGGCCGGCGATACCGGCGCTGCCTGGCATCGCGCAATTTGCCGGTGAGACCTTCCATTCAGCGCGCTGGCGCCATGATCTGGACCTGCGTGGCCGCCGCGTGGCGGTGATCGGCACCGGTGCATCGGCCATTCAGTTCGTGCCCCAGGTGCAGCCGCAGGTTGCGCACCTGACGCTTTTCCAGCGTTCGGCGGCCTATGTGCTGGCCAAGCCGGACCGTGCCTACCGACCCTGGGAGCTGGCCCTGCTGCGCCGCGTGCCGGGGCTGTTGCGCCTGAGCCGTGGGCTCAAGTACCTGCACCATGAGGTGCGTGCGCTGGCGTTTATCAGTGCCCCACAGTTGATGAAGCTGTTTGCCTGGCGCTTTCGTCAGCACCTGCGCCAGGCAGTCGCCGATCCGCAGCTGCGCGCGCGTCTGCAGCCGGATTACCCCATGGGGTGCAAGCGTATCCTGATCAGTAACGATTACTACCCGGCCTTGGCCCAAGCCAATGTCGAGGTGGTCGACAGCGCCATCGAGGCGGTCACCGAGCAGGGCGTGCGCACCGCTGACGGCCGCGAGCACCGCTGCGATGTGCTGATCTATGGCACCGGCTTTGCGGCCAGCGACTTTCTTGCCCCCATGCGCATCACCGGGCTGGCTGGGCAGGACCTCAACCAGGCTTGGCAGGCCGGCGCAGAGGCCTACAAGGGCATCAGCGTCAGCGGCTTTCCTAATCTGTTTTTGTTGTATGGGCCGAACACCAACCTGGGGCATAACTCGATCATCTACATGCTTGAGAGCCAGTTTCGCTATGTACTGGGCTGTATCCAGGCGCTCAAGCGCGAAAAACTGCGCTATATGGACGTCAAAGCCAGCGTGCAGCAGCCCTACAATCGGCACCTGCAACAGGATCTGCAGCGCACCATCTGGAGCCAGGGTTGCACCAGTTGGTACATCAGCGCCACGGGCACACAGAGCAATAACTGGCCGGGCTACACCTTCACTTACCGCGGGCTGACCCGTGCGCCGGAGATGGACGACTATGACTGCATCCGCTGATTTCATTGCACCGCCTGCTGATCAGCCGCTGCTGCGCAGCGTTTTGCGCAGCGCGTTACGGGTGCTGTTTCGCGGCTTGGTACGGCCACCGCTGCCGGTACCTGTTCAGCGCGCGGTAATCCGCGCGCTCACCGCGGTGACGTTGCCTGTCGCCGGGGTAACCCGTGAGGCCGGGCATCTGGGGGCGCGCCCCTGCGAATGGCACCGGCCCACGCAGCCCAGCGGCAGCGTTGTGCTTTACCTGCACGGCGGCGCTTACGTCGCCGGGTCGCCGGCCACCCATCGGGCGATTTGTGCCCACTTGGCCGCGCGCACCCAGGCCAACGTCTGTGCGTTGGATTACCGCCTGAGCCCCGAAAGCCAATACCCGGCCGCCCGCGAAGATGCCCTGGCGGCTTACCAGGCGCTGCTCGATTCGGGCTACCCGGCACAGCGGATCGCGTTTGTGGGTGATTCGGCCGGCGGCAACCTGAGCCTGATCACCAGCCTGCGCTTGCGCCACCTCGGCCTGCCGCAACCGGGCGCGTTGGTGTGTTTCTCGCCGGTTACCGACTTCACCGGCACCCAGTTGCACAGCCCGCCCACAGGTGATCCGCTGATTCATCCGAACTGGGTGACCCAGGCCATTGGCCTGTATTGCCCAGCCGACGTGGCGCGGGACGACCCGGGTTTGTCACCGCAGTTCGACGACCTGACCGGCCTGGCGCCGCTGCTGCTACAGGTGGGTGAAGATGAAATCCTGCTCAACGACAGCCTACGTTTTGCTGCTGCGGCGCAAGCTGCCGGGGTAGATGTGCAGCTAGAGCGATACCCCGGGCTGTGGCACGTGTTCCAGGCCCATGCCGGGCTGCTGCATACCGCTGATTTCGCCCTGGCGCGGGTCGCACTGTTTCTTAAAGCAAGGGGGGTGTGATGCGCAGCATTTTGATAAGCGGCGCAGCCTCCGGTATCGGCGCCGCGACTGCGCGCCTGTTCCACGCCCGTGGCTGGGCCGTCGGCCTGCTGGACCTCGACGGCCCCGCGCTCGCCCAGTTGGCCGCAGAGCTGGCGGGCGCCTGGCATGCGCAGGTCGATGTGTGTGATGAGGCCGCGGTCAAGCAGGCCCTGGCCGAGTTTTGCGGCAGCAACAAGGGCCAGCTGCACGTGCTGTTCAACGGTGCCGGTATTCTGCGCTGCGGGCCGTTCGAGCAGATCAGCCTGGCCGATCAGCTGCGCACCCTGCAGATCAATCTGGCGGGCCTGCTGACGTTAACTCACAGCGCTTTTCCTTATCTCAAGGCCACGCCCCAGGCCCAGGTCATCAACATGGGCTCTGCGTCAGGCTTGTACGGTGTGCCGCAGATGGCCACCTATTCGGCGAGCAAATGCGCGGTGCGCGGGTTTACCGAAGCCCTGGAGTTAGAGTGGGCCGCCCATAGCATTCGCGTCGGCGACCTGATGCCGCCCTTCGTCAACACGCCCATGGTCACCGATCAGGACAGCCGGCCACCCGTTATGCGCCGCCTGGGCGTGCGCCTGAATGCCGATGACATCGCCCTGGCAGCGTGGCAGCAGGTCCAGGCACCCAAGGTGCACCGGCCGGTGAGCCTGCAGTTCGGCGTGCTGTATTGGTTGGATCAATTTTCCCCCAGCGCGCTCAGCCGCCTGGTCATGCGTTGGTTGAGCCGGCCCTAAGTGCTTTGTGACAAGGTTTCACGTAAGGGCAGCAAAGTTGTGCAGATCGCGCTACGCTGCAAGTGACGGTGCCGATATCGGTGTCTGCGGTATCGCCGTCGACCAGCCCTGGCTTCAGGTCTGGCTTATGACACATCAGGTGCGACCTGCCTGATTCTCGGGCGGCATCTTTTAAGGTGTCGCGACACCATCCCTCCCCGGGGTGGTTGCAATGGGAAAGCGGTTCATCCATCCATCGCCTGAGGAGTACCTTCATGAGCACAGCCTTGCACGATGATGTCAGCAGTGGTGTTTTGCGGCGGATGAAAGAGGGCGGTTTCGACTTTGCCAGCGTTCATCCAATCGAGTTCTACGCCATCTTTCCCGATGAGGCGCGCGCGCGTCAGGCAACCCGTAACTTTCGTGGTGAATCCTTGCATGCCTTGGTAACCGAGCGTGATGACGGCGCCTGGCACCTGCAGGTCAGCAAGGTGATGTACGCCACGTACGCGGGTATTGGCGACTTCGAGCACGATATGAAGTCGGTGGTATTGCCATTGGGCGGAACGTTCGATGGCTGGGGCGTCACCCAAGAGGTGAGGGCGGCACGACCCTGAAATAAGCTACGGCATGCAAAATGTCTCTTGCCGTTGCTGTTGATCATCGACCCGCTACGGCGGGTCGATGCATAGTGGAGACAGGCTGAGCAATATCGCTGCGCCAGGCGCAAAGCCCTTGAAGTGAACGGGGAGGTCGCGTTGAGCGAAGTATTGATTTTCACCCATATCGCTTACTGCCCGCCGGGCCATTTGGGCCAGGTGTTACAGCAGCGGGGTATTCGTTACCGCGAAGTACGGGTTGACCAGGGTGAGCTTGCCACCGTGGACCTTCGTCGTGCCCGCGCGGTGGCGATCATGGGCGGGCCGATGAGCGTCAATGATGACCTGCCCTGGCTAGCCGACGAGGACGCCGCGCTGCGTGAACTACTGGCCCGCGAGGTGCCGTTGATCGGTCACTGTTTGGGCGGCCAACTGCTGGCCAAGGCCCTGGGCGCGTCCGTACAACGCATGCCCTACACCGAAAGTGGCTGGCAGCCGCTGACCCGTGTGCCAGGCGCGCAGGCCAGCCCATGGTTGGCACATCTGCCGGACACCTTCGACATGTTCCAGTGGCACGGCGATACATTCGCGTTACCTGACGGTGCGCAGCCGTTGCTGAGCAGCCAGTGGTGTGACCATCAGGCCTTTGCCTGGGGCGAGCGGGTGCTGGCGCTGCAGGGCCACCCCGAAATGACTGAAGCCCTGGTTCGTGAATGGCTGGCCGACTGGCATCACCTGCTTGATGAACAGCAACCCAGCCAACAAAGCCGTGCGCAGATGCTTACCGGCCTTGAGCAGCGGGTAGCGGCCCTGAACCAGGTTGCTGAGGGTTTTTACCAGCACTGGCTGATACAAGCTGGGCTGGCTTGATAGCGCGGATGCGCTTTGCTGGAGCGCGCGAGCGTAAAGCGGGCATCGCTTTGCGCCAAAACAGTGCGTTGTTTGTTGAATGGAATCCTAGGTTATTGATTTGCAAGGCTTTAGCCCTCTGGCTCGGCCCTTGCAGATACCCCTATATGTTCGGGTGACAAGGAGTTAGGCATGCCCCGCGCTTTTTATGACGAGATGCACCTGGCGAGCGGCGAGTGCCGCCCGCATTACCGCGAGTTTGCTCGCTGGCTGGCCGACACGCCGACTGAACTGCTGGCCCAGCGCCGGCGCGAAGCCGACCTGCTGTTCCACCGCGCGGGCATTACCTTCACGCTCTACGGTGACGATCAGGGCACCGAACGTCTGATCCCCTTCGATATCATTCCGCGCAGCATTCCGGCCAGTGAGTGGCGTATTGTCGAGCGCGGCTGTATCCAGCGCGTGCAAGCGCTGAACATGTTCCTCGCCGACCTCTACCACGACCAGCGCATCATCAAGGCAGGCATCGTGCCGGCTGAGCAGGTGCTGGCCAACGAGGGCTACCAGATGGCGATGCAGGGCCTGGACCTGCACCGCAACATCTACGCGCACATTGCCGGGGTCGACCTGGTGCGCGACGGTGATGGCAGCTACTACGTACTGGAAGACAATCTGCGTACCCCGAGCGGCGTCAGCTACATGCTCGAAGACCGCAAGATGATGATGCGCCTGTTCCCCGAGCTGTTCGCCGCCCAGCGCATCGCCCCGGTGAACCACTACCCGAACCTGCTGCTCGATACCCTGAAAAGCTCCAGCCCGCTGGATAACCCGACGGTGGTGGTGCTCACCCCTGGGCGCTTTAACAGCGCTTACTTCGAGCATGCCTTCCTCGCCCGCGAAATGGGTGTGGAGCTGGTCGAAGGTGCCGACCTGTTCGTGCGTGATGACAAGCTGTACATGCGCACCACGGCCGGCGCCAAGCAGGTCGATGTGGTGTATCGCCGTCTGGACGATGCCTTCCTTGACCCGTTGGCCTTCAACCCCGACTCCATGCTCGGCGTACCCGGCCTGCTGGCCTGCTATCGCAGCGGCAATGTGGTGCTGGCCAACGCTATTGGCACCGGGGTGGCGGATGACAAGTCGATCTACCCCTACGTCGACGAGATGATCCGCTTCTACCTCACCGAAGAGCCGATTCTCAAGAATGTACCCACCTGGCAGTGCCGCAAACCGGCGGACCTGTCCCATGTGCTGGCCAACCTGCCCGACCTGGTGGTCAAGGAAACCCAGGGCTCCGGCGGCTACGGCATGCTGGTCGGCCCGGCGGCCACCAAGGCGGAGATCGAGAATTTCCGCGCTCGCCTGATTGCCCGGCCGGAGGCCTATATCGCCCAGCCAACGTTGTGCCTGTCGACCTGCCCGACGTTCGTCGAGAACGGCATTGCGCCGCGCCACATCGACCTTCGCCCCTTTGTCCTCTCCGGCAAGGAAACCCGCATCGTGCCCGGCGGTCTTACCCGCGTGGCTTTGCGTGAAGGCTCGCTGGTGGTCAACTCGTCGCAAGGCGGCGGTACCAAGGACACCTGGGTGGTGGAGGACTGATCATGCTTTCGAGAACTGCCTCTGACCTGTATTGGATGTCGCGCTACCTGGAACGCGCCGAAAACCTCGCGCGCATGCTCGACGTCAGCTATTCGCTGTCACTCATGCCGCAGGACGGCCGCGGTGATGGCTTGGACGAACTGGCCATGCCGCTGGTGATCACCGGCACCCTGGACGATTACCTGGAGCGCCACGGCCCCATGCATGCCGAGCGCATGCTGCATTTCTTTGCCCTGGATGCGAGCAACCCGGCAAGCATCTACAACTGCCTGGGCGCGGCACGCAGCAATGCCCATGCTGTGCGCGGGCGGATCACCGCAGAAATGTGGGAGAACATCAACGCCACCTGGCTAGAGATCCGCGTGATCGCCGAGCACGGTTTGGGCCGGTATGGCATCAGCCATTTCTGTGAGTGGGTCAAGGAGCGTTCGCACCTGTTCCGCGGTGCGACCTTCGGCACCATCATGCGCGGCGAGCCCTACCGCTTCATTCGCTTGGGCACCTTTATCGAGCGCTCGGATAACACCTTGCGCCTGCTCGACGCCCGTTACGAAATGCTCGGTGAAGACATCGACGAACTCGACGGCCGTCCGGCGCGCAGTTATTACCAGTGGAGCGCCTTGCTTCGCGCGCTGTCCTCGTTTGAGGCGTTTGCCGAGATTTACCGCGGCTCGCCCGGCACCCGCAAAGTCTCGGAACTGCTGCTGCTGCGCCCGGAAGTACCGCGTTCGCTGCGTGCCTGCGTCGATGAGCTCAACCTGATGCTCTCCGGCTTGCCGGGTGATAACGGCCGCCCGGCCCAGCGCCTGGCCGCCGAACTGGAAGCACGGCTGCGTTACACCGGTATTGAAGAGGTCCTCGACGAAGGGCTGCACGCCTGGTTGACCGAGTTCATCCTGCGTATTCGCGACCTGGGCCAAGCCATTCACACGTCCTACCTGGAGGTCGCATGAGACTGTCCATAAGCCATGACACCACCTATCACTATGACGATCAGGTACGCGGCAGCATTCAATACCTGCGCATGACCCCGCACGACAGTGAGCGCCAGAAGGTGATCGACTGGCAGCTCAAACTACCGCGCCCGACGCGGGCGCAGCTCGACCCCTACGGCAATATCCTGCATGTGCTGACCCTGGACGAGCCACACGAGTCCATCGTCATCAGCGCCAGCGGCCAGGTGGTGATCGATGAGCAGCGCGAGGCCGAGCACGAAGCGCAATCGCCGCTGCCGTTCTTGCGCTTCACCCGGCTGACCGAAGCGGACGAGGCCCTGCGAGCGTTCGCCCGCCAGCAGTGCGCCGCCCGCCAGGATCGTCATGGCTTGATCGACCTGATGCACGCACTCAACGCCCACATCAGCTACCAGCCCGGCATCACCGCTGTGGATACCAGCGCCGCCCAGGCGTTTGCCGGTGGCCAGGGTGTTTGCCAGGACCATGCCCATGCGTTTCTCGCCTGCGCACGCAGCCTGGGTATTCCGGCGCGCTACGTATCCGGCTACCTGTTCACCGACAGCCACGATCACCTGGCCAGCCACGCCTGGGCAGAAGCCTGGGTCGATGGCGCCTGGTACAGCTTTGACGTGACCAACTGCCTGGCCCGTCCGGAACGTCACCTGAAGCTCGCGGTAGGCCTCGACTACCTCGACGCCTGCCCGGTACGCGGCATGCGCCGTGGCGGTGGCGGTGAGCAGATGTGCGCGCATGTGCTGGTCTCGCCCGTGCTGCGCGTACAGCAGCAGTAACAGCGGGGCGCCTCAGGCGCCTGCATGACCAGGCGAGGTGTGCTCGGGCGGGCACACCTCGGCGACTTGGACATGCGGCAGCGGCGTGCTGCCGAATTCCAGGCGACGGGTGGGAAAAGCAAATTCCACACCGCACTCGCGCAGGCCTTCGAGCAGGCCCAGGTTGATCTCCTGCTGAATGTCCATGTACACGTTGAAATCCGAAGTCAGCACGAAATAGACCACTTCGAACTTCAGTTCGTACTCGCCAAACGCGAGAAAGTGGGCGCGGTCGAAGCGTGTGCGTTCGATGCCGCGAATCACCGTGCCGACCAGTTCCGCGACTTCGCGCACTTTGGCTGCGGGTGTGTCGTAGGTAATGCCGAAGCTGAACACGATGCGCCGTTGTTCCATGCGCTTGTAGTTGTGCAGTGTCTGGCGCAGCAGCTCGGCGTTGGCGCACACAATCTGCTCACCGCCCAGGCTGCGGATGCGCGTGGTTTTCAAACCAATGTGCTCGATGCTCCCGGCCACCTCGCCAAACACCACGAAATCGCCAATCTCGAAGGGCTTGTCGACGCCAATCGACAGGGACGCGAACAGGTCGCTGAGCAGTGTCTGCACCGCCAGGGCCACGGCAATACCGCCGACCCCGAGGCTGGCAACCAGTGCGGTGATATTGACGCCCAGGTTAGCGAGAATCGACAGCAGCATCACCGACCACACCAACAGGCGCAGCATGATGGCAATCAGGGTGGTGGTCACCGGGTTGCGCCGGCTGCCATCGGGGTGGGTCATCAAGCCGAGTGCCCAAAGCCGCACGCCGCTGTCCAGCCATAAGGCCATCTGCAAGGCCAGGGCAACGAACCAGCCGTGGCTCAGCGCATCGTCCCAGCGTTCTGGTAGCTCCACCAGGCGCAGGGCCAGCATCAGGGAAAAGGCAAACAGCAGCAGGTGGCTGGTCTGTTTGAAGATGTTGGCCGTCAGGCTGGAGAACAGGCGCTGGCGGTTTTTCGCCCAGCTGGCCAGGTGCACGCTGAGGCGATTTACCAGGGTGCGCAGGACGGTGTAAATGAGCAGGGTCGCGCCAACCACCACTGCAAAACTGAGCCATAGGCCGCGATCAAACCAGATGTGCCACTGTTCCATTGCGTCTAAATCCTCCGTCCAGAGGCGCATGTGCGCCGCGTCGAACATTGCCGGTCAGTGCCTGGGCAACTGGCCGCTGTCAGGGGTTCGGTAGGCGATGGACGGGAGAGTTCCGCTTTAGGGGTAACAGCGTGTGTGAGGGGCTCAGGACGTCGGCGTTACCTTACGCGTTGCCATATGCCTGAGGTACGCGAGCAACGCATCCAGTTGCTCAGCGCTCAGCTGCGCCTCGGTAAAGCCCGGCATGCGCCCTTGTGGCCAGCGGCGCATGGCCTGCGGGTCACGGATATAGCGGGCGAGAAAGTCGCCGCTCAGGTACTCGGTAGGGCTGTAGGGAATGTTCAGGTCCGGGCCGACTTGCGCGTCACCAGCACCATTGAGGCGATGGCAGGCCATGCAGTGCTTCTGGTACTGGGCAAAGCCCGCCGCAATCTGTGGGGTGGCATCGGCGGCCGGCAGTAACGCAGGAAAACGCTGCGCAACGGGCGCCAGTTTTCGGATGCTGGCCAGCTGAAACGGCCACTGCTCCGGGCCGATCTGGCTGGCCGCGGGGTTTTGCCAGACCAGGTAGAACGGCCCGGCGCTGGGTTTACCGTTGCCCAACGGTGGCCAGGGCTGGGCTGGGTCTTCAATGGCCAGCCAGGCCTGACTGCCGGTTTGGCTTAGCGCGAGGGCTGCGGAGAGTTCGGCAGCAAAGCCGTCATTGGCCACCAGTTGCAGATGATCACCCGGCTGCACGCCTTGCAGCAAAGCTGCCAGCGGCAGGGCCCGGTAGCGCATCGGCCGTTTGTAACTGACGTCCGCCGGGATCTCGATGGTGTGCGCCTGCGGATGGTTGAGCAGCTCTGCGCTGCTGAAACGGTCGCTGCGGGCGCCGAGCTCCAGCGTCAGTTCGGCCCCGTTAAGGTCGGCGAACGGCAACAGAAGCAACAGGGCCATGCACAGGCGGCGTGGGCTCAATCCTGCGACTCCAGGGCGCGCTTGAGGTCGTCATAGCCACCGGCGTTGATCAGGTTGTTGTAACCCAGGGCGCGCAGATTTTCTTCGGCGATACCAGAGCGGCGACCACTTTTGCAGTAGAGGATGATCGGTGCGTTTTTGTCAGGGGCCAGCTCGCCAATGCGGCTGGCGATCTGTTCCGGTTCGATTTGCTCGGCGCCGGGCAGGGCGCCAGCGGCAAACTCCTCGGCGGTGCGCACGTCGATCAGTACGCTGTCCGGCGACTGCAGGGCCGCCAGGGCGGCGCCGAGTTCTGCTTCACCTGCAAGCAGGGGGAGGCTGACGAGTAGGCTGAGGGTGGCGAGTAGGCGGCGCATGGCGTGCTCCTAGGGTAGGTGGAATCACCCTAGCACACCGATGAGCCCATGCTGCGCGCGTTTGGCGCGTGGCAAACCCTTAGCTGACCAGGCGGGTGAGGTTGGGGAGGATCAGGATCACGGCAGTGGCGAACAGGATCATGCCTGCCTGGCGTATTTTCACGGGATCGAACATGGCGGTTGGCCTTGTTGTTTTTTACGGCGGTGGGCTGCACCGCTTAGTTTGCGGACGCAGCGTTGCGCCTCATGGCGATCATTCAAACCATCCCGGCAAAACCCGGCGATGGCGCCTGCGACGCCGACCGTATAGCGAATTGTCGGTGGCGTGCTGTAACTGTAGGGGCGCCAGCTACCGGCTATAGACGCCTTGTTTACTAAGGCGCGGCTGCTAGAAGCCGTGAGTTATGAGCGCCGCCGCGTTATCAGCAGCGCGCCCTGCGCTAGAGCGCCGCGCTTGGCTTTTGCCAGTCAGTGACCGTTCGTCTGAGCTCAGCGGTCAACAGGCCTGAGCGGATTGGTCATTGAGTGCAACAGTGACCGCGCTATGGTGACCATCACCCTTTCATCCACGTGCTGGGTGATCAGCACAGCGGCTGTACCTGCGAGGTTTTTCATGACTGAAGCATTTATCTATGACGCCGTGCGCACGCCACGCGGCAAGGGCAAGAAGGGCGGCGCGCTGTACAGCGTAAAGCCCGTTGACCTGGTGGCGGGCTTGCTGCGCAGCGTGCAGGCGCGCACAGGGCTGGACACCAGTCACGTTGACGACGTGGTACTGGGCTGCGTGACCCCTGTGGGTGACCAGGGCGCCGACATTGCCAAAACAGCGGCCATGGTGGCCGGCTGGGATGTCAGCGTGTCGGGTGTGCAGCTCAATCGCTTTTGCGCCTCGGGGTTGGAGGCAGTCAACCTGGGCGCGATGAAAGTGCGCTCCGGCTTCGAGGACCTGGTGGTGGTCGGCGGTGTCGAGTCCATGTCGCGCATCCCGATGGGCTCGGACGGTGGTGCCTGGGTCATGGACCCGGCGACCAATATTCAGACCCACTTCGTGCCCCAAGGCATTGGTGCTGATCTGATCGCCACGCTCGAAGGCTTCAGCCGCGCCGATGTCGATGCCTTCGCCTTACGCTCGCAGCAAAAAGCGGCCCGTGCCAGTGCGGATGGTTCGTTCAACAAATCCCTGGTGCCGGTTGTCGATCAGAACGGCATCGTGTTGCTCGACCATGACGAATTCATTCGTGGCGATTCCACCCTCGAAGGGCTGGGTGCGCTCAAGCCAAGCTTCGAGATGATGGGCCAGATGGGCTTCGACGCCACAGCCCTGCGTGTCTACAGCCACGTTGAGCGGATCGAGCATATTCATACACCGGGCAACAGCTCCGGCATCGTCGATGGCGCCGCGTTGATGCTGATCGGCTCCGAAGCCAAGGGGCGCGAACTCGGGCTTACGCCGCGCGCTCGGATCGTCGCTACCGCTGTGACGGGCAGCGATCCGACCATCATGCTCACCGGCCCCGCGCCTGCCACGCGCAAGGCGCTCGCCAAAGCTGGGCTGAACATCGCTGACATTGACCTGTTTGAGGTTAACGAAGCCTTCGCCTCGGTGGTGATGAAATTCATGAAGGACATGGGCGTCAGCGAGGACAAGGTCAATGTCAACGGCGGCTCCATCGCCATGGGGCATCCGCTGGGTGCGACCGGTTGCGCCATCCTCGGTACGCTGCTCGACGAACTGGAGAAGCGCCAGTTGCGTTACGGCCTGGCCACGCTCTGTGTGGGCGGTGGCATGGGTATCGCCACCATCATCGAACGTATTTAAGGCGCGATCACGGGCTACTGCGCTCGGTCATGCCGCGTTGGACGTCTTGCGCAAATGCGCATTTGCACTCGCAAGCGCCGCTTGTGAATGACCTCCGTCGGCCAGGCTTGACCATCGCGTCGTGGCGCCCCTGAAGCGCTCCCCCGGCATTTGGGAAATGAATAAACATGACTGACGCCATCCGTTACGAAAAAGGCCAGGACGCAATCGTCGTGCTGACCATGGACATGCCCGGCCAGAGTGCCAACACCATGAACGCGGTCTACCGCGAAGCCATGGGGCAGATTGTCGAGCGCCTGGAAGCCGACAAAGACGCCATTGCCGGGGTGATTATCACCTCGGCCAAGAAGACGTTTTTCGCTGGCGGCGACCTGGGTGAGCTGATCAAGGTCACCCAGGCTGACGCCCAGCGTTTCTACGAAATGATCCTGGCGCTCAAAGGCCAACTGCGTCGCCTGGAAACCCTGGGCAAGCCCGTGGTCGCGGCGATCAACGGTGCGGCCTTGGGCGGCGGCTGGGAGATTGCCCTGGCTTGCCACCACCGTATTGCCCTGAACGAGAGCCACGTGCAGCTCGGCCTGCCGGAAGTGACCCTTGGCCTGCTGCCCGGCGGTGGCGGGGTGGTGCGCATGGTGCGCCTGCTCGGTTTGGAAAAAGCCCTGCCGTACCTTGCCGAAGGTAAGAAAGTACGCCCCGATGCCGCGCTCAAGGCCGGCTTGATTCACCAGTTGGCTGACGGCTGCGACGACATGCTGGCCAAGGCGCGCGCCTGGATCGCCGCCAACCCGGCGCCTAAACAGCCTTGGGATGTGGCTGGCTATAAGATCCCCGGTGGCACGCCCAGCTCACCGAACGTGGCGCAGATGTTGGCCATCGCCCCCAGCGTGTTGCGTGACAAGACCAAGGGCTGTTTCCCGGCACCGGAGAAAATCCTCTGTGCCGCCGTCGAGGGGGCTCAGGTCGACTTCGACACCGCGCAAATTATTGAAGCGCGCTACTTCACCGAGCTGACCACCGGCCAGGTGGCGAAGAACATGATCGGCACCTTCTGGTTCCAGCTCAATGAAATCAACGCCGGCGGCTCCCGTCCGCAAGGCGTTGAGCCCTACGTGACCCGCAAGGTCGGTGTGCTCGGGGCCGGCATGATGGGCGCGGGCATTGCCTACGTATCGGCGGTCGCGGGCATCGAGGTGGTGCTCAAGGATGTTTCTATCGAGGCCGCGGACAAGGGCAAGGACTACTCGGCCAAGTTGTTGGAGAAAAAGGTCAGCCGTGGCCAGATGAGCGCCGACAAGCGCGATGGCATCCTGGCGCGGATCAAGCCAACGGTCAGCGATGCTGATTTCGAAGGCTGCGACCTGATCATCGAAGCGGTGTTCGAGGACCGTGAGCTCAAGGCCACTGTCACGGCTGCTGCCGAACGTGCCGCGCTGGCCGATGCGGTGATCGCCTCCAACACCTCGACGCTGCCGATCACCGGCCTGGCGACCGCGGTGCAGCAGCAGGACAAGTTTATCGGCCTGCATTTCTTTAGCCCGGTGGACAAGATGCCCCTGGTGGAAATCATCAAGGGTGAGCACACCAGCGATGCGACCCTGGCCCGCGGCTTTGACTACGTCATGCAGATCAAGAAAACCCCGATCGTGGTCAACGACAGCCGTGGCTTTTTCACCTCGCGGGTCTTCGGCACCTTCACCAATGAAGGCATCGCCATGCTTGGCGAAGGCGTCAGCGCGGCCCTGATCGAGAACGAAGCGCGCAAGGCCGGTATGCCGGTTGGGCCGTTGGCAATCAGCGACGAAGTGTCGATGAGCCTGATGAACCATATTCGTCAGCAGACCCGCAAAGACCTGGCAGCAGAAGGCAAGGCATTGCCCGAGCACCCTGCGTTTGCGGTGATCGACATGATGTTGGGCGAGTACAAGCGCCTAGGCAAAGCGGCAGGTGCAGGCTTCTACGAATATCCGGCGGCCGGCGCTCCAGCAGGTGGCAAGAAACACCTGTGGCCGGAATTGAAAGCGCGTTTTGAGCGTGCCGATGGGCAGATTGCCGCGCAGGATGTGCGCGATCGCATTCTGTTCATCCAGGCCATCGAGACCGTGCGCTGCCTGGAGGAGGGTGTGCTGACGTCAGTGGCTGACGCCAATATCGGGTCGATCTTCGGCATCGGCTTTGCCGCCTGGACCGGTGGGGCGTTGCAGTTCATCAACCAGTACGGGTTGCAGGACTTCGTCGCGCGGGCTCAGTACCTGGCGGAGCAGTACGGCGAGCGTTTCCTGCCGCCTGCGTTGCTGCTCGATCACGCGGCGCGTAACCAGCCGTTTTAACCGCGCAACGAAAACGGCCCCGAACAGAGGGTGCATACGCACCGGCCGTTCGGGGCCGTCATTAAGGCGTTTAGGCCTTAGTCGAGTTGATCACGGGTCACTTGCCCGGATTTGCCGTCGATGCGGAACTCGTACAGCTTGCCGTCCTGCTTGACGCCTTCGCCGTCCCAGTAGCCGTCGTCATCGGCTTCAATCTTGTGCACCTGGGTGTAACCGGCAGCCTTGGCAGCGCTCAGCGCCTGCTCGATGCTAACGGTCCAGTCAGCGCCCGGGCGGTCAGCCATGGCTGCACCGGCAGCGAGGGCAGTAGTGGCGAGCAGGGCAGTCAATGTTTTCTTCAGCATCGGTAAACTCCTTTAACCGTTGAGGTTATCGGGCTCGTGAAATCGAGCACTCGGGGTATATGAGAAGCCGACCAACGGTAAGGTTCCTCAAACGATGTCTCAGGCGCTGTAACTGAATGCGTCGGACAGCGCCCTGATTAGCCAGCCGGTTGAGTGGACCAGCGGGCCGTCGCGGACGGTGGCTGGCGTGATCTGATGGCAGGCGCCCGACAGGTTTTGCCGTGTCATCGGCAAAGCGGTTTATGCCGGCGCCATGCTGAGGGCCAGTAGAGGTGCGGCGATCAGCAGGTACACGGCAATCCCGGCAAAGGCGCCATTGCGCAGGTGGCGAGCAGACAGGTGCTGCATGGTGGGCACTCCGTTGGAAGAGACTGCAGTGTTAACGCGGCGTGGTCGATTTAAAAGCGTGAATAGCGGGTCTTAATCATCTGTTTAATAGATGCTTAACGCCTGTTCTGACAGTGCGTGACACACCACCTCGCTGATGGCCTGACGCTCGCTGATCGGTGTCGGCATGGCCAGGCGTGTCAGGCCGCCATCGGGCCGCTGGACCGTCAGCTCGCTTTCAAAGTGCAGGCCATGGGGCCCCAGGCTCGCGTAGGTCACGCCATACACGTTCTGATCACTCATGGCGGCCATGGCGCTCATGGTCGTTCACCTGGCGACGGCGCGGTTGCCTGGGCGGGCGGGGTGTGGGTATAGGCGTGGGCCGCCAGCAAGCTGGCCAGGGCAGCAAAAACACTCATGGGGACATCCTCGACAGGGAAGGGCGATAAGGGTCTGTAGCCCGATGTGGCGATCATGCGCCGTGCCCCTTGGGCGCTGAAGTGAATGCCCGTCATGGTAATTATCGAAGTTGCTGATGGGCGCTGCTGGCCCCTTGCCTTGCTCGCCAGCGACAGGCAGGCTTGCAGCTGTCCCGTCATCGCCGTGTTCAGGTAACGTCTTCATGCCGCTGCAAATTTGTATTCTGGAAACCGATAACCTCCGCCCCGAACTGATCGACCAGTACCAGAGCTACGGTCGTATGTTCGAGCGCCTGTTCGCTCAGCAGCCGCTGGCCGCCGAGTTCACCCTGTACAACGTGGTCGAGGGTGATTACCCGCCGGCGGACGCGCAGTACGACGCCTACCTGGTCACCGGTAGCAAGGCCGATTCGTTTGGCACTGATCCCTGGATTCAAACCCTCAAGACTTACCTGCTGGCGCGTTATCAGGCCGGCGACAAGCTGCTGGGTATCTGTTTTGGTCATCAGCTGCTGGCGCTGCTGCTGGGCGGCAATGCCGAGCGTGCCTCACAGGGTTGGGGCGTGGGCATTCACCGTTATGAGCTGGCGCACAAGCCGAAGTGGATGACCCCGGCGGTGGACGAGCTGACGCTGCTGATCAGCCATCAGGACCAGGTCACCCGCCTGCCGGAAAACGCCACGTTGCTGGCGTCCAGCCCGTTCTGCCCGATTGCCGCCTATTGCATTGAAGACCAGGTGCTGTGCTTCCAGGGGCACCCGGAGTTCATTCACGACTACTCACGCGTGCTGCTCGACATTCGTCAGCAGCATATTGGCGAGCCGGTCTACCAGCGCGCGGTGGAAAGCCTGCAGCACGACCACCAGGGCATCACGGTGGCGGAATGGATGATGCGTTTCGTCGCCCTGGGCCGGCGTGGCGCCGAGGCCTGAGGGTTACAGCCAGCCGTAATGACGAAAGCTGGCATACAGGCCAACGCAACCGGCGCCAATCACCCCCAGTACGCCGAAGTAACCGTACTGCCACGTCAACTCAGGCATGTTCTGGAAGTTCATCCCGTAAATCCCTGCCACGGCGGTGGGGAACGCCAGAATCGCCGCCCAGGCGGCGAACTTGCGCTGGGTGTTGCTTTGCCGCGAGGCTTCGAGCAGCAGGCCGATCTCGATCGCGTGGTCGGCCATTTCGCGCAGCGCCGTGAGGTCTTCGAGCAGGCGGTTGACGTGGATCGCCACGTCGCGAAAGTACGGACGCATGTTGCGGTCGATAAACGGAAAATCCAGGTGCTGCAGTTCCTGGCAGATCTCCGCCAAGGGGCCGATGTAACGGCGCAGGCGCAAGAGGTCGCGGCGTAACCCCTGAATGCGTTCGACATCACCCTGGGTGAGGGGCCGACGCAGCACATGCTGCTCCACCTCTTCCAGCTCGCTGTAGTAGGCGTCCATCAGCGGCCGGTAGTTCTCGATGACAAACGCGAGCAGGGCATAAAGCACGAAGTCTTCGCCGTGATCGAGCAGCAGTGGGCGTGCTTCGCAGCGTTGGCGGACTTGGGAGTAGGGGGCCGAGTCGCCGTAGCGGGCGCTGATCACATAGCCGCTACCGGCAAACAACTGTGTCTCGACGAAGGTCAGCTGGCCGCTTTCGCTGCGTATGGGCGAATAGAGCACCAGGAATAGGGCATCGCCGAAGGTTTCCAGCTTGGGCCGGGTATGACGTTGCAGGGCATCTTCCAGCGCCAGCTCATGCAGGGCGAACTGCTCCTGCAGGCGGGTCAGCTCCTCGGTCCCGGGATCATGCAGGCCAATCCAGACAAAGTGCCCTTCGCGCGCGGCCCAGACGCGGCCTTCCTCCAGCGTGATGTCGGCGACCCGACGCCCCGCGCAATACACAGCGGCGGCTACAACATGGCCCATAGATGGCGTCCTCTCTCGGCAGATACGCCAGCTTAGCGGCCAGCGCCGAGCGCGTCTGCCCGCGCGTGAGGTTTCAGGGGCGTTGCAACTGCTGGTCCATCTGGTCGATGCACTGCTGCATCTGCTGGCGACACTGCGCCATCAGCGCCGGCAGGTCGTCCAGGCTCAGCCCCGCCGTGGGCAGCGCCGGCAGCGAGCGAATGATCACCTCGCCTGCTTGCAGGTTGTTGAGCTGCAAGCGCCCGGCGTAGCTGCTCACGCACACGGGGATGATCGGCACGCCTGCCGCGATGGCCATCTGGAAGGCGCCCTTTTTGAACGGCAACAAGGCGCCGCCGCCGTTGCGTGTGCCTTCGGGGAATACCCAGATAGAGGTATCGCGGTGCTGCAGCGTCTCGGTAGTGGTCAGCATGGCCTGCTTGGCGCGCACGGCATTGCCGCGGTCCAGCAGCACATTCCCCGCCAGCCAGTACAACTGGCCGAAGAACGGCAGCCACTTCAGGCTCTTCTTGCCAATGCTCACCGTGCGCCGTGGCACTACACGGCCCAGCACATAGAGGTCGTAATTGGACTGATGGTTGGCGACGATCACGCAGGCCTGCTCGCGGGCCAGCAACGGCGCGACATCGGTTTTCAGCGAGATGCCCAGGATACGCAACGCCGGCACGGAGTACAGGCGCGCACAGAGGCGGCTGTTGTCCGGGTTGAACGGGCGGCACAGGCCAAGCAGCAACCCGGCAATACCCGCCAGGATAAAATGCACGCCCATCCCCAGCATGCGCAGTAGAAACAGCATTGCCCGTCACCCGCCTGAATAAAGGCGCGCAGTGTACGGATGTGCACTCTTGCCGGCAATTACCGGCCTGTTAGCGTCTGTAACCCGGTGTGCGAGGGGCCATGGGCACGCCGCACACAGGTGCCTGTCATGCTCAGAGCGGCAGTTGACGGTCGGCTTCGATGGCCGCGTCCAGTGTTTCCAGCAGTGCTTTGCGCACCTTGAGCTTGGTGTTGCGGTGCGCGGTCATGTTGATCTTCTTCAGCTGCGCCGCGGAGGCCAGCGCTGTCGCCATCAACTGCTCGGCCGGTACCACCTTGTCGAGGAAGCCGGCATCCACAGCCGACTGCGGATCGAACATCTCACCATTGATCACTGAGCGGTGGAATGCCGATTTACGCAGGCGGTCGCGCGCCAGCTCAATGCCGACGTGGTGCATGGTCATGCCGATCTGCACCTCGTTCAGGCCAATGCTGAATGTGCCTTCAACACCAATCCGGTAGTCGGCCGACAGCAGAATAAAGGCACCCTTGGCCACCGCATGGCCTGGGCACGCCACAATGATCGGGAACGGGTGAGCGAGCATGCGCCGCGCCAGGGTCGAGCCGGCGGCGACCAGGTTTACCGCGTTCTGCGGGCTGGAGGTCATGACCTTGAGGTCATAGCCGCCCGACAGAATGCCCGGCTGGCCCGTGATGATCACCACGGCGCGGTCCTGCTCTGCACGGTCCAACGCGGCGTTGAAAGCGGCGATGACATCGGGGGAGATGGCATTCACCTTGCCGTTGCTCAGGGTCAGGGTGGCGATGCCGTCGTCGAATTGGTAGTGGATCAGGTCGCTCATGGCGGTATTCCTTGGGCTGAAGTGCCGCTGACGTTACCCAGCCGTTTCGCTGAGGTAAAGCGCGATGACTGACTGGTGAGTCAGCCATTTAGCGCTATTGGCCCGATTGTCAGGGGCAATTGGCCGCGTGCGGCGGGGACGATTAGCGTAGCGCCATACTTTATAGGAGCCGTGCCCATGTATCGCCTCGCCAGTAACCTGCTTAATGCCCGCGCCCTGCTGGCAGCGGCCTGCCTGATCAGCCTGCTCTGGCTGGCCAGCCGCAGTCAAAGCCTCGACGATGCCTGGGTTCTGTTCGCCTTCAGCGCCTTCGCTTCACTGGGTTTTCTGCTGTTCGGCCAGCAACGCTTCGCTCAGCCCGTCGACAACCCCGCCGGTGACGACGAGCGCATCGCCTAAACGCATGAATATTCTGAAAAAACCTTTTGCCTTTGGCGAGCTCTTCGGCTAGATTAGCGCGCCTCGACAGACAGTAGTGTCCATCGAGATCCGGTGAAGTGTCCGAGCGGTTGAAGGAGCACGCCTGGAAAGTGTGTATACGGGAAACCGTATCGTGGGTTCGAATCCCACCTTCACCGCCACTTTCGCAATACCTAAGCCCCGCGTTCTGCAAAGAACGCGGGGCTTTTCGCTTTCTGGCTTTCGGCTGTGTCGACGGCCTGTCGAACAGTAGATGTCAAATCGACGCATCCTGAGGGCTATTCGGCGTGTCTGGCAGGGTTTTTGGCGTTGTCGGGGACGAGCGTCAGCCTGTGCGGCCTGACATCAGGCTGCACATACCGAGCCGTGTCAGCCTTTCTTGCAGGTCGGCTTGGTGGTGAAGGTTTTACCAGAGTCCACGGCGCCGGCCTTTTCCAGGGTGCGGCGACCGATCAGGACGGGGTAGTTCATGGCGTCGCGGTCATTTAGGGTGAAGGGTTCGGTGTAGAGCTTGTCGCCCAGGCACACGCTCATGTTGACCACCGGGCGGCGTTCAGCGCCGCCAGCGCCGCGAACCTTGATGGTGCGTTCTACCGCACGCTCGAACTGCAAGTTGACCGGTTTGTCGGTGCGCTCGTCTTTAACGTCGACTTTGAAGCGGACCCAGTCCTTGCCGTCTTTTTCGAAGCGCTCCACGTCCTCGGCATGCATGGACGACGTCAGTGCGCCGGTGTCGAGTTTGAACTTAACGGCCACCCCATCGGGCATGATCAGGCCTTCTTCGACCCAGCCGAACACGCGCTCATTGGCATGCAAGGTGAGGCTGCCGGCTGTTACGGCGGCGGCCAAAAGGGCAAGGGTTAAGCGGCGGATGATGGGCATGGCGATTCTCAGGGTGGGCATGGGAGCAGCTATAGAGTGTGGGTGACGGGCGAATGTTCAGCGTGCCGCAGATTGCCGTTGCCAGGCTGGAGCCTTATGGTGCGCGCTGATTGGAGGGGGCGGTATGCGCGTGACTTGGGATATTTTCTGCAGCGTAGTCGATAACTACGGCGACATTGGGGTGACCTGGCGCCTGGCGCGCCAGTTGGTGGCCGAGCACGATCACGCTGTACGCCTGTGGGTCGATGACCTGGCGGCGTTTGTCCGGGTTTGCCCGCAGGCGGACGCGAATGTGGCTGTGCAGTGGCAGGCCGGCGTCGAGGTACGCCAGTGGCCGCAGCCCTGGCAGCCCTGCGAGCCGGCTGCGGTGGTGATCGAGGCGTTTGCCTGTAGCCTGTCGAGCGCCTATGTCGAGGCCATGGCGGCTACGGCGGTGCGGCCGTTGTGGCTGAACCTGGAGTACCTCAGTGCCGAGGGCTGGGTGGACGGTTGCCATGGTTTGCCATCGTTACAGCCCGGCGGTTTGCAAAAGTTTTTCTTCTTTCCCGGGTTTACGGACGCGACCGGTGGGCTGTTGCGCGAGGCGGCACTGTTGGACGAACGCTGTGCCTTTCAGGCCGATACGGCAGCGCAGGCGGCGTTTCTCGCCAGCCTTGGTGTCGAGCGGCAGGCAGGTGCGCAGTTGGTCTCACTGTTTGCCTATGAGAATGCCGCGCTCGCCGATTGGTTGAGCCTGCTAAGCGAAGGCGCCGCCCCAACCCAGTTGCTGGTGCCAGAAGGGCGGGTGTTGGCGGATGTGCAGACTTGGCTGGGCGCAGGCCCGTTGGGCGCGGGTGATCAGCATGTGCGAGGTGCGCTGCATCTCCAGGTGCTGCCGTTTGTGGAGCAGGCGGCCTACGACCGACTGCTGTGGTGTTGCGACCTGAATCTGGTGCGCGGCGAGGACTCGTTCGTGCGGGCGCAATGGGCCGGGCGCCCGATGATGTGGCACATTTATCCGCAGGAGGAGGGCGCCCATTGGGACAAATTGGAGGCCTTTCTCGCGCATTATTGCGCCGCTCTGTCGCCCCAGGCGGCCAGCGCGGTGCAGGCTGCGTGGCGTGGTTGGAATGATGGCAGCGCTCTAGCGCAAGCCTGGCCGGCCGTGCAGGCCGTGTGGCCCGAATTGCTTGCGCATGCCGAGCAATGGTGCAAGCTGCAGGCCGCTCGGCCGGATCTTGCGAGGAGGCTGGAACAGTTTTATCGAAATTGGCTATCATACGCGGCCTAGAATTCTGTACCTCCCGCACATTTCGGATATTCGTATGAAAACCGCACAAGAAATGAAGCCCAACAGCGTGGCCCTGATCGACGGCCAGCCGTGGCTGATCCAGAAGGCCGAGTTCACCAAGTCCGGCCGTAATAGCGCCATCGTCAAGATGAAGCTGAAGAACCTGCTGAACGGCTCCAAGACCGAGACCGTTTACAAGGCTGACGACAAGATGGAGCCGGTTATCCTGGAGCGTAAGGAAGTAAACCTTTCTTACATCAGCGGTGACGACTACGTGTTCATGGACCCGGAATACAACTCCTACGAGCTGCGTGCCGAAGACCTGGAAAGCGTTCTGCCGTTCATCGAAGAAGGCATGACCGACATCTGCGAAGCCGTGTTCTTCGAAGGCAAGGTCATCTCCGTTGACCTGCCGACCACCATCGTTCGCCAGATCACCTACACCGAAAACTCGGCCCGTGGTGATACCTCCGGCAAAGTGATGAAGACCGCCAAGCTGTCCAACGGTACTGAAGTCAAGGTTGCGGATTTCTGCAACATCGACGACTGGATCGAGATCGACACCCGTGACGGCAGCTACAAGGGCCGTACTCAGGCGCCGCAAGCCTGATCACTGGCTAGCGTGTAAAAAACCCGACCTCAGTGTCGGGTTTTTTGTTTCTGTCCCAGCGGGCTCCTACGCGCAGTGCGTTGGTTTGCAGGGTGTCGTGTGGATTTCTCCCGCGCATTCTGGGTCTTACAGGCCAGGCGACGTGGGGGCAAGTCGGTGGTGCGCGCGGCGCACCCTACGAGATGTTACGCCTGGGCCGCTGGCAGGCGCGCCTGTAATGCCTGATCCCACGGTGGCGGAAAACCAAAGCGTTGCTTGAGAAAGCTCAGCAGCAGGTGGGTGCGTGAGCTGTCTTCGCGCTCCAGGCGCAGGGCGTAGATGCACACCGGTTCGGCGGCTGGCAGGCCCTGTTCGCAGAAGAGGGGCAGCAACTCGCCGCGCAGCAGTTGTTCGCTGCACAGCCAGGTGGGTAAGTGTGCCAGGCCCAGGCCTGCGACCGCGCTGAACAGTAGGGTTTCGGCGTTGTTGGTGGTCATGCGCAGGCGCTTGGGTTTGCACAGTTGCAAGCGCCCGTCGACTTCGAAGCGCCACGCATAGGGTGGCGCCAGGCTGTCCCAGTCCAGGCCATCGTGTTGGTCCATCTCCATCGGACTGCGTGGCATACCGCGGCGGCGCAGATAGTCCGGGCTGGCGACGACGATGCGGGTCATTGAGGCCAGGGGCGTGGCCACCAGGCGGCTGTCGGGTAGCGGGCCGATACGTAGGACCAGATCGACCTCGCCAAGGTGGCTGCCGTGCAGGTCGATAAAGCTGTCGATCAGGCGCAGTTGCACGTCCAGGCCTGGGTTGGCGGCGAGAAAGTCAGCGATGGCCGGGGCCAGGTGGCGACGGCCGAATGGCGAGGGGGCATCCACGCGGATCAGCCCTTCGGGCGCGCTGCTCAGTGATACGGCTTCGGCGCGGGCCAGGTGCAGTTCGGCGAGGATGCGCCGGGCGCGTTCGGCGAAGGCCAGGCCCGCCGGGGTAACCCGCACGGCGTGGGTGGTGCGGTTGAACAGGCGGCTGCCCAGGGCGCGCTCCAGGGCATCAATGCGCCGTGCCACGGCTGAGGGCGTCAGCGGGCGGTGGCGCGCTGCAGCAGAAAAGCTGCCGCTGTCGAGCACGGCGAGAAAAAGCTCCAGCTGGTCGGTCAGTAGATCTGGGTTCATGACTTCGGCTTTTGCGTTATGGGCACAGCCATTGTGCGCGGCTGTGCGTTTCCGCGCTAGCCGAGCTTGGTTAGCATGGCGTCCCGACCATTACGGAGCCATCCATGAGCCTGCTCGATTTCGCCTTGAACCTGTTCCTGGGGCTGCTGCTGGGCACCATCGGTGGCTTGTTTGGTATCGGCGGTGGCCTGATCGCGATTCCGGCGCTGGGCATCTTGTTCAGCCTGGACCAGCAGTTGGCGCAAGGCACGGCGCTGGTGATGGTGGTGCCCAATGTGCTGCTGGCGATTTGGCGTTATCACCAGCGCAATCGCATCGACCTGCGCCATGCCCTGACGTTGGCCGGTCCCAGCCTGCTCTTTGCCATGCTCGGTGCCGGCTGGGCGGTAACCCTGGATGCGGGGCGCATGCGTGTGGGCTTTATTGGGTTTTTGGTGGTGCTGGCCGTCTACAACTTTACCCGTGCTTTTTTCCGCAACGCTGGCGGCGGCAATACGCTGCGCTACCCCTGGCCGTGGCTGGGCGTACTGGGCAGTGGGGCAGGGCTGCTCGGCGGTCTGTTTGGGGTAGGTGGGGCGGTGTTGGCGACGCCGGTGCTGACCAGCGTGTTCGGCACCAGCCAAGTGGTCGCCCAGGGCCTGTCGCTGGCCCTGGCGGCGCCCAGCACCGGGGTGACGTTGGTGACCTATGCGCTCCACGATCATGTCGACTGGGCGCTGGGCATTCCCCTGGCCATCGGCGGCCTGCTGAGCATCAGCTGGGGCGTGAAGTTCGCCCATGCCTTGCCGGAGCGTGTGCTGCGCATGCTGTTTGCAGGTTTCCTGATGATCTGTGCAGTGCTGCTGTCGCTGGAGGTCTGAACTCAGCGACTGAAGCCGTCGACGATCGCTTCAGCCAGGGTATCGATGACCTGAGACGGCGCCTTGTCACGGCGCAGCAACACAATACTGGCCATGGGCAGGCTCGGCAGTCCTTCCTCCTCGCTAATGATGGCCAGGTCCGAGGTGATCAGGCTGCGCAGTTGTGCGGTGATCGCCAGGCCGGCGCTGACTGCTGCCATGATCGCCGACAGGCTGGGGCTGCTGTAGGCGATGCGGTAGTCGCGGTCCATGGCGTCCAGCGCGTTGCAGGCCCAGGCGCGGCAAAAGCACTGGCTGTTGAACATCGCCAGGGGCAGCGGCGACTGAGTATGCAGGTGGCTGTCGCGCGCCTGAGCCCAGACCAGCGATTCCTTGCGCAGCAACTGGCCGATCTCGGTACCCGGCTCGCGGGTGACGATGGTCAGGTCGAGGTCTTGGCGTTGCAGCAGGGCGAACGACGGTTCGCAGTGCAGTTCAACCTGCACCAGCGGGTAGGACTGGGCGAAGTGCACCAGGATGCGCTGCATAAAGCGCATCACGTAGTCATCCGGGGTGCCGATGCGCACGGTGCCGACCATGTGCGGCTCGCGCAGCGTGGTGAGCACCTCGCTGTGCAGCTTGAGAATCCGCCGGGCATAGCCGAGCAAAATCTGCCCTTCGGCGGTCAGGCTGACTTGGCGTCCCTCACGGTTGAACAGCGGCTTGCGCAACACGTCTTCCTCGAGGCGCTTCATCTGCATGCTTACCGCAGACTGGGTGCGGTTAATCATCTCGGCCGCGCGGGTAAAACCGCCGTAATCGGCGATGGCGACGAAGGTGCGCAACAGTTCGCTGTCGATATTCGCGGGCTGCATGGGTCATCAATCCTGAAGATGTGTTGCATAAGAAACATTCGTTGGATTGATCATAAGCCTGGGATGAGACTGTCGCCAACTCACAAGGAGGGCGACGAGATGAATGGTTGCAAAGCAGAACAACCGATCGCTATGGCAGCGCGGTGCAATGAGCGTCCGTTTACCAGCCTGCGCGCGGTGGCACGGCAGCTGCGGCGCTGGTGGCAATTGGCAGACGAGCGTCGGCGCCTGGCATGCCTGGATGATGCGGCTTTGAAAGACTTGGGTCTGAGTCGCGCGGATGTGCAGCAGGAAACCGAGCGGCCATTCTGGGATGATCCTCTCGCGCGTTGAGGCGCCACGTGATGATGACTAAGGATTGAGCATGACCGCAGTACGCAAGGGCGCGGATCTCGCGCTGTTTCAGATGATGCTGGTGTTGTGCGCCATCTGGGGCATGCAGCAGGTGGTGATCAAGCTGGCAGCGGCGGATATCGCACCCATGCTGCAGATGGCGTTGCGCTCGGGCATCGCGGCGCTGCTGGTGGGCGGGCTGATGCTCTGGCAGCGCGAGTGGCAGGGTTGGCTGGCGCTGACCTGGCGCGGCGGTGTGCTGGCCGGGACGTTGTTCGCCTTGGAGTTCTTCTTTATCGCCTGGGGGCTGCTGTACACCTCGGCGTCGCACATGGCGGTGTTTCTCTACACCGCGCCGATTTTCTCCGCGCTGGGCCTGCACCTGTTGTTGCCCAGTGAACGGCTGCAGGTGCTGCAGTGGCTGGGCATCCTGTTGTGCTTCGCCGGGATTGCCGTGGCCTTTGGCGCGGGTGCGGATTGGTCTAGCAAGGATCGGCGGATGCTACTCGGTGATGGCCTCGGGCTACTCGCGGGCATGGCCTGGGGTGCGACCACGGTGGTGGTGCGCGCCTCGCGCTTGTCCGAAGCGCCGCCAACCTTGACGCTGTTCTATCAACTCGGTGTAGCCTTCGTGCTGCTCCTGGGCTATTGCGCCATCAGCGGGCAACTGGGGCCGATCCGCTGGACGCCGATCAGTATCGGCAGTGTGCTGCTGCAGGGCGTGGTGGTGTCCTTTGTCAGTTATCTGGCGTGGTTCTGGCTGCTGCGCCGCTACCTGGCCTCGAACATGGCCGTGTTTTCCTTTATGACGCCGTTGTTCGGGGTGACATTCGGGGTGCTGATTCTCGATGAGCCGCTGAGCCTAAGCTTCGTCATGGGCGCCGTGTTGGTGCTGCTCGGGATTATGCTGGTGAGCAACCACGCCTGGCTGCGCAGGCAACTGCGTGGGCGATGATCCGCAGCGGCAGGGGCGTGCCACTTCCGTTACAATGCGCGCCGAATTCGACTAGCCCCGAGAGCTGCCCCATGTCCGCTTGCCAGACCCCGATCATCGTTGCCCTGGACTTCCCGACCCGTGATGCCGCCCTGGCGCTGGCCGATCAGCTCGACCCCAGTCTGTGCCGGGTCAAGGTCGGCAAGGAGCTGTTCACCCGGTGCGGCCCGGACATCGTCGACACCCTGGGCGCGCGCGGCTTCGAGGTGTTCCTCGACCTGAAATTCCACGACATTCCCAACACCACGGCCATGGCCGTTAAAGCGGCGGCGGAGATGGGCGTGTGGATGGTCAACGTGCACTGTTCCGGTGGCTTGCGCATGATGGCGGCCTGCCGCGACACGCTGGACAAATTCAACGGCCCGAAACCGCTGTTGATCGGCGTCACCGTGCTGACCAGCATGGAGCGGGAAGACTTGGCCGGTATTGGTCTGGATATTGAGCCGCAGGAGCAGGTGCTGCGCTTGGCCGGTTTGGCGGCGCAGGCGGGCATGGACGGCTTGGTCTGCTCGGCCCAGGAAGCCCAGGCGCTGAAGGCCGTGCACCCGGCGCTGCAACTGGTCACCCCTGGCATTCGCCCGGCCGGCAGTGCCCAGGATGACCAGCGCCGTATTCTCACCCCGAGCCAGGCCCTGGCTGCCGGCTCCGACTACCTGGTGATCGGCCGTCCGATCAGCCAGGCGGCGGACCCGGCCCAGGCGCTGGCGGCGGTGGTCGCCGAACTGGCTGGCCAGTAAGCCGGCTGTCTTTCCCTCGAATCGGTACCTGCCATGCATCCTGCTGCTGAAGACTCGCCCCTGGGCAAAGCCAGCGAATACATCGCCACCTACAGCCCGAGCCTGCTGTTTCCCATCCCGCGTGCCGCGAAGTGGGCCGAGCTGGGCCTGACGGCCGAAACGCTGCCGTACACCGGCGTGGACCTGTGGAACTGCTTCGAGCTGTCCTGGCTGCTGCCGTCGGGCAAGCCCGTGGTGGCGATTGGCGAGTTCGCGATTCCGGCGGATTCGCCAGCGATCATCGAGTCCAAGTCATTCAAGCTGTACCTCAATTCGCTCAACCAGACACCGTTTGCCAGCACCGAGGCGTTGGCGCAGGTGCTGGTGGCCGATCTGTCTGCTGCCGCTGGCAAGCCGGTGGGCGTGCGCGTGCGGACGCTGGCCGAGGTCGCCGCCGAGGGCGTCGCCACGCTTCCGGGGCGCTGCATCGACGAGCTGGATGTGAGCATCAGCAACTACGACCAGCCACAACCGCAGGTGCTGCGCTGCGCGGCCGGTACGCGGGTCGAGGAGCAGTTGCACAGCCACCTGCTCAAGTCCAACTGCCCGGTTACCGGCCAGCCGGATTGGGGCAGTGTGGTGGTCGACTATTGCGGCCCGGCGCTCGATCCGGCGAGCCTGTTGGCCTACCTGGTGAGCTTTCGCCAGCATGCGGATTTTCACGAACAGTGCGTGGAGCGCATCTTCCTAGACCTGCAGCGCCTGCTGCAGCCGGAGCGCCTGACGGTGTACGCGCGTTATGTGCGCCGCGGCGGACTGGACATCAACCCGTACCGCAGCACTCACGAGCTGACGCCGGACAATCGGCGACTGGTTCGTCAGTAAAGCGCGCAACGTAAAAGGCGATGTCCTGGTTTTGTGTTGCGTTCAGCTGCTGGGGTTTACGTAGGGTGCGCCGTGCGCACCGGCGGAGGCTGCAGTCTCTTGGTGCGCTCGGCGCACCCTACGTGAGCCGTGCGCTGACGCAAAAGCCCGGCGATGATGCCGGGCTTCTGCGTTAAGTGGGCGTTAGATGCCCATATTGGCGAGGCTTTGCATGATATTGCGCAGGGTACCCGCGACCGTTGGGTGGCTGACTTCGAAGCGCTCCACGGCCAGGTTGACGCCGTCTACCAGTGAGGTGTCGGCGCTCATGGCGGGTTGATGCGCCAGGCGCAGTTCGATGTCCTGGGCCAGTGTGGTCAGGGTGGCGCGGTCCTCGTCGCTGAGCGGCGAATCCTGCGCCAGTTGTTCACGCAAATCGTCCAGTTGCTGCTGCAGGTTTGCAGGCATGGGGCTCTCCTTCTCTGATGAGCACAGGCATTGACCGCCGCTGAGGGCGAAAGGTCAGTGCGTATCATCAGCGTAATCCACCTGACGCGGCTTTGCTCTGCGTCAGTCAGGCGTCCTGTGTCAGGGTTTTTCGCCTTTTTGTCGGCGCAAAGCCAGGTCGTGCAGTGCTGGGGCGAGTTCGTCGAGTTGATCAATCACCGCATGCACGCCCAGGCGGTAAAGACTTAGGGTGGCGTCGGTGCGCAGGCGTTCGCGTTGCGCGTCGTCCAGGCGCTGCCAATCCGTCAGGGACTGTCCGCACAGTGGCCCGCACACGGCCAGGCCGATGGTCCACAGACCGGCATTGAGGCCAGCTTGCAGCAGATGAGGGTCGCCGCTGATCAGCACCGCCCCGTCAAGCTGCGCCACTTGCAGGTCGATCAGCGCTTGCCAGCACGCATCTGGCGCAGGCCACGGCCGGTGCATGTGTGTGCCGGGTGCCTGTATCCACGCCGGTAGCGGGTTGGCCAGGTGGCGGCAGACGGTCTCGGGCAGGGCATCAAGCCAGGCGCAGGGCGTCCCCCAGGCTTTCAGCTGTTGCAGGGCTGTGTCTGCGCCCGGTGTCAGCACGGCCTGGGCCTGTGCGACGCTCGGCAGGTCAGCGCGGTTTACGGCTGCCTGGGTGCGGGCGCCAAAATCCACCAGGCAGCCGGTAAGGCTGAAGAGGAAGGCACTGAAGGGGGTAGGGGCGTGCATGGCAGGTGTCCGTGGAACGAAGAAGACAAGCCTATGGCAGTCGGTTGACGTTCGTGTGACAGCGCGAACGGCGGAATACCAGGTAACCGTTTTCTGTGCGCCAGTGCTCGGCTATGCTGCCCTTTTAACGGAGGCAAGCCTTATACTGCGCGCCTTCAAAGGCGACCCCGGGTCGCCATACCCTGTATCCCTAGGAGAGACTGCAATGCGCGTGATCGGTGCGAACTGGATTGCCCGTTTAGGCTATTTGCTGGCGGGTGCCACCCTTGTTGTGTTGCCACTGGCGGCACAGGCTGCCGAGGACGATCCCTGGGAGGGCGTCAATCGGGTGATCTTCCGTTTTAATGACACTCTCGATACCTACGCCCTCAAGCCGGTCGCTCAAGGCTACCAGGCCGTTACGCCGCAGTTTCTTGAAGACGGCGTGCATAACGTCTTCGGCAACATCGGTGATGTCGGCAACCTGGCCAACAACGTGCTGCAGGGTAAGTTTCACAACGCTGGGGTGGACACCAGCCGGGTGATCTTCAACACCCTGTTCGGCATTGCCGGGTTCTTTGATGTGGCAACCCGTATGGGCCTGCAGAAGAACGATGAAGACTTCGGCCAGACCTTAGGCGCCTGGGGCGTGAACAGCGGCCCTTACGTCGTATTGCCGCTGCTGGGCCCCAGCACCGTGCGCGACAGCGTCAGCCGTATCCCGGACAGCTACACCGCGCCATACGCGTACATGGGGCATGTGCCGACCCGCAACGTGACACGCGCGGTCGAAGTGGTCGATACCCGCGCCAGCCTGTTGTCTGCCGAGCGCATGATCAGCGGTGACAAGTACACGTTCATCCGCAATGCCTACCTGCAGAACCGCGAGTTCAAGGTCAAGGACGGGCAGGTCGAAGACGACTTCTAGGGTTGTTTTGCGGCATAAAAAAGGCGGCCATTGGCCGCCTTTTTTATCGGTGGGGTCAGTTCATCGAGTGGATGGACAGGCCCACGGCCTGGCGGCCATTCTCCAGCGGTGCCACGCGCACCACCTCGGCGTCGGCTTTGAGCCCGGCTAGCTGGTTATGCTCGCTGGCGATGTGCACCATCACCCGGTCACCGACGTTCAGGTCGGCTTCCACATCCAGTTGCATGCCGGTGCTCGACAGGTCCAGGCAGACCGCCGGAATCTCACGCCCGCCATGGTGGACAGTAACAGGCGCCTCCAGGCGCATGCGGATGTAGTCGCGTTTTTCGCTGTAGTCGCGGTCGTTCTGACTCATGGGGCGCAATCCTCTTGTAATAGGGGCTCTCCTGCGGCTCTTATAACCCTCGCCGATTTGAGGTGTAAAGTCACGCGACGACAATCGGTGTGCGCTTGAATCGAGAAACGGATGGGAGTACCGTCTGCGCCTTGAAGCTAACCGAGTCCGTGCGACCAGGCCTGCCTGGCGCGTATCGCCACCAACCCCGGCGCAGTTTGCCTGGAAGCCCCATGCACAATACCAGTGCCACGCTGCTGATCATCGATGACGACGACGTCGTCCGCGCAAGCCTTGCGGCCTATCTGGAAGACAGCGGCTTTACCGTTGTTCAGGCAGCTAACGGTCTGCAAGGGCTTGAAGTGTTTCAGCGCGCGCAACCTGATCTGGTGATCTGTGATCTGCGCATGCCTCAAGTTGATGGGCTGGAGCTGATACGCCGGCTTGACGCACTCGGCGTCGATATCCCGATTATTGTGGTCTCAGGCGCCGGTGTGATGACCGACGCGGTCGAGGCCTTGCGCCTGGGCGCTGCCGATTACCTGATCAAACCCCTCGAAGACCTTGCGGTACTGGAGCATTCGGTACGCCGCGCGCTGGATCGTGCTCATCTGCGCCTGGAGAACCAACGCTACCGCGAGAAGCTGGAAACTGCCAACCGCGAGCTGCAGGCCAGCCTGCACTTACTGCAGGAAGACCAGAACGCCGGGCGCCAGGTGCAGATGAACATGCTGCCAGTGACGCCCTGGCAGGTCGAAGAGCTGAATTTCGCTCACCAGATCATCCCCTCGCTGTACCTCTCGGGTGATTTCGTCGATTACTTTCGGGTGGATGACAGGCGCATCGCGTTTTACCTCGCGGATGTTTCCGGCCACGGCGCCTCGTCGGCTTTTGTCACGGTGCTGCTCAAGTTCATGACCACACGCCTGCTCTATGAGTCGCGTCGCGGTGGAACCTTGCCTGAGTTCAAACCCTCTGAAGTACTGGGTCACATCAATCGCGGGTTGATCAATTGCAAACTCGGCAAACACGTCACCATGCTCGGAGGGGTCTTCGATGAAGAGACCAACCGGCTTACGTACAGCATTGGTGGGCATTTACCGTTGCCGGTGCTGTACAGCCAGGGCGATGCCAGCTACCTGACGGGGCGAGGGTTGCCGGTGGGGCTGTTCAATGAGGCGGAGTACAACGACCACGAGATCGAGCTGCCGCAGTCGTTCAGCCTGACCTTGCTGTCTGATGGCATTCTCGATTTGCTGCCAGGCGATACGCTGAAAGAGAAGGAGACCGTGTTGCCCGAACTGATCAGTCGTGCAGGTGGCTCTCTGGATGGCCTGCGTGAAGTCTTGGGGCTGGCCAATATTGGGGATATGCCCGATGATATCGCCTTGCTGGTGTTAAGCAGGAACCTTGCATGAATCCTGGGATGAACCCCGGTAGAATCCAGTTTGCCGAGCAGGACGGGACCTTCGTTCTGAAGTTCGTCGGTGAAGTGCGCCTAACCTTGTGTTCGGCGCTGGACGCCACAATCGAGCAGATTTTCACGTCGCTGAATTTCTCGGCCATCGTGATCGACCTGACAGAAACCCGCAGCATCGACAGCACCACATTGGGCCTGCTGGCGAAACTGTCGATCTTGTCGCGCCAGAAAATTGGTCTGCTGCCCACGGTCGTGACGACCCACGCCGACATTACGCGCCTGCTGCAGTCCATGGGCTTCGATCAGGTGTTCAATATCGTTGATACGCCGATCTCCTGCCCCGACTCGCTAACCGATTTGCCTTCGCAGGATCAATCCGAAGCGGTCGTGCGCACCAAGGTCCTTGAGGCGCATCGCATCCTCATGAGCCTGAATGATTCGAATCGCGAAGCCTTCCACGACCTGGTGAATGCCCTCGAGCATCATTGACCGGTACAGGTTGGAAATGAACGGGGCGCCTTAAGGCGCCCCGTTTGCGTATCAGGCCTGGGTGGCCAGCAGCTTCTCGAGCTTTTCCTGATCGCGGACGAACTGACGGATGCCTTCGGCCAGCTTCTCGGTGGCCATGGCGTCTTCGTTCATCTCCCAGCGGAAGCGCGATTCCACCAGCGCGGCCTCGGCGGAGCCGGCCACCTGAGCATCGAGCACACGTTGCAGAGCGGCGTCGTCATCGGCCAGTTGTTGCAGCAGGTCGGGGCTGATGGTCAGGCGGTCGCAACCGGCCAGCTGTTCGATCTGGCTGATGTTGCGAAAGCTTGCGCCCATCACCACGGTCTTGTGGCCATGGGCCTTGTAGTAGTTGTAGATGCGCGTGACCGACTGCACGCCCGGATCTTCAGCACCGACATAATCGCGGCCTTCAGCCTTCTTGTACCAGTCATAGATACGGCCAACGAACGGCGAAATCAGAAAGGCCCCGGCGTCAGCGCAGGCACGTGCCTGGGCGAAAGAGAACAGCAGGGTCAGGTTGGTCTGCACACCGGCCTTCTCCAGCTGCTCGGCGGCGCGGATGCCTTCCCAGGTCGAGGCGATCTTGATCAGGATGCGCTCGCGACCTACGCCCGCCTGGTCATACAGCTCGACCAGGCGCTCAGCGCGACGCAGCGTGGCGGTGGTGTCGAACGACAGCCGGGCATCGACCTCAGTGGAAATGCGCCCTGGAATCACGTCGAGAATGGCCCGGCCAACGGCCACGCCAAAATGGTCGCTGGCCAGGTCCAGGTCGCCCTTGCCGGCGTCGATGGAACGCTGCAGGTGTTCACGGTACAGCGGTAGCGCTGCAGCCTTGAGCAGCAGGGACGGGTTGGTGGTGGCATCGACCGGCTTGAGCCGGGCAATAGCGTCGAAGTCGCCGGTGTCGGCGACTACGGTGGTGAACTGCTTGAGTTGGTCCAGCTTGGAGGTCATGACAGGCCCTTGTCGTTACGGATCGCCTGACCATAACTCAGGGGCCGGGCGCGCTCAACTGCTGGCCGGGTGCCGCTCGTTTCAGTGGCCCTGCAGCAGCTGCGCCGCCTGATCGAACAGGCCCAGCGGGTCGTCGGTTTTGTGGATGTCCACCGACAGCAGTTGGCGAAAACGCCGCGCACCCTTGAAGCCCTGCGCCAGGCCAAGCATGTGCCGGGTGATGTGGTGCAGGCTGCCGCCGTTGGCCAGGTGCGCCTCGATGTAAGGCCGCATCGCCTGCATGGCATCGAGACGGCTGAGTACCGCGCGCTGCTTGCCGAAGAGCTGTGTATCGACCTGGGCCAGCAGGTAGGGGTTGTGATACGCCTCACGGCCGAGCATCACGCCATCGAAGGTCTGCAGATGCTGCTGGCATTCTTCAAGGGTCTTGATGCCGCCATTGAGGATGATCTCAAGCGCAGGGAAGTCCTGTTTCAGCTGCGCGGCGACGTCGTAGCGCAGGGGCGGGACTTCACGGTTTTCCTTGGGCGAGAGGCCTTCGAGAATGGCGATGCGCGCATGCACGGTAAAACTGCGGCAACCGGCGGCGCTGACCTGACCAACGAAGTCACAGAGCTCGGCGTAGCTGTCGCGGCCGTTGATGCCGATGCGGTGCTTGACCGTCACCGGGATGCTCACGGCGTCCTGCATCGCCTTGACGCACTCGGCAACGCGCGCCGGATGGGCCATCAGGCAAGCCCCGATCATGTTGTTCTGCACCCGGTCGCTGGGGCAGCCGACGTTCAGGTTGACCTCCTGATAACCGGCCTCTTCAGCCAAGCGCGCACAGGCCGCCAGCTCGTCTGGAACGCTGCCGCCCAGTTGCAGGGCCAGCGGGTACTCGGCCACGTCATGACGCAGAAAACGCTCGCGATCACCGTGCAGCAGCGCACCGGTGGTGACCATCTCGGTATAGAGCAGGGCGTTGCGCGACAGCAGCCGCATGAAGTAGCGGCAGTGACGATCCGTCCAATCCATCATCGGCGCAACTGAGAAGCGACGGGACACTGGAGGCGGCGTGGTTGCTGAGTTTAAGCCCTGTAGCATGGGTGTCTCCGGTGTGCGTATTTCTGAGGTGTTTACGGGGGCGAGGATTTTAAAAGTCGGGTGGTACGCCGTACCACCCAAATAAGCGCTGTATCACCGGCAAACAGGGTGTACCACCATTGCGTCGATCAGACCGCGAAAAGCGGGCTGACGGCATGATCAGTTACACCACTCAGATTCAAATCAAAAAAGATGGGCGCAAGTTTACACAGAGAGCCGGCGCTAATCCGATGATTTAGTTACCGCGGTACGTTGAGAACCCATACGGGCTGAGCAGCAGCGGAATATGGTAGTGAGGCACGCTGCCGTCCGCCTCGAAAATCACTGGCACTTCGGGAAAGAACGTTGCCGATTGATGTTTTTTGAACCAGTCACCGGTTTTGAAGGTGACGCGGTAAGTCCCTTTCTCCAGCGCTTTGCCTTCTGGATAAAGTGCAGTGATACGGCCCTGCTCATTGGTGGTGCCGGTGTTCAGCGTGCTCCAGTTTTGAGCGTCCTGCTTTTCCAGGGTCACACTCACGCCTGGAGAGGGCAGGCCGTCCTGCAGATTCAACACATGGACGCTCAGTGGGTTACCTGCTGCAAAAACGCCAGAGGAAAGCGCACTCAATACGGCACCTGCGAAAAGGGTTTTCAGTGTATTCATGGTGATCTCCTGATTACTTGGGGGTAGGTAAAACGTGTGCGATGGCTTTCAGTGCGCAGCCCTCGTCAATCTGGCCACCGCCGGCGCCGGCTACGCCGATGGCACCGATGATTTGGTCACCCGCTTTCAGCGGTACACCACCGCCTAACAACAACAGCTCATTGAGGGTGTTGAGGTTTGCAGCGTCGGGGTTACTGCGTGCGCGCTCTGCCAGCAGGCCCGTTGCGGTCTTCGTGGACAGGGCGGTAAAGGCCTTGCGCTGCGCGGCCAGGGTGTTATGCGGGCCAACATTGTCATCACGCTGCACGGCTACCAGGTTGCCGCCGCGGTCGACGACTGCCGCTACTGCCGTACGGCCGTCTGCATGGCAGGCTGCCAATGTGGCGTCTAGCAGTTGATTGGCCATGGCCAGGGTGACATCCGCGCGCTGGGCAACCTCAGGGGTATCGGCCCACGCGGCACTTGAACCGATGGCCAGAGCCAGACATGACGTGGTGAAGCTTTTTCCGAATTGCATAAGTCCTCCCGTTCAAAGCTCGGCTGAGCAGTTGCCGGCCATACTGCACACGCGTTGCGCTCAGACTGATTGCCTGCGCATTACGAATTTGTAATGGGATGACGCGGCTTATCCGCCTAGGCTATGCGCCTGTGCTGGAGGACTTGATGCGTATCCTGGTTGTTGAAGACGAAGTGAAGACGGCGGATTACCTGCGCAAGGGCCTGGGTGAGTCCGGCTATCTGGTTGAAGTCGCCTTGAATGGCCTGGAGGGTCAGTACCTGGTACAGGAAAGCGAGTTTGATCTGATCATCCTCGACGTCATGCTGCCCGGCTTGGACGGCTGGCAATTGCTGCAGATCATCCGGCGAAAATCGCAAACACCTGTGCTCTTTCTGACGGCGCGAGATGCCATTGAAGACCGCGTCAAAGGGCTTGAGCTGGGTGCCGATGACTACCTGATCAAACCTTTCTCTTACGCGGAATTGTTGGCGCGCGTGCGCACCTTGCTGCGACGTGGCCCACCCCGAGAAATTGAGCAGTTTCAGGTGGCCGATCTGCATCTGGATTTGCTCAAGCGCAGGGTCACTCGTAGCGGCGAGCGTTTGGCCCTCACCAATAAGGAGTTCGCGCTGCTGCACTTGTTACTCAGTCGCGAAGGTGAGGTTCTGTCGCGAACGCTCATTGCCTCGCATGTTTGGCAGATGAATTTTGACAGCGACACCAATGTTGTAGACGTCGCTATTCGGCGTTTACGAGCGAAGGTTGATGACCCGTATTCGACCAAGCTGATTCACACCGTGCGCGGTATGGGCTACATGCTGGAGGCCCAGGTATGAGCCTTTTGCCGCGCACGCTGAGCCTGCGTCTAGCGCTGATGTTTGCTCTGGTGAGCTCTTTGTTGTTGGGTGCCGTAGGGCTTTACCTGTACCAGTCATTACAGCGCGAAATCGCCTGGCGTGATGATCAAGCATTGCTTGGCCGGCTGCAGCGCATGCAGGCGCTTATCGGTGACAGTGAGAGTGTCGACTCACTGCGCTCCCGCCCCCAGTTGTACGAAAACATGCTGGGCAATCGCGATAGCTTGTTGTGGATTCTTGATAAGCAAGGGCAACGTCTAATTGAAATAAACCCACTGGCCCTGCCATTACCGAGTCTCTCGCGCTCATCCGCGCCGAGGCTTGCTGACAGTCCGGATAATCCCTCGCTGCGCCTCGCTTGGGTCGATCTCTCGACTGCTGAAGGCCGGCTGACTCTTATTGCAGGGAAGTACCTCGGCGAACGTGAGCAGATGCTCAGCGCCTATCGTTGGAAAGTTTTGCTGGCAGTAACGGTGGGTGGGTTGTTGGCGTTTCTGCTCGGCTGGCTGGTGAGCCAGCGCGGGCTTAAGCCAGTGCGTGAACTGGCGGCACGCGCTGCCACCATTGATGTGCAGCACCTGCATGTACGCCTGGAGCCGTTTAAGGATGTCAGCGAGTTGCGTGCGCTGAGCCATGCACTCAATCAGATGCTTGGCCGTCTGGAACAGGGCTTCGCTCAGCTATCGCGCTTCTCTGAAGACCTCGCGCACGAGATGCGCACGCCACTGAGTAACCTGATGGGGCAAACCCAGCAGACGCTTGATCGCAGTCGCTCTGCTGAGGAATACCAGAATCTGCTGGTTTCCAATCAGGAGGAGTTCGAGCGTTTAGCCCGGATGATCGACAGCATGTTGTTCTTGGCGCGTACCGAACAGGCAACATCGTCGATCAAGCGCGAGCCTGTTGAGCTGCAGCGCTTGGTTGGACAGCTCTGCGAGTATTTTGAAGGTATGGCGCAGGAGCGTGGAATTGAGCTGATCAATACGGCCAACGATACGTTGAACGCTGCCCCGGATTTATTGCGCCGGGCGCTGGCCAATCTGCTGGCAAACGCGCTGCGCTATGCCGCCCCCGATACGCCGGTGACGATCTGCTCCATGAGCACCGCGGATGGGCTTGAGATCAGCGTGCATAATTTGGGCGATGTGATTGCTGCCGAACACTTGCCACATCTTTTTGAGCGCTTTTATCGCTGTGATCCTTCTCGTAACCAACCCGATGATTCCGGAGGGCTTGGGTTGGCAATCGTGCGCTCGATCATGCAGGTCCATGGGGGGCACGTCAGTGTTACCAGTAGCCATCTGGGCACGGTGTTTATGCTGGTTTTCCCGATAAATCCATCTGAGTGATCTTGTACGTGTGGCCGGTCGGCGAAGACAGCTTCTGGCCGGTTATAGCCTGTTGCACGAAACGCCTTTCGTCAAAAACAGCCCTTATTCATCATCCTGCCGGCTCTTGATTAGGCTGTGTCAAAAGACTATCTGGGATAACCTTGCGCCACATTTCAACTTGAAGCTGCGAACTGAACGATGGGTTTTGAACAACTAGCTGAGTTACGCGACCGCCTGCGGGCCGAAAAAATGCAGGTAAAGCCTGAGATAACTAAGCCGCCTAAGCGGAAGCCTTCTGCTCAGCCGAAGCTTCGCGAGCAAGACCCTGCTGTCGAAGCGATCTGGCCATTGCAAAAGCATTTTCCATTGGCCTTTCCGGTCAGCCCCGCCCCGAAAGTTCCGCTAAAGGAAGGCATTCTCAAAGATGCTGAGCAACACCTGGAACTCCTCGGAATAACCAGCGAACAACTCAAACTGGGCATCGCTACCTGGTGTCGAGGAAGTCGATACTGGGCAAGCATGACGGAGAATGCGCCGCGCTTGGATTTGAGCGGCCAGGCAGTAGGCTTGGTGACGGCGGCCCAGGCGCTTCATGCGAAGCATCAGGCTAAGCGGCAGCGGGTACAGGCACGACGTAATCAGGCAAAGCCGGAAGCGGTTGTAAAGAGCAAGGCTGTCGAGACCGCTGTTGAAGACACCGTGGACTAAAGGACCACTCGTACTTGGCGCCGAGTTGCTCAATCACTGACACAGTGGGCTGGGCGATGATGAGGCTGTACATAGCGTCGCCGGTACGGCGTCTCAGGTGTGTTCTTAGGCGGCAGCAACACTGCCGCCATGAGCATAAAAACGCGTCCTGGCCTCGGCATTCTGTCGGTCGCTAGCAGCACACTAATTCGCAGTCGGGTAGTTCGCGGTTAAATCCGTCGATGTGGCTTCTGGCGCTTCTTTGGGAAGCTTTAGGGTCAATACGACAAGCAATACCCCTACGCCGCTAATGGTGGCCTGAATTCATAGAATAAGTGCAACGTTTGAAACGATAGTCAGAGAGTCAGCCACCGGTAGAATCCAGGCTCTCACACCGAAGGATTCAAG
>LNFM01006069.1_pt1 | contig 40410 bp, 37 predicted proteins | sample 596031 | NCBI WGS metagenome assembly LNFM01 (sample SAMN04254537, study PRJNA301005) | activated carbon metagenome | isolation source: dual media filters at the Ann Arbor, Michigan drinking water treatment plant | place: USA: Ann Arbor | reverse complement strand
CCAGCATGCGCATGCCGATGTCCTGGTGGGTGATCTCGCGGCCGCGGTAGCGCAGCGTGACCTTGCCCTTGTCGCCGTCTTCGGCAATGAAGCGGCGCAGGTTGCGCATCTTGATCGCGTAGTCGCCGTCGTCGGTGCCCGGACGGAACTTGACTTCCTTGATCTCGATGACCTTCTGCTTGCTCTTTGCTTCAGCGGCCTTCTTCTGCTCTTGGTACTTGAACTTGCCGTAGTCCATCAACCGGCACACCGGGGGATCTGCCGCAGCGGCGATCTCGACCAGATCGACGTCCAGTTCCCCGGCCATGCGCAACGCTTCCATCGTGCTGACGATGCCCAGGGGCTCGTTTTCAACACCGTTCAGACGCACCTGCGGCGCCATGATTTCCCGGTTCAGACGGTGCTTGCGCTCCGCGTTCGGCACGCGGCGGTCCATGAATGTAGCGATGGTTCCAGCTCCTGTAGCAGCCCGCAGGCAACGCGGGCCACGAAAAATGTCTTACACGCGCCGAGGTGTCCTACACCTTGGAAGCGATGTCACTGCCGATCTTCTGTTGGAAGTCTGCCAGCGGCATCACGCCGAGATCCTGATTGCCCCGGGCGCGCACGGCAACGGCCCCGTTTGCCTTCTCCTTGTCACCAACGACCAGGATGAACGGGACCTTCTGCATCGAATGCTCGCGGATTTTATAGTTGATTTTCTCGTTGCGCAAATCAAGGACCACTCTAACTCCTTGTTTTTGCAGCGTTTTGGCCACCATGTCGGCAAAATCTGCCTGTTGGTCGGTAATCGAGGTGACCACCACCTGCACCGGCGCCAGCCAGGCAGGCAGCGCGCCCGCGTGCTGCTCGATCAGGATGCCGATGAAGCGCTCCAGGCTGCCCACGATGGCCCGGTGCAGCATGACCGGGTGCTTGCGCTCGCTGCTCTCGGCCACGTAGACGGCGTCCAGCCGCTCGGCCATGGAAAAGTCCACCTGCATCGTGCCGCACTGCCACTGGCGGCCCAGGGCGTCCTTCAGCGTGTACTCGATCTTGGGCCCGTAGAAGGCGCCGTCGCCCGGGGCGATCTCGTACTCGCAGCCCGATGCCTTGAGGCTCTCGATGAGCGCGCTCTCGGCCTTGTCCCAGCTCGCGTCGGAGCCGATGCGCGCCGCCGGGCGCGTGGCGACCTTGTAGATGATGTCGGTGAAGCCGAAGTCGGTGTAGACCTTCTGCAGCAGCGCGGTGTAGGCCACGCACTCGGGCAGGATCATGTCCTCGGTGCAGAAGATGTGGCCGTCGTCCTGCGTGAAACCGCGCACGCGCATGATGCCGTGCAGCCCGCCCGTGGGCTCGAGCGCAGCGGCAGGTCGCGGTAGCTCTTGATGCCCTGCTTGAAGATCAGGATGTGGCCGGGGCAGTTCATCGGCTTGAGCGCGTAGTCGCGCTTTTCCGATTCGGTCACGAACATGTTGTCGCGGTACTTGTCCCAGTGGCCCGTCTTCTCCCACAGGCTGCGGTCGAGGATCTGCGGGCCCTTGACCTCCTGGTAGCCGTTGTCGCGGTAGACGCGGCGCATGTACTGCTCCACCTCCTGCCACACCGTCCAGCCCTTGGGGTGCCAGAACACCGTGCCGGGGCTGTGTTCGTCCAGGTGGAACAGGTCGAGCTCGCGGCCGAGCTTGCGGTGGTCGCGCTTCTCGGCCTCTTCCAGCATCGTCAGGTACTGCGCCAGCGCCTCCTTGCTGGGCCAGGCGGTGCCGTAGATGCGCTGCAGCTGCTCGTTGGCCTGGTCGCCGCGCCAGTAGGCACCCGCGACTTTCATCAGCTTGAAGTGCTTGAGCTTGCCCGTGCTGGGCACGTGCGGGCCGCGGCAGAGGTCCTCGAACGCGCCTTCGCGGTACAGGCTGACGTCCTGCCCCTCGGGGATGCTGGCAATGATCTCGGCCTTGTAGTGCTCGCCCAGACTCTTGAAATACGCCACCGCCTCGTCGCGCGGCAGCACGCGGCGCACCACAGGCTCGTTCTTCGCGGCGAGCTCGCCCATGCGCTTTTCGATCGCCACCAGGTCATCGGGCGTGAAGGGGCGCTTGTAGGCGAAGTCGTAATAGAAGCCGTTTTCGATGGTCGGGCCGATCGTCACCTGCGCCTCGGGGAAGAGCTCCTTCACCGCGTAGGCCAGCAGGTGCGCCGTGCTGTGGCGGATGACCTCCAGGCCGTCGGCGTCCTTGTCGGTGACGATGGCCAGTTGCGCGTCGGCCTCGATGACGTGGCTGGTGTCGACCAGCTGGCCGTCGACCTTGCCGGCCAGCGCGGCCTTGGCCAGGCCCAAGCCGATCGACGCGGCCACTTCGGCCACCGTCACGGGCTGCGGAAACTCTCGCCGGGAGCCGTCCGGCAGCGTGATGTTCAACATGGTGTGCAAGCCTCAAAAGCAACAAAGCGCGGGGGTGAGCCGCGCTTTGTCATGGGAAAGGGGGGACGTGACAGCGCGACCGGGTCAAGCCTCGGTGATGAAGGGCCGGGTAGTCCGCGGTGTCATAACCAGGGTGCCTTTCTCGCTCTTGTTCGTGGATCGAAGTGCACCAGTTTAGCCGATGACCCTGCTCAGGGCAGCGGCAACGCCTCGATCGGGCGGCCGATGCCGACCGATTGCGCAAATTCGTCCGCCAGGCGCTGGCTCTCGGCCAGCGCGCGGCGCCACTGGCGCTGGCGGCCGGCCTCGTCGCGCACGAAGGCCTTGAAGTCGCCCCGGTCGGGCAGCTTGCCGCCGGGCAGCGACTGCACCCAGGCCGGGTCGGGCGCCAGCAGCAACAGGTTGTCGAGCGCCTTGGTGGCGCCGTGGCGGCGCTTGAAACCCTTGTCCAGCCAGCCCGGCACGACGCGGTCGATGAAGTGCGGGTACAGCACCAGGCCCGGGGCGGCATCGGGTGCGTGGCCCAGCGCCATCGAGGCGTAGTCGAGGTGCAGGTGGTAGTCGGTGATACCGCCGTCCCAGTAGGTGCCGGGCGGGCCGCCGGGCACGTCCTGCACGGCTTCCAGCGCAAACGGGATCGTGCAGCTGGCCAGCACCGCGCGCGCCAGGTTGTGCGGACCCAGCGCGACGCGGGCGGTGGGGTAGTCGTCCAGCGGCACGGGTAGGGCGTCGCGCGGGTCGCTGAAAACCACGCGCTCCATCCAGCCGCCGAGCGCGCGGCGGCTGAGCGCATTGGCGCCGAAGGCCCCCAGCCAGCCCAGCGGCAGGCCGACCCGGCTGGGCCGGTGCAGCAGACGCCGGCCGCGGCTGGTGAAGACGTGCAGCCGGCGCTGCGGGTGGCCCAGCACCTCCGCGGCGCGGTGGTCCAGGCGCTCGTGCAGGCGGCGGCTGAAGAGTTCGGTGACGGTGCGCGCCGTGGGCATCTTGCCCGGCACGTGCGGGTAGGTCTGGGTGATGTAGTCCTCGGCCAGCTGGGCCAGCGCGGCGTCGGCATCGGGCAGACAGGCCGCGGCCATGCGCCAGGCGCCGATGGACGAGCCCAGCAGATGCACCGTCTGGTTGGACTGCGGCAACCAGTGCCCGAAGAGGTAGCGGTCCAGCGGCAGCAGCGCCAGGCCCTTGGGACCGCCCGCGGCAGCGGGGATCACGCGCACATCGCCCGGTGACAGGCCCCGCTCACGCAGGTGCTCACGGGCGCGCGGGCCGGCGTAGACCTGCAGGGCCTTCATGCGCGCGGCCCCGGCGCCCCGCTCAGCGGCGGCCGCCCTGCAGCTTGGAGAAGGCCGCAGCCATGGCGCTGGCGCCCGCCGGCTCCGGCGCGCGGCGCGGCTGCTCGCCGCGGCCGGCGGGGCGGAACTTGTTGTCGCCACCGGGCTGGCGCGCCGCGCCCACCGGCGCATCCAGCTTCATCGTCAGGCTGATGCGCTTGCGCGCCAGGTCCACTTCCAGCACCTTCACCTTCACCACCTGCCCCGTCTTCACCACCTCGCGGGCATCGCTGACGAACTTGTTGGCGAGCTGGCTGACGTGGATCAGCCCGTCCTGGTGCACGCCCAGGTCGACGAAGGCGCCGAACTGCGCCACGTTGCTGACCGTGCCTTCCAACGTCATGCCGGGCTGCAGGTCCTTGAGGTCGGTGACACCGTCGTTGAAGCGCGCGACGACGAAGTCGGGGCGCGGGTCGCGGCCCGGCTTTTCCAGCTCGACCAGGATGTCCTTGATCGTGATGGCGCCGAACTTCACGTCGGCAAAGGCCTCGGGCTTGAGTGTGCGCAGCACGTCGCTGCGGCCCATGAACTCGGTCACCGGGCGCTTCGTGGCGTCCAGCATCTTCTGCACCACCGGGTAGGTTTCCGGGTGCACGCCGGTCACGTCGAGCGGGTTGTCGCCGTCGCGGATGCGCAGGAAACCGGCGGCCTGCTCGAAGGTCTTCGGGCCCAGTCCGGCCACGTCGCGGAGCTGCTGGCGGTTGCGGAACGAGCCGTTGGCGTCGCGCCAGCGCACGATGGCCGCGGCCACCGCCGGGCTCAGGCCCGACACACGCGACAGCAGCGGCGCGCTGGCGGTGTTGAGGTCCACGCCGACGGCGTTGACGCAGTCTTCCACCACCGCCTCCAGGCTGCGCGCCAGGCCGCTCTGGTTCACGTCGTGCTGGTACTGGCCGACGCCGATGCTCTTGGGATCGATCTTCACCAGCTCGGCCAGCGGGTCCTGCAGGCGGCGCGCGATGCTCACCGCGCCGCGCAGGCTCACGTCCAGGTCGGGCAGCTCCTTGCTGGCAAATTCGCTGGCGCTGTAGACACTGGCGCCGGCCTCGCTGACCACCACCTTGTCGAGCTTCACGTCCGGCGCCATCGAGGCGATGCGCTTCATCAGGTCGCCGGCCAGCTTGTCGGTCTCGCGGCTGGCGGTGCCGTTGCCGATGGCGATCAGGTTCACGCCGTGCGTGGCGACGAGCCGGCCCAGCGTGTGCAGCGAGCCTTCCCAGTCCTGCCGCGGCTCGTGTGGGAACACGGTGTTGGTGTCCAGCACCTTGCCGGTGTCGCTGACCACCGCCACCTTCACGCCGGTGCGGATGCCGGGGTCCAGCCCCATGACCACCCGTTTGCCGGCGGGTGCGGCCAGCAGCAGGTCGCGCAGGTTGTCGGCAAAGACCTTGATCGCGACCGTCTCGGCCTCTTCGCGCAGGCGGCCGAAGAGGTCGCGCTCCAGGCTCAGGCTGAGCTTGACCTTCCAGGTCCACGCCACCGTCTTGCGGATCAGCTCGTCGCCCTTGCGGCCCGCCGGGCTCCAGCCGAGGTGGCGCGCGATGCGGCCCTCCGCCAAACCCGGTTTGCCGGCCACGGCTTCTTCGTCCAGCACCAGCTTGGCGTCCAGCCACTCCAGCGTGCGGCCGCGAAACACCGCCAGCGCGCGGTGGCTGGGCACCGTGCGCAGCGGCTCGGCGTAGTCGAAATAGTCGCGGAACTTGGCCGCGTCGGCGTGGTTGCCGTCCTTGCCATCGACCAGCTTGCTCTGAAACAGGCCCTCGGCCCACAGCCACTCGCGCAGCTTGCCCACCAGCAGCGCGTCTTCGGCCCAGCGCTCGCTGAGCAGGTCGCGCACGCCGTCCAGCACCGCGGGTGCGTCGGCAAACCCGCCTTCGGCGTTGATGAAGGCGGCGGCCTCGGCCAAGGGGTCCAGCGTGGGGTCGGCAAACAGCTTGTCGGCCAGCGGCTCCAGGCCGGCCTCGCGCGCGATCATGCCCTTGGTGCGGCGGCGCGGCTTGAAGGGCAGGTAGAGGTCTTCCAGCTCCTGCTTGGTGGGCGCGGCCTCCACCGCGGCGCGCAGCTCGGGCGTGAGCTTGCCCTGCTCGTCGATGCTCTTCAGCACCGCGCTTCGGCGGTCTTCGAGCTCGCGCAGATAGGCCAGCCGGGTTTCCAGCTCACGCAGCTGGATGTCGTCCAGCCCGTCCGTCGCTTCCTTGCGATAGCGGGCGATGAAGGGCACCGTGGCGCCGCCGTCCAGCAGCTCGATGGCGGTGACGATTTGCGCGGGCCGGGCCTTCAGCTCGGCGGCGATCTGCAGAACGATCTTGTTCAAGAAATTCAGTCGGGCTGGAAACGAGAGCGGCGCAGTTTACCGGCGCGCCTGCATCCAATCGGCCGCGCCCTGCCCTGCCAGGCGGCCAGAAGCGAAACAGGCGGTGAGCAGGTAACCGCCGGTGGGCGCTTCCCAGTCCAGCATCTCGCCGGCGCAGAAGACGCCGGGCAGGCTCTTCAGCATCAGGCGGTCGTCCAGGCCCTCGAAGCGCACACCGCCGGCGGTGCTGATGGCCTCGTCGATGGGGCGCGGCGCGGTCACGCGGATCGGCAGCGCCTTGATCAGCGCTGCAAACCGCGCCGGGTCGGCCTGCGCCTCCTTGGGCACGATCTCCCAGATCAACGCGGCTTTCACGCCCGAGAGGCTGAGCCGCGACTTCAGGTGCGTGGCCAGCGAGCGCGGGCCGCGCGGGTGAGCCAGCTCGGCCTGCACCCAGTCCAGGCTGCGACCGGGCAGCAGGTCGAGCTCGAAGGTGGCGCTGCCACTGGCTGCGATGCGATCACGCAGCAGCGCCGACGCGGCATAGACCAGGCTGCCCTCGACGCCGGTGGCGGTGGCGACGAACTCGCCGGCCTGCCGCCAGCCCTCGAAGCCGATCGCCACCGACTTCAGTGGCTCGCCGGCAAAACGCTGGCGGAAGTGTTCGCTCCAGCCCACGTCGAAGCCGCAGTTGGACGGCTTGAGCGGCGCCAGGTCGGCACCACGCGCCTGCAGCCAGGGCCACCAGGCGCCGTCGCTGCCCAGGCGCTGCCAGCTGGCGCCGCCCAGCGCCAGCACGGTGGCGGCGGGCATCACGGTGGTTTCGCCGTGCGGTGTGGCCAGGCGCAGCGCGCCGTCGTCGCCCCAGCCGAGCCAGCGGTGGCGTTGGTGGAAGCGCACGCCCTGCCCGCGCAGCCGATGCAGCCAGGCGCGCAGCAGCGGCGCGGCCTTCATGTCGACCGGGAAAACACGGCCGGAGCTGCCGACGAAGGTCTGCACTTCCAGCGCGCCGGCCCAGGCGCGCAGCGCGTCGGGGCCAAAGTCGGCGAGCCAGGGGCCGAGCACGCCGGCGCGCTCGGCGTAGCGTGCGGTGAAGGCCGGCAGCGCCTCGCCGTGTGTCAGGTTCAGGCCGCCCTTGCCGGCGAGCAGGAACTTGCGGCCCACCGAAGGCATGGCGTCGTACACATCGACCTGCACGCCGCGCGCGGCCAGTTGTTCAGCGGCCATCAGGCCGGCGGGGCCGCCGCCGATGACGGCGACGGTGGGGGACGAAACAGCAGCAGGGAGAGGTTCGGACATCGCGGCGGACTGTACGGCACGCGCCCGCCGACAATGCCGCATGGATTCGACCTGGTGGGTGTTGATCGCCGGCGCGGTGGCGGCCGGTTTTGTGCAGGGCTTGTCGGGCTTTGCCTTCGGGCTGGTGGCCACGTCGATCTGGGCCTGGTGGCTGCCGCCGCAGCTGGTGGCACCGATGTCGGTGTTCGGCGCGCTGACCGGGCAGGTCATCGCCTTCATCACCACGCGCCGGCCGATGCAGTGGCCTCGCCTGGGGCCACTGCTGGCCGGCGGGCTCTGCGGGTTGCCGGTGGGCGTGTGGCTGCTGCCACGGCTGGACGCCGCGACCTTCCAGCTCGGCGTGGGCACGCTGCTGGCGGTGTGGTGCCCGGTGATGCTGATGTCGGGCCGCATCCCGCACATCACGCGTGGCGGCCGCGTGGCCGACGCCGCGGTGGGCCTGGCCGGCGGCGTGACCGGGGCCCTGGGCGGCTTCACCGGCCCGCTGCCCACGCTGTGGGCCACGCTGCGCGGCTGGGACAAGGACACGCTGCGCGGCGTGATCCAGAACTTCAACCTCGTGATGCTGGCCGCCACCTTCATCGGCTACATCGCGGCCGGCGTGGTGACCGCGCCGATGCTGCCGCAGTTTGCGGTGGTGGCGCCGGCCCTGCTGGTGCCGGTGCTGCTGGGCGCGAGGCTCTATGCGGGCATCAGCCCCGAGACCTTCAAGCGCGTGGTGCTGGCGCTGCTGTCGGTGACCGGGGCGGCGCTGCTAGTGAAGGGGCTGCACCAGCTGGCGTGACCACGACGGCCCGCGTTCATGCGCCCTTCAGATCGGCCCGCAGCTGGGCGCCCAGTTCGGGCTTGGCCGCAAACGGGTCGGTGGGGTTGCGCGGCGTCATGATGTCCTCCAGCCGCACCTGCACGCTGGCCAGGCTCTTGGGGTGGCTGTAGATGTAGAACTGGTTCTGTGCACAGGCGTCGAAGACCCACTGCGCCACCTGCGCCGCACTGACCTTGCCCTTGGTCACCGCCTGGTCGCTCATGGCCTGCGCGATCAGCTGGCTGCGCGTGGGCTGCACGGCCGGCATGTCGGCCGGGCGGTTGCGCTCGCTCTTGTGGATGCCGGTGGGCACGAAGAACGGGCACAGCACGTGCGCGTGCACCTGCTCGGTGACGAGCGCCAGGTCTTGATAGAGCGTCTCGCTCATCGACACCACGGCGTGTTTGCTGACGTTGTAGACGCCCATGTTGGGCGCGTTCAGCAGGCCGGCCATGCTGGCGGTGTTGACGATGTCGCCGCGCCACGCCGGGTCCTTCCTGGCGGCCTCCAGCATCAACGGCGTGAACACGCGCACACCGTGCGCCACGCCCATCAGGTTGACGCCGATGACCCACTCCCAGTCCTTCAGCGTGTGCTCCCAGATCAGCCCGCCAGCACCCACGCCCGCGTTGTTGAACACGAAGTTGGGCACGCCGAAGCGCTGCAGCGTGGCGGCGGCCAGCGCGTCCACCTCGGCGGCCTTGGAGATGTCCAGCCTGAAGGGAAGGACCTGCGCACCCAGGCCCTCGATCTCGGCCTGCGCGGTGGCCAGCGCGTCGGCCTGCACGTCGGCCATCACGACCTTCATGCCCAGACGGGCGGCAATGCGGCTGGTCTCCAGGCCGAAGCCCGAGGCCGCGCCGGTGATGACGGCGATGCCGCCTTGCAAGTGGGTCATGTCTGCTCCTCTTTGATTTGAAAGCCGGCGCGCGGAAAGTGCACGTGCACCGTGCCCGCGCGCGCGTCGGTGCGGCGCACCACGACTTCTTCGTGGCTCAGGCCCACCAGCGTGCCGGCCACGGGGTCCAGGCCGTAATCGGTGGGCGTCACGGTGACCGGCTGACCGGCGTCGAAACCCAGGCCCGGCGCCACATGGCACGGCGCGTGGCCGGCAGCCGCAGCGGCCACCGCCAAGGCCTGCACGCTGCTCATCGTTTCGGACCTGCCGTGGCCGAGCGCCAGCACGCGGTCGAGCCAGGCGTTGAAGTGCTGAAACGGGCTGAAGACCTCGGCCACCCCCGGCCCGGCACGCCGCACGAACCAGCCGTTGTGCGCCACCGCGAAGTCGGCGATGGACGCCTGCTCGCCCATCAGCCACGGCCGGCCATCGGCCAGCTGTGCGTCGATGGCAGCGGCGTACGCGCCCAGGTTGACCGTGGCGTCGGCCAGCGTCTGGCGCTTCATCGTCGCGGTGAACGGGCGGCGGTCGGCGGCAAAGGCCTTCAGCACCTCGGGCGGCACGCCCTGCAGCGCATGCGCCACGCCGGCCGGCTGCATCGCCACCGGCACCACGGTCCAGAACAGCGTGCTGTCGGCCCATTGCGCGACGATCGGCGCCAGCGGCGCGCCGGCCGGGTACAGCGTGGGCGCGGGTGCGTGCCGATCGATCAGCCGGGCGATGAGCGCCGTGTCGCAGTACACATCGGCACCCACCTGCACGATGGGTGTCTTGCGGTAGCCGCCCGTGAGCGCCACCACGTCGGGCTTGGGCAGGATCACGGGGATCCGGACCGACGTCCAGCCCAGGTCCTTGAAGCCGAAGATCAGGCGCAGCTTCTCGGAAAACGGCGAGCCGTCGTAGTGGTGCAGGATGAAGTCGGCCATCAGGGTTCCCAGGGCATCGCACGCCGGATCAGCGCGTCGAGGTCGTGGCCGGCGCCGAGCAGGCCGAAGACATCGGCCGCTGCGTTCAGCCGGGTTTCGCAGAAGGCGCCGAACACCGCCGGCGGTGATTGCCGGTGCAGCAGCGCGGCCTGCATCACCAGCGCCACCCGGCGCGCCAGCTGGCGGGCCTGCGGCTCGGCGGTGTCGGCCTGGTCGATCTGGTGCAGCAGTTGCGCTGCGGCGTGGTCCAGCGCGGGGTGGGCACCGCGGCTGGGCGCGAGCTCATGCGCCAGTGCCGCGGCCACGTCGGCGCCCCGCAAGGCGCGCAGCAGGTCCAGCGCCATGATGTTGGCCGCACCTTCCCAGATGCTGTTGAGCGGCATCTCACGATAGATGCGCGCCATCACGCCCTCGCCCGCCGCCTCCACGTAGCCGTTGCCGCCCAGGCATTCCATGGCCTCCTGCGCAAAGGCGCTGCCGCGCTTGCAGATCCAGAACTTGGCGATGGGCGTGAGCACGCGACGCATCACCGCTTCATGGGCGTCGGTGCCGTGTTCGGTGCGGTCCACCGCCACCGCCAGGCGCATCGCCAGCGCGGTGGCGGCTTCGCTCTCCAGCGCCAGGTCGGCGAGCACGTTCTTCATCAGCGGCTGATCGATCAGCCGTTGGCCGAAGGCCCGGCGCTGTGCGGCGTGGTGCAGTGCCAGGCTCAGCGCCTGGCGCATCAGGCCGGCGGTGCCCAGGGCGCAGTCCAGCCGAGTCAGCGCACCCATGGCCAGGATCTGCGGCACGCCGCGGCCTTCGTCGCCCACGCGCCAGGCGGTGGCACCGTGGAACTCCACTTCGCTGCTCGCGTTGGCGTGGTTGCCCAGCTTGTGCTTCAGGCGCTGGATGTGGATGGCGTTGAGCGTGCCATCGGGCAGCCAGCGCGGCAGGAAGAAGCAGGACAGCCCCGCCGCGGTCTGCGCCAGCACCAGGAAGGCGTCGCACATCGGCGCCGAGAAGAACCACTTGTGGCCGGTGAGGCGGTAGCGGTCGCCCCAGGCGTCGGTGCCGTCAAGCTCGGCGCGCGTGGTGTTGGCGCGCACGTCGGAGCCGCCCTGCTTCTCGGTCATGCCCATGCCCATGGTCACGGCCGACTTGTGCGGCATGGGCACGAAGCGCGGGTCGTAGCCGGTGGCGGCCAGCTTGGGACCCCAGGCCGTGTGCAGCGCCGGGTTGGCGCGCAGCGCGGGTGTGACCGCGTAGCTCATCGACACGGGGCACAGCACCGAAGGCTCGGCCTCGGTGAAGAGCATGAAGCCGGCGGCACGCTCCACGTGCGACAGTGGCCCGCCAGTCCACGGCGCGCCATGCAGGCCGTGGTGCAGCGCGCGCGCCATCAGCACGTGGTAGCTGGGGTGGAACTCCACCTCGTCCACGCGCCGGCCCACGCGGTCGTGTGTGTGCAGCAGCGGGGCGTGCGTGTTGGCCAGGCGCGCGTGGGCCTGCATCTCGGCGCTGCCGGCCTCGGCACCCAGTGCATGCAGTCGCGTGGTGTCCAGGGCCGGCGCGTGCGCGGCCAGTGCGTCCTGCAGCGGGCGGTTGGCCTGGAAGAGGTTGATGCCCGCCAGCGGCAGGCTCTGGTTGAAGACCTCGTGCGTGGTGTCCATGCTCACACCCCTTTCAGCATCTCCAGATGCGGAATGTCGTCTTCCAGATAAGGTTCCCCGACACGCACGAAGCCGTAGCTGCCGTAGAGCCGTTCCAGGTGCGCCTGCGCGCTGATGCGGATGCCGCGGCCGGGCCACACGGCCTGGCACTGGCGCACGCCCTCGGCAAACAGCGCGCGGCCGACGCCGGTGCCGCGCACCTCGGCCGCGGTGATGACGCGGCCGATGGACGGCTCGGTGTACTTCAGACCCGGGTCGACGATGCGCAGGTAGGCCTGCAGCGTGCCGGCCTCGTCACGGCCCAGCAGGTGCCAGGACTGGCGGTCCAGCCCGTCCGGGTCGAGGTACGGCCCCTGCTCCAGGATGAAGACGCGGCAGCGCAGCGCCAGCGCGTCGTACAGGTTGTCGACACCGAGGTCGGCGAAGCGGGACCAGCTGAAGTTCAAACCAGCTTCACCAACTGCTTGCCGAAGTTCTTGCCTTTGAGCAGGCCCATGAACGCCTCGGGCGCGGCCGCGATGCCCTGCGCCACGCTCTCGCGGTACCTGATCTGGCCGGTGGCCACACCGCTCCCCAGCTCCTTCAGCGCCGCCGGCCACAGGCTCATGTGCTCGCTGACGATGAAACCCTGCAGCTTGAGGCGCTGCGTGAGCAGCAGGCGGGCGTTGTGGATGGCCAGGTCCTGCCCGTCGTAGCCGGAAATCATGCCGCACAGCGCGACGCGGCCGAAGGCGTTCATGCGCGACAGCACCACGTCGAGGATGAGGCCGCCGACGTTCTCGAAGTTGCCGTCCACACCCCGCGGTGCGGCGTCGTCCAGGGCGGCGGCGAGCGACTTGAAGTCGGGGTACTTCCGGTAGTCGATGCAGGCGTCGAAGCCCAGCTCCTGGACCACGTAGTCGCACTTGTCCTTGCCGCCGGCCAGGCCCACCGCCCGGCAGCCCTTGGCCTTGGCCAGCTGGCCCACCACGCTGCCCACGGCGCCGCTGGCCGCGCTGACCACGATGGTCTCGCCGGCCTTGGGCTCGATGATGTGGTTCAGGCCCACCCAGGCGGTGACACCGGGCATGCCCACGGCGCCGAGAAAGGCCGACAGCGGCACCTTCGACGCATCGACCTTGCGCACCATGCCCGGCGTGCGCGCGTCCAGCACCGCCATCTCCTGCCAGCCGCCCATGCAGACGACGGTGTCGCCGGGGGCGAAGCCATCCTGCTGGCTCTGGACGATCTCGCCCACGGTGCCGCCCACCATCACCTCGCCGATGCCCACCGGCGCGGCGTAGCTCTTGGCATCGTTCATGCGCATGCGCATGTAGGGGTCCAGGCTGAGGTAGTGCACCTTCACGAGCACGTGGCCTTCGGGGACCGCGGGCGTGTCCACGGCCTCCAGGCGGAAATGTTCAGCGCCGGCTTCGCCGGTGGGCCGTGCGGCCAGCACGATGCGTTGGTGTTTCATGGCTTGTCTTCCGTGTTGTGTTGCAAGGCCTGCGCCTGGCGCCCGTGCGTGGGCAGCGCGCGCAGGAACTTGAAGGTGGCGGTGGCGTGTGCGCACAGCCGCCCGGCGTCGTCGAACACGCTGCCTTCGGTGAAGGCCAGCGTGGTGGTCTTGTGCAGCAGCGTGCCCACGGCGCGCAGCGTGCCCTGGCCGGGGCGCATGAAGCTGGTCTTCATCTCCAGCGTCACCACGCCGGGTGCGTCCATCGGCGAATGGGTGCTCTTGCTGCGCGCGGCGTGCGCCATGGCCACGTCGAGCATCGTCATCATCACGCCGCCGTGCGCCACCTCCCAGCTGTTGAGGTGGCACTCGTCCAGGTCCACGCGCAGCTCGGCCTTGCCGTCGCCGAAGGCCCAGAGCTCCAGGCCCAGCTCTTCGACGAAAGGGATGCGCAGCGGAAACTTCAGCTGCCCGGGTTTCATCGCGCGTGTCATGTCGGTATCAACCCCCGCCGTGCACCGCGCTGACGCCGCCGTCCACCGCCAGGATCTGCCCGGTGATGTGCTTGCCGGCGGCGCTGGCAAACAGCAGCACGGCGCCCTTGAGGTCGTCGTCGTCGCCCAGGCGCTTGAGCGGCGCGCCGCTGGCGAGCTTCTCGGCGCCGAAGTGCTCGAGCACGCCCTTGGTCATCTTGCTCGGAAAGAAGCCCGGCGCGATGGCGTTCACGGTGATGCCGTACTTGCCCCACTCACCCGCCAGCGTGCGCGTGAAGTTGACCGCCGCGCCCTTGCTGGTGCCGTAGGCGATGAACTGCACGTCCAGGCTGCCACTCAGGCCCGCGATGCTGGCCAGGTTGATCACGCGGCCGCCCTTGTTCGGGATCATCCAGGCCTTGCCCACGGCCTGCGCAAACAGGAACAGGCTGCGGATGTTCAGGTTCATCACCTTGTCCCAGGCCTCGATCGGATAGTCCTCGGCCGGCGCGCCCCAGGTGGCGCCGGCGTTGTTGACCAGGATGTCGATGCGGCCCAGGCGCGCCATGGTCTCGGCCACGACGCGGTTCACGTCCTCGGGCTTGGACGCGTCGGCGGCGATCCAGCGCGCGTCGATGCCCTTGGCCGCCAGGTCGGCTGCGGCCTCTTCCAGATCGGCGGCCTTGCGGCTGGTGAGCATGATCCTGGCGCCGGCTTCGCCGAGGGCCTCGGCCATCTGCAGGCCCAGGCCGCGCGAGCCGCCGGTGACCAGGGCGACCTGGCCGGTGAGGTCGAAGAGTTTCTGGATCGGGGTGCCCATGGCGGTCTCCTGTGTGTGGTGTCGTTCAGTGCAGTTCGATGAGGACCACGCGGTTCTCGGCCGCGGGCCAGCTTTGTGCGGCCAGACGCTGGCCGTTGAATTCGGCCACCACGGGGCGCGGCGGTGCCGGCGGCAGCTTGATCTTGCTCACCGACAGCCCGGCCACGCCGCCACGCGCGATGCCGGGCGCCGGGTCCTGCCCGTCGAACACGAGGCGGTCGCGCGGCAGGCCGAAGTAGCCGCGCGGGCGGGTGAAGGTGAGCACGCTGCCGGCGGTCTTGTCGGCCTCCAGCAGTCGGTCGGCGCGCAGGTGCACCAGCGCCGATGAACGCGGGAACGGCTGGCGGTAGACATGCGTCACCGCGTAGCCCGGCGCGCTGATGACCAATTCGTAGGCCGTGCGGCCGTCGGCCTGGAACGGGCCCCAGCGGCCATCGGCACCCACCGTCTTGCGCCACACGGCGGCGCCCTGGCGCGCGCCGGTCTGTGCGTCGGTGGCGTAGACCTCCACCGTCGCACCCGCCAGCGGCAGGTTGTTGACGAAGCTGCCGGTGGCCGGGTCGTTGTTCAGGCCCAGGCCGCTGACCTGGCCGTCCAGCACCACCGTGGCCTCGGGCGTGAAGCCGGTGGTGGCCGGCGCTCGGCCGGTGATGAACTCGAAGGCGGCGGCAAAGGCCTGCGGGCTGAACGAGGTCTCGCGGTGGTCCACGCCAGGCAGAACCACGTTCTTTGCGCCGCGCAGCTCAGGGCTGTCGAAGCCCACGCCGGTGGGCCTGCCGGGCGCGCCGAGCCAGGTGCCTTCGGGCTGCGCGAACTTGTCGTTGTTGTCGGAGCGAATCGTCATCCACGCCGGCCCCGGCGTGATCTCCACGCCCGGCGCACCCTGGTTGTTCAGCGCGGTGAGGAAGGGCCCGGCGCCATTGAACTCGTTGCCCGGGTTGCTGGCCGGATCCGCGCGCACACCGTGATTGGGCGTGCCGCCCAGGATGGCGTGCGAGACCTTGCCGGCGCCGCCGTGAGCGATGAAGTTGCGCACCGCGTTGCCGCCGCGCGAATTGGCCAGCAGCACGACCTGCTTCGAGCCGGTGGCGGCCAGCACACGATCGACCTCGGCGGCCAGGAAGGCGCGGTGCTCGGCCGTGGACGTGCGCCCCGGCTGCGGCCGCTCGTCGCTGTCGCGCGCCAGCGGGTACGGCAGGTGGATGGCGTGCAGCCGCTCGCGCGGCCAGCCGTTCGATTCAAAGCGCCACTGCGTGGTGATCCACAGCCCGGCCGTGTCGCCGTTGCCGTGCACGAAGACGATGGGCGGCAGGGCAGCGCCACCCGGGCTGCCGACGCCGGTGGCGCAGGCCGCGGTCACGCTGGCGGCGGCCACCATCAGGGCACGGCGGGCCAGGTCGATGTCGGGCATGTCATTTCTTTCGGGGCGGCATGTTCTGGGACGGTGTTTCGGGCAGCCGCGAACGCAGCACGATCAGCACCACGCCGATGGCGGCCAGCAACGTGCCACCGAGCACCATCGTCCAGCCGAGCCCGTCGCTCTGGCGCAGCACGAAGAGGCCCACGCACAGCGTCAGCAGTCCGCCGTAGATCAGCACCCAGGTCCAGGTTTCCATCGCCTTGGCAGACATCAGAACCACGCGTCCTGCATCGTGCGGCAGACGGCCTCGCGGTGGCTGACGACGCCGAGCCAGGCGTCGATCTTCGGCAGCTCGTAGGCGTAGAAATAGTGCATGGCGGCCTGCTTGCCGGGCTGCAGCGGCGAGCCGGTGCGCCGTGCGGCCAGCGCCACATCCAGCCACAGCCAGGCCAGCACCACGTGGCCGAAGGCCTGCAGGTAGGGCGTGGCGTTGGCCAGCGCTTCTTCGGGCACGCCGGTGGCCCAGGCGGCCTTGGTGGCGGCGCCCAGGCGCTGCAGCGCAGCCGCCAGTTGGTTCGCGGGCTCGGCCAGGCCTTCTGCATGACCGGCCTCTTCGATGGTGGCGCTGATGCGCGTGGCCAGCAGCTTGAGGCCCGCGCCGCCGTTCATCACCACCTTCCGGCCCAGCAGGTCCAGGCCCTGGATGCCGTGGGTGCCCTCGTGGATCATGTTCAGGCGGTTGTCGCGCCAGTGCTGCTCGACCGGGAAATCGCGTGTGTAGCCGTAGCCGCCATGCACCTGGATGGCCAGCGAGTTGGCCTCCAGGCACCATTCGCTGGGCCAGCTCTTGGCAATCGGCGTCAGCACCTCCAGCAGCGTGTTGGCGTCGGCGGCCGTGGCTTCGTCGCCGGTGTGCAGTTCATCCACCAGGCGCGCGCAGTACAGCGCCAGCGCCAGGCCGCCTTCGCAGTAGGCCTTCTGCGCCAGCAGCATGCGCTTGACGTCGGCGTGCTGGATCAGCGGCACCTGCGGCTGCGTGGCGTCCTTGCCGTTGCCCGTGATGGGACGGCCTTGCGGGCGCTGGCGCGCGTAGTCGAGGCTCGCCTCGTAGCCGGCATAGCCCAGCATCACCGCGCCCAGGCCGACACCGATGCGCGCCTCGTTCATCATGTGGAACATGCAGCGCAGGCCCTCGCCGGGCTTGCCGACGAGGTAGCCGATGGCACCAGGCCCGCCGCGCACCGGGAACTTGCCCTCGCCGAAGTTCAGCAGCGTGTTGGTGGTGCCGCGGTAGCCCAGCTTGTGGTTCAGGCCGGCCAACGCGACGTCGTTGCGTTCGCCGGTGAGCTGGGCCTTGTCGTCGACCAGGTGCTTGGGCACGATGAACAGCGAGATGCCACGCGTGCCCGCCACCGGCTTGCCGTCGGGCCCGGGGATCTTGGCCAGCACCAGGTGCACGATGTTCTCGGTGAGCTCGTGCTCGCCGGCGCTGATCCACATCTTGTTGCCGCGCAGGCGGTAGCGCGGGCCCAGGGCGTCGGCCTCGAAGTCGGCACCGTCCGGCACGGCGCGCGTGGCCACGTCGCTCAGGCTGCTGCCGGCCTGCGGCTCGCTCAGGCACATGGTGCCGAACCAGCGGCCGGCAAATTCGTTCTTGGCGAAGACCTCGCGCTGCCGCTGCGTGCCATGCGCCATCAGCAGGTTGGCGTTGCCGCTGGTGAGCATCGCGTAGCCGCCCATCGACACGCTGGCCTTGCTGAAGAAGGCGTTGGCGGCCATCTCGATGACACAGGGCAGCTGCATGCCGCCCAGCTCGTAGTCCTGCGCCGCGGCGAGCATGCCCGATTCGACGTAAGCGGCCATCGCCGCATGTGTTTCGGCCGGCAGGTGCACACGTTCGCCGTCGAAGTGCGGCTCCTGCGTGTCGCTGAGCCGGTTGAAGGGCGCGAACTTCTCGCGCGCGATGCGCTCGCAGGTGTCGAGCACCGACGCGAAGGTCTCGGGCGAGTGGTCGGCGAAGCGCGGGCGCTGCAGCAGCGACGAAACACCGAGCCAGTCGTGCAGTAGGAAGTCGAGGGTGGCGCGCATGGGGTTCGGTTCAATCCTTCGGGGTCGTCTGCGGGACCAGGGCCATGGTGGCCGAGGCTTTCATGACGAGTGTGCGCCGGCCCGGCGTTTCGGCAAAGACCTCGGCCTCGGTGAAGCTGAGGGTACGCCCGGCCTTGATCACCACCGCCTCGCACACCAGCCGCTCGCCCTTGCCGGGGCGCAGCTGACTGGTCTTGAGCTCGGCGGTCAGGGCCCAGTGGGCGGCGGGCGCCAGCGCCTGCGCGGCAGCACCCATGCTGTGGTCGGCCAGTGCCGCCATCACGCCGGCGTGCACCTGGCCGGTGTGCTGCAGGTGCCGCGTGGCGATGGACAGCACGGTGGTGAGCCGGCCGTCGGCCAGTGACACGGGCTCCACACCCAGGTCCACCATGAAGGGCGACTGCGCGAAGAACGCGCGCAGGTCGTCCAGCGTCATCGAGCGATCGCGCTCAGAGCACTTCGAAGATGCCCGCCGCGCCCATGCCGCCGCCGATGCACATGGTCACGCACACCCGCTTGGCGCCGCGGCGCTTGCCTTCGATCAGCGCGTGGCCGGTGAGCCGTTGGCCGCTGACGCCATAGGGGTGGCCGACGGCAATCGCGCCGCCGTTGACGTTGAGGCGGTCCATCGGGATGCCCAGCGTGTCGGCGCAGTACAGCACCTGCACCGCGAAGGCTTCGTTCAGCTCCCACAGGTCGATGTCGGCCACCGTCAGGCCCAGGCGCTTGAGCACCTTGGGCACCGCGAACACCGGGCCGATGCCCATTTCATCAGGCTCGCAGCCAGCCACGGCAAAGCCCAGGAAGCGGCCCAGGGGCTTGAGGCCCTTGCGCTCGGCCAGGGTCTCGTTCATCACCACGCAGGCGCCGGCGCCGTCGCTGAACTGGCTCGCGTTGCCGGCGCTGATCAGGCCGCCCGGCAGCGCCGAGCGCAGGTTGCAGATGCCCTCGTACGTGGTGCCGGCGCGGATGCCTTCGTCGTTGGCGACGGTGACCTCCTTGCTGCGCAGGCCCATCACGGGGTCGGCCACGCCAGCGGTCACGGTGATGGGGGCGATCTCGTCCTTGAAGAGACCCGCCTCCAGCGCGGCGGCGGCCTTCTGCTGGCTGCCGGCACCGTAGTGGTCCATGCGCTCGCGGCTGATCTTGTAGCGCTTGGCCACCTGCTCGGCGGTCTGCAGCATGTTCCAGTAGATCTCGGGCTTGTTCTTCTGCAGCCAGGGGTCGGCCAGCATGTGGGTGTTGGCCTCTTGCTGCACGCAGCTGATGCTCTCGACACCGCCGCCGATGAAGACGTCGCCCTCGCCGGCGATGATGCGCTGCGCGGCCATCGCGATGGTCTGCAGCCCGCTGCTGCAGAAGCGGTTGACGGTGACGCCGCTGGTGGTGATGGGCAGGCCGGCGCGCAGCAGCGCCTGGCGCGCGATGTTGCTGCCGGTGGCGCCCTCGGGCGTGGCGCAGCCCATGATGACGTCGTCCACTTCAGCGCCGTCGATGCCGGCGCGCTGCACGGCGGCGTGGCGCCGTGGGTCATGTTGAAGGCGCCCTTCCAGCTCTTGCAGAGCGGCGTGCGGGCGGTGGAGACGATGACGGCTTGGGTCATGGTGTGGTTTCCTTCAACACATTCAGGTGAACGACTTGCCTTCTGCGGCCAGCCTGGCCAGCAGCGGGGCGGGTTGCCAGAAGCTGGCGTCGTCGAGCGGGTTGGCGGCGAACTTCTTCATGGTCTGCACCACGTTGAAGAGGCCCTGGCTGTCGGCGTAGCACATGGGCCCGCCGCGGTGCAGCGGGAAGCCGTAGCCGGTGAGGTAGACCATGTCGATGTCGCTGGCCTTGCTGGCAATGCCCTCTTCCAGGATCTTGGCTGCCTCGTTGACCAGCGAATACACGAGCCGGTGCACGATCTCCTCGTCGGCGATCTTGCGCGGCGTGATGCCCAGGTCGGCGCGGTGCTTGACGATCATGTCCTCGACCAGCTTGGAGGGGATCGCGTCGCGCTTGCCGGCCTGGTAGTCGTACCAACCGGCTTGCGTCTTCTGGCCGTAGCGGCCCAGCTCGCACAGCAGGTCTGCCGTCTTGCTGTAGCGCATGTTGGGCTTCTCTTGGTAGCGGCGCTTGCGGATGGCCCAGCCGATGTCGTTGCCGGCCAGGTCGCCCATGCGGAACGGGCCCATCGCGAAGCCGAACTTCTCCACCGCCTTGTCCACCTGCGCGGGCGTGCAGCCCTCTTCCAGCAGGAAGCCGGCCTGGCGGCTGTACTGCTCGATCATGCGGTTGCCGATGAAGCCGTCGCACACGCCCGACACCACGGCCGTCTTGCGGATCTTCTTGCCCACGGCCATCACGGTGGCCAGCACGTCCTTGGCGGTGTGCTCACCGCGCACCACCTCCAGGAGCTTCATCACGTTGGCGGGGCTGAAGAAGTGCATGCCCACCACGTCCTGCGGGCGCTGGGGCGTGCTGGTGTTGCTGGCCAGGATGGCGCCGGGCTTCATCACCTCGTCCAGCGTCTTGAAGACCTTTTCCTTGACGCCCATCTCCTCGAACACGGCCTCGATCACCAGGTCGGCGTCGCCGATGTCGGCGTAGCTCAGCGTGGTGCTCAACAGCGCCATGCGCGCGTCGAGCTTGTCCTGCTTGAGCTTGCCCTTCTTGAGCTGGTTTTCGTAGTTCTTGCGGATGGTGGCCACGCCACGGTCCAGCGCGTCCTGCTTCATCTCGAGCATCGTCACCGGGATGCCGGCGTTGAGGAAGTTCATGCTGATGCCGCCGCCCATGGTGCCGGCGCCGATGACGGCCACCTTGGCGATGGTGCGCTTGGGCGTGTCTTCAGGCACGTCGGGGATCTTGCTGGCGGCACGCTCGCCGAAGAAGGCGTGGCGCAGCGCCTTGCACTCGGGCGTGGTCATCAGCGCGATGAAGATCTCGCGTTCGGCCAGCATGCCGTCGTCGAACTTCTTCTTCACGCTGGCTTCCACCGCGTCCACGCATTTGGCGGGCGCCGGGAAGTTCTTGGCCATGCCCTTGACCATGTTGCGCGCGAAGCCGAAGTAGGCGTCGGGGCTCGGGTGCTGGGCCTTGAGGTCGCGCACACGCGGCAGCGGGGTGCCGGCGGCGGTGTGTTCCGCCGCCTTGGCTGCGGCAAAGGTGCAGGCCGTGCCCAGCAGGTCGTCGGCCACGATCTGGTCGAACAGTTTCTGGCCGGGCAGCGAGGCCAGCAGTTCGCTCTTCACCGGGTCGCCACTCACGATGATGTTCAGCGCGGTCTCCACGCCCAGCACACGCGGCAGGCGCTGCGTGCCGCCGGCGCCGGGGATGAGGCCGATCTTGACCTCGGGCAGCGCCACATCCACGCCCGGCGCGGCCAGGCGGTAGTGGCAGCCCAGCGCGAGCTCCAGCCCGCCGCCCATGCACACGCCGTTGATGGCAGCCACCACCGGCTTGGGGCAGTCTTCCAGCAGCCTGATCAGGCTCAGCAGGTTGGGCTCGGCAATCGCCCTGGGGCTGCCGAACTCCTTGATGTCCGCACCGCCCGAAAACGCCCGGCCACCGCCGGTCAGCACGATGGCCGTCACGGCCTTGTCGGCCACGGCCTGCTCGATGCCCGAGGCCACGCCCGTGCGGGTGTCGTAACCCAGGCCGTTGACGGGCGGGTTGTCCAGCGTGATCACGGCCACGTTGCCGCGGGTTTCGTACTTGGCGCCCATGGCGTCTCCTCGGGTCGGGAAAAAGGGTGAAACGATGAAAATAGAACGATCGTTCGATTCTACGAGTCGAAAAAGGCCGGACGATGTCCCAGCGGTGACAAAGCCGGCCTCGAAGCAGCGTGCCGGTGGCCTACACCTCCAGCCACTCCTTGCGGATGTAGGCGTTGGCACGCAGCTCGGTGGGTGTGCCTTCGAAGACGATCTGGCCATGGCCCATCACCAGGCAGCGGTCGGCCACCTCGAGCGCGATCGTGAGCTTCTGCTCCACCAGCAGCACGCTGATGCCGCGGCGCTTGAGCTCGCGCAGGTACTCGCCCACCTGCTCCACGATCTTGGGCGCCAGGCCTTCGGTGGGCTCGTCGATCATGATGAGCTCGGGGTCGCCCATCAGCGTGCGGCACAGCGTCAGCATCTGCTGCTCGCCGCCGCTCAGCACGCCCGCCTCGGTGTGCTGGCGCTCCTTCAGGCGCGGGAACAGCTTGTACATGTCGTCGAAGCCCCAGCGCGCGTTCTTGGCGCCGCTCTTCTGGCCCAGCAGCAGGTTCTGGTGCACCGTGAGCGTGGGGAAGATGTCGCGGTTCTCGGGCACGTAGCCCATGCCGCAGTGCGCGATCTCGAAGGCCTTCCTGCCCAGCACCTGCTGGTTCCTGAACTGCACTTCGCCGGTGCAGTCCACCAGCCCCATGATCGCCTTGACGGTGGTGCTGCGGCCCGAGCCGTTGCGCCCCAGCAGCGCCACGATCTCGCCGGCACGCACCTCGAAATTCACGCCATGCAGCACATGGCTCTTGCCGTAGTAGGCGTGGACGTCCTTGAGTTGCAGCATGTCAGTTCCGCCCGGCCGTTCCGAAGGAACTGAGGGCCCCCTTGGGGGGCAGCGAATGCAATGAGCTTGGGGGTTTCATGTCAATGTCCCGCGCCGGCGGCCTGGTTGTCGGCCACGGTGCTGCCCAGATAGGCTTCCTTGACGCGCTCGTTCGAGCGCACCTTGTCGGGCGTGTCGAAGGCGATCACCTCGCCGTACACCAGCACCGCGATCTTGTCGGCCAGCCCGAAGACCACGCCCATGTCGTGCTCCACCGTCAGCAGTGTCTTGCCGACCGTGATCTCGCGGATCAGGTTGACGAAGCGCGCGGTCTCGCTGCGGCTCATGCCGGCGGTGGGCTCGTCGAGCAGGATCACGTTGGCGCCGCCGGCGATGGTCAGGCCGATCTCCAGCGCGCGCTGCTCGGCGTAGGTCAGGTTCATGGCCAGCACGTCGCGCCGCTTGTGCAGCTTGATCATCTCCATGACCTCTTCGGCGCGTTCGTTGGCGTCGCGCGCGTCGGCCAGGAAGCGCCAGAAGCTGTACTTGTAGCCCAGGCTCCACAGCACCGCGCAGCGCAGGTTCTCGAACACGCTGAGGCGGTTGAAGAGGTTGCTGACCTGGAAGCTGCGCGCCAGGCCCATGCGGTTGATCTCGTACGGCGTGCGCCCGTCGAGCCGCTGCCCGTTGAGCAGGATGTCGCCGCTGGTGCTGCCGAAGCGGCCGCTGATCAGGTTGAACAGCGTGCTCTTGCCTGCGCCGTTGGGGCCGATCACGGCCACGCGCTCGCCAGGCTTCACCTGCAGGTTGGCGCCGCGGATGATCTCGGTCTTGCCGAAGCTCTTGCGCACGTCGCGCAGCTCCAGCGCAAATTCGGAAGGGGCGGTGCTTGGGCTCATACCGCGGCCTCCCGCCGCTTGATCTCTTTTTCGATCTCTTCCTGCGTGCGGCTCCACTCGCGCACGAACTGCCGTCGCGACACCTCGAACAGGCCCACGCCCACGGCCAGCACCATGCAGGCGCCGAACCAGCTGTCCAGACCCTTGGCGTTGATCGTGGCACCCAGGAACTTCATGTTCGGGCCCAGCGCCTCGTTGAGCTGCAGGTGATAGACCATCTCGATCATCACCGCCGAGCCCAGCAGCACCGTCATCGCCGTGCCGGCCAGCGCCAGGTATGAGCCCAGCAACGGCCGCAGCTTGCCGAAGGAGGCCACGCGCAGGTTCATCATGATCAGGCTGCTGATGCCGCCGGGCGCGTACATCACCATGAAGGTGAACACCAGGCCCAGGTACAACAACCAGGCCTGCGTGAGCTCGCTCAGCAGCACCAGCGCCAGCACCAGCAGCACCGCGCCGATGATGGGCCCGAAGAAGAACACCGCGCCGCCCAGGAAGGTGAACAGCAGGAACGCGCCCGAGCGCACCGCGCCCACCACCTCGGCGGTGACGATCTCGAAGTTCAGCGCCGCCAGGCCGCCCGCAATGCCCATGAAGAAGCCGCTGGCGATGAAGGCGAAGTAGCGCACGAACTGCGTGTTGTAGCCGACGAACTCCACGCGCTCCGGGTTGTCGCGCACGGCGTTGAGCATGCGGCCCAGCGGCGTGCGCGTGAAGGCGAACATCAGCGCGGTGCAGATGAAGGTGTAGATGGCGATCAGGTAGTAGAGCTGGATCTGCGGCCCGAAGGTGATGCCCAGGAAGGGCTCGCCCTGCACGCGGTTGCCGCTGATGCCGCCCTCGCCGCCGAAGAAGCCCGGGAACATCAGCGCCATGGCCGCCACCAGCTCGCCCACACCGAGCGTGATCATCGCGAACGGCGTGCCGGCTTTCTTGGTGGTGACGTAGCCCAGCAGCACCGCAAAGAGCGCGCCGAACATCCCGGCCACCAGCGGCACCAGGCTCACCGGCAGCACGATCTGCCCGTTGCCGGCCATGTTCAGCAGGTGGATGGCGAAAAACGAGCCCAGCCCCGAATACACCGCGTGGCCGAAGCTGAGCATGCCGCCCTGCCCCAGCAGCATGTTGAAGGCCAGGCAGGAAATGATGGCGATGCCGATCTGCGACAGCATCGTCAGCGACAGGCTGCTTTTCCACAGCAGCGGCGACAGCAGCAGGATCAGCGCGTAGCCGCCCCAGATGATCCAGCGGCCGACGTTGTAGGGCTTGAACCGGTAGACCGGCCCTGCGTGTTGAATGGCGGCCATGTGCTCAGCCCTCCCGTGTGCCGAACAGGCCCTTGGGCCGGAAGATCAGGATCAGCACCAGCAGCAGGTACGGCAGGATCGCTGCCACCTGGCTCATCTTGACGCTCCAGACCACATAGCCGAAGGTGTCGGGCGTCATGCTCAGACCCACCAGCCGGGCCAGGTCGGCGATCGAGCTGTCGCTGCCGACCGCAAAGCTGTCGATCACGCCCAGCCCCACGCTGGCGACGAACGCGCCGGCCAGCGAGCCCATGCCGCCGATCACGATGACGGCGAACACCACCGCGCCCACCGCCAGCGCCATCGAGGGCTCGGTCACGCGCAGCGCGCCGCCGATGACGCCCGCCAGCGCGGCCAGCGCGGTGCCGCCGCCGAACACCAGCATCAGCACACGCGGCACGTTGTGACCCAGCGACTCCACCGCCTCGGGGTGCGTCAGCGCGGCCTGGATCACGAGGCCGATGCGCGTGCGCGTCAGCACCAGCCACACCGCCACCAGCATCAGCACCGCCACCGCCATGCCGAAGGCGCGGAAGGCCGGGAACTGGGTGCAGATGGCGCCCGCCGTGGTCTTGCAGATCTCGGGCGGCGAGCCCCAGGCGAAGGACAGCGCCGACGGCAGGTCGACGATGGTGAACAGCGGGCCGCGCAGCGACTCCGGCGGCATGAAGTTCAGGGCCTGGCGGCCCCACACCAGCTGCACCAGTTCCAGGATCAGGTAGCTCAGGCCGAAGGTGATGAGCAGCTCGGGCACGTGGCCGAACTTGTGCACGCGGCGCAGCGCAAAGCGCTCGAAGGCCGCGCCCATGACGCCCACGATCGGCGGCGCCAGCAGCAGCCCCCACCAGAAGCCCACGACCTGCGTGATGCTGTAGGCCACGTAGGCGCCCAGCATGTAGAAGCTGGCGTGCGCGAAGTTGAGCACGCCCATCATGCTGAAGATCAGCGTCAGCCCGGAGGCCAGCATGAACAGCAGCAGCCCGACGGACAGCCCGTTGAGCAGGGAAATCAGGAAGTAGGAGACATCCATCGGGTTGTCGCGCCGGTGACAGGTGGGTCAGCTGAAAGTGAAAACAGCGCGGCGCCGGTGATCCGGCCGCCGCGCTGCCCCGAGGCGCCTGCCGCGCGCGGTGAAGGCGCGCGGTCAGTGCGCCATCAGGAAGGACGCTTCATCTGGCACGAGGTGGGCGTGCTCGACACGTACGACGGCAGCGCACGCACTTCCTGGAAGTTGAAGCCCGTGTTCTCCACGCTGTACTTGTTCTTCGCGTCGGCCTTGCGCCATTCGGTGATGTAGATCGGCTGCTGCAGCTGGTGGTCGGTCTTGCGCATCTCCAGCTCGCCGGTCAGGCCCTGGAACTTGATGCCGCTCATGGCCTTGGCCACGGCCACCGGGTCCACGCTCTTGGCTTGCGCCATGCCGGCCGTCAGCAGCGCCAGGCCGCTGTAGGTCTGCAGCGTGTACCAGTCGTCGTTGAACTTGGTCTTGAAGGCGTCCTGCAGGCTGGCCGCCTTGCCCGGCAGCGAGTTGTGGCCGATGGCCACCACACGCACCTTGCCACCCACGCCCGCGGCCATGGCCGTGGGCACGCCGCTGGTGACGGCGTAGTAGGTGTAGAAGTTGGCGTTGAGGCCGGCGTCCTTGGCGGCCTTGATCAGCAGCGTCAGGTCCTGGCCCCAGTTGCCGGTGACCACGCTGTCAGCGCCGCTGGCCTTGATCTTGGCGATGTAGGGGGCGAAGTCCTTGACCTGGCCGATGGGGTGCAGGTCGGAGCCCACCACCTGCACGTCGGGGCGCTTGCGCGCGATGGTCTCGCGGAAGAACTTCTCCACCTGCACGCCGTGCGAGTAGTTCTGCCCGATGACGTAGACCTTCTTCACGTCGGGCTGGTCCTTCATGTAGGAGGTCAGCGCCTCCATCTTCATGGAGGTGTCGGCGTCGAGGCGGAAGTGCCAGAACGAGCACTTGCTGTTGGTCAGGTCGGGGTCGACCGCGGCGTAGTTGAGGTACACGACCTCCTTGCCGGGGTTGCGCTCGTTGTGCTTGCTGACGGCATCGCTGATGGCCAGCGCGGCGCCCGAGCCGTTGCCCTGCACCACGTAGCGGATGCCCTGGTCGATGGCGGCCTTCAGGTTGTTCAGGCTTTCCTGCGGCGAGCCCTTGTTGTCGAAGGACACCATCTCGAACTTCACACCGGCCGCGTTCTTCTTGTTGAAGTCCTCGGCCACGAACTGCCAGCTCTTCAGCTGGTTCTGGCCCACGTTGGCGAACGGGCCCGACAGCGGGTCGATGAAGGCGATCTTGACCGTCTGGCCGGCCTGCGCAAAAGCCACGCTGGACACCAGGGCAGCCGAGGCGGCGACGGTGACGCCGAAGAGGCGGCGAGTGAATTTCATTGTCTGTCTCCGTGAGAGCTTGGAAGAAACCGCGCGAAGGTAGCGGAAGACCATGTCCCTTGCGCTTGGGGACTACCCCGAAGTGGCTGTCGCTCGCGGGACAACCCTGTGCTGCGGCGCATGCCCCTGGTGGCGTGATGGGGTTGAGGTTCCGGGGCTTGTCACGTCCCGCATCGCCCGTCTTCCACCTCGCCCCGCGCGGACCGGTATGCTTTCTGCCATGAGCATCCACGACCACGACGACCCCCGATACCCCGTGCACAAGACCGACGCCGAATGGCGCGCGCAGCTCGACCGCCAGCAGTACGAGGTGGCCCGCCATGCCGCCACCGAGCGCGCCTTCACCGGCAAGTACTGGGACCATTTCGACGCCGGCAAGTACCTCTGCGTGGGCTGCGGCACGCCGCTGTTCGAAAGCCGCACCAAGTTCGACGCCGGTTGCGGCTGGCCGAGCTACTTCGAGCCGATCAACAGCGAGGTGGTGGAGCGCGTGGTCGACCAGAGTCACGGCATGGTGCGCGTGGAGGTGCGCTGCAACCGCTGTGGCAGCCACCTGGGCCACGTCTTCGAGGACGGACCCGAGCCCACCGGCGAGCGCTTCTGCATCAACAGCGCCGCCATCGACTTCAAGCCGGGAACCGAATGAACGCGACCGATATCGAAGGCCGTTTGAGCGGCGCGCTGGCGCCGAGCCAGATCGAGGTGCAGGACGACAGCCATCTGCATGCAGGCCACGCCGGCGCCCGCGAGGGCCGGCACTTCACGGTGCGCCTGACCAGCGAACGCTTCACCGGGCTGACGCGGGTGGCCCGACACCGCCTTGTGTATGATTCTCTGGGTCCTTTGGCTGAGCAGGGCGTGCATGCCCTGGCCATCGTTGCCAAGGCGCCTGGCGAGCCGTGAACCCCACGGTGAGCGCCCTTGCAGGCCCGGGCGCCTGCAGCCAGTCCCAACCACTGCTGGCCCGTTGCACACCCCACCTACCGCCTCCACCAGGGTCGCACCCTGCCTCTTGAAAGATCACGTCCATGAAGCTGAAGACCCTCGCCGCCCGCACGGCCACCACGGCGCTGGTGGCGCTGCTGCTGCCGCTGGCGGCCTCGGCCCAGAACATCGCCATCGTCAACGGCAAGCCGGTGCCCAAGGCCCGCGTCGACACGCTGCTGTCTCAGGCCCAGCGCGGCGGGCAGCAGATCACGCCCGAGATGCAGCAGCAGGCACGTGACCAGAGCGTGCTGCGCGAGATCTTCGCGCAAGAGGCCGAGAAGCGCGGCGTGGCCGCCAACCCCGACTTCCGCGCCCAGATGGAGCTGGCCCGCCAGAGCCTGCTGATCCGGGAGTTGTTCGAGGACTACCGCAAGAAGAACCCGGTCAGCGACGACGCCGCCAAGGTCGAGTACGACAAGTTCAAGGCGCAGGCCACCGGCACCGAGTACCGCGCGCGCCACATCCTGGTCGAGAAGGAAGACGAGGCCAAGGGCCTGATCGCGCAGATCAAGGGCGGCGCCAAGTTCGACGAGCTGGCCAAGAAGCACAGCAAGGACCCGGGCTCCGGCGCCAACGGCGGCGACCTCGACTTTGCCAAGCCCGACAGCTACGTGCCCGAGTTCGGCGCGGCCATGGCCAAGCTGAAGAAGGGCGAGATGACCGAGACGCCGGTGAAGACGCAGTTCGGCTATCACATCATCCGCCTCGACGACACGCGCGAGGCCTCGTTCCCGGCCTTCGACGACGTGAAGGGCCAGATCAAGCAGCGCCTGGAGCAGGTGAAGATGCAGGACTTCCAGGACCAGTTGCGCGCCAAGGCCAAGACCGACTACAAATTTTCCCAGCAGTAAGACGCTGCTCACCAAGAACAAGGGGCCTGGCGCGCACGCGCCAGGCCCCTTCTTTCTGGACAGAGCCGGCGCGACGGCCGGCGTCAGGGAATCAGGGCATCAAGGCATCAGCACCGTCGAGCCGGTGGTCTTGCGGGCTTCCAGGTCGCGGTGGGCCTGCGCGGCCTCGGCCAGCGGGTAGCGCTGGTCGATGCGGATCTTCACCGCGCCGCTGCCCACCACGGCAAACAGGTCGTCGGCCATCTGCTGCGTGGCCTCGCGCGTGGCGATGTGCGTGAAGAGCGTCTGGCGCGTCACGTAGATGGAGCCCTTGGCGCCCAGGATGCCCGGCGCAAACGGCGGCACCGGGCCGCTGGCGTTGCCGAAGCTGGCCATCAGGCCGAAGGGCATCAGGCAGTTCAGGCTGCCCTCCCAGGTGTCCTTGCCCACCGAGTCGTAGACCACCTTGACGCCCTTGCCGCCGGTGATGTCCTTGACGCGCGCGACGAAGTCCTCGCGGCTGTAGTCGATGGCGTGCGCGGCGCCATGGTCCAGCGCCAGCTGGCACTTGGCCGCGCTGCCCGCGGTGCCGATCAGCTGCAGCCCCAGTGCCCTGGCCCACTGGCAGGCGATCAGGCCCACGCCACCGGCCGCGGCGTGGAAGAGCACGTGGTCGCCGGGTTGCAGGCCCTGCACCGGCAGCGTGCGCTTGAGCAGGTACTGCGCGGTCAGGCCCTTCAGCATCATGCCGGCGGCGGTGTCGAAGGCGATGCCGTCGGGCAGCTTCACGACGTTCTTCGCCGGCATCACGCGCAGCTCGCTGTAGCTGCCGGGCGGGTTGCTGGCATAGGCCGCGCGGTCGCCGGCCTTCAGGTGCGTGACGCCCTCGCCCACCGCCTCCACGATGCCCGCGCCTTCCATGCCCAGCGTCAGCGGCAGCGGGTTGGCGTAGAGGCCGGTGCGCTGGTACACGTCGATGTAGTTCAGGCCGCAGGCGTGGTGGCGGATGCGGATCTCGCCGGGGCCGGGTTCGCCCACCGGCAGGTCGACAAGTTGCAGCTGTTCTGGGCCGCCGTAGGCGGTGATCTGGATGGCGCGGGGCACGGGTTCTCCTCGGGTGTCGTGAATGGCGTGGGGCCGCGAGAGTAAGCGATGCCGCGTGCCGGTGCAGCGCGGCCTGCCGTGGCACCATGCGCGGCTCGATGAAGCGCCTCCAGCAAGCCCCCAACCTCGCCCTGGCCACGCTGTGGGCCGACATGCTCAGCGGCGCCGGCGTGCCCGCCACCGTGCAGCGGGCCTGGGCAGGCAGCATCGTCGGCGAACTGCCGCCCGACCAGGGCCTGCCCGAGATCTGGCTGCAGGACGACACGCAGCTCGACCAGGCCCGCCAGCTGCTGCACGAGTGGCAGCACCTGCCCCACCACCACTGGCTGTGCACCGCCTGCGGCGAAAGTGTCGACGGCCCCTTCGAACAATGCTGGAACTGCGGCGCGCTGCGCCCCGCCTGACCTTCCCTGGCGCAATCGACCCCTTCCCGATGATCCTGACCCCGCGCCTGGCGCTCCTGATGACCGTGCCGCCCCTGCTCTGGGCCGGCAACGCCGTGGTCGGTCGCCTGATGGCCGGCCAGGTGCCGCCGCTGACGCTGAACCTGATGCGCTGGGTGCTGGTGGTGCTGATCCTGCTGCCACTGGCCTGGCGTGCGCTGCTGCCGCTGTCGCGCATCACGCGGCGCTGGCCCTACCTGCTGGCGGTGGGCCTGCTGGGCGTGGGCGCCTTCAACTCGCTGCAGTACCTGGCGCTGATCACCTCGTCACCGCTGAACGTGACCCTGGTGGCGGCCAGCATGCCGCTGTGGATGCTGGCGGTGGGCGCGCTGTTCTACGGCGAGCGCCCGACACGCCGCCAGCTGCTGGGCGCGGCGCTGGGCCTGATCGGCGTGGCCGTGGTGATCGGCCGCGGCTCGCTGGACACGCTGCTGCAGGTGCGCTTCGTGCCCGGTGATCTCTACATCCTGCTGGCCGTCATCGGCTGGGCCTTCTACAGCTGGCTGCTGGCGCGGCCGCCGGCGCACATGACCGGCGCGCAGCGGCCCGACTGGGACTGGGCCGGCTTCCTGCTCGTGCAGGCGATCTTCGGCGTCATGGCGGCCAGCCTCTTCACGGTGGGCGAACAAGCGCTGGTGGCCGCACCCATCCAGTGGAGCTGGGGCGTGGCGGCGGCGCTGGTTTACGTGTCGCTGGGCGCGTCGATCGCCGCCTACCGCTGCTGGGGCCTGGGCGTGGCCGAGGGCGGGCCGGCACTGGCGGCCTTCTTCAACAACCTCACGCCGCTCTTTGCCGCGGTGCTGTCGGCGCTGCTGCTGGGCGAGGCGCCGCGGCCCTACCACGCGCTGGCGTTTGCCTTCATCGTGGGCGGCATCGCGGTCAGCGCCTGGCGAGCGCGTCAGAACGTGCCGGGGTAGGCGCCGCCGTCGAGCAGCCAGTTCTGGCCCGTGATGTAGCCGGCGTGCTGGCTGCACAGGAAGGCGCACACAGCGCCGAATTCCTCGGCCGTGCCGAAACGCCGCATCGGGTTGAGCTGGCGCCGCTCGGCCATCACCTCGTCGATGCTCCTGCCGCTCTTGGCGGCGGCGCCGGCCATGGTGCCGCGCAGGCGGTCGGTGTCGAAGGGCCCGGGCAGCAGCGCGTTCAGCGTGACGTTGTTCGACGCCAGCTTGGGCTGCCGCGCCAGCCCGGCCACGAAGCCGGTGAGGCCCGAGCGCGCGCCGTTGCTCAGGCCCAGGATGTCGATCGGCGCCTTCACCGCGGCCGAGGTGATGTTCACCACGCGCCCGTAGCCACGCGCGGCCATGCCGTCGACCGTGGCCTTGATGAGCTCGATGGGCGTCAGCATGTTGGCGTCCAGCGCCTTGATCCAGGCCTCGCGGTCCCAGTCGCGAAAGTCGCCGGGCGGCGGGCCGCCGGCGTTGTTGACGAGGATGTCCACCTGCGGGCAGGCCGCCAGCGCCGCGCTGCGACCCTCGGCGGTGGTGATGTCGCCAGCCACGGCCAGCACCTGCACGCCCGGCGCCAGCGCGCGCAGCTCGGCCGCGGTGGCCTGCAGCGCGTCTGCGCCGCGGGCGGTGATGACGACGTTGACGCCCTCCTTCGCCAGCGCCGCGGCGCAGCCCTTGCCCAGCCCCTTGCTGGCTGCACACACCAGTGCCCACTTGCCTTGAATGCCCAGATCCATGTCGCTGTGTTCCTGAAAGAAGTGAAGGTCCGCGGGCTCAGCGCCGCGGCCAGAAAAAAAGAAACCGGCCCGGGCGCAGCGCCGCGGGCTTGATGCGGGTGCCCGTCACCAGGCACTGCAGCACGTAGTCGATGCAGGTCTCGTCGAAATCGGCGGTGGTGGTCACCGGGTTGACGACGGCCCGGCCCACGCGCCGCACCGTCACGTAGCCGCGTTCGGCCTTCCAGCGGATCCAGAAGTTGTTGCTGTGGCGCAGGTTCCGCTCGGGCCAGAGGTAGCGGATGCCCTCTTCGGCAAAGCCCAGGCAGGCGCCGTTCTCGGCCACCAGCTGCACCGGGAAGGCCGGGCCTTCGCCCACGTAGCGCGGCCCGGCGTTGACCTCGCGCCGCAGCTTCAGCTCGGGCGGCAGGATGTGGTTGGCGTCTTCGAAGCGCGCCCACAGGGCCGCCGTGCGCACCAGTGCGTCGTGCAGGCCGGTGTCGCTGCGCGTGCTGGCGCCGGACACCGTTTCGGGGGCGCCGCCGCTGCGCTTCTTCAGTTCTTTTTCGACCCAGGACATGAGCTGATCCACCCCGATGACGCGGAACGGCGGCGCCTCCAGCCCCGCACAAACCCGCGCATTCTGCTGCATGACCGTGGACTGGCGGCCTAGCGGGCCCGCGCCAGCAGCCATACCCCCGCCAGCACCAGCACGGTGCCGGCGCCGATCCAGGCGTTGATCGGTTCACCCAGGATCCACACGCCCAGCAGGATGGTCGACAGCGGCCCGACCATGCCGGTCTGCGCGGTCATCGTGGCGCCCACGCGCTCGATGGCCATCATCACCATCAGCACCGGCGCAAAGGTGCACAGCGTGGCGTTCAGCAGCGACAGCCACAGCACCTCGGGCGCCACGATGGCGGCCGACAGCGGCCGCAGCACCAGGAACTGCACGATGCACAGCACGCCCGCTACCGAGGTGGCCCACCCGGTGAGCCGCAGCGCACCCAGGCGCTGCACCTCGGCACCGCTGTACACCAGATAGATCGCATACGACACCGCGCTGCCGAAGACCAGGCCCGCGCCCAGCAGCGTGTCGGCGCCCGACAACTGCACCTCGTGCCCGAAGACCAGCAGCACGCCGGCGTAGCTGACCGCCAGCGCCATCAGCTGCCCGGCCCTCACGCGGCGCTTGAAGAGCACCGCACCCAGGAACAGCACGATCGTCGGGTTGAGGTACAGGATCAGCCGCTCCAGGCTGGCGCTGATGTACTGCAGCCCGGCGAAGTCGAGAAAGCTCGCCAGGTAGTAGCCGGAGAAGCCGAGCCCGGCGATGACGCGCAGGTCGCGCCCCGTCAGCGGCGCCTTGCCGCGCCCGGCCCACCAGGCCAGTGCCAGGAAGAGCGGCATCGCAAAGAGCATGCGGTACATGATCAGCGTGACCGCGTCGACGCCGTACCGGTACGCCAGCTTGACGATGATGGCCTTGCCGCTGAAGGCGATCGACCCGGCCATGGCCAGCGCCAGCCCGCTCGTCAGCCCGTGGCCCAGCGGTCGCGGCGGCGCCCCGGTGGCGGGGCTCAAGCAGCCCCCCGGTCTTCGGGCGCGCGCCGCTCCAGCATCCAGATCAGGTCGTGCTGCGTGAAACCCAGCGCGCGGTACAAGCCGATGGCCACGTCGTGCGGGTCGGCGCCCATCACCAGCGTGTGCCAGCCCATGCGCTCGAAGCCGTGCACACTCGCCGCGTGCACCAGCGCGCTGCACAGGCCGCGGCGGCGGAAGTCGGGGTGCGTCTCCACGTGCTGGAAGCGGCCCAGGTGGCGCTGGCCGAAGAGGCCGAGCGACGCGACCACCTGCCCCTGGTGCAGCACGCCCCACCAGTGGCCCAGGCCGGCGGCGGCCATGTCGCCGTAGCGCTGCATCTGCTCGGTGCGGAAGGCGCGGTAGCCCTCGGGCTCGTAGCCTTCGTCGTTGCAGGCCATGTTGAGATCGACGACCCGATCCGCCTCGCGGGGCAGGACCAGCGGGCGCAGTTCGAAACCGGCCTCGGGCGGGCGGGCCGGCGCCACCAGGCCGCTGCGCCGCAGCGTCATCGTGGCCACGGCAAAGGCCTCGAAGCCGGCGGCGGCGAAGCTCGGCGGCGCGGTGAAATCCTGGTCGGCGCCCGCCATGCCGAAGGCGACGTGGCCGGTGCAGGGCTCGCGGTGCACGATGGCTTCATCGAAGCGCTGCATCCACGGGCCGAAGTCGGCGTCGGCGGGCAGGCGGTCGTACAGCAGGAAATTGCCCCAGTAGTAGCCCGGGCTGCGCGGCGAGCGCACCACCAGGTGGTCGGCGTGTGCCGTGACCTCGCCGTCGAACTCGGCGAACACCAGGTGCGTCTGCCAGCCGGGCGACAGGGCCGTGCGGTCCATGCCCTGCCCTGCCCTGGCGGCGTCAGTACCCAGCGGCCTGGCCGTCGCGGCGCGGGTCGCTGGCGGCGGCGTAGCCGGTGACCGAGGGGTCGCCGCGGCCTTCATCCAGGCGCCAGATGAACTGGCCGGCGCCGTAGTCCTGGTAGCTGTCGGTGAAGGGCGCGATGCGGTGGCCCATCTCGGCCAGCGTCGCGGCGGCCTCGGCATTGAAGCCGGGCTCCAGGTTGACCATGCCGCCGAAGTAGCGCCAGCGCGGTGCGTCGCACGCCGCCTGCGGCTGCTGCTTGTAGTCGACCATGCGCACCACTGTCTGCATGTGGCCCTGCGGCTGCATGTCGCCGCCCATCACGCCGAAGCTCATCACCGGCAGGCCGTCCTTGGTCAGGAAGGCCGGGATGATGGTCTGGAAAGGGCGCTTGCCCGGGCCGACGACGTTCTCGCGCGTGCGGTCGAGCGTGAAGCCGTGGCCGCGGTTCTGCAGGCTGACACCGTAGCCCGGCACCACGACGCCCGAGCCGAAGCCCATGTAGTTGCTCTGGATGAAGCTGACCATCATGCCGCTGGCGTCGGCCGCGGTGAGGTAGATGGTGCCGCCCTGCGGCGCGTGGCCGGGGCCGTAGTCCTGCGCGCGGGTCGTGTCGATCAGCGCGGCGCGGCTGGCCAGGTAGGCCGGGTCCAGCATCTGCGCGGGGGTCAGCTTCATCGCGCGCGGCTCGGCGACATAGCGGTAGACGTCGGCAAACGCCAGCTTCATGGCCTCGATCTGCAGGTGCTGGCTGGCCGCGCTGTCCACCGGCAGCGCGGCGATGTCGAAGTGCTTCAGGATGCCCAGCGCAATCAGCGCGGCGATGCCCTGCCCGTTGGGCGGGATCTCGTGCAGCGTGTAGCCGCGGTAGTCCTGCGCGATGGGCTTGACCCACTCGGGCTGGTAGTCGGCCAGGTCGGCCGCGGTCATGGCGCCGCCGTGGGCGCGCGAGTGCGCTTCCAGCGCCACGGCCACCTCGCCGCGGTAGAACGCTTCGCCCTTGGTCTCGGCGATCAGGCGCAGCGTGCGTGCGGCCTCGGTGAAGCGGAACAGCTCGCCCACGCGCGGCTCGCGGTTCGGGCCGCTGCCCTGCAGGAAGGCCTGCGCAAAGCCAGGCTGCTCGGTGAGCTCGGGCAGCGCCGCAGCGTTGGCCCACTTCTGCTGCACGATCACCGGCACCGCGTAGCCGCGTTCGGCGGTGTCGATGGCCGGCGCCAGCAGGTCGGCAAACGGCAGCTTGCCGAAGCGCGACGACAGCGCCATCCAGGCGGCCACGGCGCCCGGTACGGTGACCGAATCCCAGCCGCGCTTGGGCGGGGTCTTGGCGTCAGGGCCGTACTTGCCCTCGAAGTACTCGGGCGTCCAGGCCTTGGGCGCGCAGCCGCTGGCGTTCAGGCCGTGCAGCTCCTTGCCGTCCCACAAGATGGCGAAGGCGTCGGAGCCCAGGCCGTTGCTGCAGGGCTCGACGATGGTCATCACGGCCGCGGTGGCGATGGCGGCGTCCACCGCGTTGCCACCCGCCTGCAGCATGCGCAGGCCGGCCTGCGCGGCCAGCGGGTGCGAGGTGCTGACGACGTTGCGCGCGAAAACCGGCGAACGCTGGCTGGCGTAACCGGTGGTCCAGTCGAAGGGGTGACTCATGGCAGGCTCGGGTTCGGGGGGTGGTGCGGGGGCGTCAGTATCGCCTGCGCGCGGTGGGCCCGAAGCGCCGAACGGCGCAGTGCGTTTGGGCAGAATCGCCGCGCGGCACGGGGCCGCCGGGGCGGCCGATGAGACACGACGAGTACCTGCAGTTCGACGGCCTGGGCCTGGCGGAACTGGTGCGCCGGGGCGAGGTGTCGGCACGCGACCTGCTGGACGTGGCCATCGCCCGCATCGAGGCCGACAACCCGCGCCTGCACGCCCTGGTGCGCCCGCGCTACGAGGCCGCCCGCCGCGAGGCCGCCGCGCTGTCCGGCGCCGCGGCCACCGGCGCCTTCTGCGGCGTGCCCTTCCTCGTGAAGGACCTGGTGGCCACGCTGGCCGGCGAGCCCACCGGCAGCGGCAACCGCGCGCTCGGCACGGTGCCGATGGCGCAGGACAGCGAGATGGTGCGTCGCTGGCGTGCCGCGGGCCTGGTGATCGCCGGGCGCACCGCCACGCCGGAATTCGGCCTCACGGCCTACACCGAGCCCGAGGCCACCGGGCCGGTGCGCAATCCCTGGTCGCTGCCGCACTCGCCGGGCGGCTCCAGCGGCGGCTCGGCCGCGGCGGTGGCGGCGCGCTGGGTGCCGCTGGCCAGCGGGGGCGACGGCGGCGGCTCGATCCGCATCCCGGCGTCGTGCTGCGGCGTGTTCGGCCTCAAGCCCACGCGCGGGCGCACGCCCACCGGGCCCGCCTACGGCGAGCTGTGGCGGGGCTTCGTGGCCGAGCACGTGCTGAGCCTGTCGGTGCGCGACAGCGCCGCCGCGCTGGACGCCACGGCCGGAGCCGACGCCGGCGCGCCCTATGCAGCGCCCGCGCAGGCGCGGCCTTTCCTGGACGAGGTGCGCACCGAACCGGGGCGCCTGCGCATCGCGTTCACGCACCAGCCGCTGTTCGGCCGCACGGTGCATGCCGACTGCCGCGCGGCGCTGGACGACGCCGCCAGGCTGCTGGCCTCGCTCGGGCACGACGTGGTGGAGGCCGCACCGCCGGTGGACAAGGCGGCCTGCGAGCAGGCCTTCGTCACCGTCATCGCCGCGGAGACGCAGGCCGCCATCCTGGCCCTGCAGCCGCTGCTGGGCCGCGCCGCACGCGCCGCCGACGTGGAGGTGGCGACCTGGAGCCTGTCGCTGCTGGGCCGCTCGTTCAGCGCCGGCGCGCTGGCCGCGGCGCTGCAGACGCTGCAGCTGGCCGCGCGCCGCATGGCGCCGTTCTTCGCGCAGCACGACGTGCTGCTGACGCCCACGCTGGGCACGCCGCCGGCACGCATCGGCAGCCTGCAACCGTCGACCGGCGAGCTGCGCCTGATGCGCGTGGTCAATGCGCTGGGCGCAGGCTGGCTGATGCGGCAGCCGGCGGCGATCCAGCCGCTCATCGACAAGACCTTCGACTACATCCCGTTCACGCCGCTGTTCAACATCACCGGGCAGCCGGCGATGTCGGTGCCGCTGCACTGGAACGCGGCCGGGCTGCCGATCGGGCTGCAGTTCGTGGGCCGCTTCGGCGACGAGGCCACCCTGTTCCGCCTGGCCGGCCAGCTGGAGCAGGCGCGGCCCTGGCGCGAGCGGCGGCCGCTGGCGGCCTGAGGCGCGCTACAGCGGCGGCCCGGCGAGGTCGTCGGCCACGTAGCGGCGCAGCACCGGCGGCTCGGGGCCGAGGTGGAAGGCCAGGCGCTCTTCGCGCAGGCCGGCGTCGAAGGCGCTGAAACGTTCCAGCCGGCGCTGGTGCTCGACCCAGTTCTCGTCGACGAAGTACTCCACGTAGCGGCCCGGCACCGCCACGTCGCGGAACAGGCCCCAGCTGAGCGCGCCCTGGCGCAGGCGGGCGCGGCGGGTGCGCTGCATCACGTCGGCAAAGGCGTTGGCGCGGGCGGGATCGATCTGGTACTCCAGCGTCACCATCACCGGGCCTTCTTCGGGGCCGATGTGCTGCACCGGGTCGGGTGCGGCGCCGGGGCGAGGCGCGGGGGTGAAGTCGATGTCGGCGCCGCCCTCCACCGACAGCCGCCGCGTGGCGGCCCACACCGCGACGCCGAAGACCGCCGCGGCGATCACCGCGCCGCGCACGTCCAGCCAGGCCGCCACCTGCCCCCACAGCAGCGAGCCCGCCGCCGCGCCGCCCATCAGCGCCATCTGGTAGATGCTCATGCCGCGCGCGCGCACCCAGTCGGGCATGGCCACCTGCGCGGCCACGGTGAGCGAGTTGGCGACCGAGATCCAGGCCATGCCGATCAGCACCATGGCCGGCAGCGCGACCCAGATCTCGGGCACCAGCACGATCAGGCACGACAGCACGGCGTGGATCAGCGTGCCGCCGGCAACGAACTGGTTGCGGTCGAAACGCTGGCGCCAGCGCGGAAAGTACAGCGCCGCCACGATGGCGCCCGCGCCCACGCACGACAGCATCACCGTGAAGGTGCCGGCACCGCCGCCATGCAGCGTGCGCGCCACCAGCGGCAGCAGCGCCACCAGCGCGGTGCTCTGCAGGAAGAAGAGAAAGATGCGCAGCAGGATCACTTTCAGCCGCGGCGACTGCATGGCGTAGTTCAGGCCCACGCGCATGGCGCCCACGAAGCGCTCGCCGGGCAGCGCGCTGGTGCGCGGCACGCTCTTCCAGCGCAGGATCAGCGTGAAGGCCGCGCCCGCCAGCAGCGTGTTCAGCACGAACACCACCGCCGGGCTGAAGGCCGCCAGCAGCCCGCCGGCCAGCACCGGGCCGATGACACGCGACAGGTTCATCGCAATGCCGTTGAGCGCCAGCGCCGCGGGCAGCTCGGCGCGGCTGACGACCTGCGGCACGATGGCCGCAAACACCGGCCAGCGCATCGCCAGCCCGATGCCGTTGCTGAAGGTCAGCGCCAGCAGCAGCGGCGCGGTGAGCTGCCCGGTGAGCGACAGCGCCGCCAGCACCAGCGCGTTGACGCTCACCCACAGTTGCGTGGCCGCGAAGTAGCGGCGCCGGTCCAGGATGTCGGCCAGCGCGCCGCTGGGCAGCCCCAGCAGGAACACCGGCAGCGTGGACGCCGTCTGCACCAGCGCCACCATGACCGGGCTGGTGGTGAGCGAGGTCATCAGCCAGGCGGCCGCGACGTCGTTCATCCACATCGTCAGGTTGGCCGCCAGCCACGCCAGCCACAGGCCGCGGAAGACCGGGGCTTTCAGCGGCGCGAGGGCGGCAGGCGTGGGCATGCAATGAGGCTAATGCAAAAGAGACGAGGGCCCTTGAGGGCCCTCGTCGATACATCAAGCAGACGCCGCGGAACCGGCTTCGCCGGGCCGCCGGGGTCGCCCCCTTGAGGGGGAAGCGCCGAAGGCGCTCCGGGGGTGGGCCCTCAATCCGCGTCCTGGAACGCCACTTCGCGCTTCTTCTTGATCGACGGCAGCATCACGATGACGATCATCAGCAGCGCCGCCAGCAGCAGGCTCGCCGACAGCGGCCGCGATATGAAGGTGGTCCAGTCACCGCGGCTCAGCAGCAACGCGCGGCGCAGGTTCTCTTCCATCATCGGGCCCAGGATGAAGCCCAGCAGCAGCGGCGCCGGCTCGCAGCCCAGCTTGTAGAACACCACGCCCACGACGCCGAAGGCCGCCGCCATGAAGACGTCGAAGTTGTTGTTGTTCAGCGTGTAGAGGCCGATGCAGCAGAAGCTCAGGATGGCCGGGTACAGGAAGCGGTAGGGCACCGTCAGCAGCTTGATCCAGATGCCGATCAGCGGCAGGTTCAGGATGATCAGCATCGCATTGCCGACCCACATGCTGGCGATCAGGCCCCAGAAGAGCTCCGGGTTGCTGGTCATCACCTGCGGGCCGGGCTGGATGCCCTTGATGGTCATCGCACCCACCATCAGCGCCATCACCGCGTTGGGCGGGATGCCCAGCGTCAACATCGGGATGAAGCTGGTCTGCGCGCCGGCGTTGTTGGCGCTTTCAGGGCCCGCCACGCCGCGGATGTTGCCCTGGCCGAAGGGCACCTCGTCGGGGCGGCCGCGGCTCTTCTTCTCGAGCGTGTAGGCCGCAAAGCTGGCCAGCAGCGCACCGCCGCCGGGCAGCACGCCCAGCACCGAGCCCAGCGCGGTGCCACGCAGCACCGCCGGAAAGGCGTCCTTGAAGTCCTGCTTGGTCGGCCACAGGCCCTTCACGTCCTTGGTGAAGACCTCGCGCTGCTCTTCGGGGCGGCCGAGGTTGGAGATGATCTCGCCGAAGCCGAACACGCCCATCGCGATGGCCACGAAGCCGATGCCGTCGGTCAGCTCCGGGATGTCGAAGCTGTAGCGAGGCACGCCGGAGATCACGTCGGTGTTGATCTGGCCCAGCAGCAGGCCGAGCAGGATCATCGCGATGGCCTTGACCAGCGAGCCCGAGGCCAGCA
>LNFM01010516.1_pt1 | contig 40425 bp, 35 predicted proteins | sample 596031 | NCBI WGS metagenome assembly LNFM01 (sample SAMN04254537, study PRJNA301005) | activated carbon metagenome | isolation source: dual media filters at the Ann Arbor, Michigan drinking water treatment plant | place: USA: Ann Arbor | reverse complement strand
TATGGCGTGCTGTGCGAGCCGACCACGCTGCAGGTGTCGACCGCGAACATGGGCGTCACCTGGTTCCGCATCACGGTGGCCGGCACGATGAGCCATTCGGCCTGGTCGAACCGGCCGGTGGTGGTGAACGCGATCAACGAGATGCACGTGCTGCAGTCGATGCTGTTCGACTGGGCGAAGCAGTACAGCGCCAGCCACGAGTACATGGGCGAACGGCCGAACGTCACCTTCGCGGCGATCCGCGGCGGCCTGCCGTGGCGGGTGTCGCGCAACCCGTGGGAGTGCAGCCTGTACCTCGACGTGCGCACCATCCCGGGCACCACCACCGACGACCTAAAGCGGTCGCTGAGGCCGGTGCTGCGCGCGTTCGCCGAAGCGCGCAGGTGCGAAGAGCCGATCCTCGATGCCTATGTCAGCGACCCGCCGACCGACATCGGCGAAACGCCGCTGATCAGCCGGGTGGTGATGGCGGCGCATCGCCATGTCGTCGGCAGCGACTCGAGGTTCATCATCCGCCGGCCGGGGGCCGACGCGGTGCACCTGAGCAGCTACAACGTGCCGACGCTGTGCTACGGGCCGGGCGGCCGCAGCCATCCGGACATGAAGGGCGGCCAGATGCATGCGGTCGGCGAGCACGTGAACATCGACGACCTGTGCACGGCGGCGAAGGTGTACCTGGCGACGGCGTTCGAGGTGTGCGGGAAACCCCGTAGCTGATGCGTTGCACCCAGCGGATGCGCCGGATGGGGCGCACCGCTGCCTGCGCCGGCCGGGCGCGCTATTCGACCTTCGCGCCGGTCGCCTGCACCACCTTGCGCCAGCGTTCGATCTCGCTGCGGATGAACGCGGAGAACTCCGCCGGCGACGATTCGGTCAGGTCCATGCCCTGGGCCATCAGCTTCTGGCGCACGCCCGGATCGGCGATCGCCTTGCGGAACTCGCCGTTCAGCTGCGCGACGATCGGCTCGGGCGTGCCGCCAGTGGCTGAGAAGCCGAACCAGCCGCCGACATCGAAGCCGGGCAGGCCGGTCTCGGCGAGCGTGGGCATCTCCGGCACGGCGGCCATGCGTCTGGCGGACGTGACGCCGAGCGAGCGCAGGCGTCCGGCCTTCACCGATTCCAGCACCACCGGCACGCTGGCGAACGCGATCATCGTCTCTCCGGAGAGCACCGCGGTGGCCGAGGCGGGCGTGCTCTTGTAGGGTACGTGGACCAGCTTCGTCCCCGACATCATCGCGAACAGTTCACCGGCCATGTGCTGCGAAGTGCCAGAGCCGGCCGACGAGAAGGTGACCTCGCCAGGACGCTTTCGCGCGAGTGCAATCAGGTCCTTCACGTTCTTCACCGGCATCGACGGATGCACGACCAGCATGTTCGGATTGGTCGCCAGCAGGATGACCGGGGCGAAGTCCTTGATCGGGTCGAAGTTGAGCTTGCTGTAGAGGGACGGGTTGATGCCGTGCGTGCTGATGGTGGTCAGGAACAGGGTGTAGCCATCGGCGGGCGAGCGGGCGGCGAGCTCGGCCGCGACGTTGCCGCCGGCGCCCGGGCGGTTGTCGACGAGCACCGGCTGGCCCATCTGGCGCGACAGCGGATCGGCCATCACGCGCGAGATGATGTCGCCGACCGAACCGGGTCCGATGGTGACCAGGATGCGCAGCGGCTTGGACGGGAACTTCTGCGCGAAGGCATCCGGCGCGGCGAACAGCGCGAACAGTGCCGCGGCGAGGGCGGCCGGGGCGGTCGAAAGACGGGTATCGGGCGTGAACAGGTTCATCGTCAGGTGGGCCGCGAGGGCGCAGGATGGACGGAGCCCTCATTGTGGCACCCCGGACGCTCCTTGCGCGACGGCCGGGCGCCGGTGCCGGGCGTAGACTGTAACCATGTTCGGAAGCCGGATCCGGCGGAGACCCCCATGAAGCTCGCCCACAGCCATCCATCTGAAGCGTCCAGCCGCGCGAGCGCCCCTGTGGCACGGGCGCTTGGCGTACTGACGCTTGCGGCCGGCCTGTTCGCTGCCCAGGCGGCCGTAGCGGCCCAGGGCCACGGCGGCCAGGCAGCGCAGGGCGGGGCTCGCGATTCGGGCTCGTCCCGGCACCTGCAGCTGCGTGCCGATCCGCCACCGCCGCCGGCCGCCGCGCAGCCGTTCGGATATCCCGGCGTGCCGGCGGGCGGCACGCGCCGCGCGATCATCGTCAATCCGCAGCAGCCGCTGCCAGGGGCCCAGCCCGGGCAGGTGCAGCCGGTCCAGCCGGCGCAACTGTCGCGAGAGGCCGATCCGCGCGAAGTGTCGAATCGCTCGCTGCGCGCCGACGTGCCGCCGCCCGCACCGCCGGTCGGTTTTCCCCCGGCCAATGCCGGCCGGGTGATCATCATCGCGCCCGCGCCGACGCAGTCGTTCGCCGGCAGCGGGACGTCCCTGCCCGAGCGGTGAGCGTGCGGTGGGGCAAGATCTGCCCCCACCTGCTTTCGATCCCGGGCGGGGCCGGCCCTTGCGAGCGATGCTCGGCGCGAATGCTCGCGCCGCGGGAGGACGCATGCAAGGAGGCTTCAATGAACGCACGGAATCGATGGATGGCAACGGCTGCACTGGTCGCGGTACTCGCCGCAGGCAGCGCCGCCGCGCAGCCGCAGGTCACGCTGCAGCAGGGCAAGTCGGGGCAGGTGTCGTGGGTGGCCGGCGGCACGCGGACGGCCGAGATCGATGCACTCGCTGCGCAGGAGAAGGGCCACACGTTGAAGCTCATCTTCACGCTCACCGCCGGCAACTATCTCGCGGGCGTGGACGTGAAGCTGCGCGATGCGAAAGGTACGGTGGTCCTGGACCAGGCCGACACCGGCCCGGTGCTGCTGGCGAAGCTGCCCCCCGGTGCCTACACCGTGACCGCGACCTCGGAAGGCCGCGAGCAGGTGCGCAAGGTGCAGGTCGGGACAGGCATGCGTACCGAGTACCTGCGCTGGCCGGCGACCGACAAGGACTTCGCGCTGCCTGCACGCTAGTCGATGCGCGCAGGCGCTGCTTCAGCCCGTGCGTACCGGCCGCGGCACGAAGCCCGGGCCCAGCGGAAACAGCCTTACGCCTGCACGCAGCCGGCGGAACGCATACTGCGTGGTGTCGACGACATGGCCACCGGGCGCCAGTGCCACAAGCACGGTCTCGGCGATCGGCTGGAAGTCGGCGCGGAAATGCACCGTGCTCTTCAGCGCGAGGATCTTCTGCGCCGAAGGTTCGATGCCCAGGTGGCGGAAGGGCGCCTGGTCATGCGCCTGCATCCGCTTGGTCGTGACGACGACGCCGACGCCGTCCGGACCGCCGATGCGCAGCAGCGCCATCGGTCCCAGGTCGACCTGGCGGCCGCCGACCGAAGGACCGGTAGTGGTGAACCGCCCGTCCCCCAGGCGCTCGACATGGAAGGTGGCGTGGTAGGGATCGCTGCCTTCGGGGCCGAAGCGGCCGCCCAGCGCGAGGGTGACGTCGGCTCCCTGGCCAGCGGCGTGCGCAGCGGCTGCCGACTCGGGGTCGAAGAAGAACCCGAGCACGGCCTTTCGAGCGTCGTTGCGCACCAGCGCGGCGAGCAGACCGGTGGTGTCGCCGGTGCCGCCAGCGCCGGGGTTGTCCTGCGTGTCGGCGATCACGACCGGGCGCTTCGCGTTCCCGGCGATGCGCATCGCCTGCTGCACGGCCTCGTCCGGCTGCAGCAGCGGCTGCGCGAACTCGGCCTCGCGCGCCTCGATGTCGCGTAGCAGCGCATCGGCCGCGGCATCGGCAGCGGCCTGGGTCCAGGCGCAGACCACGACCGACGGCCCGCAGTCGTGCAGGTCGGCCGGCGGGAAGCCGGCGAGGTAGGCGAGCCGCGCCGAGTGCTCGATGATCGCCTTCGACGGATCGATCATCGTGCACTGCGAATTGAGCGGCAGCAGGAAGGCCGGCTTGCGCAGCGCCCGCCCTGCCGGGCGACCGCGTTCGAGTACCTGCTCCAGCACGCGCGCTGCGCGCTCGCCGGTGTCGACCCGGTCGACATGCGGATAGGTGCGGTAGGCCTCGACGCCATCGGCGTACTTCACCATCTCCGGGGTGACGTTGGCGTGGTAGTCGAGGCTGTACACCACCGGCACCGCGTCGCCAACCGCAGCGCGGATCCGCCGCAGCAGTTCGCCCTCGCAGTCCTCGAAGTCCTCGCACACGGCCGCACCGTGCAGGTCGAGGTAGATCGCATCCACCGGCATCGCCTGCGACAGCATCCCCACCATCTCGCCGGCGATGCGCTCGAACGCATCGCGCGTCACGTAGCCGCCGGCACCGCCGCTCGTCCAGACCAGCGGCGCATAGTCGTGCGCCGGCCCCATCTGCTTCAGGAAGCCCGAAAGCGCGAAGCTGGTGTCGGACAGCCAGTCGAGCACGTCCGGGCCACGCACCAGCGGCGGGCGGTCACGGTGCGCGGCGAAGTAGGCGAAGTCGGTACGGATCGGGACGAAGCAGTTCGTCTCGTGCTGGAAGCCGCCGATTGCGATGCGTGCCATGGTGGTCAGTCGCCTCCCTTGATGCCTGCCGTCCTGACGATGCGGTCGATCTGCCCGGCGGCGTGCTTCGCCAGCGCGAGCATCTGCTCGGGCGTGTTGGCCCCGGGTTCGGTACCCGCCTGAAGCAGGCCGTCGCGGAACTCGGGCACGTTCATCACCTTGCCGATCGCCGCCGACAGCAGGTTCACGATGTCGCGCGGGGTCTGTCCCTGGGTGACGATGGCATAGAACGGCGTGAACTCGAAGCCGGGCAGGCCGGCGGCCTCGGCCACCGTCGGTACGTCGGGCAGCTGCGGCGAACGGGTTGCCGAGGTGACGGCCAGCGCACGCAGCTTGCCGGCCCTGACGAAAGCGATCGTGCCGCCGAGCACCGAGGTGCCCATCTCGACGCGACCGGCCATCACGTCGATGTACAGCTGGCTGGAGCCCTTGAACGGTACATGGTTGATGTCGATCTTCGCCGCGCCGCGGAAGTACTCCGCCGCGAGGTGCGGCGTTGCACCGACGCCTGAAGACCCGTAGTTGAGTTCGCCCGGCCGCTTGCGCGCGAGCGCGATCAGCTCCTTCAGGTTCTTCGCGGGCAGCGCGTTGTTCACGTAGAACACCAGCGGAAAGGTGCCGACCTTCGATACCCAGGCGAAGTCCTTCCACGGATCGACCGGCATGTCGGGCCGCAGGCTGCGGATGCCGGCCAGGCCGGAGGCCGCGAGCAGCAGCGTGTAGCCGTCCGGTGGCGCCTTGGCGGTGAACTCCCAGGCGACCAGCCCGCCAGCGCCGGGACGGTACTCGACGATCACCTGCTGGCTCAGGACCTTCGCCAGCGGGCCGGCGAGCATCCGGGCATGCAGGTCGTCGCCGCCGCCGGGGGGTGCACGCACGATCAGCCGCAGGGGCTTCACCGGGAAGGACTGGGCGAAGGCGGGCGCAGCGAACGCCAGCAACGTGGCACACACGACGGCGCAGCGCAGAGGGTGGCGGCGTGGCGGGGAACCCATCGGCGACTCCATCATTCGGCGAGGAAGGAAGGCAAAGCATATCGCCCCTTCCTGCACAGCGTGCGCGGAGGCAATCGGCTACGCTATCGCCCGCGGCAAGACAATGACAAGAATTCATCCATCGCCCAGGGGGACCCACATGACAGTCGACCGAGATCCGATGTTCCCCATTCGCAGTGACGCGCAGCCCGATGCCTCGCGCCGGCGGTTGCTCGCTGGCACGGCCGCGCTGGGTGCCCTGTCGGTAGCCGGTTGCGCGACGACCGGCGGCAGCGGTGGCCTGCCGTCGCGCGGCGAATGGCTGGTGCGTGGCGGGCATGTGATGACCATGGACCGCAAGGTCGGCGACCTGCCCGGGGCCGACGTCCATGTACGCGATGGCGCGATCGTCGCCGTGGGCACCGGGTTGCAGGTGCCCGGCGCCCAGGTGATCGATGCGCGCGGCATGATCGTGCTGCCCGGGCTGGTCGAGACCCACTGGCACATCTGGAACACGATCCTGCGCAGCATGTCGGGTTCGGAGAAGAAGTTCGGCTACTTCCCGACCGCGCTCGGCATCGGCCGGGTGTACGAGGCATCGGACATGTACCACAGCGCGCGGCTGGCCAGCGCCGAGGCGGTGTTCTCCGGCATCACCTTCGTGCACGACTGGTGCCACAACATCCGCACGCCGCAGCATGCGCGCGAGGCGTTGCGCGGCCTGCAGCAGTCCGGCCTGCGCGGCCGGTTCTCCTACGGCACGATGCAGGGCCATCCGGTCGATCGGCCGATGGACATCGCCGACCTCGAGCGGCTGCGCGCAGACTGGTCGCAGCACTCGAACGGCGGCCTGCTGTCGCTGGGCGTCGCCTGGCGCGGGGTCTCGACGGGAGGCACCGGCGTGATCAAGGCGGAGGCCACGCGCGAGGATGTGGCGGCGGCTCGCCGGCTCGGGTTGCCCGTGTCGGTGCACCTGAACAACTCGCGCGCCCGGGCCGGCGGTATCGCGCAACTGGCGAAGGACGGGCTGCTCGGCGACGACCTGCAGGCGATCCATGCCGTGTGGGTGACGCCGGAGGAAGTGAAGGCGCTGGCTGCATCGGGCGCGTCGGTGAGCATCTCGCCGTTCAGCGAACTTCGCATCGGCTTCGGCGTGCCGCCGACCAGCCGCTTCCTGGAAGCCGGCATCCCGATGGGCCTCTCGGTGGACACCACTGCCCTGTCGGGGAATGCCGACATGTTCGGCATCATGAAGATCACGCAGAATGCCGAGAATGCCCGTACCGAGAACGAGTTCCAGCTGCCGGCGCGCCGCGTGCTCGAGCTGGCGACCATCGAGGGCGCGCGTTCGATGGGCATGGCCGATCGCATCGGCTCGCTGGTGCCGGGCAAGCGCGCCGACCTGATCATGGTCGACACGCGTGCGATCAACCTCGGCGTGTTCACCGACCCGGCGCACATGCTGGTCGAGGCGGCGCAGCCGTCGAACGTCGACACGGTGATGGTCGACGGGCGGATCCTGAAGCGCGGCGGTCGGCTGCTGGCGGTCGATGCCGGCCAGGTGGTGGACGAGGCACGGATCGCGCTCGCCGGGCTGCGCAAGCGGGCAAACTGGTGGTGATCAACCAATGATGGACGCACGATGACGGCTATGAGCGAATCCCCCTGCGCCCCGACGCGCCACTTCCTGGAAACGGCCTCCTGCGGGCGTGCGCTGGCGGAGTGGGCGGGGAAGCCGCTGCGCAGCCGTTTGCGCGCATCGATCGGGGGGGCGCTGCTGCTGGCCGGCGCTGTCGTCCTCGCGCTGGCGGCCGGGCCGACGCCAGCCGGCGCGGCCGCACTGCGGCTGGCGCTGTCAGGCGATGTCACCTCGCTCGACCCGCACTTCCTCAACGCCGCGCCCAACAACACGGTCGCGCGCCATGTGTTCGAGTCGCTGGTGCAGGTCGATGCCGATGGCCAGCTGCAGCCGGCGCTGGCCGAATCCTGGCGCGCGGTCGACCCGACCACCTGGGAGTTCCGGCTGCGCCGAGGCGTGCGTTTCCACAACGGGCAGGAGATGACCGCCGAAGACGTGATCTTCTCGCTCGAGCGGCCGTCGCTGCTGGTGAAGAGCCCGGGGCCGTTCACCGCATTCACGCGCCCGGTGGTCGGCAAGGAGATCGTCGATCCGTACACCATCCGGCTGCGTACCGCGACGCCGTACGGCCCGCTGCCGCTCGACCTGTCCAACATCTTCGTCGTGTCGCGAAAGGTGGCGGAGTCTGCTTCCACCGACGATTTCAACACCGGCAAGGCGGTGATCGGTACCGGGCCGTGGCGCTTCTCCAGCTGGCGCCGTGGCGATGCAGTCGAACTGCTTCGCAACGACCAGCACTGGGGCGCGAAGCCCGCGTTCGATCGGGTGACCTTGCGCATCATCACCAGCGACCCGACCCGGATGGCGGCGCTGCTGTCCGGCGATGTCGACGCGATCGAGGCCGTGCCCACCGCCGACATCGCGAAGTTGCGCGCCAACCCGAAGTTCGTCGTCGAACAGCGCGCCTCGTGGCGCACGCTGTTCTTCCACCCGGACCATTCGCGCGACCGGTCGCCGTTCGTGTACGACAAGTCGGGCCGGCCGCTGGAGAAGAACCCGCTGCGCGATGCGCGGGTGCGGCAGGCGATCTCGATGGCGATCGACCGCCGGGCGCTGGTCGAGAAGACGATGGAGGGGCTGGCCACGCCTGCGACCAACGTGGTCGCCCCCGGCATCCTGGGCAACAACCCGACGCTCAAGCCTGACGCCTACGACCCGGTCGCCGCGCGCAAGCTGCTGGCCGAAGCGGGCTGGCCTGACGGCTTCGGCATGACCCTGCATGGTCCGAACGACCGCTACATCAATGACGAGCAGGTGGTACAGACCGTCGCGCAGATGCTGTCGCGGATCGGCATCGCCGTGAAGGTCGAGACGCAGCCGGTCGCGGTCTACTTCGCGCGTGCGCGCAAGCACGAGTTCAGCTTCGCACTGCTGGGCTGGGGTTCCAACGCGGGCGACTTCGCGTTGCGCACGCTGGTCGGCACGCCCAATGCCGAGACCGGCTGGGGCACCTGGAACTGGGGCCGCTACAGCAACCCGAAGGTCGACGCGCTGGTGCAGTCGTCGCTGGCCAACGTCGATCCGAAGAAGCGCGATGCGATCTCGCGCGAAGCGATGGCGATCGCGATGCGCGACCATGCCGTGATCCCGCTGCACCACCAGTTCGCCTCATGGGCGATGCGACGCGGCGTGCGCTACACCGCACGGCTAGACGAGTTCACCTACGCCCACCAGTTCCGGCTCGAGTAAATCCGGGTCAGAGACGATTTATCGAAGCTCGCCCGCTGGCGGACCCCGGGTTCAGACGCCGTCTTGCCAGCCCGAGTTTCGGCCGCCAGCGTATGATTTCCCTATGCGCGTAGCCACTCACTGCGCGCGACACTCTCCCCGTCCCGCGTGCCAGCTGCCTGATCGGATTCCCATGGGTGCGATCGAATCACCGACCCGGATCAAGTTGACCGTCGATCAGTACTACCGGATCACCGACGCCGGCGTCTTCCCGGCGGACGCGCGCCTGGAACTGATCAACGGGGATATCTTTGAAATGTCGCCGATCGGCACGCTGCATGCGGGCACGGTGGACCGCCTGGCACAGGCGCTGATCCTTGCCCTCGGACGCCGGGCGATCGTCGGCATCCAGCGGCCGGTGCAGGCCCCCGAATACAGCGAGCCGCAGCCCGATCTCGTGCTGCTGCCGCCCCGGGATGACTTCTACACGTCGCGCCATCCGTTGCCGGAAGACGTGCTGCTGGTGATCGAGGTCGCCGACACGTCGCTGCAGTTCGATCGGACGGTGAAGGCTCGCCTGTACGCGGCGCATGGCGTACCGGAGTACTGGGTGGTCGATGCCCGCTCGCGAACGATCGAGGTGTTGCGTTCGCCGCATGCGGATGGCTACGCGGAAGCGTACGTCTTCTCCGGGAAAGCGCTTGTTTCGCCGCTTGCGTTTGTTGATTGCAGATGGACGGTGGACGAACTGCTGGGCTGAGCCGGGCGGCCCTGCGTGCGTCCTGGCACCGGCTTCAGTGCTTCACTCGATCACTCCGCCTTCAACCCGTTCTGCTTCACCAGCGCCCCCCATCGCGCATGGTCGGCGCGGAAGAACGCGGTGAACTCGTCGGGGCTGCTGCCCACCGGCTCCGCGCCCTGCATCAGCAGCTTCTCGCGCAGGCCGGGGGTGCGCAGCACCTTGCCGGTCTCCTCCGCCACCCGGAGCAGGATGTCGCGCGGCGTGCCAGCCGGGGCGAACAGGCCGCTCCAGCCGCTGAACGTGAAGCCCGGAATGCCGGCCTCGATCATCGTGGGTATGTCGGGCGCAGCCGGGAAGCGTTTCGCACCGGTCACTGCCAGCGCGCGCAGGCGTCCGGCGCGCACCTGCGGCATGACGGAAGGCAGGGTCGAGAACATCATCGGCACGTGGCCGCCGAGCAGGTCGGTGACCGCGGGACCGCCGCCCTTGTAGGAGATGTGGATCAGGTCCACCTTTGCCAGCGCCTTGAAGAGTTCCCCGGACAGGTGCGTGCCCGACCCGACGCCCGAGGAGGCGAAGGCGATCTCTCCGGCCCGCTTCCGGGCAAGCTCGGCCAGTTCCTTCACCGACCTGACCGGCAGGGCCGGCGTGACCACCAGGATATTCGGCGCATCGATCAGTTGCGTGACCGGCAGCACGTCCTTCAGCGGATCGATCGCGAGCGCAGCCTGCATGTGCGGCGCGCTGGCGAACGAGTTCGACTGCGCGACCAGCGTGTAGCCGTCCGGTGGCGATTTCGCGACCAGTTCGGTGGCGATCATGCCCGCCGCACCGCCGCGGTTCTCGATCACCACTGGCTGGCGCAATGCCTCGGACAGCCCGGGCGCAACCGCGCGCGCCGCGAAGTCGACGATGCCCCCGGGCGGGAAGCCGACGACGATGCGGACCGGACGCGCCGGCCAGGCGGCCGCCTGTGCCAGGACATTGACGGGCAGGGCGGAGAAAAGCGCTGCAGACAGCATGCAGGCGTTGCGGATCGATTCAGGTTGGCGGGACATGGGACTCCTCGGGACAAGCCCTCGTTCCATGCAAGACCCGCACCACCCCGCGTGCCGCGATCCGGGCCAGGGCCCAGGGTCAGACCCCAGAGTCAGACCCCAGAGTCATCCCGAAGTCATCGCGAAGGTCGCAGACAAATCGTCTCTGACCCGGATTATCGGAACATCCAGGGGTGGCTGGCGCGGTGGCGGGCTTCGAAGGCTTCGATCGCGGGGCGGTATTCCTGGGTGCGGGAGATGTCGTCGTAGCCGTTGAGCAGGCAGCGCTTGCGGATCGGGGAGATGTCGAAGCGGTGCACGCCGCCCTGGCCGTCGGTGACGGCCTGGTCTTCGAGGTCGATGGCGAAGGTCATGCCGGGCGTGGCATGGAGCATCGCGCGCAGCGCGGCGCAGGTGGCGATCGGCAGCGCGACGGTGAGCAGGCCGTTCTTCGCGCAGTTGGCGTCGAAGATGTCGCCGAAGCTCGGTGCGATCACGCAGCGGATGCCGAACTCGTACAGTGCATAGACCGCGGTCTCGCGCGACGAGCCGCAGCCGAAGTTGCTGTCGGCGACGATCAGCTGCGCCTTGTCGTACGGCGGCCGGTTGAGCAGGAAGTCGGTGCGCTTGCCGTCGGTGTCGTTGCGCTGGTCGTAGAACAGGATCTCGGCGTACTTCGGCCCGCGCGGCACCTTGTTGAACCGGGTCGGGCAGAGCTGGTTGGTGTCGACGTTGGCTTCTTCGATCGGGGCGGCGACGCCCTCTAGCGTGGTGAAGGGTTGCATCTGTCTGTCCTCAGCCGATCAGGGTACGCACGTCGACCAGTCGCCCGTTGATCGCGGCGGCGGCGGCCATTGCAGGGCTGGCGAGATGGGTGCGCCCGCCCGGCCCCTGGCGATTGCGGAAGTTGCGGTTGGAGGTCGATACGCAGCGTTCCCCCGGCTCGAGCTGGTCGCCGTTGATCGCGGTGCACAGCGAGCAGCCCGGGTCGCGCCACTCGAAGCCGGCGTCGATGAAGATGCGGTCGAGGCCCTCGGCCTCGGCCTGCCGGCGCACCGTCTGCGATCCGGGTACCACCCAGGTGGGCACTCGCGCCTTGCCCAGCCGCGCGACCTCGGCCGCCGCGCGCAGGTCTTCGATGCGCGCATTGGTGCAGGAGCCGATGAACACCCGGTCGACCTTGATGTCGGACAGCGCCATGCCGGCCTGCAGTCCCATGTACTCGATCGCGCTCGCCCACTCGCCGCGCTGCTTGTCGTTGCCCGCCTGTGCCGGATCCGGCACCGCGGTGTCGATCGGCAGCGCATGCGCGGGCGACACGCCCCAGGTCACCGTCGGTGCGATCAGCGAGCCATCGAGCACCACCTCGCGGTCGAACGAGGCACCGGCGTCGCCAGGCAGCGTGCGCCAGAAATCGAGCGCCCGCTCCCAGGCCGCTCCCTTCGGCGCGTACTCGCGCCCGTCGAGGTAGGCGAAGGTGGTGTCGTCCGGCGCGACCATGCCGGCGCGGCCACCGGCCTCGATCGACATGTTGCACACGGTCATCCGCGCTTCCATCGACAGGGCCTGGATCGCGCTGCCGGCATACTCGATCGCATGGTCGGTGGCACCATCGGCGCCGATGGTGGCGATGATCGCGAGGATCAGGTCCTTGGCCGTCACGCCGAAGCCGAGCCGGCCATCGACCCGGATGCGCAGCGTCGAGGGCAGGGTCTGCCACAGCGTCTGGGTGGCCATCACGTGCGCGAACTCGGACGCGCCGACACCGTAGGACAGGCAGCCGAACGCGCCATGCGTCGAGGTGTGCGAGTCGTTTCCGATCAGCGCCAGCCCCGGCTGCACGATGCCCAGCTCGGGCGGCACGATATGCATGATGCCCTGCTGGGCATGGTCGATGCCGTAGAGGTTGATGCCGTACTTGCGCGCGAAGTCCTGCAGCTGCACCACCATGTTGCGGATCTCGGCGACCGGGATGCCGGCCAGCCCCTGCGCGCGGCCGGTGGTCGGCACGTAGTGGTCGGTGAAGGCGTAGATCTGGTCCGGACGCATCACCTGTCGCCCCTGCGCTTCCAGCGCGACGAACGCGTGGTAGGTGTTCTCCTGCGCCAGCGCGCGGTCGATGTAGAGCAGCGACTCGCCCTCGTCGGTGACGACATGGTGGTTGTCCCACAGCTTGCGGAACAGGGTTCGGGCGGTGCCCGTCGGTGCAGCGCTCATGTCGTGTTGCCTCGGTTCGTTGTTTCTGCCCGGCGCTTCACTGCGCCTTGATGCCGCTCTGCCTGACCAGCTGTCCCCAGCGCGCGTACTCGGAGCGCACGAAGGCCGCGAACTCGTCGGGCGTGCTGCCGACCGCGTCGGCGCCCTGGACCAGCAGCTTGTCGCGGAAGCCCGGCGCGCGCAGCACCTTCGCGGTCTCGTCGGCGAAGCGCACCGCGATCTCGCGTGGCGTTCCCACCGGCGCGAAGATGCCGCTCCAGCCGCTGAACGAATAGCCGGCGATGCCGGCCTCGATCATCGTCGGTACGTCCGGCACGCTGGGGAAGCGCTTCGCCCCGGTCACCGCCAGCGCGCGCAGCCGGCCGGACTGCACATGGGAAGTCACCGACGGCAGCGTGGAGAACATCATCGGCACATGGCCGCCGAGCAGGTCGGCGACCGCGGGGCCGCCGCCCTTGTAGGCGACGTGGACCATGTCGAGCTTGGCCAGCAGCTTGAACAGCTCGCCCGACAGGTGGGTGCCCGAGCCGAAGCCGGACGAGGCGAAGCTGAGCTCGCCCTTGCGCTTGGACGCCAGCGCGACCAGTTCCTTCACCGTCTTCACCGGTATCGATGGCGTGACCACCAGGATGTTCGGCGCATCGATCACCTGGGTCACCGCCATCACCTCGCGCAGTGGATCGGCGGGCGGATTGGGCGTCATGTGCGGGCCGACCGTGAAGGTCACCGTGTGCGCGAGCAGGGTGTAGCCATCGGGCGCGGACTTGGCTACCACCTCGGTGCCGATCGCACCCGCGGCGCCGCCGCGATTCTCGACCACCACCGTCTGCTTGAACGCGTCGGTGAGGCCGGGCGCGATCGCACGTGCGGCGAAATCGGAGATGCCGCCCGGCGGGAAGGCGACGATGATGCGCACCGGCTTGGCGGGCCAGGCCTGTGCGAACGCCGGGGCCGTGGCCAGGGTGCAGGCCGTGGCCAGTGCGAAGCCTGCGGCCTGCAGGGGTCTGCTGCGGATCGTGTGCATGCTTGCTCCTCCTGGAAGGCCTGCTCAGCCTATCGAGGCCGAATCGAGCCGGTACCGTTCGAGTTTCGCCGGGTCGATGTCCACGCCCAGCCCGGGTGCGTCGCCGACCGGCAGCACGCCGCGCGAAAGGTCGAGCTTGTCGACCACGATGTCGTCGCGGGTCTTGAGCGGGCCGACGCATTCGACGCCCTCGATCACGTTGGTCGAGGTCGATGCGACGATGATCTCGGCCATCGTGTTGATGCCCAGCCCGAAGCCGTGGCCGATCACGCAGCGTACGCCGGCCGCTTCCGCGGTGGCGATCATCCGGCGCGTGCCGAGCAGGCCGCCCTGCTTCATCACCTTGACCTTCACGATGTCGGCCGCCTCGGCGCGCAGGATGCCGATCAGGCTGGCATGGTCGAGCACCGACTCGTCGGCCATCAGCGGCACGCCCACGCCCTGCGCATGGCGCCGGATGCGGGTCATCGCCGGCAGGTCGTCCCAGGCCACGGGCTGCTCGACCAGCTGCAGCCGTGCGCGGCTGGTACCGGTGATGAACGCGATCGCATCGGCTTCGGAGAAACCTTCGTTCGCATCGGCACGGATCGTGAAATCCGCGCCGACCGCCTCGCGCACCGCGAGTACCCGGTCGATGTCCGTCTTCACCTCGCCGCCGACCTTGACCTTGCACGAGCGGAAGCCCTTCGCCTTCCAGCCAGCGGCCTGCCGTGCGGCCTCGTCCGGTGCCAGCATGCCGACCCAGGCGTTGAAGCGGATCTCGCGCACCACCGCGCCGCCGAGCAGGGTGGCCATGCTGATGCCCGCGCGGCGCGCGGTCAGGTCCAGGCAGGCCATCTCGAGCGCCGCCTTGGCATCGAAGAACGCCGGGTCGATGCTGTCCAGCGTGGCCATCATCGCGTGGATGTTGCCGGCCGGTGCGCCGATCATCGCCGGCGCGAAATGGTCGCGCAGCATCCGGAAGTGGTCGGCGACCGATTCCTTCGAATAGCCGGGCGAGGGGTCGATGTTGCCGATGCCGGTGGCGCCATCGGCATCTCGCACGACCACGACCACGCTGCGCTGGATGTCCTTCACGCTGTGTGCGGTCTTGAATGCCTCGACCAGCGGAACGCCGACCAGGTTGACCTCGATGGACTGGATGCTCATGGTTCGCTCCGCGTTGTCACTGGGCCTGCAGGCCGATCGACTTGACCAGCGCCGCATAGCGCTCGAAGTCCTTGCGCATGCGAGCGGCCAGTTCCTCCGGCCCGCCCACCCAGGGCGCGACGCCCTGCGACTCCAGCGCACGGCGCACGTCAGGATCCTTCACCGCGCGCATCAGTTCCGTGGCCAGTCGGTCGACGATCGGGCGCGGCATGTTCGCAGGCCCGAGCATCGCGATCCACGGATTCATCTCGAAGCCGGGCAGCCCGGCGGACTCGGCCAGCGGCGGCACGTCGGGCATCGTCGACTGGCGGGTCAGGGTGGACACGCCCAATGCCTTCAGCCGGTTGCCCTTGATCTGCCCGATCGCATTGGGCAGCGTCGCCGTCGATGCGAAGGTCTCTCCGCCGAGCAGCGAGGCCATCGACTGTGGGCCGCCGCGGTAGGGCACATGCATCAGCCGGATCTTCGCCGCGGTGGCGAAGGCTTCCATCCCGAAATGCGGCGAGCTGCCGTTGCCCGAAGAGGCATAGCTGATCTGCCCCGGCTGCGAGCGGGCGAGCGTGATGAAGTCGCGCGCGGTCTTCACCGGCAGCGACGGATGCACCACCAGCACCCACGGCTGGCCGGAGATGAAGCCGATCGGCGTGAAGTCCTCGAACGTGCGGTAGGACAGCGTCTTGTAGGTGCTGGCGTTCGACACATGGGTGGCCGAATGCACCATCAGGGTATAGCCGTCGCCGGGCGCGCGCGCGACCAGCTCGGCACCGATGGTGCCGGCGGCACCGGCACGGTTCTCGATCACCATCGGCACGCCGAGTGCCTCGCTCATCTTCTGCGCGACCGGGCGCGCGGCCGCGTCGTTCGACCCGCCACCGGGCCAGGGCACGATCACGCGGATCGGCTTCGCCGGCCAGGCCTGGGCGACGGCGGGCAGGGAGTGCAGCGACAGGCTGGCGAGCGCCGCGAGCGCGGCGGCCGAAACGATTGCGTTGTGCTTCATGCGCGATGCTTTCCTATGAAGTCCCAGTCGACCTCGGCACCCCAGCCCGGGCCCTGCGGGATGTCGACCATCCCGTCGCGCATCTGCATGCGCTGCTGGTACAACCCGTAGGACAGCGGGTTGCGGTCCGATCCGCCCATCGTTTCGACCCCGAAAGACGCGGTGCGGAAGGCCGCGACCAGGTGCGAGTGGATCTCCGGCGCCAGGTGCGGCGCGATCGACACGCCATGCTGCTCGGCCAGGTGCGCGATGCGCACCGCCTCGGTCATGCCGCCGGCGCGGGTCGCATCGAACTGCACGTAGCGGATGCCACCGTGCTCGATGAAGTCGCGCACCGTGTGCCGGGTGAGCTCGCGCTCGCCATGGCCGATCGGGATATGCGTCGAGCGCGCGAGCACCGCGAAGTCGGTCGGGCTCAGGTGCCAGTGCAGCGGCTCTTCCAGCCAGAAGATGTCGAACGGTTCCACCGCACGCGCGAAGCGGATGCAGTCGTCCAGCGAGAATGCGGCGTTCATGTCGAGCATCAGCAGCACGTCCGCGCCGATCGCCGCGCGCGTGGCACGGATGCGCTCGACTTCCTCATCGATCGACAGCCCGCCGGTCTTCAGCTTCACCGCGCGGTAGCCGGCCTCGACGAATCCGGCGAGTTCATGCGCACAGGCATCCAGCGGTGCACCTTCCCGGTAGAAGCCGCCGGTGGCGTAGCTGCGCACCGGCGCGCCGCTGCCGCCGAGCAGGCGCCACACGGGCAGCCCGGCCGCCTTGCCGCGCCCAGAGCGCGAGGTCGATGCCGCCGATCGCGGCCATCACGTTCGCGCGCGCCGAGCGGGCGAGCGGCGAGGGCAGGCCGTCCCGGGCGAACATCCCACCCGGACGCGGCGAGGTCAGGGAGAACAGGAATTCCCAGTTGTCGGTGGTGGCCAGCGCATCGCGCCCCTGAAGCAGCGTCGCGAACCGGCCGACCCAGTCGCAGACCGCCGGCATCGGCGTCGCGTGGATCTCGGCGGTGCCGACCAGGCCATCGTCGGTGCGTACCTCGACGACGATCAGGTGCGCCTTCTGGTGGCATTCATGCGCGGTGTAGAGGGTCTCCGCCAGGGGCACCGACAGCGGGTGCGTGCGGATCTCTGCGATACGCGGCAATTGAATCTCCTCGACTGTTCCTGTTGGACGTGCGGCCTCTGCGGGACGTTCACGCGCGCGGGCAGTCTGCGCCCGTCAATGCGGATGTTCGCACGGACGCGAGGACCCTGCCGGCGTCCGGTGCCGGCAGGGTCCGCGACGCGGACGGGGATTCAGGCCGACGGGCGCCCGGCCTTGATCGTCGTGCGCAGCAGGAAGCGCCGCTCGTTCGCATCGAACGCGTTGCGCTTGTGCATCGTGCAGCGGTTGTCCCACATCACGAGGTCGCCGACCTGCCATTCCTGGAACCAGCAGTAGGGAACCTGCGTGGCATGCGCCCACAGGCGGTCGAGCAGCGCCTCGCTCTCGTCCAGCGGCAGGCCCATCACGTAGCCGTTCGGCCGGCGGCCGAGGAACAGCGCGCGGCGGCCGGTCTCGGGATGGCGGACCACGATCGGGTGGATCGCGCCCGGGGCCTCGCGCGGGTCGGTGACCGGCTTGAAGCCCTTGCGCAGTTCGCCGGCGCTGTTGTGGCTGGCATCATGCTTGATCTGCCGGCCCTCGACCGCGGCCTTCAGGTCGGCGGGCAGCGTCTCGTAGGCCGCGTACATGTCGATGAAGCCGGTCTCGCCACCCTTCGAGGGCAGTTCAACCGCATAGAGCAGCGCCGCCGACGGGGTGATCTCCTGGTAGGACATGTCGGTATGCCAGACCGCCTCGCCGTAGCCGAGGCTGCCGATCACTTCGCCGTCGACCTTGATGTTCGACATCACGGCCAGTTCCGGATAGCCGTCGATCCAGTTCTTGCCGCGCGTGTTGATCGGCGCCTTGTCGAGCGTGCCGAAACGGCGGCTGAACGCGAGCAGGTCGTCCTTGGACATGTCCTGGCCGCGGAAGCGCAGCACCTTGTGGTCGAGCCATGCGTCGCGGATGGCTTCCACGGTGGCGTCGGACAGTTCGGTCGAGAGGTTCGGACCGATGATGTCGGCGCCGATGCCCTTGCCGGTCGGCACGACCTGCACCTGCAGGGCGGGGTGGAAGCCGCTGTCGGCCTTGGCGGCGGTGTCCAGCGTGGCGGGCGGGGTCATGGCTGTCCTCCTTCGGTATCCGTATGCGGGCCATTGTATTGTCGATTATCAATAATCTGCAAGGTCGCCCTTCCTGCCGGAGCGCGGCTAGAATCCGCCGCATGGCCGCCCGATCGAACCCGCAGCAGGCGCCCGCCGGCGCGGCGGCCGGCCTCGGTTCGACCATGCCCGACAGGATCGCGCGCGCGCTGGCCACGCGCATCGTCGACGGCGCGCTGGCCCCCGGCCAGAGGCTGGTCGAGGCCAGCATCGCCGCCGAGTTCGGCGTCAGCCATGGCCCGGTGCGCGACGCGCTGCGGGCACTGGAACGACAGGGGCTGGTGACCATCGCACCCTACCGCGGCGCGGTGGTGCGCGAAGTGTCGGTGCGCGAGGTGACCGAGCTGTACCAGGTGCGCGCGGCACTGGTCGGCCTGCGCGCGCGCTGGATCGCCGAGGATGCCGGCCACCACGCGTTCGCCCGGGAGCTGAAGCCGAAGATCGCGGCCCTGCGTGCGATGGTGCGCGCGACGGCGCGTGCGACCTTGCGTGGCGACGGCGAGGCCGACGGCTATGTCGATGCCGCGCTGGCGGTGAACGCGGCTTTCACCGCCTCCGTGGCCAATCCATGGCTGCGCTCGATGCTCGAGTCGCTGTCGATGCAGACCGCGCGCTACACCCGGCTCGGCCTGCAGGATGCCAGACGCCGCCGCGATTCGGCGGCAGCCTGGCACGGCCTGATCCAGGCGATCGACGCCGGCGATGGTGACGCCGCCGAGCGCATCGCGCGCGAGAACTCGCTCGCGCTGCGCGATGCCGCGATCAGGGCGCTGGAAGGACGCGCGGCCGTGCCCCGGAAAAAGGCCGCACCGCGCGCCCGCTGATCACTCGGGCTGGATGCCCGCCGCGCGGATCGTCTTGCCCATCCGCTCGAAGCCCTGGCGGGTGATCTTGCGGAGCTCCTCCGGCGTCGAACCGACCGGCTCGAGGCCCAGCGCGGTCAGCTTCTCGCGCACGTCCGCATCGGCCATCGCCTTCGCCGCCTCGGCCGCCAGCCGGTCGATCACCGCCTTCGGCGTGCCGCGCGGCATGTACAAGCCGGCCCAGGTCACGAACTCGAAGCCCGGCAGTCCCGATTCAGATGCGGTGGGCACGTTCGGGATCTGCGGGAACCGTTTCGAGCCACCGACCGCGAGCGCACGCACCTTTCCGGCCTGGATCTGCGACAGCACGATCGACAGCGCGGTGAACATGGTCGGCACGTGGCCGCTCACCACGTCGGACGCGGCCTGGGTCGCGCCCTTGTACGGTACGTGGTTCATCTTCACGCCGGCCTGCAGCGCAAAGAGTTCCATCGCGATGTGCTGCGGGCTGCCGACGCCGCCGGAGGCGTAGTCGATCTTGCCCGGGTTGGCCTTGGCCAGCGCGATCAGGTCCTTCACCGTCTTCGCCGGCAGGCTGGGATTGGCGATCAGCACCCAGGTGATGTTCGCGAGCAGGCTGACCGGCTCGAAGCTCTCGAGCGTGTCGTAGTTGACCTTCTTGCGCAGGTGCGGCGTCATGTTCAGCGTACCGTCGTTGCTGCCGAAGATCGTGTAGCCGTCGGCCGGTGCGCGTGCCGCGCGTTCCGCGCCGATCACGCCGGCGGCGCCGGGCACGTTCTCGAGCACGATCGGCTGCTTCATGTTCTCGCTCATCCGCTGCGCGACGATACGCAGGATCGCATCGGCGCCGCTGCCGGCCTGCACCGGCACGATCATGGTGATCGGGCGGCTCGGATAGGGCTGGGCCTGCACGGTCGCGGTGAGCGGCAGGGCGGCGAGGGTGGTGGCCAGCAGTGCTCCGCCGAAGCGGGTCGGGATCAGGGACGACATGGGCGGGATTCCTCTGGGTTGGCTGGATGAGCCTGGCGTGATCGATCGCTGCCGGACATGTTCTTGCGACACGGTCGTTCGGCGGCCGGCGATCCTAGCCAATCGGGCATCCGCCGGCAACGCCTATAATCCGCGCTTCTCGCGACACCCGCGATCCGCCGCCGGAGCAGACATGAAACCACCCCGCATCACGACGCCCCCGGGCAGCACCATCGGCGTGATCGGGCTCGGCCTGATGGGTTCGGCCGCGGCCGCCCGCCTCACCTCTGCCGGCTTTACCGTCCTCGGGTACGACGTCGATGCCGGCGCTGCCGAGCGGCTGGGCTTGCCGGCCGAGCAGCGGGCCCGTTCCATCGCCGATGTCGCCGAGCGCTGCGATTGCTGCGTGGTGGCGGTGTTCAACACCCAGCAGGTCGAGCAGGTGCTGGAAGGAGCCGGCGGGCTCGCCGATTCCCGTGACACGGGCACCGAACGCGAGCGCCCGCCGCTGGCGGTGATCTGCATCAGCACCTGCGATCCGGACGCGATCTCCGCGCTGGCCGGGCGCCTGCCGCGCGAACGCATCGCCTTCGTCGAAGTGCCGGTATCCGGCACCAGCCAGCAGTTCGTGCGCGGCGACGGCCTCGGCCTGGTCGCCGGCGGCGATGCAGACGTCGCGCGCGTCACACCGGTGCTCGATGCGATGGTGCCGAAGCGGCATCGCGTCGGAAAGCCGGGCGACGGGGGCCGTGCGAAACTCGCGATCAACCTGATGCTCGGCGTCAACCGCGCGGCACTGGCCGAAGGCCTGGTCTTCGCCGAACGCATGGGCCTCGACCCGACCGCCTTCCTGGCGGTCGCGCGCGACTCGGCCGCCTATTCGCAGATCATGGACGTCAAGGGCGCGAAGATGATCGCCGCCGACTTCACGCCGCACGGCAAGGTGAACCAGTCGATGAAGGATTTCTCGCTGATGCTCGAGCAGGCGAAGCGGCTCGGCCAGCGGTTGCCGCTCGGCGAGACCTATGCCGGGCTGATGCAGGGCTGCATCGACCACGGCGAGGCGGAACTCGACAACGGAGCCGTGATCCGGGAGATACGGCGGCGGGTGGAGTGACGGGAGCCGAGTGACCCCCCGACGGTGTGCTCACCCCCCGACCCGATACCCGAACTCGAGCGCCGCCACCGTCACGAAGTGCCACAGGCTTTCCGCGAAGCTGCGCGCCACGTACACATCGTAGCCACCGCCCCGTGGCAGCCGGTGGATCACCACCTGCATCCGCGCCATCGCCGTCATCGCGCACGCCCCGTCGGTGAACACCGCCGGATCGAGGTCGATCCCGCAGCCCTGTGCCAGCACGTCGACCGCCGCCGGGCCGGACAGGTTTAGCACCGCGAAACCATGGCCGACATCGGTCAGCGCGCCGGTCATGCCCTCGAGTGCGGCGCGCAGCCGCGTCTCGAGGAGCGGGCGATCGGCCTCGGTACAAGTGACCAGCCAGTCGCCGGGCCCCGTCCAAAGTGCGTGCACGCGCCCGTCGGCATCCGCGGCGCTGCGCCAGGACACCGTCGGCAGTTTCAGGCCGAGGGCGGTGGTGAAGGGGGCGCTTACCGGCTGCGGCACGGTGCGCAGGTTGAGCACCGCGCGGCCCTCGATGGGCGTCAGGACCACTCGTGCATTGCTGCCGTCCCCGCCTGCGATGCGGTCCGCGCCGGCCGCTGCGTGATCCGCCAGTACCGCGGCGAACGCGGACGCCCGGGACGCGTTAAGGATTCCTGTCTCATCCACGCAGGCGGTCTCCGGCCGGGTCGACGAAGACCGGATCGACCACTTCCACTTCGATGCTCATCCGCATCAACGGCGACATCGCCCAGAGGCGCTGCCCCTTGCGCAGGTGGCCGCGGCTGACCAGCGCCAGCGCGATCGAGCAGCCGACGGTCGGGCTGAAGCAGGTCGAGGCGACGAAGCCTTCCATCGGATACGGCGTGACCTGCCGCGGTTCGACCACCAGCATCGAGCCGCGCGGGATCGGCTCGCGGGCATGCACCGGCACCAGGCCGACCATGTGCGGACGGTCCTCGGCGGCCAGGCCCGGCTTCGACAGCGAGCGGCGGCCGATGAAGTCGCCGTCCTTGCGGACCATCCGGTGCAGGCCGAGGTCGTCGGGCGTGGTGCGACCGTCGGCTTCGGGCCCGACCACGAAATGCCCCTTCTCGATGCGCATCACGCCCATTGCTTCGGTGCCGTAGGCGATCAGTCCTTCGGGGGCGCCGGCCGCCATCATCGCTTCCCACACGGCGCGGCCATGGCCGGCCGGCACGTTGATCTCGTACGACCGTTCGCCGGAGAAGCTGATCCTGAACACGCGCGCGGGCACGCCGGCGACCTGGCATTCGCGGTACGCCATGTATGCCAATCCCGCGTCGGACACATCGATGTCGACGACCTTCTGCAGCACCGCGCGCGAGCGCGGCCCGGCCAGTGCCATCGCGGCCCAGTGTTCGGTGACCGGGGTCAGGTACACATCGAGGTCGGGCCATTCCACCTGCAGCAGGTACTCGAGCCGCGACAGCACCGCCGCTGCGTTCGCGGTGGTGGTGGTCATCAGGTAGTGGCACTCGCCCAGGCGGGTCACGGTGCCGTCGTCGAACACCATGCCGTCCTCGCGCAGCATCACGCCATGGCGGCAGCGGCCGATGGCAAGCGTTGCGAAGTTGTTGATGTACACGCGTTGCAGGAACTCGGCGCAGTCGCGGCCCTGCAGGTCGATCTTCCCGAGCGTGCTGATATCGACCAGGCCGACGCCGCCGCGTACCGCGCGCACCTCGCGGTTCACGGCATCGAGGTCGCTTTCGCGGCCCCGGCGGTATAACTGTGCGCGCCGCCACAGGCCGGTGTTGATGAACACGGCGCCATTGGCCGCATGCCAGCCGTCCATCGGGGTCCTGCGCAGCGGATCGACCGCGATGCCGGTCCCGGGCCCGGCGATCGCGCCAAGCGTCACCGGCGTCCAGGGCGGTCGGAAGGTGGTGGTTCCGACCTGCGCGATCGGCGTGTCGATCGCACCGGCGAGGATGGCCAGCCCGCTGATGTTCGACAGCTTGCCCTGGTCGGTGCCCATGCCGAGCGTGGTGTAGCGCTTCAGGTGTTCGACCGAGCGGTAGCCTTCGCGCGCGGCGAGTTCGACATCGGCGACCGTCACGTCGTTCTGCAGGTCCAGGAAGCGCTTGTAGCGATGGGCCTCGGGATAGTCGACCTGCCACACCGGAAGCGGCGGGCAGCCGGTCTCGCGCTCGATGAGCGGCGGGAACATCGTCGGGCTGCGGCCAAGGCCGGCATCGCTCGCGGCCGCGCGGCCGGCAGCGAGGCCCTGAACCACGCAGTCGGCGAGCTGGAATGCGCCGGCGGCACTGCCGACGCAGCGGATGTGTTGCGGGGGGCGGTTCGCGGTGTCGGGCACGAAGGTGGCCAGTGCCTCGTCGAACTTCAGCTTGCCGCGCGCCTGCGACCACAGGTGCACCGCCGGGTTCCAGCCGCCGGACACGAGCAGGGTGTCGCCTTCGACCGGGAACGCGCTGCCGCGGGCATCGTTTGCGGCGCGCCCCGATGCGTCGATCGGTGCGACCAGCGCGGCACGCACGGTGCTGCCGCCGAGCACGCGCAATACGCCGTGGCCTGCATGCACCTTGATGCCTGCGGCGATCGCGGCCTCGAAGGCGCTGCCCGAGGGCTCCGGCCTTGCGTCGATGATCGCGCTGACCTCGACGCCGGAACGGTGCAGGTCGAGCGCCGCGTGGTAGGCCGAGTCGTTGTTGGTGAACACCACGGCGCGCCGGCCGGGCTGCACGCCATGGCGGTTGAGGTAGGTGCGCGCACTGCCGGCCAGCATCACCCCGGGCAGGTCGTTGTCGCCGAAGGCGATCGAACGTTCGATCGCGCCGGTGGCGACGACGATCTCCCGCGCCCGGATCTTCCACAGCCGCTGCCGCGGCAGGTGCGCCGCCACCGGCCCGCCACTGCCGACCTGTTCGACCACGGTCGCCATGTTGTGGTCCCAGAGCGCGGCGACCTGGCTGCGCACCAGCACGCGCACGCCCGGTGTCGACTTCAGTTCCGTGGCGACTTCCTGCACCCACCGGGTCGCGTCGTCGCGATTGACCTGCGCGCGCTCGCCGAGCAGCGAGCCGCCGACCTCTCGGCCTTCGTCGGCGAGGATCACGCGCGCGCCGCCGCGGGCGGCCGCGAGTGCCGCAGCCAACCCGGCAGGACCCGCGCCGCACACGAGGACGTCGCAGTGTGCATGCCGGTGCGCGTAGCGATCCGGGTCCGCGACCTTCGGGGCGCGGCCGAGGCCCGCCGTACGACGGATGAACCGCTCGTAGGTCATCCAGCCCGAGGCCGGCCACATGAAGGTCTTGTACTGGAAGCCGGCCGGCAGCACGCGCGACAGCGTTTCGTTCACTGCACCGATGTCGAAGCCGACCGACGGCCAGCAGTTCTGGCTCGATGCGACCAGCCCGTCGTACAGCAGCACCTGCGTCGCGCGCTGGTTGGGTTCGGTGCGCGCGGCTGCCTCGAGCTGCACCAGCGCATTGGGTTCTTCCGCGCCGGCCGAGACGATGCCCCGGCGCCGGTGGTACCTGGCGCTGCGACCGACCAGCCGCACGCCGTTGGCGAGCAGGGCGGAGGCGAGGGTGTCGCCTTCGAAGCCGGCGTAGCGGGTGCCGTTGAAGGTGAACGACAGGGGTCGCGTGCGGTCGATGCGGCCGAGGTCGGCGACGCGCAACCGGTTCGACGATCCGCCATTGCTCATGTCGATGCCACCGGCTTCAGTGTCCGGGTCGACACCACTTCGTGGGTCAGCGTATTGCGCCGGACCGCGATCCAGCGCCGGCAGCCCATCGCGTGCTGCCAGAGCTCGTCGTGCTCGCCGGCCGGGTTGCCGCGTTCGTTCAGGTACGCGCTCCACTCGGCGTCGGTGCTGGCGGACGGATCCGCCGGACGGCGCACGTTCGCGTCGCCGCCATAGGAATACTCGACCTGGTCGCGCGGGCCGCAGTACGGGCAGGCGATCAGCAGCATCGCGGCATCAGTGCATCCATGGGGCGGGCCCGGCACCGCGCTCGTCGATCGCATGCCCGAGCGAGTAGCGGTCGAGGGTGAAGGCGGCGTTGATCTCGTGCGGGCGGTCCTGGGCGATGGTGTGCGCGAAGCACCAGCCGGAGCCGGGCGTGGCCTTGAAGCCGCCATAGCACCAGCCGCAGTTCACGTAGAAGTTGTCGATCGGGGTCTTGCCGATGATCGGGCTGCCGTCCATGCTCATGTCCATGATGCCGCCCCACAGCCGCAGCAGGCGCAGCCGCGAGAACGACGGGAACAGCGCGATCGCGGCACCCACCACACGCTCGAGCACCGGCAGGTTGCCGCGCTGGGCATAGGAGTTGTACCCGTCGATGGCGCCGCCCATCACCAGCTCGCCCTTGTCCGACTGGCTGATGTAGAAGTGCACCGCGTCCGAGGTGACCACGGTATCCAGCATCGGCTTCACCGGCTCGGATACCATCGCCTGCAGCACGTGCGATTCGATCGGCAGCCGAAGCCCGGCCATGCCGGCGACCACCGAGCTGTGCCCGGCGACCGCGATGCCCACCTTGCCGGCGCCGATGAAGCCCTGCGTGGTGTCGACCCCGAGCACGCGGTTGCCGTCGCGACGGATGCCGGTGACTTCGCAGTTCTGGATGATGTCCACGCCGCGTGCATCGGCACCGCGGGCATAGCCCCAGGCCACCGCGTCATGGCGGGCGGTGCCGCCGCGCGGCTGCAGCAGCCCGCCCAGTATCGGGTAGCGCGCGGTCGGCGACATGTCCAGGCCGCGTGCCATCGACGCGACTTCCTGCCGGTTCAACGCGGTCGCGTCGATGCCGTTGAGCCGCATCGCGTTGCCGCGCCGAGCCTGCGCCTCGAGCTCGTCGTAGGTATGCGCGAGGTTTAGGACGCCGCGCTGGCTGAACATCACGTTGAAGTTGAGGTCCTGCGACAGGCCCTCCCAGAGCTTCAGCGAATGCTCGTAGAAGCGGGCGTTCTCTGTCAGGTAGTAGTTGGACCGCACGATCGTCGTGTTGCGGCCGGTGTTGCCGCCGCCGATCCAGCCTTTCTCGAGCACGGCCACGTTGGTGATGCCGTGCTCCTTCGCGAGGTAATAGGCGGTCGCAAGCCCGTGCCCCCCGCCGCCGACGATGACCACGTCGTAATGGCCCTTCGGCGCCGGGCTGCGCCAGGCCAGTGGCCAGTCCTGGTGGAAATTCACCGCGTTTCGGGCGAGGCTGAAGATCGAGTACTTCAAGGCGGCCGGGCAGGGTGGCGTGCAGGGACGGGCATTTGAACATACCGACGGCTGCCGCGCCGCGGCATTCGTGCACGCCAGCGGGTCCGCTTTCGTGCCAGCGTCTCGTGCTAACGTCGGGCATGCCGTCGCTTCCCACCGGCGTCGTCCAGGTCCGGGTGTCCGCCCCGGTGCTGCTCTGGCGCAACCCGCCGCGTCTTGCCATCCCGCACATCCTGGCCGTGATCATCGGTGGCCTCGCGCTGGACAGTGCCTTCGGCTGGACCGGACAGCACCTGGCCACGGCCTGGGCCTGTGCGGTCTGGGCCTGGCTCTACCGTGCCGGCGGCCATGCCGAACGGCGCTCGCTGGTGCTGTGCACGCTGATCGCCGGCTTCGGTGAAGCAGTCCTGGCGCTTGGCTGGGGCATCTACGACTACCAGTTCGGCAACCTGCCGCTGTTCGTGCCTCCCGGACATGCGCTGCTGATGACGCTTGGCGTGCTGGTGGCCGCGCGGCTGCCGGTGCGCGCGACGGTGCTGCTGGTGCTGCTGCCCGCGGCGGCCTGGGCGGCGTTCGCGTGGATCGGCGACATCGACCGTTTCGGCACGCTGCTGTTCCTGCTGTTCGCCGGCTGCCTCGCGTTCGGCCGCGACCGGGTGCTGTACTCGGTGATGTTCGTGCTGGCGCTGGCGATGGAGCTGTACGGCACGGCGCTCGGCAACTGGACCTGGCGCGCGGTGGTGCCCGGAATGGGCATCGGCGCAGCCAACCCGCCATTCGCCGCCGGTGCGTTCTACGCGCTGCTCGACCTGCTGGTGCTGGCGGCGGTGTCGGCGTTCGCGCGTCACCACGCCCGCTCGCTGGCGGCTCCGGCGCGCTCGGAGTAGATTCCCGGCACATCCCGATTCCTGCTGGAGAGCCGCCATGCCGTCGATGCGCCCCCCGATCATGGGTACCCGCCACATGGTGTCCGCCGGGCACTACCTTGCCTCACACGCGGCGTTCCAGATCCTCGAAGCCGGCGGCAATGCGATCGATGCCGGCGTGGCGGCCGGCATCGCGCTCGGCGTCACCCAGACCGAGAAGGTCAGCTTCGGCGGCGTGGCGCCGATCATCATCTTCAAGGCCGATACCGGAAAGCTGATCTCGATCGACGGCCTGGGCGTCTGGCCGCGCCGGATCACGCCCGACTACTTCATGAAGCACCACGGTGGGAAGATCCCGGCCACCTCGATCCGCTCGATCGTGCCGGCCGCGCCCGATGCCTGGCTCACCGCGCTCGAGCTGCACGGCACCATGAGCTTCGGCGAAGTGGCAGCGGCGTCGATCGGCTTCGCGCGCGACGGCTTCGCGATGCACGAGCTGATGTCCGAGTTCCTGAAGGAGAACGAGGCCTCGTCGGTGTTCTTCCCGAACGGCCGCGCGCCCGAGCCGGGCGAGATCTGGCGCCAGCCCGACCTCGCGCGCACGATGCAGTACATGGCCGACGAGGAACGTGCAGCGGCGTCCAGGGGCGGTGCCAATGCCCGGATGGCCGGCCTGCAGGCCGCCCGCGATGCGTTCTACAAGGGCGACATCGCGCGCGCGATCGTCAAGTTCCATGCCGAGAGCGGTGGCCTGATGACCGCCGAAGACCTAGCCGGGTTCCGGGTCCGGCTCGAGCCCACCGTGTCCACCACCTTCGCCGGCATCGAGATGCACTGCTGCGGCGCCTGGTGCCAGGGCCCGGTGGTGCCGATGACGCTCAACCTGCTGAAGGGCCACGACCTCAAGGGGTACGGCCACAACTCGACGCGCTACATCCACGTGCTCACCGAGGCGCTGAAGCTCGCGTTCTCGGACCGACACCATTTCTTCGGCGATCCGCGCTTCGTCGACGTGCCGATCGATGACCTGATGTCGCAGGCCTATGCCGATGAGCGCGCCGCGATGATCCGCGCCGACCGCGCCTGGCCCGAGATGCCGCCGCCGGGCGATCCGCGCAACCAGGGCGATGCCCGCCTTGCGCCGTTGCCGGTTCCCGAGCCTGCGGACAAGTCGCCGCTCGGAGACACCTCGTATGCGTGCGTGATCGACCGCCACGGCAATGCGTTCTCTGTGACCCCGTCCGACGGTTCAAACAACTCGCCGCTGGTGCCGGGCATCGGCATCGTCTGTTCCGGGCGCGGCACGCAGTCGTGGGCCGATCCGCGCTACCGCTCGTCGGTGGCGCCGGGCGTTCGGCCCAGGCTCACGCCCAATCCGTCGCTCGCGCTGAAGGACGGCAAGGCATTCATGACGCTGGGCACGCCGGGCGGCGACGTGCAGTGCCAGGCGATGGTGCAGGTATTCCTGAACGTGGTCCTGTTCGGCATGGATCCGCAGGCGGCGATCGAGGCCCCGCGCTTCTCGAGCTACAGCTTCCCGGGCTCGTTCGAGCCGCACGCCTACTTCCCCGGCCAGCTCGCGCTGGAAGGGCGCATCGAAGACAAGGTGGAGTCCGAGCTTGCGGCGCTCGGCCACCGTACGTTCTGGTGGGACGACTACACCTGGCTTGCCGGTGCGCCCTGTGCGATCGTCGTCGATCCGGTCACTGGTGTGCTGAGCGGTGGCGCCGATCCGCGGCGGCCGGCCTACGCGCTCGGCTGGTAAAGGAGACTCGCAATGCTGTTCATTCCCGCCGATCGCATCCGGCAACAGAGCTTCAACATCCTGCGTGCATGGGGCCAGAGCGAGGCCCATGCGAACATCACCGCCGACATCCTGACCGAGACCGACCTGCGCGGCATCGACTCGCACGGGCTGTCGATGCTGCCGGTGTACGAGGAGCAGCTCGCCACCAAGCTGAACATGAAGCCGGACATCAAGGTGGTGCGCGAGACGCCGGTGTCCGCGCTGCTCGATGCCGACAACGGCCTGGGCCATGTGCCCGGCCACATGGGCATGTCGATGGCGATCGAGAAGGCGAAGGCGATCGGCATGGCGATGGTCACCGTGCGCCGCTCGGGCCACTACGGGGCGGCCGGCTACTACACCGACATGGCGGCGCGCCACGGGCTGATCGGCATCTCGATGACCTCGTCGCGCGGGCTGGCGATGGTGCCGACCTTCGGCGCCGAACCGGTGTTCGGCACCAACCCGATCTCGGTGGCCGCACCGGCGAAGCGCAACCTGCCGTTCAACCTCGACATGGCCACCACCACGGTCGCCGTCGGCAAGCTCAAGCTGAAGTGGCTGAACCACAAGCCGCTGCCCGTCGGCTGGGCGGTCGACGAGCAGGGCCAGCCGCTCACCGATTCGGCACGTGCGTTCAAGCTCAAGAACATCACGCCGCTGGGCGGCACGCGGGAACTGGGCAGCCACAAGGGCTACGGCCTGGCGGCGGTGGTCAACATGCTGTCGGCGACGCTGTCCGGCGCCGCGTTCCAGCCGCTGCGACTGCAGCGCGAGGACCCCGCCGCGCCGGACAACATCGGCCATTTCTTCATGGCCTTCGACCCGAAGCTGTTCCGCGAGGAAGGTGCGTTCGAGCACGACATGGACGAGATGCTCGACTACCTGCGCCAGGTCAAGCCGACCGATCCGTCGCAGCCGGTGCTGGTGCCCGGGGACCCGGAGTACCAGCAGCGCGAGCAGCGCCTGCGGGAGGGCGTGCCGGTGCCCGAGATGCTCGACGAACTGGTGCGCAAGGTATGCAGCAAGGCGGGTGCGACCTACCTGCTGACCGATGGTTGAGTCCGCGCATCCGGTGCGGCCGGATGCCGGCATGGCGGCGGAAGGAAGCGCCACGCCGCCGCCGGCGCCGCTGGCCGCGCCCGGCGCGGTGCGCCGCTGGCTCGGACTGGGGCTGCGCGATTTCGCCGCGATGCCGCTGGCGAGCCTGTTCTACGGCCTCATGTTCGTGGCGATGGCCTTCGTGCTCGAGGCGTACATGCGCGACGGTGCCTGGATGCTCGCCTTCGTCACCGGCTTCACGCTGGTCGCGCCGTTCCTGGCGATCGGGCTGTATGCGCTGTCGCGCGACCGGAGCCGGGCCGCGACGGCAGCGATGCCGGTCACGCTGCGCGACTCGTTCGTCGCCTCGCTCACTGCCTGGCGCTTCAACTTCGGCCAGGTCGCGATCTACGGCGTGATCCTCACCCTGCTGCTGGCGGCCTGGGTACGGGTTTCGGTGGTGCTGGTCGCGCTGTTCTTCGACCAGCCGGCGACCAGCCTGTCCGGACTCGCGGCGGGGCTGGCGCAGGATCCGGAGGGCTTCGTGTTCTTCGCGGTCTACTTCCTGGTCGGCGGCGGCTTCGCCTGGCTGGTGTTCGCGACCGGCATCACCTCGCTGCCGATGATGGTCGACCGTCCGGTGGACGTGCTGTCGGCGATGATCTGGAGCTTCCAGGCGGCGCGCACCAATGCGGGTACGGTGCTGCGCTGGGCGGCGACGATCGCCGTGCTGGTGGGCCTGGGCATGCTCGCGCGTTTCCTGCCGCTGGCGCTGATCGTGCCAGTCATCGGGCATGCGAGCTGGCATGTTTACCGCGAGCTGTCCGGCGGGGCGGTGCCCACGGACGCCACGGCCGTGCGGTAGTCGGGCGCCGGGCCACCACCGTACCGACGGTGGCGACCCGGCGCAGCCGCGCGCGCCGATGCGCCGGTCAGTCCGCCTTCAGCCCGAGGGCGCGCACGATCTTGCCGGCGCGCTCGGTCTCGACCCGAAGGAAGCTGTCGAACTCCGCCGGCGACATGCCGCCGGTGCTCAGTCCGAGCTTGGCGAAGGTCTCGATCACTTCCGGCATCTTCAGTGCACGCAGCATCTCGGCGTTCAGGCGATCGACGATCGGCCTGGGCACGCCGGCGCGCGTGACCGCGCCGAACCAGTTGACGGCCTCGAATCCGGGGTAGCCGGATTCCGCGACGGTGGGCACCTGCTTCAGCGTGTCCGCACGCTGAAGGGAGGTGACCGCGATGGGCCGCATGCGGCCGCTGGCCACGTAGGGCGAGCAGTCGAGCACGTTGCCGATCAGCATGCTGGTGTGGCCGCCCAGCACCGAGCTGGTCGCCGGCGCACCGCCGCCGTAGGCGACGTTGGTCATGCGGATCTTCGCGGTCTGCGAAAACAGTTCGCCGGCGATGCGTCCGCCGCCCAGTGCGCTGGACACGCCCCAGGTCAGTTCGTCCGGGCGTTTCTGCGCAAGGGCGACCAGTTCCTTCACGGTCTTCACCGGCAGCGCCGGGTTGGTGCAGATGATCAGCGGGTTGTGCACCAGGCGCGTGAGGCCGGCGAAGTCCTTCGCCGAGTCGTAGGGCAGCTTGGCGTACGCGGCCGGGTTCACCGTGAAGCTGGTGGCGATGATGTTGAAGGTATGGCCATCGGGCGGGGAGCGCACCAGAAGCTCGGTCGCGATCACCGTGTTGCCGCCGGTGCGGTTCTCGACCACGACCGGCTGCCCGAGCGCCTTCGACAGTTGCTGCGAGATCACGCGGCCGACGGTGTCGCCGGTGCCCCCGGGCGGGAACGGCACCAGGAAGCGCATCGGCTTCGACGGGAAATCCTGTGCGAAGGCCGCGGGGACGATCGAGCCGGACGCAGCACCGATTGCCGCAAGGGCGAGCGCGCAGGCGGCGGTGATCGGGCTGGGCCTGACGGCGAGACGCTGGATCTTCTGCATGGTTCCCCTCCTTCGGGATTGTTGTATGTGTGGTCCGGCCTGCTGTCATTGTAGTCATTGCATGACCGCGCAGCGCAATGGCCGTGCGTTTAGACTGGAAGCCGGATGCGGCTCCGTCACGGGGTCGTCGACAGGCAAGGCGGACGGAGCCGGACGGCCAGCGATCCGCGGAGGAGGATTTCGTTGCAAGCAAGCGCACGACCGGCCGCGACGCTGCGGCAGCCGAAGGCCAGGTTCGCCGTGGGCATTGCTGCTGCCCTGGCCCTGTGTGCGTCGCTCGCCCCGGTGCAGGCGCAGCAGGACACGAAGATCGTGCGGCCGATCCGCCTGATCGTTCCCTACGTGCCGGGCGGTGGCACCGACACGCTTGCGCGCATCGTCGCGCCGTTCGTGTCCGAGGCGTTCGGCCAGACGGTGCTGGTCGACAACCGTCCCGGGGCCAGCAGCACGCTGGGCACCCAGATCGTCGCGCAGGCGGCGCCCGATGGCCACACGATCGGCATGATCGACGCGGCTTTCCTGATCAACCCCAGCCTGCTCGGCAAGTTGCCCTACGACACGCTGAAGGATTTCTCTCCGATCGTGCTGGTGGCGACCTCGCCGCTGGTGCTGCTGGTGCATCCGGCGGTGCGCGCGAGCAGCGTGAAGGAACTGGTCGCGCTGGCCAGGGCGCAGCCGGGCAAGCTCACCTTCGGCTCGGCCGGCAATGGCACCGCCGTGCACCTGGCCGGCGAACAGTTGCGTTCGGTGGCCGGCATCGACCTGCAGCACATCGCCTACAAGGGCGCGGGGCAGTCGATCGGCGAGGTGCTCGGTGGCCAGATCACCATGGTGTTCACCACGCCCAGTGGCGGACGCCAGCATGCGGCGAGCGGCAAGCTGCGCGCGCTCGGCATCACTTCGCCGAAGCGCTTCAGCGGCATGGCTGACGTGCCGACCTTCGCCGAGAGCGGGCTGCCGGGCGTGGATGCCGCGACCATCAACGGGCTGGTCGGCCCGGCGCGCCTGCCGAAGGACTACGTCGAGCGGGTGAATGCGGCGGTGATGCGCGGACTGCAGCGGCGCGAGACGCAGGAGCGGCTGCAGGAGCTCGGCTTCGACATGGCCGGCGGCACGCCCGCGCAGTTCGGCAGCTGGATCGTCGCCGAGACCGCGAAATGGGCGAAGGTGGTGAAGGAGTCCGGCGCGAAGCCGGAATAGGGGCAGGGACAGCGCAGATGACGATCCGATCGGTCGATACCGTGGCAGTGACCCTGCCGTTCGAGATGGGCGGGCCGAAGCCGATGTTCGGCGGCAAGCCGCGCCAGATGGAGACGCTGCTGGTTCGCGTCGAGACCGAGGACGGGCTGGTCGGCTGGGGCGAGGCGTTCGGCTTCGCGGTCTGGCCGGCCACCCGCACCGCGCTGCATGCGCTGGTCGCCCCGCTCGCGGTGGGGCGCGACGAGGCGGACATCGCAGGCATCCGCAACGACCTGACGCGCAAGCTGCACCTGCTCGGGCGCACCGGGCCGGTGATGTTCGCGCTGTCGGGGCTGGACATCGCGCTCTGGGACCTCGCCGGCAAGCGCGCCGGCCAGCCGCTGTGGAAGCTGCTGGCCGCGCTGCCCGGTGGCCGGGGCGCGGAGGCTGAGGAAGGTGTACGCCTGCCGGCCTATGCCAGCCTGCTGCGCTATGGCGATGCGAAGCTGGCGGCGGCCAATACGGCACGGGCGGTCGCGGCCGGCTATCGCCAGGTCAAGCTGCACGAGATCACGGTCGAGGCGGTCGCCGCCGCGCGCGCGGCGGCCGGGCCGGAGGTCGCGCTGATGATGGACTGCAACTGTCCGTGGACCGGCGACGAAGCGCTGGCCATCGCCGAGGGCTTGCGTCCGCACCGTCTCGCCTGGTTCGAGGAGCCGGTCTGGCCGCCCGAGGATTTCCCGGTGCTGGCGCGCGTGCGCCGCGCGTGCGGGATGCCGGTGTCGGCGGGCGAGAACGCGATGAGCGCCGGCGACTTCGAGCGCATGTTCGAGGCCGGCGCAGTCGACATCGCCCAGCCCAGCGTGACCAAGATCGGTGGCGTCAGCGGGTTCATCGAGGTGGTCGAGGTAGCGCGCCGGCACGGCGTGCGGGTGGTCGCTCATTCGCCGTACTTCGGGCCCGGGTTGCTCGCGACGCTGCACCTGACCCATGCGCTGCTCGAGGCCGGCACGCCGATCGAGTACTCGTTCGTCGACCTGGGCGAGAACCCGCTGCGCGGCACGACGGAAGTGTCGGATGGCACAATCGGCGTGCCCGACCTGCCGGGCCTCGGGGCGGATCCCGATGCCGGCACGCTCGAGCGCTGCACGATCGACTGACCGCGCGGCAGCCTTCCCTGCAGAAGCGAGTGACCATGCGTTCGACCCCCCGCGGCCACGGCCGGACTGTCATTGCCGGTGCGCTTGCGGCCTGTGCCGCCGCCATGCTGCTGCCGTCCGCGGGCGCGGTGTTCGCCCAGGAGTGGCCTGCGCGGCCGATCCGGCTGCTGGTGGGCTTCCCGGTGGGCGGGGCGGCCGACATCCTGGCGCGGCTGCATGCGACGCGCCTGCAGGACGCGATCGGGCAGACCATCGTCGTCGACAACCGGGGCGGTGCCGGCGGCGTGATCGCCACCGAGATGGCGGCGCGCGCGGCGAGCGACGGCTACACGCTGCTGTTCACCTCGCTGCCGCATGTGATCAACCCGCCGCTGTACGGCAAGGTCGCCTACCACCCGGTGAAGGACTTCCAGCCGGTGACCCTGCTGGTCAACGTGCCATTGCTGATGGCAGTGTCTGTCGCACAGCCGATCAAGTCGGTCAAGGACGTGATCGCGCTGGCGAAGACCGGCAAGGCGAACTACGGCTCCGGCGGAAACGGCAGCAGCAGCCACCTGGCGATGGAGATGTTCAAGTCGATGGCCGGCGTCGACATCCAGCACATCCCGTACAAGGGCACCGGGCCGCTGATCACCGACCTTCTGAGTGGCCAGATCAACATGACCATCGCCAGCATCGTGCCGCTGATCCCGCAGGTGCGCGCCGGCAAGCTGCGCGCGATCGCGGTGACCGGCACCCGCCGCTCGGGCGCGCTGCCAGACGTGCCGACCATCGCCGAGGCCGGCGTGCCGGGGTACGACATGACGAACTGGTTCGGCATCCTGGCCCCGGCCGGGCTGCCGGCACCGATCCTGGCCCGCCTGGACACCACCCTGCGCAAGATCGTCGCAGCCCCCGACGTGCGCGAGGTCTACGCCCAGCAGGGCGCCGATCCGGTGGGCGCCGGCCCCGAGGCCTTCGCCAAGGTGATCGCGGCCGACATCCCCAAATGGGAAAAGGTCGTCCGCCAGTCCGGCGCCCGCGTGGACTGAAATCCGGGTCAGAGACGATTTTCCTGGAGATGTCCGGCCAGGGCCCCGTCCTGGCGGGGAAGATCGTCTCTGACCCGGATTTCAGTGCGGTCTGGATCCTGGGGTTGCCAAACGGGTTCTTCGCGCCTATCATTCGCGGTTCACTCAACCGACCCGACGCCAATCCCGCATGCCAAGTGTCCGCGTAAAAGAAAACGAGCCTTTCGAAGTCGCGCTTCGCCGCTTCAAGCGGACGATCGAGAAGACGGGCCTCCTGACCGAACTTCGCGCCCGCGAGTTCTACGAGAAGCCCACGTCCGAGCGCAAGCGCAAGCTCGCCGCCGCGGTCAAGCGCCACTACAAGCGTGTGCGTGGGCAGCTGCTCCCGCCCCGGATGTACTGATCGCCCGAGCAGTCCCGCCTGCCGCTTGCCGGCCGGCAACCCTGACGGCGGCTCCGGCCGCCGTTTTGCATTACGGGCGTCGTTGAAACCGCGTCTTTCCACCCGATCTTCAACGCCATGACCCTACGCGCCACCATCCAGGAAGACATGAAGGCTGCGATGCGCAGCCGCGAGGCCGATCGGCTCGCCACCCTCCGCCTGCTGTGGGCGGCGGTGAAGCAGCGCGAGGTCGACGAACGCAAGGAACTGGGCGATGCCGACGTCACTGCGGTGATCGACCGGATGATCAAGCAGCGGCGCGATTCGATCACCCAGTTCGACCAGGGCGGGCGCACCGACCTCGCCGACAAGGAACGGCAGGAACTGGTGGTGCTGCAGGCCTACATGCCGCAGGCGCTGTCGCAGGAAGAGGTCGATGCGGCCGTGGCTGCGGCGATCGCCGCCACCGGCGCCGCGTCGGCCGCGGACATGGGCAAGGTGATGGCCGTGCTCAAGCCGCAGCTCGCAGGACGGACCGACCTCGCCAAGGTGTCGGCCACGGTGAAGGCTCGTCTCGCGCAGCCCGCCGCTTGATCCCCCAGTCCTTCATCCAGGACCTGCTCGCGCGCGCCGACATCGTCGAGGTCGTCGAGCGCCACCTGCCGCTGAAGCGCGAAGGCGCCAACCACGTCGCCTGCTGCCCGTTCCACAACGAGAAGTCGCCGTCGTTCAAGGTCAGCCAGCCGAAGCAGATCTACAAGTGCTTCGGCTGCGGTGCAAGCGGCAACGCCATCGGCTTCCTGATGGCCTACAACGGCCTCGAGTTCGTCGAGGCGATCCGCTCGCTGGCCGAGCAGATGGGCATCCCGGTGCCGGAAGAGCCCTGGCGCGGCGGTGGACGCGGCGGGCCCGGTGGCGGCGGCACCAGCGACGACGCCGCCGCGATGGAAGCCACCGCGCGGCTCTACGAGCACATGCGCGAGGCGACCCGCTTCTACCGCGAACAGCTGAAGCTGCACCCGAAGGCGATCGAATACCTGAAGCAGCGCGGCCTCACCGGGGAGATCGCCTCGCGCTTCGCGATCGGCTTCGCACCGCCCGGTTGGCAGAACCTCGAGCAGGTGTTCGCCAACTACACCTCGCCCGAGCTCGACCAGGTCGGGCTGGTCGTGAACGGAGAATCGGGCCGGCGTTTCGATTTCTTCCGCAACCGGATCATGTTCCCGATCCTCAACCAGCGCGGCATGATCGTCGGCTTCGGTGCGCGGGTGATCGATCCGGAAGACCAGCCGAAGTACCTCAATTCGCGCGAGACGCCGCTGTTCGACAAGGGCCGGGAGCTCTACAACCTGTTCGCCGCGCGGCGCGCGATCCGCGAGGCCGGCCGGGTGCTGGTGGTCGAGGGCTACATGGACGTGGTCGGCCTGGCCCAGCACGGGGTCGACTATGCAGTGGCGGCGCTGGGGACGGCGACCACGCCGTTCCATGTGCAGAAGCTGCTGCGCCAGACCGACAACATCGTGTTCTCGTTCGACGGCGACGCGGCCGGCCGGCGCGCGGCCTGGCGCGCCCTCGAGAACAGCCTGTCGCAGCTGATCGACGGCAAGAACCTGTCTTTCCTGTTCCTGCCCCAGGGCGACGATCCCGACAGCTTCATCCGGCGCGAGGGCCGGGAGGCGTTCGAGGGCCTGCTGGCCGGGGCGATGCCGATGTCCGGGTTCCTGATTCGCGAGCTGACCCAGCAGAACGACCTCGCCAGCGAGGAGGGCCGGGCGCGGCTGCTGCGCGACGCGAAGCCGCTGGTGACCCAGTTGCAGCAGGCGCCGATGCTCGGCCGCATGCTGCGCAAGCGCCTCGCGGAACTGGCCGGCATCACACCGCCGGAACTGGACAGCCACTGGGGAATTCCCGCACAGGAACCGCCGGCGCGGGGCCGCGGCGACGGCCCGGGCGAGGGCTACGGGGGCGGGCGGGGCCGGCCCGACGGCGCAGGCCGGCCGGACGGCGCCCGCAGCGGCCCGGGTCGCCGGGACGGCCGGTACGGCCCGGCCGACACCGGCCCTGGCGGGGCGCGTGCCGGGTCCGGCAGCGGCGGTGCCGGGCGACGGCCGCGCGCCGCACCGTCGCTCGCGCGAACCATGTTGCAGGCGCTGTTGTCAAAGCCTGAACTGGTCAGCCGGGTCGAACTGCCCGAGGGCATGGAGGCGCATCCCGAGTTGCGCACGTTGCGGGTGCTGGTCGAATTCCTGCGTGGACAGCCAGAGGCCGCGCTGGGCGGAATGCGGGCGGCGGGGGTCCTGCAGGCTTTCGCCGGCAGCGATTTCGAGGACATGTTGCGCGAGGTCGAGGCCGATGCACCCGAGTGGGTCGAAACCGAGGAAGTGCAGGCTGAACTCGATGGCGCGATGGAACGGCTGCGCGAGCAGGTGCGCCGCGCCGAGGCAGCCCGGATGGCTGGCGCAACCTCGCTGGCCGGGCTGACGCCCGAGATGCGCGACACCCTGCGCGGCCTTCTGCGCCGCCCGGGCGCGTGAATGCCGGCCTAAATGCGAGCACAAGGGTTTTTTTGACAATCAAGACCCTCACATTCAACTAAACTACCGGGTTTTCCCGAGCGGACGAAACCGATGCCCAGCACCAAAGCAAAAACCAAAGCGAAGTCGGCAGGATCGAGCGCACCGAGCCGCGCTGCCTCATCGCACGCGGGCAAGTCGACGTCCGGGCGAACCGCCGCTCCGGCCCGAGGCGCCACCGCGCCGGCCAGCACGCGGGCGGCCTCGAAGGCCGCGCCGGCGCGCAAGGGCGCGAAGGTGGTCGTGAAGCCTGCCGCGAAGCCCGCCGCCAAGCCCGCCCCCAAGGCCGCGGCGCGGCCCGTGCCCGCCAAGACCAAGGGCAAGGCGGCGCTGCCGGTAAAGGCGGCGACCGCCGGGAAATCCGTTGCTGCGCCTGCGAAACCCGTCGTCCGTGCGCAGAAGACGGCCGCACCCGCCCCTGCGCCGAAACGCGCTGCCGCGCCCGCGCCGACACGGTCAGCCACGGTGCATGCCGCCAAGGCAACATCGCCGGCCGTGCGCGCCGCCGGTGCGCGCGTGGCGAGCGACGACAAGGCTTTGCTCGAGAAGGCAGCGGTCAAGCCGGCCGCCAAGGGCGCAAAGCCGGCCGCCGCGGCCAGGGCGCAGGAGCCGGCCCAGCCGGCAGCAGCAGCGCCGGCGGCAGCGCCGGTGGCCGCCGAGCCGTCGAAGGCGGCCAAGGCAGCACCCGCCAACGGCGCAGGAGCCGCGGTAAACCCGCTGCTCGCCGGTCGTCCGACCAAGGCCGAGATCGCCGAACGCGCGGCCGCGATGGCGCGCGCCAAGCTGGCCGCCAAGGAAAAGGGCGGCAAGGGCAAGAAGGACCGCCTGATCGGCGCCAAGGACGCGCCGGTGATCGATCCCGAGACGCGCCGCCTGCGGCTGAAGAGCCTGATCGTGCTCGGCAAGGAGCGCGGCTACCTGACCTACGCCGAGATCAACGACCATCTTCCCGACGACATGCTCGACGCCGAGCAGATCGAGAACGTGATCAGCATGATCAACGACATGGGCATCTCGGTGTTCGACGAGGCCCCGGATGACGAGTCGCTGCTGATCAACGAAGCCGCGCCGGCCGCCGCCGACGAGGATGCCGCCGAGGAAGCCGAGGCCGCGCTGGCCACGGTCGACTCCGAGTTCGGCCGCACCACCGACCCTGTGCGCATGTACATGCGCGAGATGGGCTCGGTCGAGCTGCTCACCCGAGAGGGCGAGATCGAGATCGCCAAGCGCATCGAGGAAGGCCTGAAGCACATGATCCTCGCGATCTCGGCGTGTCCGACGACGATCGCCGAGATCCTCGCGCTGGTCGACAAGGTGTCGCGCGACGAGATGCGCATCGACGAACTGGTCGACGGCCTGATCGATCCGAACGCGGAGCAGGTCGCCGCCGCCGAGGTCCCCGAAGAGGCGGAGATCGACGACGAGGACGCCGAGGAGACCAACGAGGAAGAGGACGAGGCCAGGGCTGCCGCGGCGCAGACCGCCAGCCTGCTCAAGCTCAAGACCGAGGCAATGGAGCACTTCGACCTGCTTCGCTCGTTGCACGAGCAGATGGTCAAGTCGCTCGCCAAGGGCGGCCCGCAGAGCAAGGCCGCACGGCAGGTCCAGCAGGACATCTCGGGCGTGCTGATGCAGATCCGCTTCTCGGCGAAGCAGATCGAGATCCTGTGCGACAGCGTGCGCAAGCTGGTCGAACGGGTACGCAGCCACGAGCGGCGCATCATGGACCTGTGCGTCGAGAAGTCGGGCATGCCGCGCACCTACTTCATCAAGAACTTCCCGGGCAACGAGGTGAACCTCGACTGGATCGTCGCCGAGGTCAACGGCCGCAAGCCTTACAGCGATCCGCTGACCCGCAACGTGCCGTCGGTGCTCGAGCACCAGCAGTCGCTGATGAACGTGCAGAAGACGGTCGGCATCCCGCTGAAGGACCTGAAGGAGATCAACCGGCAGATGTCCACCGGCGAGGCCAAGGCCCGCCGCGCCAAGCGCGAGATGACCGAGGCCAACCTGCGCCTGGTGATCTCGATCGCGAAGAAGTACACCAATCGCGGCCTGCAGTTCCTCGACCTGATCCAGGAAGGCAACATCGGCCTGATGAAGGCGGTGGACAAGTTCGAATACCGCCGCGGCTACAAGTTCT
>LNFM01002290.1_pt1 | contig 40431 bp, 41 predicted proteins | sample 596031 | NCBI WGS metagenome assembly LNFM01 (sample SAMN04254537, study PRJNA301005) | activated carbon metagenome | isolation source: dual media filters at the Ann Arbor, Michigan drinking water treatment plant | place: USA: Ann Arbor | reverse complement strand
TCGCAGCTTGCGCCAACATCATGGTGCCGAACGCGTTATTACGTATGCCTTGAATAGGATTGTGCTCAACCAGCGGAACATGTTTGTACGCTGCGGCGTGATAGATCGTATCAACTGCAAAGGTACGCAAAATGCGTTCGCACTTTTCCGCATCCAGTACCGAGCCGAGAAACGGCAACAATTCAATATTTTCATCATGGGCATGTTCGATCGCCCGCAAATCCTGCTCGATCGTATACAACGCAAATTCCGATGTATCAAGTAACAGCAAGCGCTTGGGTCCCAAACGAATGATCTGACGGCATAACTCCGAGCCTATAGAGCCGCCTGCTCCGCTTACCAGCACGGTTTTTCCAGTGATACAGGTAGTCAGCAATTGCGCATTCGGCTCTACCGTATCGCGACCCAATAAATCCTCAATTTCAATATCGCGTATATCCTGCAACCGCAACTCACCGTTGACTAGACTGGCGATCGGCGGCGTCACCTTGATCTTGACCTTGAGCGGCTCCAGTCTTTCAAGAATGATTTTTTGCTCTGCCTTGCGCAAGGATGGCATCGCGAGCAATATTTCCTGCACCTGTTTATCCGCGACTAATTTGGGTAAACAATCTGGCGCCCATACTTTTACACCGGCAATCGTTGCACCCTGCAATTCTTTTTTGTCGTCAAGTAAAGCAACAGGAAGATATGCGCTCCCTGCGCGTAAGGCGCTAGCCAGCTGCATCCCCGAATGCCCGGCGCCATAAATCGCTACGCGTATTGCGCCGCTTCTGTCATTCATTCGCAGCAGATAGCCACGCGCCAGAAAGCGGCTAGCGACAACATACAGAATGGCGCTGACCCAGTAAATGCCAAAAACACCGCGCGACAAAGTGACAGTATGTGTAAAGGTCGCCAGTGCAGCGAGACAAATAACAGACAACGTCACCCCTAACACAACCACATAGACGATTTTTTGATCGATAAAACGGATCACAGCGCGGTAAAGACCCAACTTGAGGAAAATCGGAATGGAAATCAGCGGCGCCGCGACTATCATCCAGAAATACATCTGGAATAACTGCGGCGTACTGCTGTCATAACGGAGCAATACCGACAGATAAAAAGTCAGTGGAAGTAGAAACAAATCGGCAGTTGCCGCAATCAGTTGCTTGTATAAACGAGGCAATTCCAAAAAAGATTTCATTTTTTTAGGCAATTCTTACCGAAGAATTAATTTTTATATTATTAAGAAGACTGTCTTAAACAAAAACCTCGTCAGAAGTTCAAATAAGAGCTGTTGCGAAATATTGCGGCCTTTTTCGCCAACTTAGACAAAACAAAACCATTAATGACAGAAAAAAACCGAAAACTAAACAAACAAAAATGACAAAACTTAACGGTTTGGACCGCTCACTTGCTCCATCTATTTTTTTTATACTAAAAAGTGAGGGGGATCCAAAATCTTTCAGAAATTCTGCATTTCGTTGCTTGACCAATTTGGCGAGAGTGCTTAAATCGCCCTCAACGGCTTTATCATCGAAAATATTTTGTTGTGCAAATATCAATCTCTCAAGCACATCGCGCCCGGATTTCGTTTGATTCAAAAAAAAACCAAGTTCATCCATATATGCTATAAGTAACAAAACCGTTTTCTTATCCGTATCCGCTGGAGCCAACACCGGCCGGTCGCCAAAGCCTTCTAACAATTGATCTATTAATTGTGCGTTCTGCATATAATTCGACGTAGATGCGTCTTCACGCAGTTTGAAATTAGACTTTAATCGCGACGAGCTTTTGAGATGGCCTTGAATCAGATGGCTTAAACTCAAAAAATCTAGATGCTGATGTGTCTGAAGAGTTGAGTCATGAATTAATTTTTTATTGAGTCTAGATAATGCATCAAAAATTAATTTTTCTTGAAAAAACGCCTCATCAACATAAAAAGAATAAATTAATCCATCGACCACATAATCACTTAGCGCATCAATCACTGTGTTGGTAATAATTGGATTATTTCCTTTTACTGTAATTCGATAGCGAATTTCCCCAGGAATATCTGTTTTAATAAAATGTATTAATTCGGCCGCATTGGTCACCAGCATAGAGTCTATTTTTTTCTCCCTAAGATAGAGCACTATTTTTTCATCCATCATCGATGTACCCAAAAAATCGGATGGCAAGCCTCTGTTAAGCACTGCTTTTCGGTCCAAAATTTCAACCAATGCTTGATTTTCGTATATCTGTCCTTTGGTTACTAGCCAAAAAATCCCGCAGCATAAGACGAAAAAAGTAATACCAACAATCAACAGATATGAATTTTTAAGAAGTCTGGATGCATCCAACAACGACAAACCAGTCGTCCGATTTTTGGTCAATAGATCTTTATTTATCATGAGTTTTAAAGGATATAAATATCGACCAAGCAAGACTCAGAGCGCGGCTGAAATTTCTGTGTTGAATCTTAAGTGCATTAATGAATTACATTGTCGCGACGCAATACTTTTATAAATGTTAATGCGATGATTTTTATATCAAACAATGTGGATTGATTTTTTAAATAAAATTCATCCAACTTCACTTTCTCTGGAATCGGCAACTCATCTCGCCCATTTACTTGTGCCCAACCAGTTAAACCAGGAGAAATTTGATCAACGCCATTAATTTTCCGAAGTCCAATCAAATCATCTTGATTAAACAGAGCTGGTCGCGGGCCAACAAAACTCATGTCACCTTTTAAAATATTCCACAATTGCGGAAGCTCATCAAGACTTGATCGACGCAAAAAAGGACCTATCGATGTGAGGAACTGTTGAGGGTCTGGCAGCAAATGTGTCGCGACGGTAGGCGTATCAACACGCATAGTCCGAAACTTTGGCATTTTAAATATCTTGCTATGTTTACCGACACGGTCGGACCAATAAACAATCGGCCCTTTCGATGTAAGCTTGACCAAAATCGCTAGAAATACTATTGGAATTAACAATATAAAAATAGCGACAAGCGCCAAACACAAATCAATAAAGCGTTTCATCATAAATAAACTACATCGCACGTTTTCGGTTTCTCAATCTAATTTGAGCATCGCACCTCATTTAAAGTGTGCTCAATACTTTTTTCATCGTGTTGATAATACGATCTTGCTGCCCATCGCTCATATTCGAGCCGGAAGGTAAGCAGATGCCATTTTCAAAAAGAGATTGCGATACTGATTCTTCGCCGTGATTGAATGAGCGTGCCTCGCGAAACACTGGCTGCATATGCATAGGCTTCCAAAGTGGCCGTGCTTCAATTAATTCTGCTGCCAAACGGCGAATCAACTCTTCGCTATTCACCCCGAGTGAGGGACTAATTGTGCAGGCCGTCAACCAATGCGTGGAATAACTCCAGTCAGGCTCTGGCATCCAGGTAATCTGCGGCATATCGGAAAACGCAGACCGATACAACTCAAATACTGCCCGCCGCGACTCCACACGCTCTTTCAAAACCTTGAGTTGACCGCGCCCCACGCCAGCCAAAATATTACTCATTCTGTAGTTGTAGCCGATCTGGCTATGCTCATAATGAGGAGCAGGATCACGTGCTTGAGTCGCCAGAAAGCGAGCTTTTTGGATCAAGTCTTGATCGTCCGACACAAGCATGCCACCACCAGATGTCGTAATGATTTTATTGCCATTAAAGGAATAAACGCCAAGCTTGCCGAAGGTACCGCTCGCCTTCCCTTTGTAGGATGCGCCTAGGGATTCTGCCGCATCTTCCAGCACTGGGACATCGTATTGCTCACATATCGCTAATAACTGATCCATATCAGCACTCTGCCCGTACAAATTAACGATGATGACAGCTTTAGGCATCCAGCCTTCTTTCTCTGCCGAAAGAAAGGCTTTTTGCAAGGCCTGCGGCGACATATTCCAGCTATGCTCATCTGAATCGATAAAAACCGGCTCTGCTCCCTGATATACGATAGGGTTAGCACTCGCTGAAAATGTCAGCGTAGAACAAAACACCTTGTCACCGCGCGTTACATTTAGCAGAATTAATCCGAGATGTAGAGCCGCCGTTCCCGACGACAAAGCTGCGGCGTGTTTTACTCCTACAAGTTCCGCAATTTCCCGTTCAAAACCATCAACGTTTGGCCCCAAGGGCGCAATCCAGTTTGTACGAAAGGCTTCCTCAACATATTCGCGTTCTGCGCTACCCATATGCGGTGTAGACAACAAAATCTGCTCATCTATAACCTTGCGATCCAGTATTTCCAATACTTTTCCCGCAGCATCTATAACAGGAAGATGATTAATCGCATGTTTATTCATCAGATCTAAAGCATCGCGACGAGTCGCGGTCATACCGATGGTTTGTGACTGTATTTTGGGTAAATTTTCTACAGTATCCTCAAGGACAGCACCTGCCAATATAAGGCGACGAAGATCACCGTCAGTCACCGTACGTTCAAACAACCCGTGTTCATCAACTAGTACAAGTATTCCAAGCCCAACTTGATCTAGGATAAGTAGGGCTTGCCGCAATTCTGTTTTGCGCGTAATCGAAATATCTAAAATAGCCGTCACCTCAAAACCTCTTCGTAATTTTGGCAGGAATTCCGGCCAACGTTTCGCCGGCCTTTACATTTCTTGTTACCACCGCTCCAGCACCTATCACCGCACAATCACCGACAACAATTCCAGGAAGAATGTTCGCGCCAGCACCTACTAAAACACCCGCGCCTATCGTTACGCATCCACCCAATGTCGCATTGGGGGCAATATGGGAAAAGTCACCCACCACGCAATCATGATCAACAACACTTCCATGATTGACAATGACGCCTACGCCGATTTTCGCTGCGGGCGCCAAAACGGATTGCGCAGCCAAAAATGAACCGCTACCCACGCTTGAAAAATCAGAAACATTAGCTCGTGAATGAACAATTGTGAAAGGAAGGCCATTCGCAGCCAATACATCTTGGTAGATATTCCTTCGGATAGCACAATCGCCGATAGAGACATGAACCGCCTGCCCAGACACCTCGGTAAAGTCACCTAAATATCTAATTCGATAGTTCAGAAATTCTTGGTTATGACGAGATGAATCACTATCACAGACATGTATTGTAGAAATTTTTTCGCCAGGTTTAAGCAAAGAGTCCAATACTACTTTGCCATGTCCTCCTGCACCGATCAGATAGATGGCGTCAATATGCATTTGATTTCATCAAAATATTTGGATGTAGTACAAGTGATTTAAGCAAAGAGACTATACGTGCTGAGGTCTTGCCATCACCATAAATGTTATCGGAAGCTAGTCGGCCATATTTCAGCGCTTGGTCAATCGCACTTGAAATAGAAAGTTCATCGATACCAGCATCTATTACATTCTTATTGCGTTCCCGTAGATTCTGCCTCGTGCCCACATTCACTACAGGTGTACCAAATGAAGCAGCCTCGATAATACCCGCACTAGAATTGCCGATCATCATATCGGCAGCGGCCATCCAAGATACGAAAGAAGCCCTAGGAAAATGTGTCAAGACATGGAGGTCTGCGCTATTTGCACGTAATTCCAGTAACGTTCTAATACCGTCGCTCCCTGCGTCTGAATTAGGCTTGATTGCAATCGTTTGCACTCCGCGCTTCTTTAAAGCGCTGAGGATATTAAAGGCTCCATCAGCTGCTGATTCGGCCTCCTGCGTTACAGGATGATAAATCATCAAAGCCACAGGACGCTCCGGATTGAAGCCGATATCTAATGAAAGTTGCCGTCTGTTCTTTGTGGCCAAGGCTTCAATGCCATCCAATCCAGGGGCGCCCGTTATATGGACATTCTCTGGTTGTTCACCCATGCGCACTAAACGTTCCCTTGCCTCACGGGTTGCCACAAAATGGAAATGTGCCAATTTAGAGATGGCGTGACGTATCGATTCATCTATTGTGCCGGATCGCTCTCCACCATGGATATGGACGACGGGAATATTCAAATGAACGGCAGCCAATGCAGCTGCTAGCATTTCACCCCGATCGCCTAATACTAATAAAAGATCAGGCTGCAAGTGAAGAAGTGCATCGACAAAACCCGTCAACATTTTCCCCATATTTCTTGCCATCGCCGCACCGTTTGTCGTATCGGCATCAACATGTACACGAGCATCAATAGGCAAACCAACAGCCTCGATGTCATTCACAGTATTGCCATATTTTTCCGACAGATGCATGCCAGTTACGATGATAGACAGCGATAGCGATGAAGACTTATGTACGGCAGTTAAGGTCTCGGACATCAAACCAAAATCCGCTCGTGTTCCCGACACGTAACAGATTTTTCGCTTCACTGAATATCCTGCCACTGCAATGTAGTACCTATTTCAATGTCGCGAGCAGCACGCTTGCCAATAATGCCCTCCATTTGGGAAGGCGCAATTCCCGTACCTGGCCTTAGCAAAACCAAATCCGCTTCACAAACGGTGCTTCCCGCAGTAATCCGCCTGGCCACCGTAACACTGCGACGCACAAGTAATCTTACTGGCAACTCCGAGGCTGTAGGCTGTTTAATGGATGAACCCAACGCCTGCTCCACATCCCTTATTTGCCGCACCATAGCAGTCAATTCTTCAGGGGACAATGAAGCTTGATGGTCAGGTCCCGACATCGAACGATCTAAGGTAAAGTGTTTTTCAATTACAGCGGCGCCCATCGCTACTGCAGCGGTTGACACTGCCAATCCCATTGTGTGATCAGAGTAACCAACTGGCAAACCTGTAGCATCAGCAATACTCTGCATTGCGCGCAAATTTACGTCGTTATAGTCAGCGGGGTAATTCGAGGTGCAATGAAGAATTGTAAGGATCTCTGCCAAAGGCTCTGTGAAACCTGCTGCAATCCGCGCACGCTTGATCACTAAAACTGCTTGCTGAATTTCATCCATGCTAGCCATGCCCGTGGACACGATCAACGGAACACCTTTGCCGGCAAGAAAAGTGAGGAAAGGTTCGTTGGTTATCTCGCCGGATGGCACCTTGATTCGCTTCATACCGAGAGATAGCAAAAAATCTGCAGCCTCGTTATCGAATGGGGTCGACATAAATTCGATTCCGACTTCAGCGCATCTTTCAAAGAGCTCACGATGCAAAGACTCAGAAATTTGCAACGCTTTTAACATCGCATACTGGTCACCACTACCAGTCGTGCGTTTCTGGTATTCTGCTTTTTCTGCGCCAGGAACAACCAGTTTTTCGGCCGTAAAGCTTTGAAATTTTACTGCGTCTGCCCCACATCGGGCGGCAGTATCAACCAATTCCAACGCTAGCTTGGGGTCACCATTATGATTTACACCAGCCTCAGCAATTATAAAAGTCTTCATTATTTTTCCCGAAAATATCTAATGGACTGTTCTGCCATAAGCCAATCAAACTCAGTATCAATATCCAAGTTATACAAAGGTTCTCTCATTAAAATTCCCGCCGTTAAAGGGGGCATGAATGATCTCTCGTTTATTAAGGCACTGGTTCGAATAAGATAGAGCGACCCATTAACCGAGACTGCCGGCTCCAAATCCTGTGATCTTAAAGCAAGAGGGCGATTTTTATCCCAAGGAGCCAAAGTTTGTGCGTCATCCCATTTAAAAACTAAATGCGGATGAGTTTGTACTGGCCCGACGCCAATAACAGCATCGTTACCCCCGTCTTTCAATAAATCCAAAGCATCATCCCAGTGACTTCGATGACGAACCGGAGTTGTCGGCTGTAGCAACGCGATCAAATCAAAATATTCGCCTTGCGACTCTTTCCAACGCAAGACATCAAGCACCACATCAACTGAGCTAGCCTCATCCGTCGCTAGATCCTCAGGGCGAAAACGTTCTACGGCTTGCCCCACAGAGTTGCAGCATTGTTGAATTTCTCGACTATCTGTACTTACTTCGATTGCGTCGAACCATTGAATCGAGCGTGCAAAATCGATAGACCACTGAATCAAAGGTTTGCCATGCAACGATCGTATATTTTTTCCCGGTAAGCGTTTGGATCCACCCCTAGCAGGAATAATGGCTAGAGTGCGCATTACAAATTCACGAAACGCTTTGCAATCGCCAAACCTATTGGCCCGCTTCGCTCTGGATGAAATTGAGTTGCCATCAAATTATTTTTTTGAATCGCGGCGCAAATTCTGTGTCCACCATAAACCGTATCAGCAAGCCGCATCGTGTAGTCTGCCGGGACAGCTGCAAATGAATGTACAAAGTAAACAGCCGGCTGATGCTGTTGAAAGTCGTCAAGCAGTGTACCGCCCCATTCTCTACCTGTTTCAGGCCTTGTTAGATGACTCCAGCCAATATGAGGGACGCGCTGAGGTTCACCTTCAGTTGTAATACCAGGTACAGCTCGGACATGTCCATTGAGTATGCCCAATCCAGCATGAAGTCCGAATTCCTCGCTCGACTCAAAAAACATTTGCATGCCAACACATATTCCAAGCAAGGGACGATCCGTTTCGGAGAAGAGACGCACAGCCTCTCCAAAACCCCTGCTTTCAATCTCACGAATACATTCGCTAAAAGAACCAACTCCAGGCACCACTACTTTGTCTGCATGCAATAAATCTTTGGGGTCTTCCGTGACATGGACTTCTGCACCACAATGTTCGAAAGCGCGAACGACGTTCAATAGGTTGCACATCCCATAGTCGATTAAAACTATTTTTTTAGACATTGAGTTTTCTAACTGCCAAATTTGAATCGAGAGCAGATTGACGAAGTTCGTTCAATGAAGCTCGGTTATAGTGCAGAATGTCCGCCATTGCCACGGCATCTGCGCGACCTTCAGAAACAACGTTCAACATGTCATTCGCGCTTCCCATTCCACCACTGGCAATCACAGGAACCGAAACCGTCGTGGATACGGCTTTTACCAAATCCACATCAAACCCTTTACGTGTTCCCTCACGATCCACTGATGTTAATAGAATTTCTCCGGCACCAAGAGATACCCCTCGTCCCGCCCATTCAACTACATCAATACCTGTACGTTCACGACCGTTATCCGTATAGGCTTCCCACCGTCCGGGGGCTACCTGCTTTGCCTCGATAGATAGCACCATTGCCTGGGTGCCAAAGCGGTGCGCGATCTCAGAAATTAATTCAGGTTTCGCGATAGCCGCTGTATTGACCGCAACTTTATCGGCACCAGAACGCAAAAGATGTCTTGCATCATCCACCGAGCGAATACCGCCACCAACTGTAATCGGGATGTAAACATTTTCTGCTGCACGCCGGACGATATCGCTCAAATTATTACGTCCATACAAACTGGCCACAATATCCATGTAAATAAGCTCATCTGCCCCGGCCTCATAGTATCTGAGTGCAAACTCCTGAGGATCACCCATTACCCGCAAGCCTTCCAATCTGATGCCTTTGATCAGATTGGAACCTTTGATATCCAATCTTGGAATCAGACGGATGTTACTCATCCCACACCGCGTGACGCAACTTCCACTGGTTATCTTCCCATTTCCAAAGATGCGGAGAGCGGAATGTATCCGTCAGCTTCATAAAATATTCTCTATCCATTATGGATTGTTCAAACATTTTGCTTGCTTCTGGAAATTCATTTTGCGGAATACTCAAATAGCGAAAGATTTCATCAGCAAATCGCTCCGGAAATTCATGATCGAAGCGTTTGACTAGAGCGACGCCTTCTTCCCTATCGATATCACCGGAACGAATTTCCTGCGCAGCGTCGTAACTTGCGCGACCAATACCAAACTTGGTTCCAGTCGTGAAGTAATGAAAATCATCAATCCGATCGTCGATACTGTTGTACTTGCTATATGTTCCTGGTGTGCGCTCCGGCGACGCCTCAAAACCACCATGCTCCACCGCATAGTAATAACAACTTTGCGGATGCCATTTCAAGTAATAACCCAGGTAATGAACTTCAACCTTTTGCTCTTCAATTTGATGAGGATTTGCCGGCAAATATGGCAACAAGTCTTGATGCTCCACACCAAAATGTTTTTTCAGATCCGCTATGCTAACCCCACCCAAACTGACTTTGGATTGATCTTCAGCAGTAAAGTATGACCAGTCACGTTTTGCACTGTCTGTGTCGCCGATAGGATTACCATATTCCGCTTCATTTTCCCCGTAAAAAACAAGTGGAATCTTGTGCAGCAATGCCATTTTAGGCGCCAATGCCTTCTGGCCAAACATGAAGGCTTGAAACGGGTGAAACAGATTATCAACAGCCAAACGCGTCAGCAGCCGATGTACGCGTCCATTCGGTGTCATCAACAGATTGTCGTGACCGGCATGAATCCAGCTCTGAAAGTTTTTCCAGCCCCATTCTGTATAGACATGTGGCGCCCACGTCACGGTGAGTGGATGCATTCCATACTTCGTACGAAGTATGTGCGAAGCATAAAAACTATCTTTACCTCCAGAACCAGGCACGATGCAATCGTAATTGCCATCTTTGCTGCGATGACGGTCGCACAGTTCACGCAAGCCACGCTCGCGCTCATCCCAATCAATCGTGGCTTTCTTCCGCTCAGCAAAATTACACGCGTCACACACACCATTTTCGTCAAAATGAATGGTTTTCTTCTTCGACTCTTTGGTGTGCGAATACTCAACCGCAGAATTCGGACGCTGATTCGAGATCACGCATTTTTTGCAATAAATAACTTCTTCCGGCAGCCCATACTTTGCCTCTAGCTTCTTACGCTCCGGAGCAAAATCTCCCTTATCTATTGCCTGCGGCGCAGGTATGCGATCCATCACAACTCCTTAATATTAATAAAAACCATTATTTAATTTCAAACTTTAAAAGCAAACCTACTGAACTTAGAGATTTATCCAGAAAGTAAATTGCCGAGATTATAAAGACTATTCTCTCATCCTCAATCTCAATATCTTACTGGCAACAAGAATTTGCACTATTTACCGTTATCTTCATTCCTACCTCGACACTAAAAGGGGGGTGCCAATCCAAAATTTGGCAAGTCCGGGAAATATCTACTTCCAACGAACCCAGTAACCTATCTGCAAACTCAGCCTTCCCTAATAATACGGCCACTGCAGTCATCCAGTTAGTCGGAACATTTAAAAGTCTAGGCTTGCGTCCCATCGCAGAAGCCAGTTGCCGGATAAGCTCAGGCGTACTCAAATCGCTGCCATCAGAAGCTAGAAAAGTCTGCGACGGCGCAGCTGGATGAACCACACATTGAAAAATCAAATCCGCAAGATTATCGACAAATATCATGCTTCGGCGATTGTTTACTGCTCCAAACGGCAGAGGAATTTGTTTTTCAACTATTCGCATCAGCCTCTGAAAATTTGCTTTCACCATTGGCCCATATACTAATGGCGGCCTCACGATGACCCCCTCCATACCGGTTTTTTTTGCGATTTTCCACAACTCAGCTTCCGCCTCAGCCTTGGAAATTCCATATGGATCCGCAGGCGCCGGTGTGCTCATGTGGTTAAACGGCATAGTAGTTTTTTCACCATTAACTTTAACCGAACTCACAAAAACAAATCGTTTGACACCAGCATTCGCGGCTTGAATTGCCAAGTTTTTCGTGCCCTCAACGTTTACGGAACGGAATAAGGCTAGAGGCTGCTCCGCAGTCTCGTTCATGACATGAACACGCGCTGCGCAATGTACGACTACTTCCACACCCTTCAAGGCATTAGTCCAATCAGTAGCCGAATGAATATCTCCGACTGCAACCAAATCTTTACCTGAGCTATTGATCAAACGTAAAGCTTGCCGGACATCAATGTGCGTCTCCTGCTTCAAGCGCTTGATTACCGCCTGTCCAACAAATCCATTCGCGCCCGTCACTAAAACTCTGAATGTCATCGGTTTACCTAATGTGAAGATGAAGTAATATCTGCTCAAGTCGGCAAATCAAAGCATCTCGTCTAAATTCTGCCATGTAGTAACGATACCCTGACTCGCCCATTACATATCTTTGCTCAGGTTTCATCGCGGCCAACTCAGATGCAGCTTTGGCTAAATCCGCTGCGGCACCTGCTTGAGAAACCAAGCCAGCCTCAGCATCAAGAATGACCGAGGCACCTTCTCCATCCAACATTGCCAACAACGGTTTGCCCGCAGCAAGGTAAGACTGAACCTTTCCGGGAATTGTCAGAGAGAAAATTTCGTCTGCTTTCAAAGACACCAGCAACGCGTCTGCAGCCGTATAAAAGGAAGGCATGCGCTCTAGAGGAAATCTGCCTAGTATAGTCACAGTATTGGAAAGACCAAGACGAACAATTTCCTGCTTGACCCATTCAGCAGCACGCCCATCACCCACAATAATCCATTGAATATCTTTTTGTTGCGCCGTCAATTCGGCAGCAGCAAGAACCGCCGGAAAATCCTGAGCGTCGCCGATATTACCTGCAAATAGAATTTTGAAAGTGCCCTCGAATTGCATCAATTCTTCGGCAGGCTCCACTGATATCTGATCAGAAAAAATATCCTCTGCCCAATTTGGAAAAAATTCTATTTTTTGATCTTTACGGCAGTATTTTTGAATATGTATAACGAATGATTTTGATTGCGCAAGAAGGACATCGCATCGGCTATATATAAAAGACACCAGGTAGCCGACCAAACGCAAGACAACCCTTGATTTAACGACACCAACCGCCTTCAGGCTATCAGGCCAAAGATCAAGAACCCAAAATGCAACAGGAGCCTTTTTGAGCCATCTCAACAAGATAGCTGGAAGTCCTACAGTGACTGGCGATGGTTCAAAAACAAAGATCCGATCAAACTTTTTTTTCCGTAATTTCAGCACCCCAAAAAAACAAGCACTCAACGCAAAACTTGCATAGTTCAGCGCTAGACGGAAGGCACCCTGCCCTCGTGGAAACAAAGGAACCCTGACTACTTCCACGCCGTCATACAGACTGTACAAGTGCGGATTTTTTGTGAAATCTTCAAATACTTTGCCATCTGGATAATTTGGGTAGCCAGTGAGCACCGTCACTTCATGCCCCTTCTTTTTTAACTCAGAGACTAGATCGTTAATGCGAAAATTTTCAGGCCAGAAATACTGACTAACAACAAGGATCTTCAATGGATATCTCGTCAGGGACGCTGCCATACAACGCGATTTATGTAATCCGTATAGCTCAAGATAATGCGCACTACTTTTTCGGAAACATTAGGCATGCTGTAATCCGCAACCGGGCGCCGGATGAAGCGTGTATTTTGCTGATCTAGAACGGCCAATGCTTGCAAAACACGCTCCGTATTCAAACCTGTCATCATCACAGCAGCCTCTTCCATCGCCTCAGGACGTTCATGCGCTTCACGAATGTTAATTGCGCGAAAATCAAGAATTGAAGACTCTTCGCTGATTGTGCCACTGTCGGAAAGCACCGCGCGTGAACATTGCTGCAGCTTTACGTAATCTTTAAATCCCATCGGTTTAAGCAGCCGTACATGAGGATGAAACTGAATACCTTTAGCATCAATACGTTTCTTGGTGCGAGGATGAGTCGACATGATGACCGGACAATCAAAACGTAATGCCAGTTCATTGAGCGTATTGACCAGTCCGTCAAGAAGACGATCAGAATCCACGTTCTCTTCTCTGTGAGCGCTCACCACAAAATAATTTCCCGCTTCGAGATTTAATTTAACCAGAACATCCGAGTTATCAATACCTTTTTTGTAATGATTCAAAACCTCAAACATTGGGCTACCCGTTTTTATTATGCGGTCGGCTGGCAAGCCCTCCCGCAATAAATACTCGCGAGCGATATCACTATACGTAAGGTTAATATCGGCAATGTGATCGACGATCTTACGATTTGTCTCTTCGGGAACACGTTGGTCAAAGCACCTGTTCCCCGCTTCCATGTGAAAAATTGGTATTTTTCTTCTTTTTGCCGGAAGCGCCGCGAGACAACTATTGGTGTCGCCCAGCACTAACACTGCGTCGGGACACACTTCTTCCAGTACCTTGTCGACTTCAATAATGACGTTGCCGATCGTCTGTGCGGCATTTGCTCCTGCCGCATTAAGAAAATAATCGGGTTTACGCACTTCCAGATCCTGGAAAAATATCTCATTTAGTTCGTAATCATAATTCTGGCCTGTGTGAACCAAGGTATGGTCGCAATAACGATCCAAAGCGCAGAGCACCCGGGACAATCTAATGATTTCGGGACGAGTACCGACAACGGTCAAAACTTTAAGTTTTTTCATGATTTACTGGACGTGCATAAGTATCTGGGTGATCACGATCGAAAATTTCATTAGCCCAAAGCATGACGATCATCTCTTCGTCACCAACATTTGTAATGTCATGCGTCCATCCAGGAACTGTTTCCACAATTTCAGGCTTATCTCCCGAAGTATGGAGAACATAATATTGATTTGTTTGAATGTGACGAAAGCCGAATTTAGCCGTTCCTCTGATTACCAAGAATTTTTCGGTTTTTGAATGATGATAGTGTCCTCCGCGCGTAATACCGGGATGGGCGGTGAAATACGAAAACTGCCCAGAGTCAGGGGTCTTAAGCATTTCGACAAATACCCCGCGCGGATCTCCATGCTGGGGCACCCCATAGGAAAAATCTTCGGGCCTCAAATAACTGACGTAGGTTGCGTAAAGCGCCCGTACAAGTCCGGTTCCCACGCGCTCTGTCACTAACGTTTGACGACTGTTCTTAAACGAATAAATTTGTTCGGCAAGTTTGCCTACAGTGCTTTCATACTGAGTTGGGACATTTACATAAAGTCCACCATTCTCAACGCCATCAATAATTTCTAAAAATTTATCGATGACATCATCGATATACACCAAACTTATGTTCGCGTTCGGGTCGTTAATCTGGATATCCAAACCCCGACTGATGTTGTGACAAAAGGTCGCAACAGCCGAGTTATAGTTTGGTTTGCACCATTTTCCAAATACATTGGGCAATCGAAAAATATGTACGCTTCCTGCGTTATTTCTATTTAATTCAGCCAACGCATTTTCAGCGGCTAATTTACTGCTCCCGTAAGCGTTGTCTTTTTCGGCCTGAATCGAAGAGGTGTACACCACCTTTGGATGCCTACCTGATTTCAAAATCAGTTGGCATAATTCCGAGGTTAACTCTACATTCCCAGAAATGAACTCTGCATCATCAAGTGGACGATTAATACCCGCCAAATGAAAGATACAATCGGCGGCCTCAACATACTGAGCTAATTGATCCCCCGTGGACTCACGCGTGAATTGCATAATCTCCACGCTCGCACGTTCGCTCAATCTCGCTACAAGATTCTTCCCAATGAATCCACTGGCACCCGTAATCAATATCCGCATGATTAATCGATCGCCAGCGCAGTTCTACCTGCTAATAAATCCTGAATGAAATCAAGTTTGAGCAACAATTGAGTCATTCCTGCTTCATCTAATCTCTCGGTATTGTGTGAGTTATAGTCTTCACTATTAGATATACGAGATTCGCCTTGCTCCACATACTTTCCGTAATTCAAATCACGTAGATCAGGAGGAATTCGATAGTAATCTCCGCGATCTTCAGCCGCAGCCATTTCTTCACGACTGAGCAATGTTTCAAACAATTTTTCTCCGTGCCGCGTCCCAATCACGTCAATGCTGTGTGTAGTTTTTTGAAGTAAACCAAGCAGTGCACTCGCAAGTACTTCAATGGTTGCTGCTGGTGCCTTTTGCACAAAAATATCGCCATTCTTACCATTCTGGAAGGCATACAAAACCAAATCAACAGCATCTTCCAATGTCATCATAAATCGCGTCATAGCAGGATCGGTAATCGTCAAAGCTTTACCTGCCTGCAACTGTTCGACAAACAGCGGAATCACAGATCCTCTCGACGCCATCACGTTACCGTATCGGGTCCCGCAAACTACCGTTTCAGTTCCTTCGAGGTTCCGTGATTTTGCAACCATCACCTTCTCCATCATTGCCTTGGATATTCCCATTGCATTAATTGGATATACGGCCTTGTCAGTACTCAAACAAACTACACGGGCCACCTTTGAAACAATCGCAGCCTCGAGTACGCTTTCCGTTCCAATGATGTTTGTCTTTACCGCCTCCATAGGATGAAATTCACACGAAGGTACCTGCTTTAATGCAGCTGCGTGGAAAACATAATCCACGCCCCGCATTGCATTCATCACACTACCGTAATCTCTGACATCACCGATGTAGAATTTCAATTTTGGATTATTGAACTTCTTGCGCATGTCATCCTGTTTCTTCTCATCTCGGCTGAATATTCTTATTTCTGCGATGTCGGTATCCAGGAAACGTGTCAACACAGCGTTGCCAAACGACCCTGTTCCACCGGTTATCAATAATATTTTTTTATCAAACATAGTTTTTCTAGCTAGATGAGCGCTCTGGTCGAAATGTTAACCACGAACAGCAGGGATTATTTTTTTACAAAAGCATTTGTGCAACGACGATATATCGAAAGCAGTTTTTCAGAATTGCGAGCCGCATCAAAATTCTGATGCGCCATCAAACGTGCAGCAGTCCCATAATTATTTGAAACGTCGCGGTTGTTCGCCAAAAACATAATTGCCTCGGCTAATTTAATTGGATCCCTAGGCGGAACAGCTAAGCCGGTTACTCCATTTATCAAGGTGTCTGGCTTAGGCTCTTGGACAGCGACCACGCTAGGAATGCCCGAATAAGCGGCTTCAAATATCGGTCTCCCAGGCGCATCGTAATGTGACGGGAAGCAAAGTAGATCAATATTCTGGTACACACGCTGAATATCTGTAGTCGATCCCATCAAATGAAAATGATCAGTTAAATCATATTCCTGAATCAAGCGCTCCAAGTCAGCTCTTACGTCTTGGGCAAGTCCAAGTTTTTTCAAAAAATAACCGTACATACCGCGGAGCTGCCGCGCATTTTCACCAATGATAATAAATTCGACATCAGCGCCAGACTGCTTTATTAATTTAGCTGCGTCGACCAAATCGTACAAACCTTTTACCCGCAAAAAATTACCTACGAATCCAACTTTATAAGATGCTTTTCGTAACGACTTTAAGCGCGCATCCAGATCTAGATCCAAGACAACTTCAACTGCTGGCGTAAAAGCATTGTGAATAACGTCAACTTGCAAATTATCTGGCAGACTCGCTTTTACATTTTCATCAATTGCAATCACCGCCGTGACTTTGTTGCCTAAGATTGCATTCACCCATCGCGTCTGCAGAGAGAGATCTTTTCTCGCCAAAGACCGGACATGAACCACAACCGGTGCAGAGAACAAGCAGCGCGCAATCAACATGGGAATCAAACCGGTAAATTCATTTAAATGAATTAAATCCATGCTTCCCCAACGACGGCGTGCCTGAAATAAAGTGAAGATCGTCCCTGGCAAGTACAAAATTTCGCGAAATGCAACTAACCAGCGCACTCCGCGATAATAACTGTACCGAGTATTATCAAATTGAGTCAGGCCTCGTGTTTGAATTACGTCATTAGCAATCTGCCCAAAGAATTTTTCCACCGAGCCTCTTTGCGTGACAAAGTAGGCGTCTACCTCTTCCTTCGGTAGAGCCCTAATCGCCTCAAACAAGCTACGGGAAGATCCACCAAATGCACCGATCAAATGGATATATAAAACCTTAATAGCCATTATCCAATCCAACGTCGAGACGCATTAACAACTTTTTTTGCGTACTCAAATATGCCGTAGCTCGTTTTGTAATCCAAAAACGTCTTCGTTGGAGCGTTCATGATGCTCTCGAAGCTCGCTTCTGTTAAACCCAACTTCTTAATTGTGTATTCCTTGTCTTCTTGAAGCAAGTTTTCTGGATAAACCGGTTCTTCCATCAGCGCTAGCGCCTCTTCGCGTGTCATCTGTCCAGAACAAATCAGATTAGAGTAATGAGCTTTACGTTTATCAATATTGAATTTTCTCGGGAGAATGTAGGCTTGATAAAACCGGGTATAAATAGACTCATAATGTTTCCCCCCGTAGTACACCCAGCCCAGCTTATTCTGCAGAACATCCATTGCTTCTTTTTTATCGTATTCCACATAATTTAGTATCGCGACCATACGAATTCGTCGCAAAAATACATAGTAGAACAACTTAAAAAGAGAAAAATGTGGATAGGTGCTCAACTTACTATTCACAAACTGCTTGTGCACCGACTTGATATAACGCCAGTCAAAATAACCATAGCCCCATTTTTCTGGAAGGATCGCCTCGCTAACAACATTAGTACCCAAAATGACATGCTTCAAACCATGCTGCGTTGCAAGCTTGTACAGCAAGGCAAAAATAGCATGATCAGTAGGGACCTCGCCATCTGGAGTGCTGGCTTGAAGAAAAGACACCTGAAGTTGTTTGAACTCCTGCCAATCGATGACATGCGTGTACAGATCAATCCCAAGCGTCTCGAGTGTCTTTTCAATATTTGAGACTGCTAATTCAGAGTTCCAGCCATTATCAAGATGAATAGCTAGCGGACGCAGCCCTAAATTTTTTACTAAATAAGCGACATAAGTGCTGTCGACACCTCCGCTGACACCGATTACACAGTCATATTCTTTACCAACTCCGATGCTTTTGATTTCATCGACTAAATTTTGTAATTTGCTTTCCCTGTCCGCAATCGGAATTAAGCGCGTTCGTGCGACAACTTCATACCGGCTGCAATGATTACAAACTCCCTGATCGTCAAACTTGATATCTGGATCTGTGAAATCCATTATGCAGTTGCTGCAAATTGTCTTAGTCATAAATCTAATTAACGCTTTGAAGGATAATGACTTTGTGCACTCTCATCATAGGGCGATGTAGTATCCAACAAGCCAAGAAAAAGTAAAAACATGAATCCATATGGCGTAATAAAACTGCCGTAGGTAAGCATGGCGATAAAAAATGTAAAAAACACAGCCCAAGCGGTATGCGACTTGCTCCACACGACCCTACATAGAAGCCAAATTAAGAAAACAACGATGAATAACCAAATTAGTCCCAATCTTGCAAGCCAAGAGGTTAAAAAGGATTCAGAACCAGTGCCTAGTTCTCCGTTATTAAAATTATTACGGACGAGTTCTGAAAATAAGAACGTCCCTTGTCCAACTACAGGGCTATCCAGAAAGAGTTTCCAGTGCTGATGCCAAAGCCAACCTCGATATGCTGATTGTATGAGCTTTTGCTCAGTTAAATCAGCTGCACTCTCTCGAAACAAATATGATCCTAAAGCACCGTCGGCCAACATACTGACATAAGCCAGCATCGGTGTAACTAAAAGAGATACCATCAGCAAAGCGACCCCTAAAAGAAACAAACCAAGCCGCGCTCCCGGAGTCTTAAACAGCGCGAAATAATAGCTACACAGAAAATAAAGCTGAATCAGCAAAAAAATTATTAATGCAGACCTCACACCACTAAGCAAAAGAAAATATAAGCCGCCAATTATCCATACATATTTTTCTACGCCGCGCCCTAATATTTGATTCATTACAATCACAATTAGCGCAAAAAAACCACTTTCAGGAACGAATGGGAACAAAGAAATTCTCCACTCAATTCCACGACCTAGACCATCAAGAAACTGTCCCGGTAAAAAACCATAATCACTCCAACCCAGCATGTAAAAAAATATGCTGAAGAAGATAGATAAGGTAAAAAGCAAGTTTAACTTTTGAAGCGTAATAGTAGGTCTGATTAATACAATGGCGGCCAATGTTGACGCTAAAAGTCCCCCACTTAATAGCGTCGCCCAATCTGACTTGACAAATGAAACAACTGCAGTTAATGCGATAAAAATATAGAGAAAAATGAGGCCAATGTGCATTCCTCGAAGGCTATTCAAGTACAGCGGAATACATGTAACGACAATTAAAATGGCTGGAAAAACAGCCAAAATATAAGAAATAGGAGATACCTTCGGGTCTTCCAAAAAAACTCGAAAATATAGGTAAGCCCATGCATACAACAATGCAAAATTAAAAATGGGAATACCAATTTTTAATGCATAACGGCGTTGGAATTCTGATCTATAACCAGGATAGACAATCTTACTAGTCATCAGCCTTCCGTACATTGATTAACTGTTCCTGAGTAGGAAAACTTATGAGTACTGCTTTGTGTACGCCCTTAAAAACAAACATGCTTCCCGCAGCAACCGCCGATGCTCTTGTCGAGCGAATTACCAATTCGAAGTCCTCCACTTTCCCTGCGCCGCCAATTGCAATCACAGGAATCCCTACCGAATCTGCTACCTGGGCAATCAATCCGACCTCATAACCTTGCTGCATCCCATCCAAGTCCACAACACTGAGCAAGATTTCACCGGCACCAGAACGCTCAAGTGATTTGGCAAAAAAAACTGGATTCAAACCGGTCTTTTTTGTAGCTCGCGCGGTTACAACTTCGTACCCCCCAAACAGCTTCTTCTTCACATCAATCGACGCGACTATCGCTTGCGATCCAAATTCTTTGGCAGCCTTGGAGATAAATTCAAAATTCAGAGCGAGCGTATTGATAACAACTTTTTCAACACCCATCGCCAAAATGCGCCGAATATCCTCCAAGTCGCGAATCCCGCCGCCATAGGCCAAAGGCATGAAACATTCACTGGCAACACTTTCGATGGTGTCGAATGACGGCCCTCGCCCATTCACAGTTGCCGTGATATCCAGCAACATCAATTCATCAACGGCCTTGTCGTTGAATATTCTGATCGCGTTAATTGGATCGCCGATATACTTGGGATCTTTATATTTGACTGTCTTGACCAAGCCCTGGTCTTTCAACAACAGGCATGGAATGACGCGAGTTCTCAACATGTCAGCAAAACTCCGCAAAGTTACGCAAAAGTCGCATTCCAAATTTGTGGCTTTTTTCAGGATGGAATTGCACACCCATTACATTCCCCACCTCGAATCCAGCATCAAATTCATGGCCGTATTTTGCGCGCATCAAGACATCGTCATTATTTTCACATTTGACGTAATACGAATGAACAAAATAAAAGCGCTCTTCAATCTCCACCGTGTTTATTAAATTGGACGATTTTGGGAACGTCACAACGTTCCAGCCCATATGTGGAACTTTGAGGTGCGAGGTCTCGGGAAAGCTAAAACGAATGGTTTTTGCATCAACCCAGCCCAAACCAGGAAGATGCCCCTCCTCACTGGAATGAGTCATCAACTGCATCCCGAGGCAGATCCCTAAAACAGGTATTTTGTTTAATAAAACCTGTTCATTCAATGCAGGAATAAGACCGGAATCATTTAATCGCGCCATGCCAGCATCAAATGCGCCCACACCAGGCAATATTAGTTTCGAGGCACTCATTATTTTGTCTGGGGTCGATGTGATTTCACATTGAAATCCCACCTTTTTCAGCATGTTCTTTATAGAGCCGAGATTTCCCATGCCGTAGTCAACAATGGTAATCATAATTTTTCAGTTCGCATGTATTCCAAGTCCTGCAAGAAAGCAGTCATAATTTTTACGCCAATCCGGTTGCCATATATCACTCTCTTGCACCGCTTTTACATTCTTTTGTGTGTGACCACTGAGTTGATTTACCAAATCATTTGAATCGCTAAACGTACTAAATGGATGTTGCGGATAACAAAATCGTGCTTTAGCCGTATCCCAAATGAAGATATTGTCTACTAAACCAACAGCCTCAAACAGGCCGGTTGAAACTTCACTAACAATGGCATGCGCACTGAAGAAGCTTTGATAAATATCCGAATTTAGGTCAATCCTTATTTTATCAATTCTCCCTTCAGGAAAACGTTCCAAGACAGCGTTTTTCTCTATAGGATGCGGGCGAAAAACTACTTGAAATCTCGCCTCCACAGTATCCGCGAGTTGTTGTGCCAAACCAATATAGAGATCCGTTTCAATGCCGTCCCCTAAAATCAGCACGTCGATACGGTCTTGTTGCTGATAATCGCAATATTCTTCTAATCGCGCAGATCTGTGTGGGTTTCCGATATTAACTTTTTTGATCGGCGCATTAATCTGCTCCCCCCACCAACATCCGTAACTCAAAAAATAGTCCGGGAGAGTTTTTCGATATTCATCATCCTTACAGATAAGATCGGCGAAATTATAGGCGTCGTGTCCAGCAGATACCGAACCATGCTGATACTCGGCAGTATGTATGCCCAAGTCCCGGGCAGCACGAATCAATACGGAAGAAGGCCCATAGCATGCCTCCTCTTTGATCAATATTTTGGGTTGCACCTGTCCAAGCAGGCGCTGGTAATGAGCGTAAAGCCATGGAATAGCAGCTGATTTCCGCGCCAATGAAGTGACAAGCCAGTCGAAACGTTTTGCACCCAATTCCCAACCGAGCAATTCACGTGCGTTGTCCTGAATTATGGAAACCAGATGATGCGCCCGCTCACGATGGTTGCGGCCACTAGAAATTATGCCCGCAATAGCAGCAAATACCTGAGTCGGCGCATGCAAAAGTATGTTTTGATTATGACGAGGAAATGGCCATTGCCATTTAAAGAAATCTTCCACTGACAAGGTTTGATTTGGGTGAGCAAGTGCAAAATGATCACCCAAACGATTAAACCAAAGACCGTCCTTTAATTGATTTCCCAATCCATGGGACATCAATAGAATGTCAGCTTTTTTACTGTCTTTTCCAAGACGAATGTTATGTAGTAAAGCCTTGCTTAAAGAACTTAGCGCTCTTAACTTCGATCCACTTGCAATGCCTCCGTTCAGAGGTGTCGCATACAAGAGATCGGACATAATCATTCGAATAAAAGGCACCCGCATCATGGTCCATAATGGGATGCCAGTTTGCGTGCAACGCACATCCAGAATTCTTTGATCGTTTTCGACCTGCAGAATGTCCTCTAAACGCAAACTTCTTTCTGTGTTTTTATTCATGCTGGCTTGACCGCCAAACGCCACGGCATTGGCCTAGCTTTCTGCGCAAGCCACCATGCGCCCAAAAAGGTAAGCGCTTGCGAAAGCATAAAGCCCTGCGCTGCACCGATCAACCCATTTCTCTGAAGCAGATAATAGGTAATTGCAATATTAAAAAGGCCGCTGGCGAGCGTTATAACTGCCAACATCGGAGTTTTGCCTGCATAAAATATATAGTTCGTCACCATATAGTACATACCGCCAAAAGCGAAACCCATCGCGATATAGATCACGATACTTGCAGCAGATTGATACTGATCGCCTATGAATATGCTTAGCAAAAAAGGCGCTGATAAACCAAGCAACAATGCGACGCCGCACACGATCAAGAAATAAAGATAAGTGTATTTCACGATCACCTGATCACGAGCCGTATCATCTTTTCTCAACGACTCAATTAACCAGGGAGAAAACGCGCGATTAAAAGAATCGGTCAGCAATCCAAGGGCCATACCTATTTGCATGGCAACCATGTAGATACCGGTCGCAGCGACGTCAAGCACGTTACTGATCAAGAATCGATCTACCATGACGATCAACATGCCACCGATCACATGCGGTATAAGTGGCACACCGAACGCCAACGCATCCTTTGCGTAACCGCGATCCGGCATTGCCAACAATTGCATTGCATTCAATCGGTATAACGCAAACACCATAAACCCAATAGAAGCCAGTGCAATACCACCAACGCGCCCCTCCCAAGCCATTCCCAAACCCAGTATGAAAATCAGGGAGCTAGTGGCATCACATGCCGTTTGCCCAATCCGAAAAAAACCAAATTGCCATGGTTTGCGACTCGACTGCCAAATTACCAACTGAATCTGAATAACAAATTGCGCTCCAGAAACAAGTACCGCAATCAACAACCATGTTCCAGGAATTTTCGTAAATCGTTCCAATACAGGCATTCCGAGCAAAACGGCCGCAAAAACAACTATCGTGCTAATGAGAAGAATAACTAAACACGTACCAATATAACGTCGAAGCTCAAACCTATCTTGCTCAAAATAGCGAATACCAATCGCACCATGCACGCTCAAGCCCGTGAAAGCCCCAAAGACAGTCACGACAACTGAAAACATGGCAACAATTCCGTACTGCTCAGGCGTCAAAACTCGCGTGAGTATCGGCAAGAGAAAAAAGGGAATGGCAGCACTTAAAGCATTGGTAAGGGTATAAATCAATGCGGGGCCAACAAATGTTCCCCGAATGATCATTGGGCAAAGAATTCCCGAACCGCCAACGTCACCTGCTCAGCATCTTCCAGAGTCAAGTGTTCTCCGATAGGCAAGCTCAGTAAGGTGGAGTCTGTTTGGTTATAAAAGGCATTGGCGTCAGGCTCGCCTAAATACTTATATGCATTGAGTTTTGGCAGCGCAATCGGATAGTGCACACCAGTCTCTATGCCGCGCGCGTCCAGAAATGCCTTCATTTGATCCCTGCGTGTTGTCCGCACTACAAACAGATGATAAACCTGACGAGCCCAAGACTTGCGCTCTGGCAAAATCAAATCGATATTGTGAGGTAAATTTTGCAGATAATAATCCGCAATCTCAATGCGTCGCTTCGTCCAATGATCGATGTGCGTCAATTTGACAGCAAGGATCGCCGCTTGCATGCCGTCCAAACGTGAGTTACGGCCCTCAAATTGGTGATCGTATTTAGCAATGCGGCCATGATTAGCAATCATGCGAACACGTATAGCAAGTGCATCATCTTGGGTAGTAACCGCACCAGCATCCCCGTAGGCGCCAAGATTTTTCCCAGGATAAAAACTAAAAGCCGCCAGATGCCCGATTCCCCCCACGCGACGACCTTTATACTCTGCACCATGCGCTTGGGCGCAATCTTCTATCAAGATTAGGCCAAACTCTTCGCATAAGGATAGCAGGCCGTCCATCTCACACGGATGTCCATAAATGTGTACTGCAATAATTGCTTTTGTTCTCGTGGTAATTTTGGCTCGAACAGTGTCTGCCGAAATTGTATAGCTTCCATGATCAACATCAGCGAAAACCACCTTGTGGCCGCATCGCGTGACCGCCTCACTACTGGCGATAAAACTATTGCCGGGCACGATAATTTCCGAACTGGATGGAAGGTTAGCTGCTTCAATGGCAATTTCCAAAGCGTCCGTGCCGTTCGCAACTCCAACGCAATGCTTCGCTTGAGCATACTCAGCGAACTTCCGCTCGAAATCCGTAAGGTGCTTGCCCCCAATAAAAGCGGACTCTCTTATAACGTTTGCAATTGCAGCATCAATTTCCGGCTTGATGGTCTCGTATTGAGCAGCCAAATCAAGAAACTTGATCATTCTATATCCCTGATTTTTCTAACTGGATTACCGATATACACCCCCGGCTCCGTAATATTTTTAACAACCACAGCACCCGCACCAATTACCACATCATCGCAAATCGAAACTGGCAATATAGAGGCATTGCTTCCAATGGAAACTCGGTTTCCTACGCTTGTCGACTGCCAAAGCGATTTATTCCCGTTGGCCGGGCCACCCGTTGCAAACGTATCATTAATAAACATGACCCCATGGCCTATGAAACAATCATCGCCAATCGTGACTAGCTCACATATAAAGGCATGCGATTGGACTTTTGTACGCGCACCCACTGATGCCGTTTTTTGAATTTCGACAAAAGGTCCGACAAACACACTATCGCCCAATTTGCAGCCGTAAAGATTCACAGGCTGTACGACGGTTACATTGTCGCCAAACTGCACATTTACAATGCCGGCATGTTTGACTATCGGATCAGACATCAGCGCACACCGAGCTTGGAATGTTTCGCACGATATCGCAACGCAACTTCGCGACCAGTTTCAACAGACTCGTAAATTGCATTGATCAGTTCTAAACTCTTGCGTCCTTCGAGCCCATCAACCATATGTTTTTTGTCATTCGTCAAGCAATCAACAACATGCTCATAGTAAGCGTGGTGCCCAAAACCATATACGTTTGGCGGATTGACCGAATACGTCTCCATGACATCTTCATCACCTGGAATAGGCTCAACAAAATTCCAGGTCTTCATTTTATTAACTGCAAATCCTGCGACCTCTACTGTGCCGCCCGCGCCCAAAATGGAAAGAGAGCCTTCCAGATCAGAGGGTCGAACAGCAGTAGTCGCCTCAATAACTCCGAGCGCACCATTCTTGAAACGCAAAATGACGACTGCAGTATCTTCTGCTTCAATATCGACTAAAGCCGTATTGCTCATGGCGCACACACTATCTACTTCCCCCATCATCCACTCGAGCAAATCGACATGATGGCTAGCCTGATTCGTTAAAACGCCGCCATCCAAAGCCCACGTGCCACGCCAGGCATCTTGATCATAGTAAGCTTGCGGTCTGCACCATCTCACACGAACAGTCCCCATAACCAACTTCCCAAACCGCTTTTGCTCAAGTGCTTCCCGCAACTTGACTATCGGGACATTAAAACGATTTTGCTTTACCACAAACAGCTTGACTCCAGCTTGATCACAAGCAGCAATCATTGCGTCTGCATCACTTAAAGCCAAAGCCATGGGCTTCTCTACAACGATATGCTTACCATAGGGTGCCAGTGCGATGACATGTTCCGCATGAAGGCCACTTTCAGTCAAAACAACAATCACATCAATATCTGCAGAACGCATCATTTCATGCATATCCGCAAAATGTGGAACCGAAAACTCTTGCCCAATTCGTTGAGCCTTATCTACGATTACATCGCAAACCGCGACAAGTCGCGCTCCCGCAATTTGTCCATGCCCTAAAAGTTCAGAGTGTCTTTTAGCAATTCGACCACAACCCACTAAAGCAAAATTCAACATATTCTTACCATTTAAAATTATGACTTGATATGACCTCGGCCCACGCCGAAGTATTCAATACCTACGGATTTGCATAACGCAGGGTCATACAAATTACGGCCATCAAAAATATAAGGCGTTTTCAGCAAGGTTTTCAGTTGTTTCAGATCTGGACTACGGAAGGCCTTCCACTCGGTCATGATTACCAAACCGTCCGCGTCAGCCACTGCATCCAGAGCATCCGTCGAATATTCCAGGCGCGCAAGCAAGGCTGGCTCATCCTCTAGATCCATAGAAAAAACACGCTTGGCCTCATCAATGGCGACTGGATCATAAGCACGTACAGCAGCGCCCCGGGCAAGCAATTCGCGCACGACAACACGACTTGGCGCTGCACGCATGTCGTCTGTATCTGGCTTGAATGCCAGACCCCAAACGGCAAAAGTCATTCCCGTCAGGTCAGGCCCCAAACGCGCTTCAATTTTTTTTGTGAGTATATTTTTTTGGTATTCGTTGGCTTTCTCTACCGCCTCAAGGACATGCAAACGACTGCCATTTTCTTGTGCAATATGAATTAATGCCTGGACATCTTTAGGAAAACAAGAACCACCATAACCAGTACCCGCATAAAGGAAGCTATAACCGATTCGAGGATCGGATCCTATCCCTTGGCGTACCAGTTCAATATCAGCACCGACATCATCAGCCAAGTTAGCCAACTCATTCATAAAGCTGATACGCGTTGCCAACATCGCATTGGCCGCATACTTAGTGAATTCGGCCGAGCGCAAATCCATAAAAAGTATTCTGTTGTGATTACGAACAAAAGGAGCGTAAAGCGCATTCATAATTTCCTGCGCCTTCTGTCCCGCTTCGTCCATATTCGTCCCGATCACTATGCGATCCGGGCGCATAAAATCCTCGATGGCAACGCCCTCTTTCAGAAACTCCGGATTGGAAACAACCGAAAAACGTATATTCGTTTTCTCTCGCTTATCCAGTTCTTCCTGAATGACCGCACTAACCTTATCCGCCGTTCCCACAGGGACAGTAGATTTATTAACGACAACCTTAAATTCAGAGAGATGTGCGCCAATATTTCGCGCTGCGGATAAAACATATTGAAGATCAGCCGAGCCATCCTCATCCGGAGGCGTACCGACAGCAATAAATTGAATATCGCCAAAATTCGCGCCAGCGACAATATCATCGGAGAACCGAAGTCTCCCAGCGTTCACATTGCGAACAATGAGCTCCTTCAGCCCAAGCTCATGAATTGGTACTCCACCATTATTCAAAACAGCTATTTTGTGCGTATCAACATCAACACACAGAACATTATTTCCCAGTTCTGCGAGGCAAGCACCTGTTACAAGGCCCACATAGCCCGTCCCAATAACGGTAATTTTCATTTTTACAAGACGATCATAAAACGTTAAACATGGATCCCACATCGGGCAAAGACACTCCGCAAACCAAGGCTAAAGCATCCCCATCAGTCCGATTTTGCCCCCCAGAATCAGATAAATTAAATAAATTTTTTCGCTTAAATAGCGCTGCGCGACTCTAGCACGATCTCTTATTATTAGCTAGGCAACATATATGAAAGCTGCACAAGTATAATGCTGCGGAATTACACAAATCGACGACAAAAAACAGCAAAACTCGAAATGCAAGAATTACGCTATTGCACAATAAAAATAAATACGACAACTACAAAAACAATGCTATTCAAAAATTCAAACCTAAAGCACAACGAAATTTTTTTGCTTGGGATCTTCTACGTCGTTATGCACGGCGGAATTTTACTAATTCCAAATGCAATCTTTTGGGATGATTGGGCTTTCTACCGAACGGCACCGAGTGTCATATTTGATAGCCTTGCGCAAGCAGGCGCGATGTTCAATCTGACGGCATATATGCATGTATACATGCTAAAAATCGGGCCGTGGATCTATAAAATACTGACATTTTTTTTGATGTTTTTGTCAGGAATTTTACTTAATTCAATTTTAAAAAGAAACGCAATTCTTTCCCAAGAAAGTCGGTTTATTGTCGTACTGCTTTTTCTGATTTTGCCATTTAATATGGCTCGCGTAGCCTTGATTGACTTTGGCTATACTTTCGGGCTTTTTCTGTTTTTATACGCTTGGTACTTGATTGATCGTCAGCGCGCTCTGGCATTAGGATTGTTTTTTTTAGCCTTTAATATAAATTCATTACTCGTCTTCTATGCTTTACCCATACTTGATTTAATGTATCGGCAAGGTTACTTAAAAAGTAGTAAAGCTTTCTTCACTTTTATTTTTAAATATCCAGATTTTTTGTTACTTCCATTTTTATTTTATTTTATCAAGGTTTATTTTTATTCTCCTACGGGCTTATACGCAAACTATAACCAACACTACAGTTATGGCAACATTCGTTATGCAACCAAGGCGCAAATAAAGGACGCATTAAATTTTCGCGTTAATCCCTACCTTTTTTTCGCCTTGCTACCAATAACTTATGTTTGTACAAAGAAATGGGATTTTCAAAACCTAAAGCTACATGACAAAAAAGCTTTACCACTATTTTTACTTGGCTGTTTAGCCCTATTTCTAGCCGGACTACCATACTGGATACTTGGCCTAATTCCTACTTTCAATGAATGGTCATCAAGACATCAACTACTTTTCCCACTTGGTACTGCCGTCATAATTGTCTCGATATTACAATTATTCCAAAATCGCATAAGAACAGTTTTTGTCGCAGCACTGATCGCAATTTGTCTTAGTTATGGTTTGGTAACGTACCAATCCTTCATCCAGGATTGGAAAAAACAGACCGAACTATTGAATTTTTTGACTAATAACGCAGAAAAACTTAGCCGTGCAGATCTAGTGATATTTGACGACAAAACAAAATTCCTTAACGCTATCGAACGAGAATATCGTTTCTACGAATGGAACGCGCTTCTGGAGCATGCAACTGGTAACGAAAAGCATTTTGGCATTCAACCAAATGAGTTATTGAAATATCGACATGGAGAATTTGATGGATATTTTCATGCTCATTACAAAGCTGCTACACATATAAGATTAAATTCCGCAGCACCACTATTAATCACGATTAATGTAAAAGAATCAAATTCGTTACGAAATCTTCTTTTTAAAGAATTTGAGTTCAGCGCAACCCACATAACAGCATCTACAACGATACCGTAAGCTCAAGATAGCCAGAAACATATTCAAAAACACGTACTAATTTCCTATATCCATATCACCCGTGCAAACAGAGTCAAAACAAAAAAAAGTTGCTATCGTCCAATCCAACTATATTCCTTGGAAAGGCTACTTTGACATGATCGCAGCCGTCGATGAGTTCATTCTCTTCGACGACATGCAATACACGAGGAGAGATTGGCGTAATCGTAATCAGATCAAGACGCCTCAAGGGGTTCAGTGGCTTACTGTTCCGGTCTTAGTCAAAGGAAAATACGAGCAAAAAATTAGAGATACTGAGATTGACGGCGCAGAATGGGCTCTTAATCATTGGAAAGCACTATCCCAAAATTATCGCCGCGCGCCCCACTTCAACGAAGTAGCCGCATGGCTTGAGCCCCTCTATATCGCGACGTCCCATACTCATATTTCGCAACTAAATAGACGCTTGATTCAGGCTATCTGCAATTATTTAAAAATTGAAACAGCTATTACCAACTCGTGGGATTACACGTTGGCAGATGGGAAATCCGAAAGACTGGCAGATCTTTGCATCCAATCAGGAGCAACTCAGTATATTTCAGGCCCTTCGGCTAAAGATTACATAGAGAACAAGGTCTTCGCAGATCGAGGGATTGAAGTCAATTGGGCTGATTACAATAATTACCCAGAATATCCGCAGCTATGGGGATCGTTCTGCCATGGTGTCACAATTCTTGATTTACTTTTCAACTGCGGTGAAGACTCTCACCTTTATATGGGAAAAATAAGCCGGTGAAGCTCTCTATCGTTGCGACTCTCTACAAATCCGCGCCCTATATTGCCGAATTTTATCAACGTGCCAGCACGTCCGCAAAACAATTGGTTGGCGATGAATATGAAATTGTATTTGTCAATGATGGCTCTCCTGACGAAAGTCTTGACTTGGCAGTGCGACTTACTGAAAGCGATAAGCATGCCGTAGTGGTCGATCTCTCCCGTAATTTTGGTCACCACAAAGCCATGATGACTGGACTTGCTCACGCAAAAGGAGAAGTAGTTTTCCTAATCGATAGTGATCTTGAGGAAGAGCCTGAGTATTTGCTTAGCTTCGCCAAGCAGATGGAAACGGAATCTTGTGATGTTGTTTATGGCATCCAAGCCAAGCGCAAAGGTGGATTTTTCGAGCAATGCACTGGTTGGTTTTTCTATCGGGCATTTCGACTTCTCACTGGAATAGCGCAACAGAATAATATCGTCACTGCTAGACTCATGTCGCGGCGATATGTTGATGCACTGCTTATGCATCGGGAGCGTGAACTTAATATTGGTGGCCTGTGGATCATAACCGGCTTCAAGCAATCCCATCAAACCGTTCAGAAACACTCCACCAGTCCTACTTCATATTCGCTATCGCGAAAATTAAGCCATTTTGTGAATGCAGTGACTTCTTTCAGCAGCCTGCCTTTGGTATTTACATTTTACTCAGGGTTGCTCATATCAATTTCCGCACTTTTTTATATTGCTTACCTTGCCTTTAATTACCTTTTTATTGCATCGCCACCGGATGGCTATACGTCGATTATTGCATCGATATGGTTGTTTTCCGGGTTGATTATTTTCTTCCTGGGAGTGCAAGGGATTTATATTTCCAAGGTGTTTTCCGAGGTCAAGCAACGACCATATACGGTAGTTCGCCACGTTTATAATCGTTCACAAGAACAAGGCCCTCTAAATGACGAAAGTGAATAATATTCCCTCTGCATCTTATGGCATTCTTCAGCAATCTATACATGAGGATGCATCTAGCGATGCTGCCGAGCAGGTTAGAAATCTAGGGTATGCAATTCTGGATGCCGGCTACACTGCACCTGAGCTCAAAAAAATGTCCGATGAATTCGATCGAACGCGCGGACAGTATGTGGAAACGCATGGCGAGGAAAACCTGAGAAGGATGCATGAGTTTCATACCATTCGCGCCCCGCTCACGCATGGTGGCGAGGATTTTCTTAGACTGGCATTTAATAAAAATTTGATTTCGACACTGAAGAGACTGATAGAAGGTAAATTTATTCTCAATCAGCAAAATGGTGTATATTCTCAATCAGCAAAATGGTGTAATCAATCCGCCGCAGGAAACCTATAACCAAGGCGCATGGCACCGGGATCTTCCCTATCAGCACTTCATTACTTCAAAGCCGCTTGCAATCAATGCTTTATTTTGTGTTGACGACTTCACGTTTGAAAATGGCGCGACCTTTGTTTTACCTGCATCGCACAAATCTGAAAACTTCCCTTCGTCAGATTACATTCAAAGAAATGCAATTCAGGTTGAGGCTAAAGCTGGTTCTTTTATCGTGCTTGACTGTATGCTGTTTCATTCTGGAGGATTCAATAAAACGTGTTTTGAGCGTCGTGCGGTGAACCATGTCTATAACATCCCATTTTTCAAACAGCAGATCAACATTCCAATGAACATGGAAGATACTCATCTTTCAGCTGAGGAGAGAGATATTTTGGGGTTTAGCTACGTTGAGCCTGGCTCCATTTCAGACTATCTTTCAAAACGAATGGGTCAGGAATACTAATGTACTTTTATCGCGCCTTCTCCAAGACACAATTTGATCCGTCGTTGCCATCCGAGACTATGATTTTTTTTGGGAGCGTCACAAAATGGTAGTTTTGCCGCCGGGAACTCTTCTGCAGTTGATGTATTTGCGAGAACGTATACGTCAAATTCCTCCTGGTCATTTCATTGAAATAGGGCCGGGAAGTGGAGAAATAACGCGTCTGTTGTTGGATTGCGGGTGGTCTGGTTGTTCATATGATCTGGAGACGAAAACTATCGAAATATTGAGGGGTCGTTTCGCGAAGGAGATAGATGAATCTCGTTTTACTGTGCTTAATTCTGACTTCCTTTCATCGCGACCAGGGGCAGAAAAAGTTGATCTAGTCATCTCGTGTATGGTGATGGAGCATATGGAAGACGATGCTCAATGCACCTATATGCAAACATCGGCAGAATTTCTAAAAAATAGTGGAATCATGATTGGTCTGGTTCCATCTTCACCAGCACATTGGGGCATCGAGGATGATATTGCCGGGCATTGCCGACGCTACACTAGAAAAAGTGTGGAAACGTTAGTTATTAACAGCGGTTGGAAATTATTACATGTCGCAGGATTGACCTTTCCAATATCAAATTTTTTGCTGCCTATTTCTAATTACTTAGTAAACAAGGCTGAACGATCAAAATTGGCATTGTCACCTCTGGAGCGAACCAAGCATTCGGGCCGACGACAAGTGAAATTCAAAACATATTTTCCTTCGATACTCGGAATATTCCTGAATAAAATTACTTTATTCCCTTTTTATATTCTTCAAAAGGTATTCGCCAACTCAGATCGTGCATTGGTTCTTTATTTCGAGGCTAAACCTCTACCTAAAGCCATTAAAAAATGACCAATATTATTCCAAATGCTACGCTCCTGTCGGAAGTTGCTACTTACTACTCGGACAAACTTGAACTGCACGGTGTAAATCCGCTTGGAGTCGATTGGAATGGAGAAGAAGGTCAAATTTTGCGTTTCAAGCAGTTGTGCAAAATTATCGACACCTCGAAAAAATTTTCAATAAATGATCTGGGGTGTGGTTATGGGGCGCTCCATGATTTTCTCGCTTCTGAATATGAGCACTTTTCCTATTCAGGTGTCGATGTTTCCGAGGGCATGATTCGAGCTGCAGAGGAGCGCTATAAAGACAAATCACAGGCTCGCTTTGTTCTTTCCAGTCAACCCGATCAGATTGCTGACTACGGTGTTGCAAGTGGCATCTTCAATGTCCGCATGGGCAGATCAGACGATGATTGGCGGCCTTACATTGAAGCCACCCTGGACCTGCTTGATAAGACTAGTCGGATAGGCTTTTCTTTCAATTGCCTGACTTCTTATTCTGACCATGACAAGATGCGCAATTATCTGTATTACGCAGATCCGTGCGCGCTATTTGATCTCTGCAAGCGCCGGTATTCTCGTAACGTGGCCCTGCTTCATGATTATGGGCTCTATGAGTTTACAATTTTAGTAAAAAAGTAACGATGAAAATACCTCTGGTTATCTTCGGCTCCGGTGATATCGCTCAGCTTGCGCACTTCTATTTCAGCTCGGACTCAGAATACGAAGTTGTCGCTTTTACGGTGGATGCTGCATATTTGGCGGAAAAAACGTTATATGGTCTTCCGGTTGTTGCCTTCGAAGAGGTCGCGAAACATTTCTCCCCTGAGCGCCACAAAATTTTTATTGCACTCAGCTATTCGAAACTCAACGCTGTTCGGAAGGAAAAGTATCTGGTCGCCAAGGCATTGGGTTACCAGTTAGCTAGCTTTATCAGTTCCCGCGCCACTGTTCTGAATGACGGACGTATTGGAGAAAATTGTTTCATTTTTGAAGACAATACGATTCAACCTTTCGTCACTATTGGCAATAACGTCACTCTGTGGAGTGGTAACCATATTGGACATCACTCCACCATCAAGGATCACTGCTTTATTGCGTCCCATGTGGTTATTTCAGGTGGGGTTGAAATTGGAGAGCAGTGCTTTATCGGTGTCAATGCAACATTGCGCGATCATATCAAAATTGGTGAAAAATGCGTGATTGGTGCGGGTGCATTGTTGCTTGCTGACGCTGAACCGAATGGAGTCTACATGGGTGCTGCAACCGAACGTGCAAAAGTGCCGAGCACTAGGTTGAGAGGCGTATGAAACATAAATGGCAAAAACTTGGATTGCTTTATTGTCCACCCACTACCGGCCAACATCCTAAATTAATATCGCATGCGGCAAATCCTTTGCCGGTCCTCATTGAAGACGATGTATATCGTATTTTCTTCAGCGGCAGGGATATCCATAATCGTTCCTCGGTAGGTGCGGTCGATATTGATATAGTAAGCCGCGAGATTATTCAGGAATATAGCCATCCTTTTTTTGAGCATGGGCCAGAAAATAGTTTCTACGCCAATGGTGTGAGCATTGGTAACTGTTATGAAGTCAATGGTGTACGGTACATGCTTTTTATGGGCTGGCAAAATCCTGAAGGTGGACATTGGCGAGGTGATATAGGTCGATTCGTCGTAAAACCTGATTTGACTTTGACGTTGGATAATAACGTTCCTTTCATGCCTTCTGATGAGAAGGATCCGATTAGCCTTTCTTATCCGTGGGTGCGCGAGAACGAAGGTGGTGGCTTCAGTATGTGGTACGGCTCAACCAAAACATGGGATGCCGGAAATGGAGAAATGCTCCATGTCATCAACTTTGCTTCATCTGCGGATGGACATACCTGGAATCGTGAAGGTTTGGTCATTCCATATGAACTTGGTATAGCCCAAGCTTTCTCAAGACCTACCGTGCTTTGCGATACAAAAGGTAATCATGGGATGTGGTTCTCCTATCGTAGTGGTGCCGGGGACTTGTATCGAATCGGATATGCTTTAAGTAAAGATGGGGGAAAGTGGAAGTTAGCCTTGCAAGATGCAGGTATTGATGTTTCGTTAGATGGGTGGGATTCCGACATGATTGAATATCCATTTGTTTTTAATCATAAGGGCCAGCGCTACATGCTTTACAACGGTAACGGGTATGGAAAAACTGGATTTGGCTTGGCAGTATTAGTATCTTAATACCCATAATCAATTGAGGAAAATGTGAACAAGTATCTGTTAATACTACCAATCGCTCTATTAGTGACTTACAGTCAATTGATTGTGAAGTGGCGATCGAACACAGTAGAGCAATTGGAATCATCAAATTTTGCGTTTCATCTGCTCAAATTCTTGATAGATCCGGTCATTCTTTCTGGTTATGCGGCTGCGTTAATTGCTTCTTTTGCCTGGTTATATGTGGTAACCAAGTTACCGTTGACAGTGGCTTTTCCCATCTATATAGGGGTGACCTTTGCGATGGTTTTGGTCGGGGGAAGTGTATTTCTATCGGAGACGCTTACTACAACAAAGCTTATAGCCGTTCTGTTGATTATGGGTGGGGTCGTTCTAGGAGTCAGTGCAGATGCATGAGAATCGGCGAAGTATCGATATCGATAATTGGTTACTGGAGGTTCGCTCCTGTTTTGTCGGTACCTCCCCTGAATTATTATCTTTATTTGATATTTATGCGGCGGAAGCACGATTTGGTCGTCAATATATCGCTACTGATCTTCAGGGTATGGGGCCCGGGGCCCGGATTCTTGAAGTGGGTGCTGGCTCTTTGCTCCTTAGTTGTCAATTAAAGATAGAGGGATATGACATTACCGCACTAGAACCGATAGGGAATGGCTTTTCACATTTTGACCGGATGCGGCAGATGGTTTTGAACAAAGCGTTGTCGTTAGGATGCAATCCTACAATTCTTGCCTTGCCTGCGGAATCCTTAACTGCGAATAATCAATTTGACTATGTATTTTCGGTCAATGTGATGGAGCACGTGGACGATGTGGCGATCGTTTTGAAAAATGTGTGCAAAAGCTTGAATGTCGGTGCGGTCTACCGATTTACCTGCCCGAACTATCTATTCCCATATGAACCTCATTTCAATATTCCGACCTTTTTTTCCAAGCAGTTGACTGAACGCTTGTTGAGGAAAAAAATATTTGATAACCCGACAATGCCTGACCCGGCAGGGACCTGGCAGTCTCTGAACTGGATCGATGTCATTCAAGTTGGAAAGTATGTCCGCCGGCTTCCAGGAATTAAACTTAATTTCAATCGCTCAACGTTAGTCAAGAGTTTGGAACGTATCGCTTCAGACCCGGACTTTGCAGATCGCCGTTCTCCTGCAATAAGGAGTCTCCTTATAATACTGGTTCGCTTGCACATGCACTATTTGTTTGCTTTCATTCCGTCTGTATTCCAACCCATCATGGATTGTCGCATCGAGAAAATTGCTGAATTGGAGGCATGTTAATGGCACAGATAACCCATGGTGTGAGAGCAATTCTTTCTCACCCGCTCGTTTATTCCTTGTCTCAGTCGCTGATGGGGGCGCATAAAAGTCGCACGGAATTTGCTGCGAACTACATTCAACCATTTACAGGAATGAAGGTTCTGGATGTCGGTTGCGGTCCTGCGGAAATCCTTGCCTATTTGCCTGACGTTGCATATTGGGGCTTCGACATTAGCGAAGCGTATATTGAACAGGCACGTACAAGATTCGGACAGCGTGGTCAGTTCCATTGCAAGCAACTTCAATTAAACGACCTTGGAAAATTGCCACAGTTCGACGTGGTTCTGGCGCTGGGGTTGTTGCACCATCTTGACGACTCAATAGCGATGGAGGTTATGCAGCTTGCCCACAAGGCATTGAAGCCTGAAGGCAGATTGATTACGATTGATCCTTGTTTCACCCCTTCGCAGAATCCGATCGCACGGTTTTTAATTAATAATGATCGCGGACAGAATGTTCGTGACAAAGACGGTTATGAGGCATTGGCTTGCCAAGTATTCTCTTCGCCAAGTGTTGATGTGCACCATCAAGCATGGATTCCTTATACTCATTGCTTTATGGAATGCAAGAAGTGATTTTCTGAAGATGTTGCGGTGATGAGTTCATTCGTGCATGTGGATATAACAGCGACATGGAGCCTCCGGCCACTAGTGCGTTACCCCCTGATCGTGGGCGCTTGAGTCTTTTGTGTCGTGTGTGTTGAATTCTGATTATTTTGTTAGTCCGGCTGTAGAAACCAGTAACTCGAGAACATGAAGTGAACAACGAAAAAATAAAATTCAATCAACCGTATATGACCGGCAAAGAACTCGGTTACATAGCCGAAGCTAATGCGGGCAACATACTGGCTGGTGATGGTCCGTTCACGAAGCGTTGCCATCATTGGCTTGAACAGCACAGCGCTTGCAATAAGGCTTTGCTTACGCATTCTTGTACTGCTGCGTTGGAAATGACGGCGCTGCTGCTGGATATCCAGCCTGGCGATGAAGTAATCATGCCTTCGTACACTTTCGTTTCTACCGCAAATGCATTTGTTTTACGCGGTGGCGTCCCTGTATTCGTGGATATCCGCGAAGATACCTTGAATCTGGACGAACGGCTGATCGAGGCTGCAATCACACCGAAAACAAGGGCAATAGTCCCTGTGCATTATGCCGGGGTGGCTTGTGAAATGGATACCATCATGGATATTGCACGCCGACATGGCCTCAGGGTGATTGAAGATGCCGCGCAAGGAGTGATGGCCAGCTACAAGGGCCGTGCACTGGGAAGTATTGGCGACCTTGGTGCATTCAGTTTTCATGAAACAAAAAATGTTATTTCTGGCGAGGGTGGAGCACTGTTGGTTAACGATCCGGCTCTCGCCATGCGCGCTGAAATCATTCGGGAAAAAGGTACTGACCGTAGTCGTTTTTTTCGTGGCGAGATAGACAAATACACCTGGCAGGAAGTAGGGTCTTCGTTTTTGCCGGGTGAATTGATTGCAGCGTTTCTTTGGGCGCAGCTTGAAGAGGCAAAGACTATTACAAATAGTCGATTAGCAATTTGGGAACACTACTATGCTGCATTAAAACCGCTAGAACAACAAGGCTTGCTTCGTTGTCCAATTGTTCCATCAACATGCAAACACAATGCTCACATGTTTTATGTATTACTCGAGAAAAATATTGATCGGCAGCATGTCTTATCAGAATTAAAACTGAACGGGATTAATTCTGTTTTTCACTATGTTCCATTACATTCTTCACCAGCAGGAAAGCGTTTTGGCCGCACTCACGGATCGATGGACGTCACCAATAATCAATCAGAACGTCTGGTTCGCCTACCACTTTGGGTTGGCCTAAAACCAGAACAACAAGATCTAATCGCAAGTTTGATAAAGCGGCTACTTACGTAGCCGTCTATCTGTCAAACTATCAAATTCCACTTGAAGTGGTAGCCCTAGGGGCAACAAATCGCACAATAAACGTACTCGCGCCTCAGGCTGCGATTCAATCGCAAGCACCGCTTCATGCCGTAATAGCACATGTTTAACGATTGCTAGGCCCAGACCAGTCCCTTGTGCTTCCAATAACAGCTCTTGTCTACAAAACAAAACCGCTCGGTCAAAAGCGTGTGCTTCCTGCTTGATCTGATCCAACAGATTATGAATATTGATGCGCTCGGCCCCCACCGGGTAGTGGATCGATTCGAGCCGGTTCAGGATCAAAATGTTTTCCAACAGATTTTGCATGCGCTGGCCCTGCTCTATCGTCAGCTTCAAATACGACATGCGTATGGTCTGATGAATATTCGCATATCAAAGTAGCAGCCCTCGCGCATTGTTACTGCATCACTTCGAACAATAAGCGTTAGCCCAAATGAATTTGAGATTACACACCTTAAACCTAAACGACCTGTCCGCTAAAACGTGGTAACTCCAATCGTCCATGATGAAGACACCATCCGGCAACAGACTCATCGTCTGGAGGAAGCGCGCGAGTCATTCAGTCAATTCTGTACGGCTGCGTTCAGCATAGAGCAAGATATTTGTCCACGCGCCCTCTCAAGGTCTTTTTAATGATCACTGCAGAGCAAAGTACCAATTTAGTTAAGTAAGCCATTTATGTTTTGATTCCAAATAATTTCAGCCACATATCCCGCCATTGAGATTAAACAATGTCTACCTGTTTAATTGCGTGTAACACCCACCATGGACGTCAATAAAATAAAAGGAATCGGATGAAAAAAATCGCCCAACACATAGGAAGTGAACTTCTCCAAAAAATTCGAGGCAATGTGCTCGGAAAGATATTCAAATGATGCTTACCTGTCCAAGGTGCCTATCCAATCACATCAATATCCAAAACTACGGCAAGAAGACTGGCGGCACCATCGGCACCGTAGCTGGAGCTGCCGTTGGAGTAAGCAGTGCAATGGCAGGCGCTGAAGTTGGCGCGACCGTTGGGATGCTTGCCGGACCAATTGGCATGGGTATTGGCAGCATTGCCGGTGCTATTCTCGGCGGCCTGTTTGGCGGTGCAGCAGGGTGCGCTACCGGCTCCACGCTCGGTGAAGTAATCGATAACACTGTCTTGGATAAATATCACTGCAGTGATTGCGGTTACACCTTCAGCAAGCCTATAGAAACCGTCTGATTACTAGCTATCCCAGCTAGACAAGCTCCTACGTAGTTTTGCAATCTGCCCATCTCGCAGCACCTCGCACTCAACCCCCTTTGCACTGGCTACTTTATCTCTGCTGACTTCACACAGCGGCATCGTCACGTGCATACAAAACAAAAGGAAACACTCATGGCACATCTATTACAAAACATGGCCTATGTCGGCGCAACTCCCTGGCATGGCTTGGGCAATCAACTCACTGCAAAGCAACCTCTCGAAGTCTGGCAAAAACAAGCCGGAATGGACTGGGAGGTACGCGAAACACCCGTGCGCTTCATGACAGAAAGCGTCGGCAATCTCGGTGCCATCATGTCCTTCCCGGAGAACAAGGTGCTGTTCCGCTCAGACACCAACGA